>WNGF01000542.1_pt1 | contig 54891 bp, 58 predicted proteins | sample 5400641 | NCBI WGS metagenome assembly WNGF01 (sample SAMN13153371, study PRJNA577476) | soil metagenome | isolation source: 80 cm soil or saprolite under grassland replicate 2 | place: USA:California | collected 2016-06-15
GACCGAGGGCGTCCGGGTGATCAAAACGCCGATCCGGGCCCCGAAGGCGAACGCCTTCGCCGAGCGTTGGGTGAGAACGGCACGCCGGGAGTGCCTCGACCACCTGCTGATCCTCGGCCGACGCCACCTGGAGGGGGCCATGCGGGAGTTCGTGATGCATTACAACGCGAGCCGACCGCACCGTGGTCTCGAGTTGGCAGTCCCCGAGCCGTCGGCAACCGAGGTGACGAACACCGGCGCGGTGAGGTGTCGCGCTCGTCTCGGCGGCTTGATCCGTGAGTACGGCCGAGAGGCGGCATGACGTGGATGAATGCACCCCTCAGGCGTGACACAAGATGAGTTCATGCTCGGGCCCCAAGCTAACTTGCGATTCTCCCCTCGACAAGATACCTTGTCGTGATGACGGCCGAGCCTGTGATCGCTCCGACCGCCAGGAGGCACGGCGTTGACGACGAAGACATGCTGCATGCGTATCGGAACGCGATCGACGCATGGTTCCTCGACGAGGGCCTGGTCATGCTGGTCGGGCCGAACCGGTCAGGCTCCTCGTTGCTCGAGATCGGTGTGGTCCGCGCCGATAACGGGACGCCCGTGATCGTCCATGCCATGAAGGCGAGACCGAAGTTCCTGAGGTGATGCGGATGCCACGCAGCGTGAAGGAGATCATCGAGCAGGCGGAGGAGCTCGCACGGCGATTCGAGGAATTCGAGCCGGATCCCCGGGACCGCGCTCGCACCCGTTCTCTTGCTGCCGTGCACCGGGCGGCCCTCGCGCGCGCCAAGACCGAAGCCACCCTGGCAGACGCAGTCGCCAAAGCACGAGCCGACGGGCACTCGTGGTCTGCGATCGGAACGGTGCTCGGCACGTCCGGCGAAGCCGCTCGTCAGCGGTACGGCGAACGGGATCGGCGGCGAAGGGCGATCTGACGGACGGCTTCGTCCCGGCCGAAGAGCGATCTGGCGGACGGCTTCGTCCCAGCCGAGGAGCCAACCTGTCTCGCTGCTACCTGCAAGGGCGTCGCTGCTCATCGCGATGTCACGATTAGTGCACCCCTCAGGCCCATCGCGGCCTCGGGCTTGAGACGCCCATCAGGAGCCAATGGCCGACCGCAGGTGAGCTGATGACCGCGGACGTTCGTCGGCGGGACGTGCTGGGCGGCCTCCTCCGCGAGTACAGCGTTGCGGCCTGAGTTTCTGTACGCGACGCGTAGGTTCAAATCCTGCCCCCGCGACGGACGAAACTCCAGGTCAGAAGGTATAGGGGCGGCTTCCGGGTATGGAGGCCGCCCTAACAGCTACCCTTCCGGCGAGCCGAATTTCGCTCCGGTCGTCCGGTACCTCTCTTTGCCCGAAGATCTGGAACCGAGGGCTTCCCTAGAGCGTCGACTACTGGTACCGAAAGCAACAGATTCCGCGCGCCGGGAGGAGTATCAGATGAAAGCCGCGCCCCGCCACCCGTATCGTGCCTTCGCCATCGCCCTGACCCTGTTGGTGCTGGTGGGCGGGGTCTCTGCCCCTCCCGCTTCGGCTGCCGGCGCTCCCTCGCTCCGCCTGCTGGCTGCCCAGGACAGGGTAACTCTGGGCGCGCACAAGGGGCGGGTGTTCCTCTACGACCTCGGCGTGTGGGCGGAGGCAGTAGGAGGAGCCTTCGAGCTCCGCGTCACCAGGCCCGACTACGAGGCCTTCCAGGCCACCCAGGTGGATCCGCACACCATCGACGTCCTCCGCTCGATCCCAGCCGACCTCCTCGACGGTTGGCACGGACTGAGCAACTTCACCCATGTGGTCTTTCGAGATCGCGCTGGCGACGTGGTGGCCAGGAAGAGCTTCACGTTCTGCCCGAACAGTTGGGACCGGCAGCGCGTGGTCGACGCGGGTCCCCAGGTCTCTCTCTACCCGTACGACTGCGGTGGGTACTTCCCCTTCACCAGGGGGATGGTGTGGGGCATCGATGACCACTGGGCCGTCAGCTCCTTCTCGGGGGCTTACCCCTCGATGCGGATCCCGGACGGGACCTACCAGGTCACGGTCCGGATCGCGAAGACGTACGCCGGCCTGTTCGACGTCCCGGCCGCCGACCGCAGTGCGACCGTGACCGTAACCGTCAAGTCGCTCAGCACCTCAGGAACGACCACTCGGGCGCCGACGGACCAGGAACCCATACCCGGTCGGGAGGCCGACGTCCCCACCCTGACCAGCCCGGATCCGACCACCGTACCCGACCTCGTTGCTCTTCCCTTGTGGAGCATCCGGGCCGTTGCGCGCAAAGACCGGGATCTGCTGCAATTCGCCGCGACCCCCTGGAACTCCGGACCCTCTCCGCTCGTCGTGGAGGGGTTCCGGCGCCAGAACTCCGATGTGATGGACGCCTACCAGTACTTCTACGACGTGGACGGGAACGTCGTCGGTCGGGCTCCGGCGGGAACCATGAAGTTCGACGACCGCCGGGGCCACCATCACTGGCACTTCCTGCAGTTCGCGCGGTACACCATGCTTGATCTCTCGCGGCAGGTCGTGGTGAGGAGCCACAAGCAGTCCTATTGCATCTTCCCCACCGACGCCGTCGACCTCACGGTGCCCCGCGCCACGTGGAACCCCTGGAATCTGAACCTGCACAGCGCGTGCGGGGGTCCGGGATCGATCTGGATCCGAGAGGAGTTGGATACCGGCTGGGGCGATACGTACTACCAGTCCGTGGCGGGGCAGGCGTTCGAAATCACGCGTGTGCCGAACGGGTGGTATTACCTGCGCTCCGTGGTGAACCCCCTGGGGAAGTTGTACGAGGCGAGCGCGGACAACAACGTCGTGGACCGGCTGGTCCACCTGTCAGGAAAGCGCGGCCACCGGCACGTCCTCGTCGAGCCCTGGCACGGCATCGAGGGTTGAACGTGCCTGGCGGACAACATCGCCAGCTCCACGGCCAGCAGCCCTCCGAAACGAAACGCGACGAGACGCCCTCGAAGAGGCCGAGCAGGTGGGTTCAACCACCTTAGTGGTCGCCACCATAATTACACCGACGTAAGTTGTAAGCTATGGTTTCCTCCGAGAGGAGGAGACCTATGCCGAGGAAGAGCCCGTACAAGATCGTCCTGGACCCGGCCACGCGGAGGACCCTGGAGTCGCGAGCTCGGAAGTATACGTCGGCGTATCGAGATGTTGTCCGGGCGCGGATCGTGCTCATGGCCGAGAAGGGGATCGACAACGACGAGATAGCCCTGCGCCTGAACACCACCCGCGACGCCGTCTCCATGTGGCGCAAGCGGTTCTTCGAAGAAGGCCTCGAGGGCACGTGGACGCGGATCCCGCTGGATCCGCTGGCACCCCAAGCTCGCGAGCCGGCGAGATCCAGCATGCGCGGTGCGCCCACTTGACTCCGAGAGCTTCCCCGGTATCGACTACGACGACCTGGAGGAACGAGTGGAAAGGAGGCCCCAGTTGCGCGCGCGAGTCCTTCCCCTGGCGGCGCTGGCGGCGTCGCTCGCCATCGTCGCTTTGGGCGCCGCGCCGGCGTCGGCCGTGGCCAGTTTCGACGACGAGCGCCCAGCCGGGTACGACATCAACCCGAAGCACCAGAGCAACTGGGAGCCGACGGTCGCGGTCGACCCGAGCCACCCGAACCGGGTCTACCAACTGATCACCGGCATCAACGCCCAGGCGTGCAAGGGCAGCTGCCCCGGCACCAGCGTCCTGTTCCGGCGCTCGACCGACGGAGGCGCGATCTTCGGCCCGGAGACCTTCGTGTGCGTGACCGCCTGCAAGACGATCGGGTGGCAGTTTGACCCCCAGATCCGGGTCGCCAACAACACCAACACCGCGTGCACCTGCGGCACGATCTACGTGGCGTTCATGGACCAGTACGACCCGGGCGTGCAGCTGTTCACGTCCCACGACGGCGGCGACACCTGGAGCGCGCCGGTCACGATGAACGGCGGGCTCACCTACATGGACAAGCCAATCCTGGTGATCTCGCCTTCGGGCCGGGACGTCTACGTCGCGTTCAACCACAAGTTCGACAACATGGTCGTGGCCTCCCACGACTACGGTCGGTCGTTCCTCCCGCCCCAGAAGGTGAATGGCGACCACCTGTGGTGGTACGCGACTGGTGGAGCATCCGCACCGAACGGCGACGTGTACTTCGCCCTCGACGGCGAGCGGAGCCTGTCGGGACACGGGCACGACTTCGACGGGCCGGTGGAGGTCGCGCTGCTGCGCTGCTCGCCGTCGACCACGAGGTCGTGCGCCGACCCGACGCTTACCTCCTTCGGCGTCGCCGCGGCGCCCGCGCCCTGTCCGGTACCCGGGTGCTATCCGGACTACTTCGCCGCCACGGGCTCGATCGCGATCGATACAACCAGCCACATGGTCTTCGCATACACGTTCTCCGAGGAATCGAACGGACCGAAGTCGCTCTACGTGCGGACCTCGGACGACGCGATGCACTGGAGCACCAATGTCCTCGTGAATGCCCTCGGTGACAGCAGTGTGCCGCAGATCGACAGCGGCCCCACCCCTGGGGACTTCCGTCTCGCGTGGCAGGACGACCGGACTGGCGGTTTCAACACCTGGTATGCGCAGACTACGGATGGCGGGGCCAGTTGGGGCCCGCACGTTCGGCTCTCGAACCTCGGGTTTGGCGCTCCGTACAAGAGCCCGGACGGCTACACGTTCACCGACGGTGACTACTTCGGGATGGCGGTCAGCTCCACCGGCATCGCTCACGTCATCTGGGGCGAGGCCGACGGCTCGTCGCTCTACTGCTGCGGCGACGTCTGGTACACGAAGGGCTCCTGATCGCCGGGGAGCTCGCGGTAGCCCTGCCGGCAGCTGAGGAGCCACCGTTCTTCAATGGCGCCTTCCAGCTTTGGCGGTTCCCGCCCCGACCCCCGCCGAAGGGCGGGAGTTGCGTCCTTGGCCTCGAGGTTCGTGACCGGGCGCTCGATGCGACCGTTCGAGTTCGGCGATCCCGGCGCGACGCCTAGCCGCCAGCCCTGCGACCCTTGGTAGGAGCGCTACTCCGGGTGGCTGTGGGGCGCGAGAATCCTGTCACGACCAGCGAGTAGCGTGGTGGCGCAGGGTATCAGGGATCAGGACGGAGAATGCGGGTTCAGACCTTCAGCTGTCCCTCGGTCCATCGTTGTCATCCGCGGAGGCCCGGCCCATCATCGGGGTACCAGCGCGAGAGATCGAAGGGACGACCGGGGATGACGACCAGACACGACGTCACGTCCGTGCCACTGCAGGGAGACGGTCTGGGCGGTCTGAGGCTCGCTCACTAAGGTCTCGATGAAGATCGCACCGGGAATCCATCGCATCGGTGACCGGAGCATCGTCAACTCGTACCTTCTCGAGGACGCCGGCGAGGTGACGATCATCGACGCCGGTGTGCCCGGCTACTACCGGGACATCCCTCGCGAGCTGGCGGCGATGGGTCGGACGGTCGCCGATGTCCGTGCTCTGGTCCTCACCCACGGGCACACCGACCATATCGGCTTCGCGGAGCGGCTACGCCGCGAGCGGCGGGTCCCGGTGTCGGTCTATGAGGCCGACGCTGCCCTGGCGCGCGGCGAGGTGCCGAACCCAGCGAAGGGCTACGGCCGAACCAAGCTCGGGCCGTTCCTCGGGTTCCTCTGGTTCACCCTCCTGCGGGGTGGGCTTCGAACGCCGAAGCTGCAGGAGGTCGCTACGTTCGGCGATGGGGCGACGCTGGACGTGCCGGGCAGCCCACGCGTCATCCTGACCCCCGGCCACACGCCAGGGAGCGCTGCGCTCCACGTCCCATCCCTGAACGCGCTCTTCGTCGGCGACGCGTTGGCAACCTACGCGGTCACGACGGGCGCTCGAGGCCCGCAGGTCGCGCCGTTCACCGCGGATGCAGCTCAAGCAGTGGCATCCTTGGCCCGCCTGGAAGAGATCTCCGCTGACCTGGTGTTGCCCGGGCACGGCGATCCGTGGACGGCTGGCATTCGGGAGGCGGTTCGACAGGTACGTCGAGTTGCCGCGACGCCCGACTAACTCGACGTCACGCAGTTCATTCCAGGGAGGAGCCGCCAAGAGGCCTTGTCGATAGTGCGAGTCGGCCCTCCGACTCCAACCCCCCACGTGTTCTCCACTCTGCTATCGGGTGCGCGTGGGCCACCGGGCTGATGAAGTCCGTGACGTGGCTGGGGTCGACCGTGGTGCTGATCCCCCTCGTCCTCGTCGTCGGTGGATACTTCGTGCTTCGTCGTCGCGACTGGAAGCCCCTCGGGAAGCTCGGCGCTTCGTTGCTTGGGGCCGTGGTCCTGTACGACATCGTGAAGCCGCTCGTGGCCCGGGCCCGGCCCCCCGTTCGCTTCGACGTCGGATACACGTTCTTCGGGTTCGCGTTCCCCTCGGGCCACACCACCCAGGCCATCGCGGTGTGGGGGATGCTCGCCCTGCCGGCGGCGGGGATGATGCGCAGGCGCCGGTACGTTCCATTCGTGGTTGCCCCGCTGATCGTCCTGGTCGTGGGAGCCTCGCGCATCTACCTGGGAGCGCACTGGCTGAGCGACGTGCTCGGGGGATTCGCGCTCGGCGGCCTCTGGCTATGCCTCGTGGTGATGGCAATGCTCGTTCGCGCCAGACCGGGAGGCCGGGACGAGAGCATCGCCGAGGTCGTGCAGCGAGCTGCCTGATCGTCGAACAGGAAAGGGCCCTTGACCCGCTCCACGGAAAAGGCGTAGTGTCCCGCTTGGAGACCGCTGGGACCTTCGGGTTCCGGCGGTTTCCATTTTCGGGGACCTGGCGGTAGAGGATCCCGCGATTGGCTCCCACGGGGGCTCTGGCCTGTAAGCCGACCGGCTCTGACCTGCTGGGTCAGCCGGGCTCTCGGGCCCTGCCTTCTCCCTGACCCCGGTCCGGTGACGGGGTGGGTGCGCCCGGGTGCCGCTTGTCATCCGTTCGCGTGTCGGCCCCGCCGGTCGGTTCTGGTCCGCGGGCGCCCGCTGGCTGTCGCTCGCGCGCGGGTCTCACCCCCCTGAGGCACTCTCTGCCGACGTCCGGTCGCGTGGCGTGGGATCTCGTCGAGGGCGGCTTGCGTCGGCGTTCGTCAGGGGTGGGACGCGCTACCTGATGAGGCCGAACGCAACCATCAGTAGGGACATGCCCGCGCACACGCCTGTCGTGAAGTCGTCAACTGACCATTGCCCGCTGTCGGATCGTGGCGCAATTCTCTTGCGGGTCCTCAACCGAGCGATGGTCCGGCCCTGTCTGTCGGAGGTGGACCGGGTGGCCATGGTGAGCAGGAAACTCGATCCGACGGCGAGGGCAGCGAGGCCGAGGACATCTGCCGGTCCCAGGGGACCGCCATCCACCCAACGACCGCGACGACGAATGCTCCCGTCCACAGGCTCAGCAGCTGGGCGAAGAACTGGAGGAAGATCGAGGCGGCGCGGCTCATGAGACGATTCCATGATTCTACGGGCCTGGAAGGGGCGACCTCCGTCGCGAGAGGAGACACTCCTGTCGTCCCGCGAGATCCACCGAAAGGGGCCGGCGATTGGGGAAGCACGCGCTCGTGCGCTGGGCGCTCGGCGTCGATTGGATCGAGGTATCGGCGGCGGTGGGGGTGCTGTACGGCTGGCTGGTCGTCCGGGTCCGCCGGCGGGGCACGGAGTGGCCGCGCATTCGAACCATCTGCTTCTTCGCCGGGATCGCCGCCCATCTCGGCGTGATCCTCTCGCCGATCGACAGCTACGACAATGTGAGCTTCCTCCTCCACACGATCGAGCATCTGGCGATGGTGTTCCTCGCCGCCCCGCTCGTCGCCTTGGGCGCTCCGATCAGGTTGCTACAGCAGGCCTCCCCCGCTGGGCTCCGGCGGCGGGTCATCGATCCCTTCGTTGAAAGCAGTGGAGTCCGGTTCATCACCAACCCGGCCGTCGTCTGGACCTCGTTCGTTGGATTCTTCCTCGCCACGCACCTGATTCCCCCGGTGTACGACGCGACGCTCACCAGCGGGGGCCTGCACCTGATCGTGCACTCCGTCTACCTCGTCACGGCATTCCTCTTCTGGTCCATGGTGGCCGGGTCCGAGTCGTTCGCGAGTAAGCTGAAGCTTCCTCGGCGCATCCTCTACTCGGCTGCGCTGATACCCGTGGCGCTCTTCCTCGGGCTTGACCTGATCCTGGAGAGTGATCCGCTCTACGCGCGGTACTTCGTCTTGCCTCGACCCTGGGGCGGTAGCGCGGCGGTGGTCAGCCAGCACCTTGGAGGGCTCGCCGTGCTCGTGGCCGGAATGACCGCGGCGTCGGTGGCCATGCTGGTCGTGCGAGCCTCGGCCAGGCACACCGCGGAGGGGAGCCGAGCGACGTAGCTGAAACCCTGGGGTCCGAGCCGGAGCCCTGATCCGAGCCCTAGGCCTAGTCCGAGCCGGAGCCCTGGTCGGACCCCGAACCCTGATCGGAGCCGGAGCCCTGGTCGGACCCCGAACCCTGGTCGGACCCCGAACCCTGGTCGGACCCCGAACCCTGGTCGGAGCCGGAGCCCTGGTCCGAGCCGGAGCCCTGGTCCGAGCCGGAGCCCTGGTCGGAGCCGGAGCCCTGGTCGGACCCCGAGCCCTGGTCCGAGCCGGAGCCCTGATCGGACCCGGAGCCCTGATCCGAGCCGTTCTGAGAGCCACTCGAGCTTGGTGAGGGTGAGGGCGCGCTCGGGGGCGCGTGGCGTCGGATCGGCTCGGGGCCGGGGCTAACGACCGGTGGCTCTACTCGGGGCAGGAGACCACCGAGGATCGAGCGGACCTCGACGGCGATCTGGTCCGGGACGCCGAGGAGCGCCTGCGGGACCCCTGTCCGGATCCTCGTATCGAGCTCGTCGACGTTCGCGCCGACCGCCAGCGCGGCAGCTCGGGCCGAGACGAGCGATCGCGCCAGATCCGGGGCCTCCTCGACCGGTCCCTCCGTCAGTAAGTGGAGGAGGTCATCAAGCCGGGCGGATGCGAGTGAGATCCTCAGCGAGGCGTTGTTCGGCATGAGGAACGCGGCCGTTCGCTCCAGCGAGGTCCGAACCGGGTACAGCAGGGAGCCGGGCGTCGACCGCAGCGAAGCCGCAACGATCACACTCAGTGCGGCGGCTACCCCGACCAGCCGGAGTGCCCAGCGGCGAGACGGCCGGGGGCGGGCATGGGGGACGGGTCGATCTTCGATCCGTCGAGCGATCTCTGCCCAGATGGCGTCGTCGACGCCGCCTCGTTCCACCTCTCCCAACGCCTGGAGTGCGCCGGCCAGGGCCAGGTCCTCCCGCTGCTCCGGCAGGACCCCCTCGTACGCGTGCCCCTGGCCCGGCTCGGTGAGCCGGCCCCACAGCCGCTCGAACTCCTCTGCGGGTGATGGCTCTCTCATCGGACACTCCGAAGTCGATGCTTCAACGTCTCGAGGCCCCGGAGCTGCATCGCGGTGATGGCCCGCTCGGTCTTGCCGAGCGCAGTCGCCACCTGCCGGAGCGACAGCCCCACGATGAACCGCAGGACCAGCGTTTCCTGCTGGGAACGGGGCAGACGCTCGAGCTCACAGACCAGGAGGCGCCGGGAGAGGGATTGCCCCTCGAATTCCACGGTGGTCTCGGGAGCCTCATCGAGCGGAACCAGTACCGTTCGCCCTCGCCGACGGCGATGTTCCCCGACCACGTGACGAGCGATCCCGAAGAGCCATCCCGGGAACGAGCCCTCGTGTTCGTACCGGAAGTTGGGCAGTCCGCTCCAGGCGGCGAGGAACACGTCCTGGACGGCATCGCCTGCGTCTTCGCCCCACCCCAACCTGACCCGCGTGTAGGCTCGCACCCGCTCCCCGTATCGATCGAAGAGAGCCCGAAACGCATCGACGTCACCTCCAGACGCTCTCGCCACGACCTCTTTCAGGGATCGATCGGCGACCGGCTCCGCTCTCTGTTTCGTCTGGGGGGCGCGGTTTCCTCCGCGAATCAGGGTCATTTCGTCATCCAGCATCGGCCATCTCGGGTGGACGACTGAGTGGCCTCCGCCGTCCCGACCTACAAGAGGGGACTCTTGGTGAGGACATTGCCCCGCCCGTGCCTACGACCAAGGACCGATGCATATCCCCGAGGCAAAACCCGAGCCGGGACCGATGTACCTGATGTCGGGTTCGGGGGACGACTGGAGGATCGAGCGATGAGGACCGCGACGGCAACCCGTGGCACCAGGACAGCCAGGTTTGCGGCTGCGGCCATTCTGGGAATCCTGTACACGTTCCTGCGTCTTCGCCCGGGAAGCAAGGGCGTGTTATCTCCCGACGAGAGTGCCCTTCGAGGGGTGAATCCGGCAGGTCTGAGTTGTTTTGACAGAACCTTGGGCGAGGCTTTAGGTCGTCGTTGCTGAACGCCAGGAGTCCGCGAAGTGAAGCGCCAGGAGTCCGCGAAGGCGGGGTTAAACTCCCGTCTGATCCAAAGCCCGGAATGGAAGAGAGCCCTTTCAAGCATGTTGAGGCCGCTCCCGAGCACCGACCGAGTTCCCGCCATGCCTGGCCGGCGCCTTCGGATTGCGCCGAATGGCCTAGGTGGAACCCCCCACTGTCTTCTGACCCGATGCAATGGGGGACTGCCAAATTCATCGGATCCGGGGGTGAGCCCAGCCCTTCCAGGGGCCGACGCCTCATGAGAAGCGGCCGGCTAGGGAGTCGTGTTTTCGCCTCCGCGCATGATGCTCCGGTTATGGACACCCCGGACGGCTCGTCGACCTGCGTCGTCGGAAACGGCTATGTAGGCACGGTCGTCGCTGCTTGCCTGGCCAGCCTCGGGCGAACGGTCATCGGTCTCGAAACCGACGCCGTCAGGCTCCGCACTCTTCGCTCCGGTCGCGTGCCGTTCCACGAGCCCGGCCTGGAGCGGCTCCTCTCCGCCGCCCTCCGGGGAGGCAGGCTGACCTTCACCGATGATCCACACCTGGCTGCGGCCGATTCTGGCGTCGTGTTCCTCTGTGTGGGTTCGCCGTCCCGAGATGACGGGTCGGCGGACCTGCGCCCGATCGAGGCGGCCGGCCGGTCCCTCGGCCGGTGGGCCCGCCCGGGCCAGGTGTTCGTGGTCAAGACCACGGCCCCAGTCGGGACGAGTCAGTGGCTGGCCTCGCTCGTGGCCGAGGCCGGGGACCTGGGGAGCGCCGCAAACGTCCGAGTGGTCTCGAACCCGGAGTTCCTCCGCCAGGGCAGCGCGATCGAGGACTTCCTCCACCCTCCCCGGATCGTGCTGGGTGGCTACGACGACCGCGCGATCGATGCCGTGGTTGATATCTATCGCCCCGTCCTCGACCAACGCTTCCCCGGGGGCGACGAGTCCCACCGGCCGGTCCTGATTCGAACCACCCCTACCGTGGCCGAGGCGGCCAAGTATGCCTCGAACGCTTTCCTCGCGGCCAAGGTCAGCTTCGTCAACGAGATCTCCAACATCTGCGACCGGATCGGCGTCGACGTCACCGAGGTGGCCAGGGTCATGGGACTGGACCCGCGAATCGGGGCCGAGTTCCTCAAGGCGGGACTGGGATGGGGCGGGTCGTGCTTCGCCAAGGACCTGGACGCACTGATCCTCACGGCCCGTGAGGCCGGGCACCGGCCGGAGCTGCTGCAGGCCGTCCGAGAGGTCAACGAGCGGCAGCGCGACGTGGTTGTGGCAAAGCTCTGTGAGCACCTGGCCCTGGCCGGCGCGCACATAACCCTGTTCGGGCTGGCGTTCAAGCCGGGGACGGACGACCTTCGGGGCGCAACGTCGGTGCTGCTGGCCCGCCGCCTCATGAGCCGAGGAGCGCGCGTGACCACGTACGACCCGGTGGTCCGATCGATCCCCGGGCTGCCCCAGGTGACCGTGGCCGCGGATCCGTACGAGGCGGCCGAGGAAGCCGACGCCGTGGTCCTCGTCACGGATTGGCCCGAGCTTCGACGCCTGGACTTCGGCGCGCTGCGGGCCCGGATGCGGGGCCACCTGCTGGTGGACGGACGAAATGCCTTCGACCCGCACGCCGCCGCCCAGGCGGGCTTCCTCTATGAGGGGATGGGCCGCGGAAACGGTGCCGAGCGGGCCCGGACGTCGGCCACGGCTGAAGCCTTCGTTCGCCAGGCACCGTAACCATCATGGCCAGCTACCTGTTCTTCTCGCACGACGGATACGGCCTGGGGCACGTCCGGCGCAACTGCGTCATCGCCGAGGCCGTCCGGCGGGTCGAACCGAACGCCTCCGTGACGCTGGTGACCGGGATCCCCAGTCATCCACGGTGGCTGGAGCGGTGGCAGCCCAACGTGGTCCGGGTGCCCCCGCTGCTCAAGGATCGAGACGGCCGCTACCATCCGCTTGAGATGTCCCTCGGGGAAGCACTCGGCCGGCGGGCGGCCATCTTCGCGCAGACGGTCGAGCGGGTGCGCCCCGAGGTCGTCGTGGTGGATCGACACCCGTTCGGAACGGCCGGCGAACTTCGCGAGGTGTTGGAGACGGCGGCCGGCCGCCGAGCCGCACTGGTGCTGGGGCTTCGCGACATCCTCGACGTCCCCGCGGTCATTCGCCAAGAGATGCGACGGGAAGGGTGGGCCGCCGTCCCACGGCTGTTCGCCGAGGTGCTGGTGTACGGCGCGCGGGAGTTCTGCGACCACCAGGAGGAATACGGCCTCCCTGTCGAACCGACGTACTGCGGCTGGGTGGTGGAACGGCCCGTTCAAACCACGCGCGACCCGAACCTCCTGGCCGCGGCGGCGGGCGGGGGCGGGGACGGGGCCGCCGTGTTCCGCCTGGCCACCGAGGCGCTCAGGCGCCGGCCCTCGTGGCGGGGCGAGCTCGCGGCCGGGCCCTTCGGCGACGCGCAGTCCGTCGGGCGAGTCGCCCGCCGTCTGGAGGGACGGCTGAAGATCCACAAGGGTATGAGCGAGTGCCGGGATCTGTTCGCCCGCGCCGGAGCGGTGATCCAGATGGCCGGTTACAACTCGACGTTCGAGGCGCTCGCCGCGGGACACGCCTCCGTACTCGTCCCCCGGCGCCATCCGCGCAGGGAGCAGGCCATCCGGGCAGAGCGGTTGGCGGCCCTGGGGCTGGCGGACGTCATCGAGCCCGAGGCAGGCCACGAAGATCTGATGCGGCTGCTCGACCGCCCGCGAAGCATCGACCCTGGAACCCTTGTGCGGGCGGGCGTGGATCTCGGGGGTGCGGAGCGAGCGGCGGCGCACATCCGCCATGCGGCTCAGGGGGCGAAGGCCGCATGATCCGAGTGTTCGTCACATTCCGAAAGCACCTTCGTCCGTATCGACGGGCCCTGGCGCTGGGTGCGGTGCTCGAGATCGTGACCACCGGCCTGAGCGTGGCCCAACCCTGGCCACTCAAGGTGATCGTCGACAACGTGCTGAAGGCCCCCGGGCATCAGGCCAACGTGGGCGTGCCCCTCCTGGATCGGTTCGCCGGCTCGCCGAAGTCACTGTTGGCCGCAGCCGTGGTGCTGCTGATCGTGATCGTGGGGGTGTCCGCGCTGACCGACTACTGGTCGACGACGCTCATGGCGGGTACGGGAGAACGGCTGGGCAACGACATCCGGGAGTCGCTGTTCGCCCACCTGCAGATCCTGTCGCTCCGCTACCACGGCGAACACCGGGTCGGCGACCTGGCCTCTCGGGTCAGCGGCGACGTCGATCGGATCCAGGACATGATGGTCCAGACGCTCGCCATCCTCTTTCCGAACATCCTGCTGATCGCCGGCATGGTCGTGGTGATGTTCGTCGTCGATCCGGTGTTCGCCGCGCTGTCGCTGGCTGCGTTCCCCTTCCTCGCGTACACCGTCTACCGGTCCACGGTGCTGCTGAAGCAAGCGACGCGCCGGGCAAGGCGGTTGGGGGGCGAGGTCGCCGCCACCACCACCGAGACCCTGGGGGCGATCCAGGTGGTGCAGGCGTTCTCGCTGGAGCAGAAATCGCAGGAGCAGTTCCGGGACCTCAACCGGGCCAGCCTGGACGCCACCCTCGAGGCCGTCCGCCACCAGGCTCGGCTCAGCCCGGCCGTCGACGTGGCCTCGGTCCTGTCCATCGCCGTGGTGTTCTGGGTGGGCGCCACCAGGGTCCTGTCGGGGGAACTGAGCCTGGGGTTACTGCTGGTGTTCATGTCCTATGTCTCATCTCTGTACAAGCCGGTGCGCAACCTGGCGAAGCTCGGGTACGTGACCAGTCGGGGCGTGATCGCCGCCGAGCGAGTGGAGGGGATCCTGGGCGAGTCTCCCGAGGTCCAAGACGCCCAGCACGCAGTGCACGCGCCGACGCTCCGCGGCCAGATCGAGTTCGACGGTGTGTGGTTCTCGTACGGGCGCGAGCCGGTGCTCAAAGGCGTCGATCTGGTGATGGAGCCGGGGGAAACGGTCGCGCTCGTGGGCCAGACCGGCGCCGGCAAGAGCACGATGGCCTCGCTGATCCCTCGGTTCTATGACCCGCAGCGAGGCGCGGTGCGAATCGATGGACGCGACATCCGAGGCTACATGCTGGCGTCGCTTCGAGGGCAGATCGCGCTGGTGCTGCAGGACACCATCCTGTTCCGCGGGACGCTGTGGGACAACGTTGCCTGCGGCCGGGCAGACGCAACGCCCGAGGAGATCGAACGAGCCATCGAGCTCGCCCTCGTGGAGGAGTTCGCGGAACGACTCCCCGAGAGCCACGAGACCATGCTCGGCGAACGTGGCGTCAACCTCTCCGGTGGGCAGCGGCAGCGGATCGCCATCGCCCGAGCCATCGTTCGCGACGCCCCGATCCTCATTCTTGACGAGCCGACCAGCGCGCTGGATGCCGGGTCCGAGCAGCTGGTGGTCGACGCGCTTCGGAACCTGATGCGTGACCGCACCACGGTGGTCATCGCCCACCGACTCTCCACCATCCGGCGCGCCGATCGCGTCGTGGTACTGAAGGACGGCGCGATCGTGGAGGAGGGGTCGCACGGCGCGCTGATGAAGGCAGACGGCGAGTACGCGCGGGTTGCGGCCTTGCAGGGCCTGGTTGCCGACACGCCGAAGGGGAGCAAGCGATCGAGGTGGACTGCCCGCCCCCGGCGGGGAGCGGCCGGATGAGCGCCGGGGCCAGCTCGGGACCCCCGGTTCCTTCGGGGCCGATTCTGTACGTGCTGAAGCGCTTTCCCCGACTCTCCGAGACATTCGTCCTGCGCGAGATGCTCACACTGGAAAGCCTGGGCGAGCGGATCCTGGTCGACTCGCTCCTGCCGCCTGAGGAGGGGCAGCGCCATCCCGATCTGGCTCGGCTGCGGGCGTCCGTTCGGTACGTCCCGAAGCACCCTCGCCTTCGCGACGGCCACGTTCTTCGAAGGCATCTGCATCTGGCAACCCGCGCGCCCAGACTTTGGGCGCGGCTCGCCCTTCGGGCTCGGCGACGGGGTGGGTGGCGGCGGTTCCTCCAGGCCGGCCTGGTGGCCGAGCGGGCGCGGCAGGAAGGGGTGCGCCACATCCATGCTCACTTCCTCACCGCGGCCGGCGAGGTGGCCCGGGACGCCTCGATGCTCACAGGGATCCCCGCTTCGGTCACGGCCCACGCGAAGGACATCTTCCAGGCGGACAACGTCCCGCTGGTGCGGTGGCGGGCGAAGGGCGTGACGACACTGGTCACGGTTTCGGAGTACAACGCCCGCTACCTGCACGGGCTGATCGGGAACGGGCCCCCGGTCCACACCGTCCCGAACGGGGTCGAGCTGGCCCCCCCCATGCCGGATCGGCCGGACGGGCCGGTGCTGTGCGTGGCCCGGCTGGTGCCGAAGAAGGGTGTCGACGTCCTGATCCGGGCCGCGGCCCAGATCCATGCGCGCACGCCCGACCTGCGAGTCGAGATCATCGGCGGCGGGCCGCTTCGCGGTGACCTGGAGCGGCAGGCGCACCGGCTCGGCATCGGTGACCGGGTCGTGTTCCGCGGTCCTCAACCGTGGGGGGAGGTGGAGTCGGCGTTCGGGCGGTGCTCCCTGATCGTTATGGCTTGCCGGGTGGCCAAAGACGGTGATCGGGACGGCATGCCCACGGTGCTCACCGAGGCGCTCGCCCGTGGACTCCCGGTGATCTCCACCGACGTGGCCGGGATCCCCGAGCTGGTCCGGGATCACGAGACGGGGTTGTTGGTCCCACCGGAGGATCCGGCGGCGCTGGCCGACGCCATCGAGATGCTGCTCCGGGATCGCGAGCTGGCGCGGCGGCTCGGGCTGGCCGGGCGCGATCTGGTCGCCGAGCGGTTCGATCCAGGGCAGAGCGCCGCTCTGCTCCGGGCGGCGTTCGAGGGAGCCGCGGCGTGAGGATCGCAGTGCTTTGCTCCGATACGGGGATCCGCATCCCGGACACCAAGGGGGCCTCCCTGCACGTGCAGGCCATCTCCTCGGCGCTGGCGGCGATGGGGAACGACGTGATGCTCATCGGGGTCGCCGGGCACGGCGGGCCGCCGGGGGGGATGGACGCCGTCCTGGTGCAGCACCCCGGTTGGTCCAAAGGGATTCGTCGCGAGCTGCGGAAGCTGTCGACCGTCGAGCGCGTGGTCCACGAGGCTCGAGAGCCCCTTGCCCGATTCGCCCCGGAGGTCGTGTACGAGCGCCTGGCGCTGTTCGGCACCGCCGGCCAGCGCCTGGCGGCGGCCACCCGCGCGGTGCACGTCGTCGAGGTCAATGCGCTCTTGGCCGAGGAGGAGGCCCAGTGGCGTGGGCTGAAGCTGACGGGGCTGGCCCGGCGCCGGGAACGATTCGTGCTGAAGGGGGCCCACCTTCGAGTGGTGGTCAGCGACGAGGCCGCCGCGGCCGTGGACGCAGCGGCTCCCGACGGGCCGACGGCGGTCCTGCCGAACGGCTTCGATGGCAGCATGTTCGAGAGCCTTCCGTCACGCCACGAGGCCCGGAAGTTCCTCGGCCTCCCGACCGACCGTCCCCTGGTCGGCTTCGCTGGAAGCCTTCGCCCCTGGCATGGCCTGGAGGCCGCGGTAGATGCGCTGGCTGAGCTCCCCACGGTCTTCCTCGCGGTGGCGGGGGAGGGCGAGGTCCGAACGGGACTGGAGAAGCGGGCCCAGCGCCTCGGTGTGGCAGAGCGCGTGCTGTGGGTGGGGCAGCTCCCCCACCGGCTCATCCCCGGTTTCCTGGCAGCCGTCGACGCCGCCCTCCTTCCGTACCCCGCGCTGCCCGGCTTCGCCTTCTCGCCGCTCAAGCTCTACGAATACCTGGCCGCGGGCACCCCCGTGGTGGCGAGCGATCTGGGGCAGATCCGCACGGCGCTCGAGGGCGGGCGTTGGGGTGGGCTGGTGCGAGCGGGGGACCCCGCCGCCCTGGCCGCCGGCATTCGCCGGGTCCTGGACGATCCCGTGCAGGCCGGACAGATAGCCGCCGACGCGCGCCGGATGGCCTTCCGGGAGCACACCTGGGAGCGACGGGCCCGAACCCTTACCGAACTGCTGGAGGGAAGCCACGTCCATGCGGTGGCCGGATGATCACCCTGCGGTCACCGACCCCGCGCTGACCGAGTGGGCGGGGGAGGTCGACCGGCTCTGCCCAGACGCTGAAGTGGTACGGGTGCTTCGACATCTCCCGGGCCGGCGCGTGACCACCCTCCTCCAGACGCCGAGCGGCCTCGCGGTGTTGAAGCTCTTCGCGACGTCGCGAGCCCGGGGCGGCCATCGCCGGCTCGCGGCGTTTGCCGAAAGCCCGGCGGCGCCGTTCCTCCCTCGTTCTTTGGGGAACCGGAAGGGGCATCTGCTGCTGGTCGATTTCGTCCCCGGCGTCCCGTTCACCGACCTCGGCGACGACGCGTTGGCCGAGGCCTCCCGGATGGCCGGGCGGGCGCTTCGCTCGGTGCACGACAGCGGCGTTGTGCTGGGCCGCACGTGGGGTGTGACCGATGAGATCGCCCAGCTCCGGCGAACGGCGGGACCCGCCACCCGTGCCGTCGTGGAGCGCGCCATCGCGCGATGGACGCCGTCCGAGGGTGAGCCGCCGGTGCCGTCCCACCGGGACTGCCACCCGGCTCAGGTCATCCGGACCGAGAACGGCGTTCTGTTGGTCGATCTCGATGACTCCGCGATGGCTCCTCGGGGGATCGACGTGGGGAACTTCGTGGCCCACCTCGAGATGGATGCGCACGTCGGCCGCCGCACCAGCGAGGGCGCCTCGGAGGCCATCGACGCCTTCCTCGGCGGCTACGGCTTCGAGCCTCCCTCGCTGGACTCGTGGACCCGGCTGAGCCTCGCCCGCCTGGCCGCCCTGGCGGAGACCCGCCACCGGTCGGTTGGGCAGGCCCAGGTCTTGGCGGCCGCAGTCGACAGGATCCTGTCTGTGGGCCACGGGAGACCGGCGTGAACGGGACGACGACCGGCAACGAACGCAAGGCCCCGTACGTCCTCGCCGTGGGGTGTCCACGATCGGGCACCACGCTGCTGCAGCGGATGCTCGATCACCACCCCATGCTGGCGATCGCCAACGATACGCACTTCATCGCCAAGGTCATCGATCCGGAGGGGGGCGATGTTCCGCTTTCGCCGGAGATCGTCGACCGCGTGCTCGCCTACCATCGGTTCCCGCGTCTGGGGCTCCCCGAGGACTCGGTCCGCCTCGCCGCGGCCCGAAGCGAGACCTACGCCCAGTTCGTGGGCCTCCTGTACGCTGAGTTCGCCGCCCGCCGAGGAAAGCCCCTGGCCGGCGAGAAGACGCCAGATTACGTCCGCTACCTGCCCCTGCTCGGCCGGCTGTTTCCATGGGCGCGGTTCATTCACCTCATTCGCGACGGGCGAGACGTGGCGCTATCGACGATGCAGTGGGCTCGGCCGCACAAGGGCCCCGGCCGGTTCGCGATGTGGGAAGAGGAGCCGGTCGCGGTGTGCGCGTTGTGGTGGCGCTGGCAGGTGTCAGCCGGCCGCTCGAAAGGCCTCGAGCTGCGGTCACGGTACTGTGAAGTCCACTACGAGCAACTCGTCGTCGACCCCGCAGGGACAACGTCCCGCCTGTGCGGGTTCCTGGATCTGCCGTTCTCTCAGGAAATGTTGGCCTTCCACGTCGGCAAGACCAGGAGCGACCCCGGTCTGTCCGCGAAGAACGCATGGCTTCCGCCCACTCGAGGTCTTCGCGATTGGAGGACCCAGATGATCGAGCGAGACGTCGCGCTGTTCGAGGCCCTGGCCGGCGATCTCCTATCGTCGTTCGGTTACGAGCGCGCCACCGCCGGCCCGTCCCGGGCCGTCGCTTCACTCGCCGATCGGTGCCGGCGCCGGTGGGACGCCGAGATTCAGCAGCGCCAGGCAAGGCACGGGGCCGCCGCGCGGTCATGACCGTCCCGCCGGATCCGGCTCTCCAGCACCTGCCGTTGGCGCTCGATCCTGTGGCCATGCTGCCCGTGCTTCGGTGCAGCCTCTCGGGGGTGGAGGACGTGGAGTTCGACCGATGCACGGTGGACCGGGTCCGGTACCGGCCCGGCGCTCGGGCCTTCGTCCAGTACACGGCGCGGACGGTCGATCGATCGACCGGGAAGGAACGCGACCGGTGGATCACGGCGTTGCTGTATCCGCGAGAGCGGACACGACTGGTTTGGGAGAAGCTGTCGAGGGCGGTCCCTGCGACAGCAGCTGTGGGTGACTGCCTGTCGCCGGCTACCCTGGTGCCGGATCGCGACATTATCTTGCAGGTCTTCCCCTTCGACCGGCGACTGCGCTCCCTGTCCGTGTTGATGGAGCCCGAACGGCTGGCCGGCCAGGTGGCGACTTCCGGGGGCCACGGTCCCTGGACCGCAGAGCCCATCCGGTACCGCGCCGGACTGGGATGTGCGCTGCGCTGGGACCAGGACTCGAACGGCGGGGTGACTCGGTACGTGAAGGCGTATCGCGACCAGCAGGGTGCCCTCACCAATGAGGTACTCATCTCGTTGCGAGCAGCGCGAGAGGCGGGAAGACCTGGCACAGACGCGTTCGACGTTCCCGAGCCGGTCGCCTATCTGAAGGACCACCTCGCGCTCGTACAGAAAGCGGTCCCCGGGCGGTCGCTGGCGGATCTCCTGTTCGAGACAAACGACCCTCGTCCGATGATGCGCCGGGTGGCCGGCGCCCTTGCAGTGTGGCATTCGCTGCCGCCGCCGACCTCTCGCCGACGCCCGGCCAGCGCCGAGCTCGACGACGTGGGCCGAGCTGCGGCCCTGGTTTCAACGGTGCGACCGTCGCTCACCGAGGCTGTACGCGAGGTTGTGGCTCTGGTGGCGGGCCGGCTCAACGACGTGGAGCCGGCTCCGACGCACGGCGACCTCAAGCCCGACCACGTGTTGATCGACGATGACCGCACGGCGCTCTTGGATCTCGATCTGTTCGCCGGGGCCGACCCGGTCTTGGACGTCGGGTCCATGCTGGCCAAGCTTGCCGGCATGCGCGTACGCCGGGGAGCCGAACCGGCGCGGCTCGCTGCTTCGGCGAACGCATTCGCTGAGGCCTACTTCGAAGCGGTGCCGGCTCGTTGGCGGAATCGGCTTCCGTGCCATCACGCCGCAGCGCTCCTGCAGGAAGCATCCGGGTGCTTTCGCAATCAGCTGCCCGGGTGGCCAGCTCTCATGTGCGCGCTCGTGGAAGAGGCCCTCCTGGCAGCGGGGGATTGAACCCACGATCTCGCGGTGAGCCGCCCCTTCCCTCTCGGTGGGTCCTCCCTACGTCTCGTCTCGGGCCGCCGACGCGCGCCCTTTCTTCACAATCAGCTCGTGCACATGGCGGGATCCGAGTGGGAGGCGGCCCGGCCTACGATTGCTCCATAGGGGAACCGACAACCGAGCGGTGGGCTTTGAATCGCGGGGCCGGCGGCTTGGTCCTCCCGTTGGCTACGACGCGGCCCGACGGGCGCCCGCACATCGCCGGAGTGGGAGCGATGTGGGTGGAGGGCACGCTGTACTTCGTGAGCGGCCCCGGCGCCCGCAAGAGCCGGAACCTCGAGCAGACCCCCGATGCGCTGTCTCGGTGTCGCTTCCGGGCCTCGACCTCGTCCTCGAGGGCACCGCGGTCAAGGTGAGGGACCACGAGACCCTGGTACACCTGGCCGAGCGCTACGCCTCGTAGGGTTGGCCGGCGGAAGTCCGAGACGGAGCCATCACCGCTCCGTACAGCGCGCCGAGCGCCGGGCCGCCGCCGTGGGACCTCTACGCGATGACGCCGGTGACGGCGTTCGGTGTGGCCACCGCCGAGCCGAACGGTGCCACACGCTGGCGCTTCGATTGAACATCGAGTGCTGTTCGGCGTCCTTGCAGACGTCCCGGCCCGACTTCAAGATCGTTCGGTAAGCCGCTTGGTTCGCAATCGATCAGCGAACGACTGCGCCCCCCTTCACTTCGTCGCCATCGCGATGGAGCTCTTCTCTGCACGAAGGACACAGTCCATACACGTCGAACCGGTGGGAAAGGAGCTCGTAGCCGACCTCGTCGGCCACCCGGCTCGCCGTTTCGTGCAAGGACGGGCTCATGACCTCGTCGATCCGCCCGCACCGGGTGCACACGAGATGAGGGTGCGGCTCGGGCATGTTGCCGTCGTAGCGGTTCGCCGCGTCCCGGAACTCGAGCTCCAGCACCTGCCCGAGGTCCTTGAGGAGCCTGATGGTGTTGTACACGGTGGCCTTGCCGGCCATGGGGAACCGCCGCTGGACCCGTCTGAGGATCTGATTCGCCGTGGGGTGCCCCTCGCTCTTGGCCAGGACCTCGAGGATGGCCAGACGCTGCGGGGTCACCCGGTGGCCCCGGGAGGCCAGGGCCTCCACCATTTGCTCGAGGCGGCTGCGCGCACGATCCGTCTGCACCGGGACAGGGTACGATATCGAGATTGAGTCTCGATATAGGCGCGGTCTCGAACAGGAGGAGCGACGTGAACGAGGGTGGAGTATCCACCGTCCCGAGCTCATCCCGCCACCCCAAGCCTACGAGCGCTTGGAGGGACTGCCCGAGCTGATCAGGCGGATCGTGCGTGAGGAGCTGCGCCCTATCCACCTGCTGCTCGAGGAGCTGGGGGATCGGTCGGGAGGTCCCGCTGGTGGCGGGAGGGCCTGAGAGGCAAGAAGGCGTCCACGGAAAGGAGAAGGACCGACGTGTCTGAGCGTGGTAGCGAAAGCGAAAACCCAGTCATCCCATCTCCGACTCCCACAGCGCATCGCCCCAGGACGAACAAGGACTGGTGGCCAGATCAGCTGGACCTCTCGGTTCTGCACCAGCACTCGCCTCGGTCCGATCCGATGGGCGAGGACTTCACCTACAAAGAGGAGTTCAAGACCCTCGACCTCGAGGCGCTGAAGCGGGACATCTTCGAGGTGATGACCACGTCGCAGGACTGGTGGCCGGCCGACTACGGTCACTACGGACCGCTGTTCATCCGGATGTCGTGGCATGCCGCTGGCACGTACCGCATCGCCGACGGCCGGGGCGGTGGCGGCAGCGGCGCGCAGCGCTTCGCTCCCCTCAACAGTTGGCCCGACAACGCGAGCCTCGACAAGGCGCGCCGGTTGCTCTGGCCGATCAAGCAGAAGTACGGCCGGAAGCTCTCGTGGGCCGATCTGATCATCTTCGCCGGCAACGTCGCGATGGAATCGATGGGGTTCCAGACGTTCGGCTTCGGCTTCGGGCGAGAGGACATCTTCGAGCCCGAAGAGATCTTCTGGGGCCCCGAGGACACCTGGCTGGGAGACGAGCGCCACGCCGGCGAAGGGGAGATCCAGGGACCCTTCGGCGCCGATCACATGGGCCTGATCTACGTGAACCCGGAGGGGCCGGGAGGCAACCCGGATCCGGTCCTTGCAGCGAGCTACATCCGACAGACGTTCGGCCGCATGGCGATGAACGACGAGGAGACGGTTGCCCTCATCGTCGGTGGACACACGTTCGGCAAGACGCATGGCGCCGCCCCCGCGGCCGACTACGTCGGTCCGGAACCCGAGGGTGCTTCCCTCGAAGAGCAGGGCCTCGGCTGGAAGAACACGTTCGGCAGCGGCAAGGGCCCCGACACGATCACCAGCGGGCTGGAGGGCGCCTGGACCAACGAACCGACGAAGTGGGACAACGGGTTCCTCGACAACCTGTTCAAGTACGACTGGGAGCTGACGAAGAGCCCCGCCGGGGCGAACCAGTGGACTCCCAAGGATCCCGAGGCTCAGAGCACCGTGCCGGATGCCCGTGATCCGTCGAAGCGGCACGCCCCGATGATGCTGACGACGGACCTGGCGCTGAAGGTGGACCCGATCTACGGGCCGATCTCGAAGCGCTTCCACGAGAATCCGGACCAGCTCGCCGATGCGTTCGCCAGGGCGTGGTACAAGCTCATTCACCGCGACATGGGGCCCGTCTCGCGGCTCCTCGGCCCGTGGGTTCCGGAGCCGCAGCTGTGGCAGGACCCCATCCCCGAGGTCGATCATGAACTGATCGGGGAGGAGGACATCGCTGCCCTCAAGGGCAAGCTCCTCGCCTCGGGACTGTCGATCTCTCAGTTGGTCTTCACGGCGTGGGCGTCGGCGGCCAGCTTCCGCGGCACCGACAAGCGGGGCGGGGCCAACGGGGCTCGGATTCGCCTCGCGCCACAACGGGACTGGGAGGTCAACGACCCCACCGAACTGGCCAAGGCGCTGCAGACCCTCGAGGCGATCCAGCAGGACTTCAACAGCTCACAGTCGGGCGGGAAGAAGGTCTCGCTCGCCGACCTGATCGTTCTGGGCGGGTGCGCGGCCGTCGAGCAAGCGGCGAAGAACGCCGGGCACGACGTGACAGTTCCGTTCGCCCCGGGGCGCACGGACGCCTCGCAGGAGCAGACCGACGTGGAGTCGTTCGCCGTGCTCGAACCGACCGCCGACGGGTTCCGCAACTACCTCCGACCTAAAGAGAAGTTGCCGCCGGAGCAGCTGCTGCTGGATCGGGCCAACCTGTTGACGCTGACCGCTAACGAGATGACGGTTCTGGTCGGCGGCATGCGTGCCCTGAACGCCAACTTCGGGCAGTCCGCCCACGGCGTCTTCACCGCCCGGCCCGAGACGTTGACCAACGACTTCTTCGTGAACCTGCTCGACATGGGCACGGAGTGGAAAGCATCCGCCTCGGCCGAGAACGAGTACGAAGGTCGCGATCGCGCGACGGGGGAGGTCAAGTGGACCGCCACCGCCGTCGACCTCGTCTTCGGTTCCAACTCCCAGCTCCGAGCCATCTCCGAGGTCTACGCATGCGACGACTCGAAGGAGAAGTTCGTGCGTGACTTCGTGACTGCATGGGACAAGGTCATGAACCTCGATCGCTTCGACCTCGCCTGATCGCATCCCCGGTCTGGAGCGCCCGCTGCTGAGACGATCCGCCCATGTCCGGGGGAGCCACAGGGGGGATCTGACCCGAGGCTGGGACGCGCTCAAGGCCGGCGACCGGGAGCTGCCTTCGTCCGGGCGGTTGGGGTCACTCCGATCGTCGCCCGGTGACGTACACGACGGGGTCGCGACGGACGAGCTCGTCGGGGGTGAATCTCGACAACCGCTCGTGCAGCGAGCCCTTGAGACTCTCTCTCGTTGACCCATCGAGCGTGTCGAACAGCCGTCGCTCGTCCAAGTGCTCCTTCCATCCCAGGAAGAACCCGGGCTCGAAGCGGTATCCGAGCGGGTCCATATGGCTCTCGACATCAAGGAAGCCGGCCGTCCTCAATTCGGCGGCCGCCGAGGAGTGAGATCGCAGCCCGCCCGGATGCGAGCTGCCGCTGCCACTCGCCAGGCCGAATTCGGCCAGCGTGCGATCGAAGACTGCCTGGGGGCGAAAGGGCGGCGTGTCACCCCGCCACGAGACGACGGCCACGATGCCTCCCGACCGCAGCACTCTCCATGCCTCTCGCCACGCCGGTGCTCGGTCCCCGACGAGCTGCAACACAAACGAGGACACCAGAGCATCCACCGATCCGTCACGGAGAGGGATCGCCGAGGCCGTGCCAGATAGGAACTCGGGACCGTGGTCCCGGCCGAAGGTGCGGTCCGCTTCTGAACGCGCCACCGCGAGCATCCCCGCATCAGGATCGAGTCCCATGACCCGGGCTCGCGACCACCGCGTCCGGGCGGCGACGGCCAGCGTTCCCGTGCCCGTCCCGACATCGAGGATCTCATCGGGGGGCCGGGTCCCCAGGCCGTCCTGGACGACGTCCAGCAACCGCAGGGCGGTGGGCGCCAAGACCGGTGCCCACCACCTCAAGTATCGCTCGGCGAAAGTGAGCGACTCTCCCATTTCATCTCCAGAGGACGAACCGGGCAGACTGGGCGGCGGCCTCAGGGCCTGCGGGCACGGGCGATCACGCTGGTCGCGATGCAGCCCTCTCGCTCGGCCGGGATGAGGCGCCGCATCAGCGCCAGCAGGTCCGGCGTGAACAGGGGGAACAGCGCTGCGTGCTCGACGCCGAACGGGATGCGGTTCCCCACCGTCACGTCGGTGAATCCCACCTTCTGGAGCTTCCGGGCGAAGACACGCTCCGCCATGGCGCCGGACACTCAGCCGGCCCAGGCGCTGTCGCTCGTGAGGATTTCCGGTGGGAGGTCGTCGTCCACGACGAGGTCGGCGACGCACAGGCGTCCGCCCGGCCGCACCACGCGGTGGATCTCGGCGAGGGCCCGGGACTTGCGCGCCGAGAGGTTCAGCACGCCGTTCGAGATCACGACGTCGACCGATCCGTCCCCGAGTGGGATGGCCTCCATCTCCCCGGGGACGAACTGCGTCCACTGAGCGACGCCGGCTTCGGCCGCGTTGGCCGAGGCGCGCTCACGCATCTCGTCGAGCATGTCGAGCCCGATGGCCCGCCCGGCCGGCCCGACGCGCCTCGCGGCCATGATCGTGTCGATCCCGCCGCCAGAGCCCACGTCGAGCACCGTCTCACCGGGTCGCAGGCCGGCGTGCCGCACTGGGTTGCCGACGCCGAGGGCCCACTCGACGGCGCCGTGGGGGATCCCCTCGAGCTCGTCGTCCGAGTACAGCCTGCGCGCGACGGGGTCCCCGCCGCCGGAGGGGATCGCGGCGTACGCATTGCGGACGGCCTCCTTGATCTCCGCCTGGAACAGCAGGTCGTCGTGCGCCGCTGTCATGCCAGGTCCTCCAGGAAACGCTCGAGCTGGTGGCGGACATGCGGCGGAAGCTCGTCGCTGCCCGTCGAGGCCAGCACGGCCTGGAGCTCCTTGGCGAACTCCATCTCCCCGCAGCATTTGCGGCAGAAGGACATGTGCTTGTCGACGCGCGCGAGGTCCTCGGGAGCGAGGGCCCGGTCGAGGTAGTCCCACATCTGCTGCACCGCCTGGGAGCAGGGGATGAGGCCGGACGGGAGCTCGCTCATCGCGTCCCCTCCCCGGCCAGCAGCTCGGCCTCCTCCGCGTAGATCCACATCTCGCGCTCGAACAGCTTGCGGCCCCGGTGCAGCTGGGCCAGGACCGTCCCGATGGGCAACTCGAGCATCCGGGCGATCTCCTTCGTCGCGTAGCCGTCGATGTAGCGCAGCACGAGGGGCGCCCGGTAGATCGTCGGCAGCCGCAGCAGCACCTCGCGGACGTCCTCGCGGCCGAAGGACTGCAGGAAGTCCAGGTGCAGCGTGTCCGAGTAGGGCAGCGGGTCCTCCTCGGCGATGGTCCGGTACAGCGAGAAGTCGTCGACGTCGTCCACCCCGACCTCCTGGACCGCGCGCGCCGCCTTGCGCAGGCGGTCGCGGAAGGTGTTCACCAGAATCGACTGGAGCCACTTGGGACCGGCCACCCGCTCCTGGAGCGAGCCGAAGGAGCGGTACGCCTTCAACAGACACTCCTGCACGAGATCCTCCGCGTCCTCTCCGCCCAGCCGGCGGGCCAGGGAGTACAGTCGCGGCAGGCTCTCCCGGGCGAGGACCTCGAATGCCTCGCGGTCCGCGGCCTGCACTTCCCGGACTCCCCCCGTTCCCACGATTCCATCCCCCCTGAAAGACGAGCGCGGCACCGAACTTATTGCATCCGCCGGGAAACGCAATGCCCCGGCCGAGGGCGCCGTCCTGATCGGGCGAGAGGACGGCGAACGGCCGTCCGCGGCCAGAAGGAGGAGCGGTGGCGACGACGATGATCCGCAACGGTGTCGACGTGGACCGTCTGGTGCAGACGATCGACGCGATCAAGGGCGACGCGGGGGTGGCGTCGTTCACGTTCAGGACGACGACGACGTGGGAGGATGGGGGAACCAGCAAGGCGGAGATCTCGTCGTTCCGCCACGTGGGGAACGAGGTGGAGCACGCCGGCCGCCACGTGCTGACCGGCGACGAATCCGACGTGCTGCTCGGCCGCGACCGCGGCCCGAACGCCGTGGAGCTGGTGCTGGCGGCGCTGGGATTCTGCTACTCGGTGGGCTTCGCCTACAACGCGGCGGCCATGGGCTACGAGCTCGAGGAGCTGTCGTACGAGATCGAGGGGGACCTGGACCTGCGCAACTTCGTGGGCATCGCCGAGGGGCCCAGGCCGGGGTTCTCGGCCATCCGGGTCCGCGGGAAGGCGAAGGCGCGCAACGCGACGCCCGAGCAGCTCGAGGAGCTCTGCCAGTACGTGCAGGACACCTCGCCCGTGCTCGACATCATCGCCGACCCGGTCTCGGTGGAGACCTCGCTCGAGGTCCTCTGATCCGAGCGACGAGGGCAGCGAAGGATCGAGGGGCCGCCCGGCCGCAGGCCGGGCGGCCCGGGTCCCACGGAGCGGGAGGAACCTCAGGCGGCCGAGGCTCACGCGAACCGTTTGCTGACTCCAACGGGGCTCCAACGCCATCGGCTCCCTGAGGTTGGGACCCACATGCATGGGAATTGACGCTATCTGGGTCGTGGTCGACGTTCACGCCTGCGAGACGAGCCCCTGGATCCCGTCCAGGATGAGGTCCAAGGCGAACTCGAACTCCTCTGTGTAGTCGAAGCCCGCCTTGCCGAGCTCGACGACGATCTCCGCCAGGTACGGGTACTCATCGGCCCACGCCCCCATCGTCTGCGCCACGTTGGCTGCCTTCGTCTGCACCACCTCGCCTGACTCCTCAGCGGTCTGGAACGGCAACGTCTTCTCCTGGAGCGTGAAGCCGTAGATGTAGCTGTCCATGGCGTTGTACGCGTGCACGGCCGTTCTGAACGAGAATCCCGCCTCCCGCAGACAGGCCATCGTCGCGTTGTGGTGCCGCAGGTTCGCGGGCCCGGGACTCATCCGGCCCTCCATGAGGCCGATCGCCCAGGGGTGGCGCAACAGGGCTTCGCGCATCGAAATCGCCCGCTGGCGCATTGCCGTCTTCCAGTCGGCTCTGTCGGAGGAGAACTCGGCCTCGCTGAACACGATGTCGACCATGCCGTCCAGAAGCTCCCCCTTGTTGGCCACGTGCTTGTACAGCGCCATGGGCACCACGCCGAGCTCCTTGGCGAGGTTGCGCATGCTGAAAGATTCGATCCCGCCCTCGTCGGCCAGAGAGAGGGCCGCGCGCACTACCCGGTCTCTGCTCAAGCGGGCCCGGCGCGGAGCCTCCGCCTGCTGAACCATCTCGGCCACCTTCCCTGCGCATCCCGAAATCGCTTGACAAGTGTACGGCGTACACCTATCCTGGCGCAAAGAGTGTACGGCGTACACCTCGGAAGCGGCACAGGGAGGCAGGAAGCGATGGGAGGGAAAAGGAGATTGAAGGACCGGGGAGGTGGCTGATGGCCGGAGCGTGACGCTGCACGGCGTGGGCGAAGCCGTCACGCCGATTGGTTGTGGCCCGTCGTTGACCTCATCAAAGGGGGGAGTCCAAGTGAACTCAAACAGGAAGATCGCGGTGGTTGCGGGCGTGTTCTTCATCGTTGCCGCTGTCGCGTCGATCGTGGCCCTTGCTCTGTACGACGCCGTTTTGAACCACCCGCACTACATCGTTGGTTCTGGGGGTGACAACCGCGTCCTCTTGGGGACGTTCTTCGAACTGATCCTCGCCATCTCGGTGATCGGTACCGCGGTCACGTTGTATCCGATCGTCAAGCGGCAGCATGAAGGCTTCGCTGTTGGCTACGTGGCCGGTCGTGTTCTCGAAGCCGTGGTCATCGTGGTCGGCATCATCAGCCTGCTTGCCGTCGTGACGTTGCGGCAGGATCTTGCCGGAGCCACGGGCGCGAACGCCACGTCGCTGGTGACCGTCGGGAAGTCTCTCGTGGCGATCCATGATTGGACGTTCCTGTTCGGACCCAACTTCGCCATCGGAGTGAACACGCTGTTGCTGGCGTACCTGATGTACAGGTCCCGGCTCGTTCCGCGGTCGATCGCCGTGCTGGGGCTTATCGGAGGCCCTATGGTCTTCGCTTCGGCGACCGCAGTGCTGTTCGGCCTGTACGAGCAGATCTCAGCGTGGGGCGCGATCGCCGCGATCCCGGTGTTCGCTTGGGAGATGAGTCTGGCCGTCTGGCTCATCGTCAAGGGCTTCAAGCCTTCTCCCATCACCTCCGGCGAGTCCCGACATGCAGTGCACGAGGGTCGTCCTGCTCTTGCGGCGGCTGCCGGGTAATCCCCTGCTCGACCCGGCACGAGCTCGGAGCCCGGCTTCGGCCGGGCTCCCACTGCGAAGGTGGCGGTTTTTCCGGGTGGTGTGGTGGTCAAGCTTCTTCGTCGGCCTGGACGGCGGACGCCGGGTTGGGCGTCGAGGTCCAGCTGGCGAGGAGGTTGAGCGCATCGTGTGATGGGGAGTTCGGTTCCGCCGTGTACGCGAAGATGGTGAGTCCGGGGTCGGCGGGAAGCTCCAGAGCCTCGTATGCCAGGGTGAGGCCTCCCACGATGGGGTGGTGGAAGCGCTTGATGCCGGTGCGGTGGAACCGGACGTCGTGGGCGGCCCAGCGGACACGGAACTCCTCGCTGCGCGTGGACAGCTCGCCGATCATGTCGGAGAGCCCCCGGTCGTAGGGGTCGCGTCCGGCCTCGGCGCGCAGGAGGGCCACGACGTCGCGGGCGACGCTCTCCCAGTCGAAGTAGAACTCGGTCGCGCGGGGGTCCAGGAAGAAGAAGCGGGCGGCGTTGGCCGGGCGGACCGGGTCGCGGAAGATCTCGGAGAGGAGCGCGTACCCCAGCTGGTTGGCATACAGGATGTCCAGGCGCCCGTTCTGCACGAACGCCGGCGTCCCGGCCATCGAGTCGAGGATCCGCTGCACGCTGGGGCGGACGCGCTGCTGGGTCGGACGGCGGCGCGGCGGGCGGGTCGTGTTGGCGGTGCGCGTGAGATCGATCAGGTGGGCGCGCTCGGCCTCGTCGAGCTGGAGAGCGCGGGCGATGCCTTCCAGCACGCTCTCTGAGGCCCCCCTGGCGTTCCCGCGTTCGAGCCGCGTGTAGTACTCGACGCTGATGCCCGCCAGCAGGGCCACCTCCTCCCGGCGCAGACCCGACACACGGCGGTTGGCTCCATAGACGGGCAACCCGGCCTGCTCGGGGGTGATCCTCGCCCGCCGGGAGGTGAGGAACTCCCGGATGTCATCCCTGTTGTTCACGCGCCAAGACTACGAGCGTCCCTCGGCGGCTGGGAGGCCCTGGGGGTACCCCTTTCACCTGGGCCTCCCTCGGACCGACGACGCGTGGTTGGGTGGGCACAGCACGGGGAAGCAGCAGATCGAACGAAGGGGTTGAAGTTCATGACCGAGAAGAGGGTTTGGTTCATCACCGGCGCCGGCCGCGGCATGGGCGTCGGGATCGCGAAGGCGGCGCTCGCTGCCGGCAACGCGGTCGTCGCTACGGGCCGCAACTCAGACGGCGTGGCAACGGCGGTCGGCGAGGCGGACGACCTGCTGGTCGTCAAGCTCGACGTCACCAGCCGCACCGACGCCGAGGCAGCGGTGCAGGCCGCCGTCGAGCGCCTCGGGCGCATCGACGTGCTGGTCAACAACGCCGCGAACTCGCAGATGGGCTACTTCGAGGAGATCAGTCCGGAGGCGTTCGAGCGGCAGCTCGCTACCAACCTGCTCGGCCCGTTGAACGTCACGCGCGCCGTGCTGCCGGTCATGCGCAAGCAGTGCTCCGGCCACATCATCTCGATCTCGTCGACCGCGGGGATCGTCGGCTGGGAGTTCACATCCGCCTACGCTGCCTCGAAGTTCGGGCTCGAGGGCTGGATGGAGTCGCTGCAGCCCGAGGTCGCACCGTTCGGTATCCACACCACGATCGTCGAGCCGGGCTTCTTCCGCACCGAGCTGCTCGAGGATGCGTCGGTCTCCTACGGCGACCTGTCGGTGCAGGACTATGCCGACCGCACCGCGGAACAGCTGAAGTGGTGGAAGGCGCAGAACGGCCAGCAGGCGGGCGATCCTGCCAAGCTCGGCCGCGCGCTGGTGACGATCGCCGGTCACGACCGGCCGCCGCTGCGGTTCGTGGCCGGCGCTGACGCGGTCGCCGTCGTCGAGCAGAAGGCCGCCGATCTGAAGGAGCAGGTCGAGGCCTACAGGGATCTGTCGACGTCGCTCGCTCTCGACGAGCTCGAGCTCGCTGGAAACGCGAGGTAGATGACGATGCGCGCAACCGTCATGTACGGCGCCGGCGACGTTCGGATCGAGGACGTCCCCGAGGCCCGCCTGATCGAACCGACCGACGCGCTCGTCGCCGTCACCTGCGCCGCCATCTGCGGCAGCGACCTCTGGCCGTACAAGACGATGGAGCCCGGCGAGGCCGGCCGACGGATGGGCCACGAGTTCATCGGCATCGTCGAGGCCGTCGGTACCGACGTCCAGACCGTCAAGGCCGGAGACGTGGTCGTCTCGCCGTTCCTGTGGTCCGACGGCACCTGTGTGTTCTGCCAGGAGGGTCTGCAGAGCGATTGCCTCCATGGAGGCAGGTACGGCTCCGACGACGTCGACGGCGGACAGGGCGAGGCCGTGCGCGTGCCGCAAGCGGACGGGACGCTCGTCGTGCTGCCGGTCGGCGCCGACGACGCGCTGATGCCATCGGTGCTCACGCTCTCGGACGTGATGGGAACAGGCCACCACGCCGCCGTCGCCGCCGACGTCGGCCCCGGAACGACGGTGGCCGTCGTCGGCGACGGCGCCGTCGGCTTGTGCGGCGTGATCGCGGCGAAGCGGCTCGGCGCCGAGCGGATCATCCTGCTCGGCAGCTATCCCGACCGGATCGCGCTCGGGACGGAGTTCGGAGCGACGGACGTCGTCAGCGAGCGCGGCGACGAGGCGGTCGAGCGCGTCCGCGAGCTGACCGACGGCCTCGGCGCACACTCGGTCCTCGAATGCGTCGGCCTGGAGGAGTCGACCTTGACGGCGCTCCAGATCGCTCGTCCCGGTGGCGCAGTCGGCCGCGTCGGGCTGCCGCAGGAGGACTCGGTCCCCGACGCGATCGCGACCTTCTTCAAGAACGTCACCATCGGCGGTGGACCCGCGCCCGTCCGCGCCTACATCGAGGAGCTGCTCCCGGACGTCCTCGAGGGCACGATCGCGCCGGGCCGGGTCTTCGATCGGGTGGTCGGCCTCGACGAGGTGCCCGACGGCTACCGGGCGATGAACGACCGAGAGGCGATCAAGGTCCTGATCGATCTTGAGAAGGAGGACGCCGATGACCGCGTGGACCACCGACGAGCTCAGCAAGATCGACGCCGCGGACGAGCTGGAGATCGCGTCGCTCCGATCTGACGGCACGTTGCGAGCACCGACGACGATCTGGGTCGTCCGCGTCGGCGACGACCTCTACGTCCGATCCGTGAACGGGCGCACCTCCGGTTGGTTCCGCGGCACCCAGGTGCGCCACGAGGGCCGGATCCGGGCCGGCGGCGTCGAGAAGGACGTGACCTTCGTCGACGTCGACGGCGACGTCGCGGACCGGATCGACGACGCGTACCGCACCAAGTACCGGCGCTACGCCGCGAGCATCGTCGACCACACCCTCACCGCCGAGGCGCGATCCGCGACGCTCGAGCTCATGCCGCGTTCATGAAAGGACACACATTGCAGAAGCGCACACTCGGAAGCAGCAACCTGGAAGTGTCGGCTCTTGGGCTGGGCTGCATGGGCATGAGTTACGCGTACGGTCCGGCCCCGGACCAGCAGGAGATGGCCTCGCTGCTCCGGTCGGCCGTCGATTGCGGCGTCACCTTCTTCGACACCGCCCAGTCTTACGGTCCGTTCACGAACGAAGAGCTCGTGGGAGAGGCACTCGCTCCCGTGCGCGGGCAGGTGGTGATCGCCACCAAGTTCGGGATCAAGTTCGATGCCGACGGGCGGCAGATCGTCGACGGTCACCCCGGGTACGTCAAGCAGAGCGCCGACGGCTCGCTCGAGCGACTCGGGATCGAGACGATCGACCTGTTCTATCAACACCGTGTCGACCCGGACGTCCCGATCGAGGACGTGGCGGGAGCGGTGAAGGAGCTGATCGAGGAGGGGAAGGTCAGGCACTTCGGACTCTCCGAAGCGGGTGCGCAGACGATCCGTCGCGCACACGCGGTCCTGCCGGTCACCGCCGTCCAGAGCGAGTACTCGCTGTGGTGGCGACGCCCGGAGGAGGAGCTGCTTCCGACCCTCGAAGAGCTCGGGATCGGATTCGTTCCGTTCAGCCCTCTCGGGAAGGGCTTCCTCACGGGGAAGATCGACGAGACCACAACGTTCGACAGCTCCGACTTCCGCACCATCGTTCCTCGCTTCACGCCGGAGGCTCGGAAGGCGAACCTGGCCCTCGTCGACCTGCTCGGCGAGATCGCGGCACGGAAGGAGGCGACCCCCGCGCAGATCGCGCTCGCCTGGTTGCTCGCCCAGAAGCCGTGGATCGTTCCGATCCCGGGCACCACGAAGCTCGGCCGCCTCGAGGAGAACATCGCAGCGGCTGACGTCGAGCTCACGGCCGATGATCTCCGGGAGATCGAGGACGCCGCTTCGAAGATCACCGTCCAGGGGGCGCGGTACCCCGAGTATCTTGAGAAGAGGACGGGTCTGTGAGCAGCCGTCCCGAGGCCGGTGTCCGCATGGACGATCGACGGGCCGAGCGCGAACAGCGGGTCACGCCGCTCGAGCTCTTCTTCGATCTCGTGTTCGTCTTCGCCGTCACGCAGGTGACGAGCTTCCTCTCGCACAGCCCGACCTGGGGCGGCCTCCTGCGGGGCCTGCTGCTCCTCGGCGCGCTGTGGTGGGCCTGGGGGGCGTATGCCTGGCTGACGAATACCCTCGACCCCGAGGAAGGGGCCGTTCGGCTCGCGGTTCTCGCCGCGATCGCGGCGATGCTCGTGGTATCCCTCGCAGCGCCGGGCGCCTTCGGCCGTGACGGAGTGATCTTCGGCGTCGCCTATTTCGTCGTACGCGCTCTCCACCTCGTCCTGTACGCCATTGCCGGTCGTGGCGACCGCGACCTCTTCCGCGCCGTGGTGAGGCTCGTCCCAACCGCCACCCTCGGGCCCGCCTTGCTGGTGATCGCAGGCTTCCTCGACGGTTCGGGGCAGCTGGCGCTTTGGGGCGCCGCGCTGGCGATCGACTACCTCGGTGTGCTCCTAGGCCACATGCGTGGGTGGCGTATATCACCGGCGCACTTCGTCGAGCGCTTCGGGCTGATCATCATCATCGCGCTCGGCGAGTCGATCGTGGCGATCGGGATCGGCGCGGCAGGACTCCCGCTCGACGCTGGCGTGATCGCGGCCGCCCTCTTGGGGGTCGGCGTCGTTGCCGCCCTCTGGTGGTTGAATTTCGACTGGGTCGTCTTCGTCGCCCAAGCAGCCCTGGCCGAGGCGACGGGCGCGCGGCGGGCGGCGTTGGCGAGAGACGCGTACTCGTACCTGCACCTGCCGATGGTCGGGGGCATCATCCTGTTCGCGTTCGGGTTGAAGACCACGCTCGCCGACGTGGACGACTCGCTCCGGATGATCCCAGCGCTCGGCCTTTGCGGCGGGGTCGCCCTGTACCTGCTCGCACACGTCGCGCTGCGACTGCGGATCGGCGCTGGCCTCGGGCGGGGGCGACCGGTTGCGTCGGTACTGTTACTCGGGCTGCTCCCCGTCTCGAGGGAGGTACCGGCCCTCACTGTCCTCGGCCTGATTGCGGCCGTGTGCTGGGCCCTCATTGCCTACGAGGCCCTCCGGCATCGAGAGGGGCGCGCCTGGATCCGCAGCCATCGAGGCGCGTTCACCATGGAGGAGGCCGCTCGTGTCGGAGGAAACCGCCGGAGGGAGCGCCGTCCTCGAGAAAGGAGATGAGTTGAAGATCCAGCCGAAGCAGCCGACCGCCAAAGGACCCGCCGACCTGTTCACGGGAGACGTCTGGTTCGACGTGATCGCGAAGGGAGAAGAGGCGTCCCGCATCCGCGTCAACACCGTGAGGTTTTCCCCCGGTGCCCGCACCGCTTGGCATGCTCACGCGGTCGGACAGACGCTGCACATCACCGAGGGGCGCGGCCTGGTGCAGGCCCGTGGCGGTGAGATCGTCGGGATCCAGCCGGGAGACACGATCTACGCGCCCCCCGGGGAGTGGCACTGGCACGGAGCAGCGCCGGACCATTTCATGACGCACATCGCGATGTGGGAAGCGCCCGCAGAAGGGGCAGAGTCGGATTGGGGAGCACATGTCACCGAGGCCGAGTACCTCGGGGCGGAATGAGGCTCGGGGCGATGCTCAGGGCCCATCCCGCCGCGAACGCCTACGTGGGCTTCTTCGAGGAGGCGTCCCCCGAGCAGGTCCGCGCCCAGATGGAGACGAACCTGTTCGGTCCGATGAACGTCACCCGCGCTGCGCTGCCGGTCATGCGCCAGCAGCGCTCTGGTCTGGTCGTCGCAATCTGGTCGACGGCCGCATCTCAGGCGGCGAGTTCACCTCCGCCTACGCCGCGTCCAAGTTCGCCGTCCAGGGATAAATCGAGTCCATGACCCCGGAGGTCGTCCCGTTCGGGATCCGCACCATGATCGTCGAGCCCGGCTTCTTCCGCACCCTCGAGCGTGACTCGGCAACCTAGGGCGAGCTTGTCCATCGACCCATCGACGACTACGCCGAGCGGACCCAGGCCACCGTCGCGGCCTGGAACGACATGAACGGCAAGCAGGCCGGCGACCCCGCCAAGCTCGGCCGGGCGCTCGTCCAGGTGGCCAGCCGGGACACCCCGCCGCTGCGATGGCTCGCCGGAGCCGACGCCGTGGAAACCGCCGAGCAGATGGAACCTATCCGCTTTGCGGGATGCGTTTGACTGGGGCTGCCGGCTGGAGTATTTGTTCCGCGATGCAGACCGTTAGTTTCGCATCGCGGAACGACCATAGGGCCGGCGGCCGTCCGAGGGGACCGGCCGGAAAGGGGGCAGCGGATGAGGGCTGATATCCCGGAGCAGGCCAAGTCCCACGAGCTCAAGGCGGGCACGCTCACGACCTGGGATGCCGTGGCCATGGCCGTGGCCGTCCTGTCGCCGGCCATGGCGATGGCCTACAACACGACGTTCGCGGCGAGCTTCTCGGGCACGTCGACGCCGTTCGCGTTCATGCTGGGCGGCATCGGGTGCCTGGCGCTGGCGTTCGTCGTGATCGGGTTCACCCGGCGCATGGCCTCGGCGGGGTACGCGTACACCTACGCCAGCCGGACGCTCGGACAGAACGTCGGCTTCATGACCGGGTGGCTGTACTTCTTCGGGTTCTTCTGCTTCGTCCCGATGACCATGGCCGGGGTGGGCGGGTTCACCCGCGACCTCATCGGCACCGAGTGGTGGCACTCCATCCCGAGCTGGAGCTGGTTCGCGATCCTCGTGATCGGCATGATCCTGCTGCTCGCCATCACGATCTACGACATCAAGCTGAACGCCCGCACCCAGCTCATCATCGGGGCGCTCACCGTCGCCGTGATCGTGGTCCTGGACCTCATCGTCACGTTCAAGGGAGGGAAGTCGGGGCACGACCTGTCCGCGCTGGGGCCATCCCACACCCTGCAGGGCGGCTTCAGCGGGATCGGCTACGGCCTGATCTTCGGCGTCCTGTCCTACATCGGGTTCGAGACCTCGGCGGTGCTCGGGGAGGAGACCAGGAACCCCCGCAAGGCCATTCCCGCGTCGATCCTCATCGCGGTGTTCTTCGCGATCGTGTTCTACGTGTGGACGACCTACGTCATCGCCATCGGCGAGGGCGTGAGCAAGGCGGGGTCGGCGAAGTGGGCCGGGGACCCGACCGTGCTGGCCACGACGGCCACGACGTACTCGGGGCACTTCCTTTCGGTGCTGGTCTCGATCGCCGCGATCCTGTCGGCGTTCGTCGTCTGCCTGGCCTGCGCCACCGCGGCGGCCCGGACGATGTTCGCCATGGGACGCGAGGGGACGCTCCCGGCCTGGTTCGGCCGGACTCACCGCACCTACAAGACCCCGGCCAACGCCACGCTGTTCATCGCCGCCCTGGCCACCATCGTGGCGGCGCTAGTGGGGTTCGGATGGAGCTACGGCGCCGGGCCATTCACCGTGTTCGGCCTGCTGGCCAGCATCGGCGGCCTCGCGGTGATCATCGTGTACGTGGTCCTGTGCCTGGCGGGGGCCGTGTGGTTCCGGAAGGTGCAGACCAGGTACAACGTCCTGACCCACGGGGTGATCCCGGTGCTCGGCGCGATCATCTTCGCGTTCGGCATCTACGGCTCGATCTACCCGGGGGCCCTGCCGCCGTTGCCGTACCGGATCATCCCGTACGTCAACCTGGGCTGGATCATCGTGGGGATCGGGTTCCTCATGTATCTGCGCAAGAGCCATCCGGAACGCGTGGCGCAGATCGGTTCGATCCTGGGCGAGGAGGGCGGCGAGGAGGCCGGGGCGCTCGACCGGGGCACGGCCGTGGAGGCGCCCGCCTAGCTCGAGAACTGGGTGTCCGCCCCAGTGAGCCGTGCGCGCGAACGTTCCCCGCCGGCGGCCCGACCACGAAAGGATCCGCTGGTGATCGACGATCACGGCCATCCCTTCGCCCTGGAGGGTGGCCCTCTCGACCTCTCGGCGCTGACGCTCGACGTGAACCCCGACGAGGGGGGAGACGAGCGGCGGGCCCGCCTCGGCCCGTCGCGCCTGTGGCAGGAGCTGCTCACGACCCGGTTGGCGGCGCGTCTGGGTTGCGAGCCCGGCGAGGTCCCCGCGGCCAGGGCCGAGGCGTCGAAGGACTGGGCGTCGTACGTTCGCGGGCTGTTCGCCGACGCGGGGATCACCGGCCTGGTGATGGACGTGGCCTACCCCCCGGACGCGTTCGACAGCCTCGAGACGTTCCAGGACCTGACCGGATGCGGCGTGCACCCGATCTTCCGGACCGATCCGCTGGTCGACCGCCTGATCGGCGAGGGGGCGGGCGCGGCGGAGATCGTGGACGGCGTGACGTCCGCCATGGCCGACGCTGCGTCGCGGGGGCACGTTGGGTTCAAGACGATCATGGCGTACCGCACCGGCCTGGCCGTCGACCCGACGGCGTCCGAGCGGGACGCCGAGGAGTCGCTCCGCGACCGAAACGTCCCCGTCCGGCGGCGGGGGAAGGCGCTGCGGGACCTCGTGATCACCCGGGCCCTGGCCACGTCGGCGGACCTCCGGCTGCCCTTCCAGATCCACACGGGGTTCGGCGACTCCGAGATCCGCCTGGCCGAGTCGAACCCGCTGCTGCTGGAGGAGGTACTTCGCTCGCCGGAGGGATCGGCCGGCCGGGTCGACCTCATTCACGGTGGGTTCCCCTGGCACGAGGAGGTGGCGTTCCTCGCCGCCACCAAGCCGAACGTGTGGGTCGACGTGTCGCTGTTCGACATCTTCTCGCCGGCCACGGTGGGGGACCGGCTGGTGCGCATGGTCGACCTTGCGCCGGTGCACCGGCTGCTCATGGGAACCGACGGGTTCCACGAGCCGGAGCTGTACTGGTTCGCCGTGACCGTGCTGCGGGACGCCTGGACGGGTGTGCGGACGCGGTTGCGCGAGGCCGGGGCCCGGGACGGCTGGCTCGACGACGCCGAGACCCGGATGTTCGAGGGCAACGCCAGGGAGCTGTATGGCATCTGACCGGGCCGTCGTGCAGTCGCTCGACCGGGCGCTGTCGATCCTGGACGTGCTGCGGTTCTCCCACCGCGACCTTCCGCTCGGCGAGGTGGCGGCCCGGGCGGGGCTGCCGAAGTCGACCACCCACCGCCTCCTCTCGACGCTCGAGATCCGGGGGTTCGTGGCCCAGGACCCGGAGACGGGCGCGTACCGGCTGGGCCTGAAGCACGTGGCCCCGGTGGGGGCGGGCCCGGAGATCCGGGAGGTGCTGGAGGGGCTGGCCACGCGGTCTGGCGAGACGGCGAACCTGGGCGCCCTGGTCGGCCGGGAGGTGCTGTACGTGGACCGGGCCGACTCGTCGCAGGCGCTGCGGTGGCAGCTCGGCGTGGGGAGCCGGGTGCCGGTGCACTGCTCCGCGCTGGGGAAGGCCATCCTGGCCTCGCTCCCCGAGGCCGAGGTCGCGGAGCACCTGCCCCGCCGGCTGCGACGCATCACGCCGAACACGATCACGGACCGGCGGGCGCTCCTCGCCGAGCTCGACGCCGTCCGGGACCGCGGGTACGCGGTGGACGACGAGGAGTTCATGGAGGGCGTGCGGTGCGTGGCGGTCTCCGTGTTCGCCACCACCGGCCACCTCGTCCGGGCCGCCCTGTCGCTGGCCGGGCCGGCCTTCCGGCTCACCCGCGATCGTGCCGTCGGCCAGATCGACGCGCTGAAGCGCGCCGCCGCCACGGTGGCCCGCGTGCTGGGCGACCAGGGGCTGCTCACGGAGCAGGCCTCGGCGGCGTCGAACGAGGGCTGAGTGGGCGTCCCCGCCGCCCCGCCGGCCGACGTCCCGCCGATCGACGTGGCCCGGGCCGAGGTGCTGCTGGTCCGCCTGCCGCTGCTCGAGCCGTTCGTCACGAGCTTCGGTCCCACGGCGTCCCGCCACGTCGTCCTGGTCCGGCTCGAGGACGGCGACGGCCGCGCCGGGTGGGGGGAGGCCGCCCCGCTGGACCACCCGTTCTACCTGCCCGACTTCGTGGCCGGGACGTTCGACCTGGTGGCCGACTGGGCGCTGCCGCTCTGTCTGCGCGCGGACGTCCGCTACCCCCGGGACGCCGCCCGGACGATGGCGGCGATCCGCGGGAACACGTTCGGCCGCACGGGCGTCGAGGCGGCGTACTGGACGCTGTTCGCCGAGCGGGAGGGATGCTCGCTGCGCGCGCTGTTCGGCGGGGAAGCGTCGCGCATCCCGGTGGGCGAGAGCCTCTCGATCAAGCCGACGGTCGGCGAGGTTGTGGAGGAGGCCGAGCTGCGGCTCCGCCAGGGCTACCGGCGCATCAAGCTGAAGATCGCGCCGGGGTGGGACGTCGAGGTCGTCCGCGAGGTCCGCCGGGGCGTCGGCGACGACGTGATGCTGCAGGTCGACGCGAACGCCGCCTACACGCTGTCCGACGCCGACCGCCTGGCGGAGCTGGACGCGTTCGGCCTGGCCTGCATCGAGCAGCCGCTGGAGTTCGACGACCTTCTCGGCCACGCGGAGCTGCAGCGGCGGCTGGCCACGCCGATCTGTCTCGACGAGTCGCTGCGCTCGCCGGCCCTCGTGCGCACAGCGCTGGACGCCGATGCGTGCCGCAACGTCAACCTCAAGCCCGGTCGCGTGGGAGGGATCGCGGCGTCGCTCGACATCGAGCGGCTGTGCCGGGAACGGGGCGTGCCGCTGTGGTGCGGCGGGATGCTCGAATCGGGGATCGGGCGGGCGCCGAACATCGCGCTGTGCTCGCTGGGGGGGTTCACCGACCCGGCCGACATGTCGCCGGCGTCGGTGCTGTACGAGGACGACCTCATCGATCCTACGTTCGACGTCGAGCCCGATGGATGCATCGAGGTTCCGTCCGGATCGGGCCTCGGATATCGGGTGGACGAGGAACGGGTCCGGTCCCGCGTGGTCAGATGGGTCGAGCTGGACGGCGACGGGACGGTCCGGGCCCGCGGCGAGGGAAAGGAGAAGGGATGAGCGAGAGCATCGAGTACTTCCGCACGCGGGACGACGCAGAGCTCGGAGAGGGGGAGCCGCGCTACCTCAACGTGTTCCGCGACGTCCTGGGGCTGGAGGTCGAACGCGACCTGGTCCTGCGGCCGGTGTTCGGCCGCAACCTGACGATGTCGTTCGTCTCGATGGAGCCGCACCGCGTGGCCCCCGTCCACCAGCATCCCCAGGAACAGATCGGGACCGTGATCGAAGGGTCCTACGAATTCGAGCTGGCGGGGGAGAAGCGGGTGGTCCGCAGGGGCGACGTCTACGTCGTTCCGCCGAACGTGCCCCACGGCGCGATGACCCACGACGAGGGGTGCCTGGTCCTCGACGTGTTCTCGCCGCCCCGCGAGGCGTTCGACGAGATCATGAAGCAGGCCGTGGAGGAGCTCGGACGCGACGGGGCCGGCGAGGTCTGGACGCTGCCGCCCCTCCGCGGAGACGGCGACCGGCAGGACGGCCCGGCCGGGGCGGACGCGCCATGACCAAGGACGCCCCCGGCTTCGGACCGCAGGGATGGGCGTACCTCGAGGGGGAGTTCGTCCCGGTGGAGGAGGCGAAGATCTCCATCGCCACCCACGCCTTCAACTACGGCACCGGCTGCTTCGAGGGGATCCGCGGCTACTGGAACGCGGATCACGAGGAGCTCTACGTCGTCAAGCTGCTCGAGCACTTCCGGCGGCTCCTCCGCTCGTCCCGCCTGTTTCGCATGGATCCCGGCAAGAGCGCGGGGGACCTCGCCGGGATCGCCGTGGAGTGCGCGCGCCGCGGCGGGTTCCGCACCGACACCTACATCCGGCCCATCGTGTACAAGGCGAGCCTGGCCATCCGCGTCGGGCTCGCCAACCTTCAGGACGGGTTCTGCTGCTTCACCGCACCGATGGGGGCCTACTTCGACATCGAACGCGGGCTGTCGGTCACGGTGAGCGGGTGGCGGCGCAACGACGACAACGCCATCCCGGCCCGGGCCAAGGCCACGGGCGGCTACCTGAACGCGGCGCTCGCCATCGCCGACGCCGAGAACGCCGGGTTCGACGAGGCCATCATGCTCACCCAGGCCGGTACGGTCAGCGAGGGCAGCTCGGCGAACCTGTTCCTCGTGCAGGACGGCGTGCTGGTCACCCCGGCCGTCAGCGACGACATCCTGGTCGGGATCACCAGGGGGTGCGTGATCGAGCTGGCCGCGGCGCTGGGGGTGCCGGTGGAAGAGCGCACGGTCGACCGCACCGAGCTCTACGTGAGCGACGAGGTGTTCCTGTGCGGGACCGGGGTCCAGGTGGCGCCGGTGACGAACGTGGACGCCCGCGTCGTCGGGGCGGGCAAGATGGGCGAGCTGACCCGCCAGATCCAGGACCGGTACCTCGCCGCGGTCCACGGCGAGGTGCAGGAGTACCGGACCTGGCTGACCCCGGTGTACGAGGGGGCCGGGCCGCCGCGGGACGACCCGCCGGGCTCCCCGGCAACGGCGGAGCCCCCGTCGGAGCCGGCCTGACCTGAAACAGCGCGTTACAGGTAGCGGCCCATGCCACCGGCGACGTCGACGCTGGCGCCGGTCACGTACCCCGCGCGGTCGCTGCACAGGAACGCCACGACGCCACCCACCTCGTCGTCGCGGCCGAACCGCCCCAGCGGGACCTCCGCCTCGGCCATCTGAGCGAAGAAGTCGTCCTCGGACAGCTCCGGACCGAGGCGCTGGTGGACGTTCTTCCACTGCGGCGTCACCACGAAGCCGATGTTCACCGTGTTCACCAGGATGCCGTCCTTCCCCAGCTCCATCGACAGCGCCTTGGTGAACGCGAGGCAGGCCGCGCGGATGGTGGACGTGGCGAAGAACTTCGGGTCGGGATACTTCCCGTACACCGCGTTGATGTTCACGATGCGGCCGCCCCCCCGGGCACGCATGTGCGGAAGCGTCTCCCGGGAGCACCGGATCATCGAGAACAGCTTCACGTCGAGGTCGTCCTGCCAGTCCTCGTCCGTGAGCGTCTCGAACGACCCCGGGTGGGCCCGCCCCGCGTTGTTCACGAGGATGTCGATCGCGCCGAGCTCCTGGGCGCACCGGGCGACGAAGGAGCGCACCTGGTCGGGCTCCGTGACGTCGCAGGCCTCGCCGAACACGGTGGTGCCGTGTGACCGCAGCGCCTCCGCGGCCTCCGCCACCTCCTCGGCGTTGCGGGCACAGATGGCGACGTCGCACCCCTCCCGGGCCAGCTCGTCGGCGATGGCCCGCCCGAGGCCCTTCGATCCTCCCGTGACGATGGCCTTCCTGCCGCGAAGCCCGAGCTCCACCCGCTAGGTCGCCTCCTCCGGCCCGCCTTCGGAGCGGGCCCGCATCATCTCGAGCAGCACCCGGCGGGGCGGGTCGAACACGTCGATCTCGAAGCACGTCGTGTCGAGCGTTCGCGCTCCGTGTGGCACGCCGGGGGGGACGACGACCGCCGTGCCTCGGCGCATCGTCCGCACGTCGCCGTCGAGGTCGAACTCGAACTCCCCGTCGATGACGAACGTGATCTGCTCCTCCTCGTGGGCGTGGCGGGGCGCGTCGGTGTTCGGCTCGTAGCGCACGAAGTTCACCATGAAGCGCTCCCCGACCACCGGCCGGAAGGCCAGGCCCGAGACCATCTCGACGGCCTCGACGTCACGCTCGTAGTCGACGTAGGCCCCCTCGCCCGCCGCGGCGAGCGACGGATCGAGGGCGAAGTAGCGCCCGGCATCCGGATGATCGGCGCGACCTCCGCTCGGCCCCGCGGGGGAGCCGGTCGGGTCGGTCACGACGGGCTCCCCTCGGCCGTCTCCGGGTACAGCTCCGGGTGCTTGTACCGGGGATGCCAGTCGAATCCCTGCCAGGTGGTCAGCTTCCGGGGGACGATCTTGATCGTCCAGCACGGCTCCACGTTGACCGAGCCCCGGTACTCCTGGGCCCGCGGGCCGAGGTACCGCGGGCCCGTGTAGCGCTCGCCGATCAGGTTCCACAGGGACTTCTCGCCGTTCTCCAGGTACGGGCCGACGGCGGCCTCGACGACCACGCCGGTTCCCTCGCAGATGACCTTGCGGATGGGGGCGACGGGCTCGTCCACGACGAGCGACACCCGGGGGTCGCGGGCGATGTAGTGGGCCCACGCCGAGCGGGCCCTCGGCACGACGTAGAAGGCCACGCCGTCCCAGTGGTACCAGCTCGGCACGACGTAGGGCCAGCCGTCCGGCTTCAGGCACGCCACTCGGGCGATCCACGGCCCCTGCAGGAACTCGTTCATCTCCTCGGTCGTCATGCCGCCGATCCGCTGCCCGCGCCAGCTCCCCGGCTGCTCGGACGCCTCGCCGCCCGGCGTCTCGCTCATCGCAGCGCCCCCTTCACCACGCCGGCCAGCCGGCGGATGCCCTCGTCGATCTGGTCGTCCTCCACGCGGCTGAACGCCAGCCGCAGCGTGTTCGAACCGGACCCGTCCGGGTGGAACGGCGCTCCGGGGACGAACGCCACCCGCTCGGCCATCGCCTCCTTGGCTAGCTCGACCGTGTCGAGGCCGGAAGGCAGGGTCATCCAGGAGAAGAACCCGCCCCGGGGCCGCGTCCACGTCACGTCGTCCTTCGGCATGTGGCGATCGAGCGCGCCGAGCAGCAGCCCGCACCGGCGCGCGTACAGCTCCACCGAGCGGCGGATCCCGGCGTCGAGGTGGCCCTGCCGGCCGTACTCCTCGAGCAGCCGCTGGCCGAGGGCCCCGGCGCACTGATCGGTGTTCTGCTTGGCGCTCGTCATCTGGGCGATCACGGGAGCGGGACCGGCCGCCCATCCCAGCCGGACGCCGGGGAAGAACGTCTTCGAGAAGGTGCCCGCCTGGACCACGACCTCGGGGTCGAGCGACCACAGGCTGGGCAACCGCCCCCGGTCGCCGTCGAAGCCGAGCTCGCGGTAGGCCACGTCCTCGACCACGAGGAAGCCGTACCGCGCGGCCAGCTCCACCAGCGCCTCCCGGCGGTCGCTCGACATGGTGACGCCGGCGGGGTTCTGGTGATCGGGGATGGTGTAGAGCAGCTTGGGGACGCGCCGGTCCCGGGAGGCTCGCTCCAGCTCGTCGGCCAGTCGGTCGACCTGCAGTCCCTCATCGTCCACGGGGACGGCCCGGACCTCCGCCTGGAAGCCCCGGAACGCCATGATCGCGCCGAGGTAGGTCGGGCCCTCGACCAGCGCCAGGTCGCCCGGGTCGAGGAGGCTCTTCGACACGAGATCGAGCGCCTCGATGCCGCCGCTCGTGATGAGCAGCTCCTGCGGGGCCGGGCGGCGGCCCTCCCGCTCCTGCAGGCGGTCGGCCATGAACGCCCGCGGGCCGGGGAGGCCCTCGGTCGGCGCGTACTGCATGGCCGAGGCGTCGCCGGCCGCGGCCAGGTCGGCCATCAGCCGGGCCACGACGTCGGCGGGGAACGTCTTCGGGTCGGGGAAGCCACCGGAGAACGAGATGATGTCGGTGACGTTCGCCAGGGCGAGGATCGCCGCCAGCCCCCCACCCACGTCGACCCGGGTCCGCCCTGCGAACGCCGCCTCCCACCGGCCGGCTAGTTGCTGGCTCGCCATCCGCATCGCCTCGCTTCCTCGGCGCCCTCGCACCGTTCCACGACCGGCCCCGGACGGCCCGATGGCCCCGATCGACCGGGAACCGTCGGGGCGGAGCCGGAGTTTGCCCGGGGCTTCGGCCGAGTGTAACATCCACGCGCCGCGCGGCGGTCAGACGGAAGGTGGGTCGGCGCCTCGACCGTTCACGCGCACAGGAAGTGGGGAGAGTAGGCTACCGATTAGTGTATGCCCAGGTTTCGCATTCGGGGCCCCGCCGGACGCCGCGGCCGGCTCGCACCCCCGCCGTGGCCCTCGACGAGCAGGACCTGGCGATCCTCCGGCTCCTGGTCGGGGACGCCAGGATCTCCCGGCGCCGGCTGGCCCGCGAGGTCGGCATGTCCGCCCCCGCGGTGGCCGACCGGGTGTCCCGGCTGGAGCGGACGGGCGTGATCCGGGGATACCGGGCCGACCTCGACCGGGCCGCGCTCGGCCACGATCTGGTCGTCTACATCGGCGTGGTGGCCGTGCAGGGCGGCGCCCAGCCCGAGCTCGTGGCCTCCCTGCGGTCGTTCCCGGAGGTGGAGGACGTGCACGTCGTGACGGGGCCGAAGGATCTGCTGGTACGCCTCCGGGTGCGCGACCACGACCATCTCCGCGAGGTCCTGTTCGACCGGCTGTGGAGCCTGCCGGGCGTCGACCGGACCGAGACCTACATCAGCCTCGCCCACATGGAGCCGAAGGACTTCGACGCCGGGCTGCTCGACCTGATGCTGGCCGAGCGGCGGGATCAGCCGCCGGATGCCCGGCCCGACCGGGGGAGGTGACGGGATGTGTGAGCTGCTGGCGGTGGCGTGGGAGCGGGCGGAGCCCTTCCGCACGATCCTCCCGTGGGCGGCCGGGCTGGAGCGCCTCGGCGTGGCCGGGTTCGGCTGGGGAGTGGCGTGGCTGGAGGACGAGGAGGGCAGGGTTCGCGGGTACCGGAACACGGCGAGCCTGGCAGAGGACTCCGACGGAGCGGCGGCACTGGGCGACGTCCGGTCGAGCCGGTTCCTGGTCCACCTGCGGCGGCCGTCGAGGCTCTCCACCGTGCAGCTCGCCGACACCCAGCCGTTCCTCGACGAGCGGCACAACTGTGCGTTCTGCCACAACGGCCTGTTCGCCCGAGCGGAGGACCTGCGCGGGCGCTATGCGGACCGGCTGCACGGCCGGGCCGACAGCGAGGTGGGATTCTGCTTCCTGCAGGACCTGCTGGACGAGGGCGTACGGCCGGCGGACGCGCTGCCCCGGACGCTCCAGGACCTGGCCGGCAGCGGCAACCTCGGGTACCTGGGAGCCGACGGGACGCTGCTGATGATGGCGGGCCATCCCGCCAACAACGTGTGGCGGTTCCGCGCCGACGGGTCGGCCACGGTGGCGGCCACGGCGCTGCACAGCGCCGACGAATCGGTGTTCGACCTGCTGTTCACCGACGCGGCGGATCGGCGGAAGCTCCCTCCGGGCGAGGTGGCGGTGGTGGGAGGGCCGGGGCCCGAGACTCGGGTCCGGGCGGCGAGCTGAGGAGGAGGGCGAGGGGATGGCACGGAGCAATCCGGAGATCGAGAGCGTCGGCAAGATCGGCTTCATCAAGGAATACGGCCTCCACACGGACGACCAGCAGGAGGCGGCCAAGGACCTCCCGGCCCGGATGGAGGCCGACGGGATCAAGATCGTGCGCTTCCTGTGGGCCGACCAGCACGGGATCGCCCGCGGCAAGTTCATCACGGTCCACGACGCCGTCGCCACGCTGCGCAACGGCATGGACTTCCAGGGCGCCACGTTGGTCATGGACACGGGCAACCACGTGTTCACGCCGCTGTTCGTGGAGGGCGGCGGGTTCGGCGTCCCCGAGTTCACGGGGTTCCCCGACGTCGTGCTGGTGCCCGACCCGACGACCTACCGGAAGATCCCATGGTCGCCCGACACGGCGTGGATCGTGTCGGACATGTACTTCTCGAACGGCAAGCCGGTGCCGTTCTCGTCCCGGCAGATCATGCGCAGGCAGGTCGAGGCGGCCGCCGAGCTCGGCTACGAGTACGCGGCCGGGCTGGAGGTCGAGTTCTACATCACCCGGCGGGCCAATACCAACATCGGGGTCAACGAGACCGGGTGGCCCCCCGCGCCGCCGGAGGTCTCCGTGGTCGCGCAGGGCTACCAGTACCTCTCGGAGGGCCGGCTGGCGGAGATCGACCCCATCCTGCAGCTGCTGCGGGAGAACCTCGAGGGGATCGGCCTGCCGCTGCGTTCCATGGAGGACGAATGGGGGCCCGGACAGACCGAGTTCACGTTCGACCCGCTGACGGGGGTGGAGGCGGCGGATGCCATGCTGCTGTTCCGGACGGCCGCCAAGCAGGTCTGCTACCACAACGGCTACCACGCGTCGTTCATGTGCCGGCCCGCCTTCCCCAACTTCTTCTCCAGCGGCTGGCACCTCCACGAGTCCCTCGTGAACGCCAAGGACGGCACGAACGCGTTCACCGACCCCTCGCAGGCGCTGTCGGAGCCGGGGCGGCAGTTCGTGGCCGGCATTCTGGAACACGCCCTCCCCATGACGGTGTTCACGACGCCCACCATCACCGGGTACAAGCGGTTCAAGCCGTACTCGTTCGCCCCGGACCGGGTGAACTGGGCGGTGGAGAACCGCGGGGCCATGGTCCGGGTGCAGGGCGCCCCGGGCGACAAGTCGGCCCACATCGAGAACCGGATGGGCGAGCCGGCCGCGAACCCCTACCTGTACATGGCGGCGAACATCGCGGCCGGGCTGGACGGCATCCGGAACGCCACGACGCCGCCCGCCATCATCGAGGAGAACCCGTACGAGTCGGAATCGCCGATGCTTCCCACGTCGCTGTGGGAGGCGGTGGAGCACCTGGAGAAGGACAGCTTCTTCCGCACGGAGTTCGGCGACCCGTTCATCGACTTCATCCTCATGGTCAAGAAGAGCGAGATCGGACGGTTCCTGTCCGAGGTCACGGACTGGGAGATGCGGGAGTACTTCGAGTTCTACTAGGACTGGGACCAGGAAGGGAGGCGACGATGGCGGGCGCGTTCCAGCACATCGTGCTGTTCCGGTTCCCGGCTCCGCTCTCGGAGGACGACCAGCGCGACATGGCGGCGCAGGTCCGGGCGTGGGCCGGGACCGTACCGGGCCTGGTCGGGGTGCGTTTCGGAGCCGACGTCGGCGGGCGGGCCGGCGGCTGGCAGTACCTGCTGGTGACGGAGTTCGAAGACGACGAGACGCACCGAGCCTACTACGAGCACCCGCTGCACCAGGCGTTCAGCAGATGGGTGTTCGAACGCAACTGCGAGGCGGTCCGGTTCGATTACCCGCTGAACGAGGACACGCTGTTCGCCGGGTGAGCCGTGGCGGCCGACGGCCGCCGAGGGCTCATGTCCCGGGAGGAACGGCGGCGCGGGCCAGGGCGCGGAGGATCCGGAGCAGCCCTCGCACGTCCTCGGGCTCCAGCGGGACTGCCACGGAAGAGGTGGGGGTGGTCCCGATCAGCGCACCCGCCAGCGTGGTCAGCCGAAGGCGGGCCGTGGCCCGGGAGGCGTCCCACCGCGCCTCCAGCGACACGACGTTCGTCATGGTCCCAACGCCGTCCAGCAGGCCGGCGTCCTGGAGGCGGCTGGCCCAGGCCTCGCCCTCGCCCGGCGCGCCGCCGCCGGCGAGCGTCCGGCGGCGGCGCAGGCCGGTCCACTCGAGGGTGGCCGAGACGTCGGCTCCCGGTCCTCGCCCCGGGGCCGAGGCCTCCACCAGGAGGGCGAAGGTTCGCGAGAACAGCCGGCGTTCCTTCTCCAGGCGGAGCGTCACGGCGGGGAGTGCGTCGCCGGGGGCCCGAAGGGCGACGTGATGGGGTCCGGAGGCGGCCACCTCGTACGGGGGCGTCAGGAAGCCGGCCGCCTGGCGGAGCGCCTGGAGCGGGGTGACCTGCCCGCCGAGGGGCCGGGGCGTGCTCATCCGCGACCCCTACCGGCTGGGGGCGGGGAGACCGGTGGCGCCGTCCCCGGTCGGGCGGGGAGCGTCGAAGGAGGTCCAGGCGTACAGCAACAACTCCCGCCGCTCCTCGTTATTGGGCCGGTCCCAGATGACAGTGAGCTCCCATCCGGTCCCTGACGAAATGAATGGGCAGGACTCCAAGTTTGCCATTCCGCAGGGCCCGTCGCTCAGCCCGGACGGCTCGGCCGTCTACTTCTCGACGTTCCGGCCGGGCGTCGAGGGGCGGCGGCTCGTTCGCATCCCACTAGAAGGCGGCGAGCCCGAGGACCTCGGATGGGGCGCCGATCCTGCGGTGAGCCCCGGCGGCGACCGCCTCGCCTACCGTGCGTGCACCGAGAGCGGATGCGGCCAGGAGCTCGTGGTCCTGGACCTCCGCACGGGAGAGGAGACTCGCGTCGGATCGGGCGATGTCGATCTGCAGGTCGGCAAGACCGTGTGGCTGCCGGACGGGAGACTGGTGGTCGAGCTCCTGCCACCGATGGATTACTCGTACGGCTCGCCGTACCGCGTGATCGATCCCGCCCGGGCTCCGCCCGACCTGGTCGACGCGCCGTCGCTGCCCAATCCCCCCAACACAGGCGAGATTGGCCTCTATGGCTACCACGCGCCCACCGCCGGAGCCATCGTGGGACAGTTCATCCAGGGGGAAGGCCCTTCGCCCGGGGGACCGGTGAGATACGTGTCGGTCGATCCCGACACCGGGGAGGTACTGGCGACCGTGGTCCGCGGCGGCTGGTGGCAAGTACACCCGGACGCGTCCGGTCGGGATCTGCTCCTCCTCGACTTCCGGGACCGCGTCTACGTCTCGCGTGACGGGAGCGACCCGCAGCCCATCGCCGAGGGGTTCTCGGACCTCGCCTGGTAGCGAGCAGCGTGCGCTCGGAGGCGTGACCGATCTCGCTCGCACGATCGCGCGCTCGAACGCTTCCCGCTCTCGAGCCAGCAGCACCTCGACGACTTGCCGAGTGTTAACGCGACGCGTTATCATACGGCGTGATCAAGAGCTTCCGCGACCGGGACGCCGAGCGGCTGTTCGATCGGCGACCGACGAGGCGATTCGGTCCGGAGGTCCAGAAGGTGGCCCTGCGAAAGCTCCGGATGTTGGATGCTGCCGAGAACTTGAACGATCTTCGAGTGCCGCCCGGGAACCGATTGGGACGCCTACGAGGTGATCGCTCGGGCCAGCACAGCATCCGGATCAACGACCGGTGGCGGATCTGCTTCCGGTGGCGGGGCGCGGATGCGTTCGACGTCGAGATCGTGGACTACCACTAGGAGGAGATGATGGCCAAGCGACTTCCACCGGTCCATCCAGGCGAGGTACTGGCTGAGGAGTTCCTCGAGCCCATGGGGATCAGTCAGTACCGGCTGGCCAAGGACATCGCTGTTCCTCCTCGTCGGATCAACGAGATCGTCCACGGCACGCGGGCAGTTTCTGCGGACACCGCGCTTCGGTTGGCCCGGTACTTTGGGACCTCTGAGCGGTTCTGGCTGAACCTTCAGGCCCAGTACGACCTCGACGTGGAACACGATCGTGTCGGGGATCGCATCGCGCGGGAGGTCGCACCCCGCGCCGTCTGACGCTCAGGAGGACGGCCTCGACGCGGACGAGTTCATCGGACGAATGGAGCCGTCTCCAGCGACCGGCGAGACGCATGAGGCAAGTGCGGACACAGACGCGCGGGTCAGCGCACGGGTGAGGCTCTCAGCTCTACTCGACCGGCTCACTCCTGGATCATCTTGAATGCCAGGCGCCGGCCGTGCCCCCGCTTCCTCACGAGGGTGAACCACAGGCTGAGCACCCCGTCGACCACCTCCACGTCCTCGGGGCCGCCGACCCACACCGGCCGGAGGCCGACATCGGCGATCAGCCGTTCGGCGGTGCCTCGATCGTCCCCGTCAGGGCTGCAGAAGAACAGATCGGCCTGCACGCCTCCGACGACGGGACGGTCGAACTGCTCCCACCCCAGGCTGTTGAAGGCCCGGCAGTAGGAGGCTCCCGGGGCTGCCGCCTCGATCGCGTTCCTGCTGTTCATGGATTCGCCGGCGACGTTGTTCGTGGTGTCGATGACGAGCTTGCCGTCGAGGCGGGCTCCGAGCGCCGAGACCATGGCGGCCATGGCGGAGCCCGGGACGGCGAAGACCACGATGTCGGCTCCCTCCACCGCTTGGGCGATCGGAGCCCTCCGGGCGCCGATCACTCCCGCCAGGTCGCGGATCGCGGGCTTGTCTGGATCCCTCGCTCCAAGCGTGACCGCGTGACCCGCTGCCGCCCACTTCGTGGCCAGGGTGCCCCCGATGTTCCCGGAGCCGATGACGGCGATGGCAGCCATGGTCCTCTCCTTCCGATCGTCGACCGAGAGCTCATCATGAGCCACGGGGACGATCCGGCCGGTCCGCGTGGGAAGCGCCGCCCGGATCGGCGCCCGCCTGGCGGGCGTCCGCCGCCGAACCGGTCAGGAGCCGTTCCCGGCTGAAGGGTCGCTCCGACGCGAGTCAAGCCCGACGAGAGAGTTCTCGCTCGACCCTCCGTGGGGGGTCTTCTGGCACTTGGTCGCCGGGCGGGGCCGGGCCTAGCGTGGGCCCGATGCTCGCGGCCGAGCGACGATGAATGGAGCAACGGGGGGACGCCAGGCCAGCAGGTCGGATCCCGGCGTGATGACCGAAGCTCGCACCACCTTGCCAGTGTGGGGGTCGCGGGTTCGAATCCCGTCGTCCACTCCTCGCAGAGCTCCACGTACGCCGGGCTCGAGGGAGGTCGGCCTCGTCGGATGCCGCTTGACGCCGGAGGGTGAGCCCGATTCTCAGCGGCTCAGCGCCAGCGACGCCAATTGACGGCCCCTTCGTTGGAACCAGCCGTCACTTCTTCCTTCCATCCGCCGAACGCGGCCAACACTTCTTCCTTCTCACGATCGGGCACATTGAAGTGATCAAGGGTGCGGCCAAGCTCCGCATCGACCTCGTCGAACACATCCGGCGGGATCTTCAAGTCGAAATGGGCGTCGCGCAGCTCTCTGGCTGTGTACTGAAAGGGTCCACCCGCCAACGAGGCGACCCACAATGTCCTCAGGAACTTGAGACCCGGCAATCGCCCTGCGAACGTCACGGTGTGCCATTCCTTCAACTCGGGGTTGGCCTCGACCACCTTGGGGTTCTTGAGCAGTTGGTCGCTGAAGTGGTCCACGACAGCGGCGATGGCGTAGATGCCGCCGAGGCGTTCATACAAGGTCGGCTCCGCCATGACTTCCTCCCTCCCGTCGGTCTCCTTCGGTGGCTGATCGTGGACTCCAGGCCGGGCGGCCGCGGAGTCAACCGCGTGAGACCAGGGGCATCACCTCCCAAGGCAACGCGCATCACCTCCTGCCCGGCAAGTAGTCACATGAGAAGTACGACCCACCAGTCCATTTGGCCTTCGTCGCGCAGGCTGGATTTCGCCTCGGTAGAACCGGAGTGCACCGCGGATGGGGCTCAGCCCTTTCGTGGCCTGGGTCATGAGGGAACATCCGCCAAGCTCCACCGCACCAGCGGAGCTCGCCTGCGGCTCTGCTGGAGGCCGAGGTCCTCGGAGGCCGGGCCGTCCGGCGGATCCTGAAGGCAGCTGATCCGAGGCCTCCGATCCGGAAGGGAACGTGATGACGGGAAAGTCCGCGCCGCGCGTCGACCCCTCGACGCCGGTGGGCCGGCTGCCCTGTGGGAGCGGCGAACGGGGACCTATTCCTTGGATTCGCTTTCCTCCGCGTGAAGGTAGCGAAGCAGCCCGGTCTCCTCGAGCTTGCTCCGTACCTGTCCGGTTGCGCCCTCCGCGACCAGGACTTTGTGCTTCTTCATGGCCTCGGCGGCGAGGAGGCCGAGAGCGGCGGCGCCCTCCAGGTCGATGCGGGTGATGCCCGAGAGGTCCACCCGGATGGTCCGCACTCCGTCGTCGACGAAGTGCTCCTCCAGCCACTCCTCCAGGCTCGCGGCGGAGGCCTCGTCCGTCAGTTCACCCTCGAGGTGAACGATCCCCTCTCCGTCCTGCTTGCGGGAACTACGGAGCGAAGCCAAGGCTTCCCCCTGGGCGAGTCTCTTGCACGTACCTTGCCCCCCGCTGCACCAACCTAGTCCTCTGTCGGTTGTTCAGCATCCGGCTCTTGCGGGTCAGGACGGATCGTTACGGTCCACCCCTTCTCCCGGAGCTCGTCCCCGAGTCGATCCGCCAACTCGGAGCTGAGCAGCCAAGCGAAGGTGCGGCCTTCTTGCTCGGCTTGGAGGATCACACGTCCAGTCGGCATACTCTGTCCCCCCGGCGGATGATCATGGCGCGGCTCGTGGGGAACGACCCTAGCCCGGGAGGCCAGGCCGTTACAAGGTTGACCGGTGGGAGCCCCCGCCCCGGCGGCGAATCACAGCGCTGTAACCCTGCATCCGGACGCTGAAGCGACGGAGAGCCGTTTTCGGGCTGGCCTGCGGAGGATGGGCCTGCGGAGGATGGCTCGTCGGATTCCTGGTCGGGGTCATGAACCTCGACAGCGGTGGAACCCGAACGGCTCCCAGACGTCCGGGACGTCCTCGTCGTCGTCGATTCCAGGTGGCGCCGGCAGGCAGCTTGCCGGGACGAGCCCGACGACACACTGTTCCTGTCCGACAGACGTTGCTGCACAATCAGCCCGGCTCTCCGTCGATCCTCCTCGCCCTGCTGATCTGCGCCGGCTGCCGGGTCAGGCGCGAGTGCTTGCGCGAGGGGATGACGCCGATCGCCAGTCCGTTCCAGCGGTGGAACCCGCCAGACCGAGAAGATTCGGGAGAGTGGCCTCACCGGGTCTCCAGGGATCGACCCTGAGACCGGCACTGCATGGACCCGTGTGCCAGAGTCCTCGCGAACAGCACTCAGGCCAACCGGCGGAAGGACTCCCGTTCAGGGGTCTGATCGGGGGCATCGTGTGCTGTCTCCGGGCCCGCGTCCTCGGCGGCAGTGGAGATGGCCCAGGTGGCTTCATGGCTGGTCTCGTCGGCGGCAAACGCCGAGTCGTCCCGACGCCGCCAGTCCTCGACCGCTTGGCGGAACTCCGGGTGGAGGAGGGCCTCCGTCTCGGGAATGGCGACCATCCCCGGCCACGCCGCGGCAGTCTCCCTCGCCCACCATTCCGCAACCGTCTCGGCGAGAACCCAGGGCCTGGAGTCCGGATACTCGCCCTTTGAGATCAAGAACCAAGTCATGAGGTAGCTCCTCGCCGTTCCACGATGGTGAAAGCCGCCAGCCGCCTGGCTCTTGGTTCCTTCCCAGCCCGCTTACCCGTAAACCGGACCGAAGGGGCGAAAGTTACGTCACGGCAGATCTTAGGGCAGGCGCGGCGGATGGTCGGCCGCCTGAGCGAGTAGGCCCACCGCCCGAGCTCGCACCCCTCGCCGGGAACCAATGGACCCCGTCGGCCGCAGCGCTCGCGGTCGAGCACGTAGG
>WNGF01002181.1_pt1 | contig 54861 bp, 49 predicted proteins | sample 5400641 | NCBI WGS metagenome assembly WNGF01 (sample SAMN13153371, study PRJNA577476) | soil metagenome | isolation source: 80 cm soil or saprolite under grassland replicate 2 | place: USA:California | collected 2016-06-15
GATTCCACACGGCTGTGGCGCAAGACCCCCTCGCTCAAGCCCTCGATGAAGTCTTCACCGCCCTCGGCCTCGACACTCACCAAAAGGTCGCCTGAACAACTTGAACGAAATTCACGATTTTCGGTCAGTCGTTTCATGAAGGAGTCGGTATTGGTGAGCGGAAGAGGTGTTGCGCGCTCTAGGGAACGACGATGATCGTCCCGAGCATGCCCTCGTGGCGCGCCACCGGCCCGCAGCCGAACTCCATGCACGAGAAACCGTAGTTCGTCGGGCTCGAGACGGAAGGCGCTGTGAACGTCCAGACAAAGTCGGCGGCGCCGTAGGGAAGCTGCGAGCCGGGGATCATCCCCAGGATCCCGCTGAAATAGTGAGGCTGGTAGGCGTCGTCCTGGATGTCCCCGTTGTAGACGTGGAACTGATAAGTCTGCCCGCTCTTGAGCGTGATCGAAGAAGAGGGGTTGCCGGGAGTGGCGCCGGGGCCGGCGATCCATTGCCAGGCCCAGCGCACGGCGCGCAGGCGGATCAAAGTCGCGGCGCCCTGCGTGGGCGTGCGCGTGGGAGTCCGTGTCGGCGTCGCCGTGGGCAGACCGACGGTTGGAACCGACGTCGGTGTCGAGAACGAGGACGATGTCGGAGTGCGTGTGGGCGTGCGCGTGGGCGTGGTCGCCGGAGCCGTCACGCCCGGCGTCATCCGTGTCAGCGTGCCGCCCCGATGCCGGCTCGCGGGCACGACCGGCATCCGCGGTCCCGCCGCGTCTTCCGCGCGCTGGCTCGACGAGACAACCGGCGACGTGGGAAGCTCCCGATTCGGGCAGGCCGTCAGCGCGGCGATGCAGGCCAGCGCGGCGGCAAGTCCGCCGATCCTCCGCACTTGCCGGTTTGATCTCACGCCGGGCGTTCTCAGGATCAGACGAAACCGAGGTTGGAGGCCCCGAAGTTGGAGAGCAGCGGGAAGACGTACGGGAGATCCGCCGCCTGCACACCGAACCAGGTCGCCAGGGTCGCCCCGTACTGGTCGAGCGACGCCGTGGGACACCAACGACCCCTGTTATCGACATCGTCCGGCCCGGCGAGCTGCAGCGTCGGGAAAACGGTCCCGTTCGCGCCCGGTACGCCGTAGAAGTTCCCGCCGTTGACAGCGCCTCCCATGACCAAGTGATGGTTCCCCCAGGCGTGATCGCTGCCGACCGTCGCGTTTCCAGACCCGGAGGGAGCGAACGTCCGGCCGAAGTCGGACATGGTAAAGGTCGTGACCTGGGCCTCGATACCGAGCTCGACGGTGGCCTGATGGAAGGCGTTCATGGCTGCCGACAGCTGGGTGAAGAGATTCGTGTGCGCGCCCAGCTGGTTTTGATGCGTGTCGAAGCCGCCGATCGACGTGAAGAAGATTTGACGCTGGAGGTTCAACTGCGGCGCGGTCTGGTTGAGCTTCATGACCTTGGCGACCTGTCTCAGCTGTTGACCGATGCCGGAGTTCGGAAAGACCGTCGTGAGCGTCGGGTCGACCGTCAAGGCGCCCATGATGTCCAAAGACTCCTGTGTTCCGTCGCTTGCCGCCGCGACCAGCGTCGCCGTTCGGTCGACGGTGCGCAGCAGGTCGAAGGCGTTGCTCCGCGCCACGGACTCGGGAGTCGCATTGAAGCCGTTCAAAACCAGGACCTGGTTGAGCGCTCCCGTCGAGATGGTCAGGGGACGCGTGGAAAGGCCCTGGCCGAATACGGCCGAGCCCGCCACGGAGGTCACGAGAGGAAACCCGGAATTGCTGTTCAAAGCGACGAGCTTATCGGCGGTCCGGCCGGCCCAGCCGTCCGTCCGCTGCGCGTTGGCGATGCCACTTTGGAAGATCTGGACCTGATCCGAGTGAGAAAAGAGCTGATAAGGCCGTTTCGCGGTTCCGTTGCGGAAAGTCGTCCTGTTGGTCGGCTGGACCAGGGTCCCGACGTTGCAGACAACCGCGAGCTTGTGCAGATTGAAGAGATTCTGGATTTCCGGCATCGACGGATGGACGCCAAAGTTTCCGATCGAGATGGGATTCAAGGGAAGGAGCGTGGCCATTGGAAGAGCGAGGCCGGCCGATTGACGAACCGCGGCGTACATGTTGTAAGGGGTCGCGTCCATCGGGAGGATCATGTTGTTCGAGTCGTTTCCGCCGCCCATAAAGATGCAAACCAGGGCCTTGTAGCCCGCGGCCGCAGACGACTCCGTTGCTCGGTCCTGCGCGTAAAGATTCATCAGCCCGAGCTTCTTGAGCCCCGCGGAGGCCGCGGCGGCGGTCAAGGCCATACAGCCGGTCCGGCGAAAGAATTCGCGTCGATCGTGTTTCTTCATTGTTCTTACCTCTCCACCTGGTACTGCGAAGACGATGCGACGAGGTACAAAGCCGTCTGGGCTCGTAAAAGGGGATTGGACGCGGGAATGGCGTTGACAGCGTTGAGCAGGATCGTCTTCATCTGAGCCGACATCGTGTCGTGGAGGAGAAGGCGATCGAGCTCCTTGAGCATCATGTCGGGATTACCGGCGAGCGCCGTCAACAGCGACAGGTCGATCGAGGTTCCGTTGGGCGCGTTTCCCGTTGCGGCGGTTGCCGGGATGCCCGAGAAAACCATCGTGTTGACGAAATTGGCGCGCCTCAACACCGAGACCGAGTTGAAGATACCGAATTCCGGGCCGCCGATGGTCATGCCGGGAACCAGGTAGTCTGCCGGGAAATAGCTGAAGACCGAGGGAGGACGCAGGGAGTCCTCGCCCAGGTTGGACGCCTGCGGGGCGAGATAGCCGTCGGACTGGGTCATCCCGTTTGCCGATCGGACGTTCATGGCACGGAGCAACCCGGTCATCAAGAGCACCGGCTCCTTCAGGTGCCCGAAGTTGGGATCCGAGGGTGTCGCCTGCCGGGCCTCGGGATCCAACAGAAGGGCCTTCACGACGGCCTTCATATCGCCTCTAACGCCGGAGCCGTTGTCGTTGAAAACGGTCGCGATTCGAGCGATGTACGCGGGCGAAGGGTTGCTCGTCACGAGCTGACGGATCATGTGTCGCGCGATGTAAGGCCCGACGTTGGGATGATTGAAGATGTTGTCGATGACGCTGTCCAGGTCCTGCTGCGGCGACACGCCCGGCGCTGTTATGAATCCGCCCAAGAGGAACTTCGACCCGAGATCGTGGTTCGCGGTCGTCGCGATCATCGGGTCGCGGTAGTTCGTGATGTTCGGCCCGATCTGCGGAGAGAAGTGCCACCCCGTGAGCGCGCGGGCGAACTCAGTGACGATGAACTGATCGTACGTCGGGATGACGGTCCCGTCCGCCAGCTTCTGGTAGGTCCCATCGATGTTCAACATCCCGGTCCCGACGGAGAAGAGCTGCATGACTTCCCGCGCATAGTTCTCGTTCGGATTTCTCAGTGTGTTCGTATCCATATTGAGGTACTCGCCCATGGCGGGATTGAGCGTCACCTCGTACAGAAGCTGACGGTAATTGCCGAAAGTGTTGCGGTAGATCGCGTCGTGGTAAGGCTGAGACCAGCTCGGCAGCGGAAGATCGAAGCCGGAGGTCACGACGAGCGAATGGAGAGCCCAGGCCACTCGCTGCCGGAGCTGGTCTTGTCCATAGAGGGCGTTCAAGAAGAACTGCCGCTGGAGCGGGTACATGGAATAGTTGTCCCGCTGGCAGTTGCCTGTGCAATTGACGGCGGGATCGTCCGTCACTGGAGCGAACGCCGGATATCCGCTTGGTGCTGTGTTGATCTGATCGTCGATCCAGGCCGACATGCCCATCTGACGAACGCGCTCGATTTCAGCATCCGTGGGACCCCAGGCCGCCTGCTCGAGGAAACGGACGATGTCACTCGTGGGCGGCGTGACGCTGAAGAATCCGGAGCCGCCGTAAGCGTCGTAGACGGACGTCGAGCCGGCGTTCTTGACCCAAACCTGGAGGGCATAGACGCCCGCTTCCGCCGCGGTCGGGGTCCAGGAGAACCACCTGTTCGTGCTCCAGCTCTGGACGACGGACCACGAGCCGGTCGCCGCCTTGTATCGCACGAACTGGTATTGGAGTGGCGCCAACCCGCCGGTGGTGTTGGCTTGCCAGACGAGGGTGGTGTTGACCGGCCGGGGCAGTCCCGGAAGAACCGACATCCCCTGGGCCACGAGCGGCTGCGCGGGCGAGATGGTGAAAGGTGTCCCGCGCCAGGCGTCGAAGACGTTCGGGGATCCTGCATTCTTGACCCAGACCTGCAAGACGTATTGACCGGCCTGGGACGGCGAAGGAATCCAAGTGTACGTGTTGCTGGTTCCGTAGCTCTGCACAACGGACCACGTGCCGGTCGTGTAGCTGTACTGAACAAACTGGTATTGCAGCGGAGCGACGCCTCCGGAGGCGGCTGCCGTCCAGGCCATCGAGACGCCCGCGGGCGATGGGGCCGCGGGCATGGACGTCAGGCTCGAGATTGTCGGAGGGGGCCCGATGATGTCGAAAGCGGCGATGCCCCGCCAGGCGTCATACGCAGCCGTGGAGCCCGCATTTAACACCCAGACCTGAAGCGCGTAGCGCCCGATCTCCGAGACTGTCGGCGTCCAGGTGAAGGTGTTCGTCGTCGTGTAGTCCTTGACGACCGACCACTGCAGCGTTTGATAGTTGTAGCGCACGAACCGGTACTGCAGCGGCGCAATTCCCCCGCTGGCAATGGCCGTCCAGGTGATGGCGCTGCCGTACCGCTTGGGAAACGTTACGTTGGCTTGGAACGATGTCACGTTCGGCGCGTTGCTCAGGATGTCGAACGGCGCCGTACCCTTCCAGGCGTCGTAGTTTGCGACAGAACCCGAGTTCTTCACCCAGACCTGCAGGACATACTTGCCTATCTCCACCTGCGTCGGCGTCCACGTGAAGATGTTGCTGCTGCTGTAGGCCTTGACGATCGACCAGCTCACCGTCTGGTAGTTGTAGCGAACGAACTGGTAAGAAAGCGGCGCGACCCCGCCCGTCGCCGTGACTGTCCAGGTGATCATCGTGCCCCAGGGCTTCGGTAAGGCCGGGCTGGCCGTGAACCCAGTGATCGTCGGTGCCGCAGCGACTGCCGCGGTGCTTTCGGCAACGATCCGAGAAGCGAAGGGCTTGCTGGCGATAGCATCAGCCGGAGAGGCGATGGGCGCCGGGCCCACCTCGGCCACGGACGGGCCAGCCTTGTCCGCCAGACCCACAGGAGCCGGCTGATCGAGGGATGGTGTCGGGGTCGCTTGCTGCCGGGCAGCGGATGGCTTCGGAGCGGCCGCAGCAAGCGCGGGAAGCAGCGCGACGATTGCCAGGAGGCGCTGCCAGCCGCCGCTCGGATGGCTTATCCGGCTCTTTGCATTTCTCATCGAGTCATCCTCCGGAGAGTTGGGAAACGAGTTGGAGTTGGCGCCTCCCCTGCCGCTCGGGCCGAGGCTACGCATTCCGTTACGTCCCTTCTCTCGTCTGGTGCCGCACAGCATGGGGGCCGCAAGAGGCCGTTGCATCGGCAGTTCGACCGGGATATGGCGTCAGTTTTAGTACTAGAATCTTCGTTCTATGGTTCGTGTCGCCGTGGCTGACGACCACCCCCTCTTCCGGGAGGGTCTGCGAAAGGCGATCTCTCTAGGAGCCGATCTGCAGCTCGTCGGCGAAGCCTCCGATGGCGAAGAGGCACTGCTTGTCTGCGCGGAGCACCGGCCGGACGTCCTGGTCCTCGACCTGACGATGCCGCGGTGCGACGGGTTCGGGGTCTTGGAGCGCGTGAAGCGTGTGGCGCCCTCGACCCAAGCGCTCGTGCTGACGGCGCACCTGGAACGGGAGTACGAGCTGCGCGCCCTGGCGGCAGGGGCGCGGGCCTTTCTTTTGAAGGACACGTCGGTCGAGGTGATTCTGAAGGCGATTCGCGCCGTCGCGGCCGGCGAGGTCTGGGCAAGCCGGCTCGGCTCCGCCCAGGTCTTGGCAAAGCTCTCCGCAGACCATCCGCTCTCCGGGCTGACGTCGCGGGAGCGCAACGTCCTGACGCTGCTCGGCCGCGGCATGATGAACCGCGAAGTCGCGGCCAAGACCGGTCTCTCCGAGAAGACAGTGGCAAGCCACGTCGCCAACCTCATCAGCAAGCTCGGCGTGCGCGGGCGGGTCGATGCCGCGTTGATCGCCCGGCGGTACGCGTCTCTTCTGGAGCAGGACGAGGCGGAGGCCGGTTCCTGATGTGGCCGTTGACCTCTCGCAACAGCCGCGATCGCCTTTGGCTGGCCGAAGCGACTGCCGGAGCTCTGGAGACGGCCGCCCGCTGCCCCGACATCGACGAGATCCTGCGATTCTGGGCTCGGGAGATCGCCCGGGCACTCAAGCCGGCCCGCGTGGCGCTCTTCGTGCTCGAGGGAGGACGATGGCTCCGGATTCTGCCAGAGGATCAGGCCACCGACCTGCCATCGCTCGCCGACGCCGACCTCGCCGGAGCGCTCGCCTCCCTGGGCCCTGTGCGGGTCAACGCGGTCCTGCGGGGAGCGCCGCAGACCGTTCTCATGCGCTACAGCGCCTCGACGGGTTGGCGCGGCGTCCTGGCTCTCTGGGGCCGCGGGGGCTCATTCCGACGCCGGGTCAGGCAGGCCAGCGAGACGGCCGTCGCGATCGGTCGGACCCTGACCGCCCTGCGGCGGACCGAGCTGGGACACGAGGAGGCGGTCGCGACCGAGCGCACCCGCTGGGCCACGGAGCTCCACGACGGTCACCTGCAAACGCTCTCCTCCGCCAAGCTCCACGCCGAGGTCTGCCAGACGCTCGAGCGGCAGCATCAGGAGGTCTGCATCGCCTTCGATCCGGGCTCCTCCGGGCGCCTCGAAACCGAGCTTGCCCGCCTGCACGATCTTCTGGGCACGACGATCCGGGAGGCGCGCCAGTTTCTGCTCGAGCTGCGCTCGCCCCCTGTCTCTGCCGAGCAGTTCCTGCCGTGGCTGCGCGCCTACGCCGACGACTTCGAGCGCGAGACGGGAGTCCGTGCGGAAGTGCGGGTCGAAGGCGAAGACACGCTTCCCCAGAGCCAGGTCGAAGAAGGAACGCGCGTCATAAGGGAAGCGCTCACCAACGTCCGCAAGCACGCCAAGGCGGGCAACGTCCGAATCGTCGTGGCCTTCTCCGAGCACGCGACATCGATTTCGGTCTCCGACGACGGCGTCGGCTTCGACGTGCAAAAGACGATGGAGCAATTGCTGGACTCGTCGCACAACGGTCTCATTGGCAGCCGATACCGAACCGAGTCCATCGGCGGAGAGATGCGGCTGCGCAGCGAGATCGGCAAAGGTACGACCGTGATGTTTCGCCTGCCGAAAGCCGGCCGGCGCACGACGGGAGAAGCCCGACGGACGACACAGATGGCGCGCGCCGCGCCGGCACTCCGGACACGATCCCCGGTGGGTCCAGCAGTCTCCCGCGACACGACGGTGCGCGACTCGATCCGCTCGACATTCGCCGAGGCGCCCGCTCCCCTCGACTCCGACGACGATTCCAGTGGCGCCAGGGCCAGGAGGACGCCGTGAAGGCGGTGAACGGGACCTCAATCCTGCTCGCCTCGGAGAACGCGCTTCTCGCCGAATGTCTGGAGGACCGCCTGGCCCGCGAGACTGGTCTGCATGTGATCGGGCGCGTCAGCGGCGCCGCGGAGCTCTTCGCCGCTCTTCGCGACGCGCAGCCCGACACGCTCCTCTTCGATCTCGACGGGATGGGAGCGCTCCCCGAAGACCTGCTCGCCCGCCTTCGCCACCGCTGGCCCGACCTGCGCATGCTCGTGTTTTCGCCGCGCGCGGACGACCACGCCGTGGCCCGCGTCCTGCGTTCTGGCGCCAACGGCGTGCTGGGGCGGGGCGAAGGGATCGGGCAGCTGCTCGAGGCTGTGGCCGCGGTTGCGGCAGGCCAGCCCTGGGCCCGGCGCCAGGCGATCGCGCGCGCGCTCGAGGCATTTCCGCGCGAAGGCTCCTCTCACCGACCGGACCTGACGCCCCGCGAGCGCCAGATCCTCGGCCTTCTCGGCGACGGATATCGCAACAAGGAGCTGGCCTCGATCCTGAAAATCAAGGAACAGACCGTCAAGATTCACCTCCACAGCCTCTTTCGGAAGTTAAACGTCCGCACCCGCGTCGAGGCCGCGCTCAAGGCAGCGGACCTCTCCTAGCAAGCGTCCACAAGCCGCGGTCTCCGACCGGCGAGCCAATGCCGTAAAATCCGCGCCCCATGCTCCGGGCCGGAATCGTCGGGCTGCCCAACGTCGGCAAGTCCACCCTCTTCAACGCCCTGACGCGCACGCGCAAGGCCGAGGCGGCCAACTACCCGTTCTGCACGATCGAGCCGAATGTGGGTGTGGTCACCGTTCCGGATTCACGCCTCGAGCCTCTGGCGAAGGTCGTGAAGACGGCGAAGATCGTGCCCGCAGCCATCGAGTTCGTGGACATCGCCGGTCTCGTCCGCGGCGCTTCGAAGGGCGAGGGCCTGGGCAACAAATTCCTCCAGCACATCCGCGAGGTCGACGCGATCGTCGAGGTCGTCCGATGCTTCGAAGACAAGAACGTCGTGCACGTCTCGGGAACGCTCGAACCCGTGGCCGACGTCGAGACGATCAAGACCGAGCTCGTGCTCGCCGACATCGAGACCGTCTCGCGCATGAAGGACAAGGCGGAGAAGGCTGCCCGGAGCGGAGACAAGGAGGCTCAAGCCACTCTTGCCGTGGCGGGCAAGCTGCTGTCCCACCTCGACTCCGGGCGACGCGCCCTGACGCTTGCTCTCACGCCGGAAGAGAACGCCATCGCCCACCGCCTTTTCCTGTTGACCTCCAAACCGATTCTCTTCGCCGTCAATGTCGCCGAAGACGCGCTCGCGAGGGCCGACTCCTTGCCGGCCGTCCAGGCCGTGCGGCACTACGCCGAAACGCATCTCGGCACGGAGGCCGTCGCTGTCTCCGCCCAGATCGAGGCGGAGCTGGCCGAGCTGCCGGACGCGGAGGCGCGCGAGTACCTGGCGAACCTGGGGGTCGCCGAATCGGGCGTGGGAGCGCTGATCCGAGCCGCCTACCACCTGCTCGGCCTGCGGACCTACTTCACCGCCAGCGAGAAGGAGGCCCGCGCCTGGACGATCCACGCCGGCGAGACCGCATCCGTGGCGGCCGGAGTCATCCACTCCGACTTCGAGAGGGGTTTCATCAAGGCCGAGACCATTTCGTACGACGACCTCATTGCCTCGGGCTCCATGGCCGCGGCACGCGAGAAAGGCCTGGTCCGGCAGGAAGGCCGCGACTACGTCGTGGCCGACGGCGATCTCATACTCTTCAAGTTCAACGTCTGAGCGGTCGATCGATTCTGCCCAACAACCCTCTCAGGAACGCCTTGCGAACTTGCAGATCCCACTGATCGGAATCGCGGGCGGTGCGCCGGATTCGGCGCAAACCGTACCTCAGGCCGAAGAGAGCTCCGACGACAAGAGGCTGCAGAATCGTCTTTCCCAGCATGCCGGGATGCAGCCGGGCTGCGTAAAGAGCGCCGCGCCCTGCCAGTTCCTGGCGCCTCAGAAAAGGCTCGAGCGAGTCGTAGTGGTGGCGGTGATAGCAAAGCGCCGCGTCCCAGTACACAACCCTGCGCCCCTTGCGGGCCCAGCGGTAGCCCAGCTCCGTGTCCTCGAACGCCGCGGCCGGAAAACTCTCGTCAAACGGATCTTCCCGAAACCATCCCCTGGGCGCCGACAGGTTGGACGCATAGAGCGCCGTGTAGGGGATCGCGTGGCCGCGCTCGAGCGACTTGAAATAGAACTGAGGACCCTCCGGAGCGAGGTAGCGCATCACGGGCGTGATGGGCGCGGCGGGGTCCCACTCGATTCGGCCTTGAACGCCCACGTCGCCTTCGGCGGCGGCCATCTTGTGCTGCAGCAGCGCATCGGGGTGGGGAAACGTGTCGTCGCCGAGCAGAAGGATGCGCGGCGCCACGGCCAGGGCGATCGCGCGATTGCGCGCGCATGCGGCTCCCGACCCGGGCAGGCGGACGGAGCGCAGCGCGAACGAAGAAAAGCCCGGAGCGGCGCTTAAGAACTCGGCCGTGCCGTCGGAAGAGCCGTCGTCGGCGACGATGACCTCGAAGGGCTCCGCGTAGCCCGCCTGCTTGTCGAGACACTCCAGGGTCCGCCGCAGGAGGTCGCATCGGTCCTTCGTCGGAATCACGACGCTGAGGGAAAGGTCTTTCACTGCTCCTGTCCGTAGTGCAACTGGCGGAGAGTACAACTTGCTGTAAAAAGGGGGCATGCCGCGCCCGCGCCCGTCCTCGACCATGGCCGTGATCGTTCATTTCGGGCCGGTCTCCTCGACCCGGAGAACGTTGGCATCCCTGACCTCCCACGCCTCGCAGACGCCTGTGGTCGTGGTCGACAACGACGGTGCGCTCGGTTCTTCCGGCTTGCCGCACGACGGCGACTCTTTCGCCCTGCTGTCGCCCGGCAGAAACCTCGGCTACGGGGCCGCCTGCAATCTGGCGGCGCGCGACAGCTCGAGCGACTACCTTCTTCTTCTCAACAACGACGTCGAGCTTCGGCCCGGTACTCTCCAGAGGCTCGTCGACGTGCTGGACGAGCAGCCCGACGTCGCGGTAGTCGGCCCCGCGCTGTTGAATGGCGAGGGCCGTTCGATCGCCTCGATCGGGTGCGCCCCGACACCACGTCGCGTGCTCTTCGAGAATCTCTTCCTTCCCCGGCTGTTGCCCGGGATTCCGTTCTTTCGTGGTCATCACACCGCTCGCATCTCGCACCGTCGCGCCCGCGATGTGGAGACCCTCCAGGGAGCCGTCTTCCTGATTCGCCGGGCGGCGTTCGAACAGGTCGGGGGATTTGACGAGAGATACTTCTTTTTCGTCGAAGAGACTGACCTCTTCGAGCGCCTGAGGCGCCGGGGCTGGCGGATTCGGTTTGATCCGGCGTGCCCGGCGATCCACCACGGGGGAGTCGCCAGCCGCGGGATCGACCAGGAGGCACTCGACCGCTGGCTGCACCAGGGCTTCCGCGCCTATGCGCGCGCGTTTCACGGGGCCGCGGGCGAGCGGCTCACGGTTTCGGCTCTCTACGTCGGAGCCGTTCTTCGATGGCTTCTTTCGTTTGTGCAGCTCGGCCCGGCACGCCACCCGCGCCGCCGACGCTATGCAGCGATCTGCCGGATGTACAGGGACCATCGCCGTTCCGCGGATTCTTCCGAAGAGCCACGGGGCGAGGAGCCTAAGAAATCGAAGGCAAGATCCGCGTGACGGCCCAGTAGAGGCCGACGGCCGCGATCACCGCGGAGGCCGGGACGACGATCCGCCGCCGGTACCACTCCCTGTTGCGGAACGGGAGACCGACCAGCAGAAATGCCGCGAGGATGACGGCGAGCTGCCCGCACTCGACGCCCGCATTGAACGACAGGAGCGCCGTCAAGAACTCGGAGCGCGGAAGGCCCTGCTCCGAGAGCACGCCGGCAAAGCCCATTCCATGGAGCAGGCCGAAGGCGAAGACGAGGGCCACCCGCCACGGCGAGACTTTGGCGGAGAGGATGTTCTCGACGGCGACGAAGACGATCGACACGGCGATCAAAGGCTCGACGACGGAAGGTCTCAGCGAAAAGACACCGTAGATCGTCAGCGCCAGGGTGATCGTGTGTGCGACCGTGAAGGCCGTCACCTGCAGGAGCACGGGCCTGACGCGAATCGAGAGCAGGAAAATCCCGAGCACGAAGAGGATGTGGTCGGTCCCCTTGGGCACGATGTGGGAAAAGCCGAGCTTTAGGTAAGTCCACGCCACCTGCTTGCGCGTGGGAGGGACGACCTCGGCTTTCAAGACGACGGCCAGGCCTTCCTCGCCCCCCTCCTGCCACTGCCTCTGCGGCTGCTCCACGCCCTCGGTGCGCACCGTGAGTAGATAGGAGCCGATTTTCGAGTCGTTGCCGAACGCGAACATCGTGGCGCCGCCCGGAATCGACCCGGACAGGCGAAGCGTCAGCTCGGCGGCGGCCGGGTCGGGACGGACCCAGTCGAGCCGCGGCTTCATCGGCTGGCCGTCGAACTCGATGTGAACATGGTCGGCCACTTCGGCGAGCAGCCGCCCGATATTGGCTTCGTCCTCCGAGCGCACGCCCCGGATCGGGCCGCCCTTCGGCGGATAGCGCGCCCGGGACGCAAAGTTGGGGGGCAGGTGCTCGCGGTCCACGATGCAGTCGACCGCGTAGGTGCCGTCCTTCTTGAATTCCGCCACGACCCGGATCGAGCCGAGCTCGTGGGCCGAAGCTCCGCGCGCCGCGCAGACAATCAGAATGGCCGCCACCAGGAGACGCAGCTTTGCCATCGTCCCCTCTACGGGCCCGATCTCGTCGCGGATCTTGCTAACCGACCTTCTTGCTGACGCGTGTCACGCGCCATGTTCCGCCGGTCGGCTTCGGACCAGGCTTGACTGCGGTGGTGGTGTACTTGCCGTCGATGACGTCGCCGTTGATCTGTCCCGTGAAAGCCGTGGTGACCTGGCAGGCGCACGAGGGATCCTCGTACGGATCGAGTGTGCCGATGACGCCGCCGCCCTCGGCGTCCACGAATCGGATCTGGAGCATCTGTGGCATCGTGCGCAGCGCTTCCGACGTGGTCGCCGGCCTGGCGTCCCTCGAGCCCTTCGGCACCATCAAGACGTCGCCGTACGCGACGTTTTCCTTGCCCGTCAGCTCGAAGACGATCGATCCCGTGCGGCCCGTCTCCTTGCTGGCGTACTCGCCCTCCCACCGGCCGGCCAGCGAGGCGAGCGTCTTTTTGGACGCTCCAACGCGAATCGCGGGCGAAGGCGACGGAGGGGACGAGGAGCTCGAGCAGGCGCCCGAGAGCGCCGCGACGAAGAGCACCGGAGCGAAGCGGGAGTTGCCTTTCATCGTGTCCTCCGATTCACATCGAGCCGGCTCAATGGCCCATCCTCGCCCACTCTCTCCACGCGGGCTTGGAATGGCCATTTGACTCCTGCAGACCGCGGTTCTTCAAGAACGCCTCGCGGCGCCGCGCGATCTCCGGTGCGCCTCGAGGCAGGACGGGCGTTGCGGCCGGGTCTCGCCACGGCACATACCGCGCGAAGAGCAGGCGGCGGCCGTCCGACCCGGCGACCAGCCCGCGCAACCGCCGCACGAACTCTGCCTGTTTTTCCGGACTCGAATCGTTCTCTCGAGCCGACGAGTAGCTGACTTCGGGAAACGCGATCGGCCGCCCCGCCGCTCGGTCGAGCAGGAGCTTCCAGTCCTTCTCGAGCGCGTCGGGAGGGCGCTGCAGGAACGGCGCGTCACGCTGGAACGGTGCATAGATGTAAAAGAGGACGGGGCTTCTCGCGTGAAGCGCCGCCGCCACGGTGGGCGCCACGCTCTCCGACGGGGCCGCCGTCGTAACGCCCACGTTCAAATGCGGCACCCTGCCCCGCAGGTAGTTGACGGCTCCTTCGAAGAGCAGCCGGTAGGCCTTCAGCTCTTCGGGTTTGTCCGAAAAATAGGCATCGGCCTCGTAGCCGAGCGAAAGCGTCGAGGCGTCGAGGAACAGGGGCTCCAGCGCGTCGAAGAACCGCCCGAGCCGGCGCGAGAGCCGTTCGTCGTCGAACGCCACGTCGGACAAATCCGCCGGCACATCGCGCACGCGGGTCGCGACGAGCGGCAGGTCGATGTGCAGTGTCGCGCCCGACTGCCGCAGGAGGCGTGCCGTCCTGGCGACCTCGTCCACGCGGTACTTTCCGGGAGAGGGCTCGCCGGCGGACCACGATACCGTCAGACCGAAGAGCATGACGCCGGTGCGGCGGGCCTCTTCGACAGCCTGCTTGCCTGCGGCCGCCGACGGGCTTTCGAGATTGATCGCGAGACCGAGCAGGGCCGGCGGGAACGTCCGCGATCGCTCGGGCGCCGCCGCGGAAAGCGGAGAAGCCGCCAGGAGCACCACCGCAAGCAGGCGCCGCTTCACGGCCTCATTATGGGCCAGCGCGCTAGAACAGGAACGTCAGGCCGACGTTGAAGTTCACCTTCTCGGATTGAACGCCGTAGAGGTTCTTCCAAGTGGGAATCTGAGCCGCGAGGCGCAGGACGATGCCGCGACCGAGATTCACGATCAGGCGCGGTGTGACGTAAAGGATGCCGCCCCCGGTATTCGGGTCGAGCTCGCCCGAGAAGTCCACCTGATCCCGCCGGGCATGGCGGAAGTTTGCCTCCACGACGGCATCGAAGTGCTCCGTCAGTTTTCTCTCGTAGGCTGCATTTACCATCGCGATGTTGCCGTACCTGTAGCCGAACGAGTTCCTGCCCGTTCCGCGGAACTGCGCCGAGGCGAAGAGTGACGACTTCTCGTCGAAGAGGTAGATGCCCGAGAGTCCGCCGAAAAGATCGGTGGAGCCCGTTCCCGGCTGGGCATGCTCGTCCACGCGCTCTCCGCCTTGCCGGAGGTCGTTTCGCCCCCAGGGGGTCTTCACGCCTGTCACGGCCGAAATCCATGTCCGGCGCCCGAGGCCCGGGCCGAAGTTCGAAGACCAGAGGCGGAAAAGAGCGTAGAACTCGAGGTCCGAGATCCCGTGCGCCGTCACCGTGGACGAGCCATCGGCCGTCGTCGTGGTCAGATTGCGGAAGCTGTAAGGGACGCGCGCCACGACGACCAGCCGCTCTGCGATCGAGTACGAAAGCGTCATGGTCACGCGGTTCTCGATCTCGTGGTCCGTGCCGGGAAGGCCGTCGTCGACCGTGGCCTGGGACTTGTTGAAGCGGTCCCAGTCGAGGGCGAGATGGAACTGTCCGGAAGAATAGATGTTGCTGCCGAGGGCATTGAACGTGGGATCGCCGCAGCGGCAGATGGAGCAGGCCGTGGCCGGACGCGCTGCTGCCAGGGAGAGCAGCGAGAAGACGAACGCGGAAAAAAGCGTGCGCAGGCGCAAGACAGAGTCCCCCTTTCGAAGATGAACTTTCGGTTCCGGACCGCGGAACCTAGACCCGGGGCGGGGGGACGAGCGGCCGGCGGGCCAGCGCGACGAGCGGTTCGGAAGGCTGGGCCGGGGCCTCCGGCAAGAGCGACGGTGTGAACACGGGTGATCCCGGGGAAAGCACCGCTGGCGGCGTCTGGGGCGGCGAGATCTCCGGAGCTGTCTCGCAGCGCGAGAAGCCGAGCTCGAGGGGGCAGACGCACGCCTCGCCCGTTCCCCGGCAGCAGGCCATCGAGCTGCCGGCGGAGGGCATTAGCGGCGCGAAGAGCGCCAGAACGACGAGGGCAGCAAGGCCGTGGCGCAGCACGGCCGGATTCTATTCTCCCTGGCCGCTGCCTGCCTCCCTGAAGGATTCGCTCAGGAGCCGAGCAGAACGATCGGGCCCGTCGGCGCCGGCACGCCGCCCTTGGGCTCGACCGTGACGGCGAAGTTCTGCGCCGCCGAGATGGCGGAGAGCTCCGGCGACTCGAAGAGCGCGCGGCCCGACGCGTCCACGTCGAAGACGCCGGCCGGCACGGGCTTGCCCTTGTCGAAGACCCACAGCTCGTATTGCTTGTCGGGAGGTAGCGGAGCCAGGTGACCGGCGACGACCACGCCGCGCTTGGCCTTCTCGCTCCAGAAGACCTTGGCGCGCGCCGAGGGCTGCGGATCCTTGCCACCCAGGAAAAGGACCTTCACGTCCTCGCTCTCGAGCACGCGAAGAGTGAGCTCCCGGCGCGCCCTTTCGGCCTGCGCGGCCGAGAGCTGCGCTTGCGTCGAGGAGAGCCGCTGCGACAGCTCCGCCGTGCGGCCAAAGAGCTCGTCGCGCTGGCGGCGCAGCATCCAGTCGTCGAAGGCCACGGCGACGAGCACGAGCGCCGCGGCCGCCAGAGCGAGCCACGCGGCGATGGGCCGCGACGGCCGCCGGGCTGCCGGCTCCCGCGCCGGGCCGAGAGAGGCGAGGAGCTTCGCCTTGACAGCGGGCCGCGGAGCCACGGGCTTCCCAGCAAACGCGAGCGCCGAAGCGGCGACTTTGAGCTCGGCGGCCAGCGCCTCTGCCTCCGGGCCGGCCTCGCCGAGCCAGGCGCCGAGCTCCGGGTCCCCGGCCTCGAACAGGCCCAGGGCCTGGAGCGCCGCCAGCTCTTCGAGCCGCTCGCGGTCAACCACGGGTTTCACCCTGTCGATACGGACGGATCCGCTCTCGAAGTTTCATCAGGCCCAGGCGCACGCGGGTCTTGACGGTGCCGAGAGGGGTGGCGGTTTTCTCGGCGATCTCGGTGTGAGTCAAGCCCTCGAAGTAGGCGAGCTCGAGCACCCGCCTCTGATCCGGCGGCAGCTCGCTGATGGCCGCCAGACAGATGGACTCCCACTCACGAGAAGCCGAATCTTTCTCGATGTCCACGGACGCCGCGGACTCGGGCACGTCGTTCAAGCGTTTGAGCTCGCCGCGCGAGGCCGGGCGCCGGGCGCGCAGCCGGTCGATGGCGCGGCTGCGGGCCGCCACGAGCAGCCACGCAAGCACGCTGCCGCGGGCCGGATCAAAGGTCGTTGCCATACGCCAGACGTACAGAAAGACTTCCTGAACGACTTCCTCGGCTTCGCCGCCGCTGCCGAGGATCCGCTCGGCCAGGCCCAGCAGGCGCGCTGCGTGCCGGTCGTAAAGCCCTGCCAGGGCGTCGGCGTCCCGGGCTTCGATCCGGGCTACCAGAGCGATGTCGGTCTCGACAGACGGCGGCGTCATCGGGTCAGGCCGTGTGAGGATACCCGAGGAATCGCCAAAAACGATCTCTGGCATGAATCTGGCTCGGGACTCCGCTGCGTACCGACAGGCGTTCATGGAGTTTTTTCGGAAACATAAGGAGGAAGGAATGAAGACCCAGGTGAGGTTCCGTTTGCCGGGCGCGGCGCTGGTTCTGGGGCTGGTGCTGCTGGCCGGACTGGTGCTCCCCTCGCCGGCGCTGGCCTCAAGCCACCGCGAAGCGCCCAATGTCGCGGACGACCCCGCGATTGACTCGACGGACTTTTACATCTTCCGCGACCCGCAGGACCCGACGCGCATCGTCCTGCTGGCCTGCTACTGGCCGATGTCCGAGCCGGCCGGCGGGCCGAACTTCTTCCACTTCCAGCCGGGCGTGCGCTACGAGATCAAGATCGACAACAACGGCGATGGCGTCGAAGACATCACGTACCGGTTTCTCTTCACGCGCAACGTCCGCAACGGCAACACCTTCCTGCAAAACGTCGGGGGCGTCACGTCGATCAACGACCCGAATCAGAACGTCTACTACACCTACTCGGTGGACAGGGTGATCGGCCCCTCGGTCAACGCCGCGGGCTCGGCCATCACGCGAATTGCCAACGGCCTGCTCGAGGCGCCGGCCAACGTCGGTCCCAAGTCCTTCCCGAACGGATACGAGACCGTCTCCAACGGCGCCGTCTACACGGCCGACGGCGGCGTCCGGGTCTTCGCGGGCGCACGGTGCGATCCGTTCTTCGTGGACCTCGGCATGACGTTCGACCTGGTGGACCTCGAGAACCGCGGCAAGGCCCCGTTCCAGGGCATCGGCGGCAACAACGACGTGGCCGGCTACAACGTCCAGGCGCTCGCGGTCTCCGTCCCGATCACTTCCCTGACCAAGAACGGCACCGCGCCGGACGCGACGACGGACCCCAACGCGATCATCGGCGGATGGACGGCCGCCTACCGACAGGCGACACGCATCTACACCGCGCCCGGCCAGGACCCTCTCGAGACCGGCAGCTTCGTGCAGGTCTCGCGGCTTGGCAATCCGCTCATCAACGAGGTGGTCATCCCGCTCTCCCACAAGAACCAGTTCGGCATGACGGAGCCCAAAGACGACGCGCAGTACGGCGCCTTCGTGCTCGACCCGGAGGTCGGCCGCATCCTGACCGGTCTCTTCGGCATTGCCGTTCCCCCGCCGCCGCGCACCGACCTGCTGGTCCTCGTCCAGGGTCTGTCCGGCCTCACGATGCGTTCCGGCGAGGTGATTTCCGATCAGATCCGGCTAAACGTGGCCGTGGTGCCTACGCCGTTTGCGACCGCCAACCGTCTCGGCGTCATCGGGGGCGACCTCGCGGGGTTTCCCAACGGACGCCGGCCGGTGGATGACGTGGTCGACATCGAGCTGCGAGTCATCGCGGGAGTGCTGGTGACGGGCTTCAACGTCGCGCCGAACAACACACTCGGCGACAACGTGGACCAGCCGGACCGGGCGTTCCTGTGCTGCTTCCCGTTCCTCGGAACGCCGAACTCGGGCTTCGACCACAAGCACGACAACCCGAACGATCCCCGCATCTGCCCGCAGCCCACGGTCGTCAACCCGAAGGTCACGACGGAACCCAAACAGACCCGGTAGCCTTCCCCGCTTTCGACGAGCCGGCCCGGACCTTGCGAGCCGGCTCGTCGTGTTTTGAGGCTTACAATCGCACCACTTTTTCGAGGAGGACACGACGATGAGGCACCGCCGCGATCTCTTCCGCACCGCGGCCCGCACGGGGCTCGCCCTCGGGCTGGCCGCCGCCGGGCGGCCGCTCTTCGCGCTTCCCAAGAAGGAGACGAGCCTCTACGACGACATCACGCTCATGAACACCGCGCTCGACCTCGAGCACGAGGCCATCTGGGCGTACGGCCTGGCCGGCAAGAGCGGCCTTCTTTCGGCCAGGGCCCGGGACGTGGGCCTCGCCTTCCAGGGCAGCCACGAGGTTCACCGGGACCTTCTCGCCAACGCCGTCAAGGGCAAAGGCGGCAAGCCCTCCGAGCCGAAGGCCGAGTACAAGTTCGGCGTGCCGCTCGGAAATGAGAGGGACGTCCTCGAGCTCGCCTTCAAGCTCGAGGTCGGCGCCGCCCGCGTCTATCTCTTTACGCTCGACCGCTTTCAGGACCGCGCCCTGGCCGGCTCGGCCGGAAAGATCCTCTCCGACGAGGTTCTGCACGCCACCGTGCTGCGCAGCGTGCTCGGGCGGGATCCGGTACCGACCTTTCGCCTGATCGAGAACTGAGGCCCTGCCGGGCCAACGCAACGCGATCGCACGTGATCGCAACGTGAACGCCGTGAATTAAAGGAAGAACGCTGAAGTGGGCCCGACGCTCACCGTTCGGACTTCGGACTTCACTTCACCCGATCACGCTGCGATCACGTTGCGTTCACGCTGCGTTCCTCTAGCTCTTCCGCAGGTCGTCCGGGATGGGAATCGGTCCGGACTTCAAGTCTTCGCGGATGATGAGGTCGAGGAAAAGGTCGCGCACGCCTTCCTTGCCGCCCTTCCGGAAAGCCGCCCGAACGTCTTTCGGCTTGAGCACGATGCCGGTCATCGTCCTCAAGTACTGCGAAAACACGTAGGAGCGGGACCGAAACGAGATGACCAGCAGAACCAGCAGAGCCAGCGCGACCGCGAGCATGGCCCACGAGGCCGGCGAAGTCATTTCGAACAGGGCTTTCATTTGTGCGATCCGGCTTTGTCTAAGCCTAGCAGAAACTCGCGAGCCACTTCGTCGGGACGGCGCTTGTCGCGGTCCACGGCCGCGTTCATCCGGCGCATCGCCGGAGCGTCGATGGCTCCGGCGAGAGCCGTGAGTCCCGCGGAAACGGCGGGATGGTCCCGCCAGATCGCCCCCCGAACGACGAAGGCGGCCTCGTAAGGCGGGAAGTACCGGCGGTCGTCTGAGAGGACGACGGCGCCCAGCGCCGCGATCAACCCGTCGGTCGAATTGCCCGCGATGACATCCACCTGCCCGGAGGCGAGGGCTTGATAGAGCAGCCCCAGGTCCATCTCGGCAGGCCGCTTCTGGAAGGACAGGCCGTACGCCCGCGCGAGGCCCTTGTACCCGTCCTCGCGCTCCAGGAACTCGTAGCCAAAGCCGGGCCTCAAGTCCGGATGAGCGGCGAGGTCCGAGATCTTGGTGAGGCCGAGCCTCCGAGCGTCCTGGCCGCGAACCACCAGCGCGAACGTGTTCTCGAAGCCAAGGGTCGGCGACCAGACCAATCCCCACCGCGTCGCGTACTCGCGGTTGACGGCAGCTCGCACGGCCGCGGGATCGGAGACGGGTTTCTGCGCCAGGATCGCCGCGAACGCCGTGCCGGTGTACTCGGGATAGAGATCGAGCTCCCCCGCCACAAGCGCTCGGTGGCATACGAAGGTGCCGCCGAGGTTCAAGCGTCGGTCCACGCGGACACCCCTCGTTTCGAGAGTCTGCGCGACGATCTCGCCCAAGAGAACCTGCTCGGAGAAGTTCTTGGATCCGACGCGGACGGGACGATCCGAGCCCCGGCATCCCGCGGCGACTGCCGCGCAGGCGGCCAGCCCGAGCGCCAGAGCACGCGGGCTCACGAGGCTGACCATCGGCGCTCGATCCAGCCGAGCAGACCATCGGCGGCGACCGCGAGCAGCGCGGCCGGCAGGGCGCCGGCCAAGATCAGCCGATCGTCGACCGTCGCGATGCCGCGATAGATCAAGACGCCGAGGCCGCCCGCCCCGATCGCCGCGGCGACCGTCGCAAGGCCGATGGTCGCGACGGTGGCCACCCGCACGCCGGCCAGGATCACCGGCAGCGCCAGCGGCAGCTCGACCGAGCGCAGGCGCTCGCCGGCCGTCATCCCGAGGCCGTCGGCGGCCTCGAGCACCGCGGGGTCCACCGACCGGATCCCCGCGTGCGTGTTGCGCAGGATCGGCAGGAGCGCGTACACGACGAGCGCGAGGATCGCCGTGCTCTTGCCGATTCCTCCGAAAACCGGCAGCGGGATCAAGAGGCCGAGCAGCGCGAGCGAAGGCACCGTCTGGGCAATTGAGGCCGCGCCGAGTACGCCGCGCGCGAAGGCGGGCCGCCGAGTCAGCGACACACCCAGGGGCACGCCGATGCCCACGGCGAGGGCCGTTGACGCCAGCACCAGAAGGACGTGTTCGCCGGTTAAAGCGGCGATCTCGGCGCGCCGCTCCCAGAGGTAGGCGGGGATGCCGGTCACGGCGCATCCTCCGACACGAACTCGCGCACGAACGCGTCGGCCGGCCGCTCGCGGATCTCCTCGGGCGTTCCGAGCTGGCGCAGCCGTCCGCCTTCGAGCACGGCCACCCGGTCGGCGAGGCGGAGAGCTTCGCGCACGTCGTGGGTGACCAGAAGCACCGCCTTGCCGAGGCGGCGCTTCCAGTCCAGAAACTCTCTCTGCAGGGCGCGCCGCGCGATCGGGTCGAGCGCGCCAAAAGGTTCGTCCATGAGCACGAGCGGCGGATCGGCGGCCAGCGCCCGGGCGACGCCCACGCGCTGCCGCTGACCACCCGAGAGCTCGCGCGGCCGCCGGGCGCCGAACTCGGGCTCCGGCAGCCCCACCATCGCGAGCAGCTCGACGGCTCGCGCCCGGCGGCGCTCAGCCTCCCATCCGAGCAGGCGCGGGACCGTCTCGACGTTCTCGCGCACCGTCCAGTGCGGGAAGAGGCCCGTGTCCTGGATGACCCACCCGGTGCGGCGGCGCAGCCCGATGGGATCTTCTCCGCGCGCGTCTCGCCCGGACACCAGCACCTCCCCCGCGTCGGGCTCGAGCAGGCGGTTGGCGAGCTTCAACGCCGTGGTCTTGCCGCAGCCCGAAGGACCCAGAAGCGCCACGGTCTCGCCCGCTGCGACCGAAAGGGAGAAGTCGACGAGCACGGGGCGCCCCGGCGCATAGCTCTTGCGGACGTTGCAAAACTCGACCGCGGCCGGCGCGTTTTGAGAAGATAGGCCGATGGCTTCATTCTACGACGCCGCGATCATCGGCGGGGGGCCGGCCGGCTCGACGGTCGCCACCGCGCTCGCCCGAGCGGGCCGGCGCGTCGTCGTCTTCGAGCGCGAGAGGTTCCCTCGCTTTCACATCGGTGAATCTCTGCTGCCCTACAACCTGCCTGTCTTCGAGCGCCTCGGCCTGACCAAGAAGATCGCCTCGGCCGGCTACCAGAAGAAGTACGGCGCCTTCTTCTGGAACGAGGAGACGGGCGGCACGCGCCCCGTGGATTTCTCCACGGGAGTGGACGAACGTCACGCGATGGCGTACCACGTCAAGCGCGCCGAGTTCGATCAGCTCCTGCTGGCGCACGCCGCCGAGTCCGGGGCCGAGGTGCACGAGGAGACGGCCGTCGAGGAAGTGCTCTTCGAAGGGAGCCGGGCCGTGGGGCTGCGGGTGTCTCAGAAGAACGGAAGAGCGGGAGAAGTCCGCGCCACGGCCGTCGTGGATGCGTCGGGGCAGGACGCGGTGATGGCTTTCCAGTTGGATGCCCGCAAGTTCGACTCGAAGCTGCGCCGCGGCGCCCTGTTCGCTCACTTCACGGGCGTCTCTCGCGGGCAAGGCAAGAGCGCGGGCGACATCCTTCTGCCCGTCGAGAAGGGCGTCTGGTACTGGTTCATCCCCTTCTCCGACGGAACGACGAGCGTGGGCGGCGTCTTCGAGCCCAGGCTCCTCCAGGAAGCTCCGACTTCGGACCTCGAAGGTCGGCTGGATTGGCTGCTCGGCCGCTCGGCGCGCGTGCGGGAGCTTTTGGCCAACGCGAAGCGCGTCAGCCCGGTGCGCGGCCTCTCGGACTATTCGGCGACGTCTTCGATCGTGGCGGGGGACGGATTCGTGCTGGTCGGTGACGCGGCCACGTTCCTCGATCCCGTCTTCTCGACCGGTGTGTTTCTCGCCATGGCGACGGGCGAGCGGGCGGCGAGCGCGATCGACGCGGCGCTTCACCGGCACGGCCGGGTGGACAAGAGCGACCTTGCCGCCTACGAGCGCGAAGCCCGGCGCCTCTTCGAGCGGTTCCGCCGGTTCGTGTACGGCTTCTACGACCCGGTCTTCTTCGAGGCGTTCTGCTCGGAGGAGCCTTTCGACAAGATCCGCGCGGCGGTCACGACGACGCTCGCCGGCGGCGTGGAGCACCCACCGCTCTCGATGCGGCTGTGGACGAAGATGTTGTTCCTTGCCGTGGGATTCGACCGGCTGCGCCGGCGCTGGCTCACTCCTTAGCCCAGCAGCGCCGCCTTCAGGTCGTTCTGCACAGGGTTGGCGCCGAGCCAGACGGAGAAGAGCGCGTCGGCGAAGTCCTTGCCTTCGATCGTCCCTTTCTCGGTCCCCTTGACCGTTCGACGTCGTCAGGCGCTCATCTTTCGAATCGCGAGGGCGCCATCGCGGCCGGCCGGCATTGGCCGGGACTGTTAGACTGGCGGACGGACCATGCGGGCACTCGCGTTTTGGAAGACCGTGACGGTCGATGAATCGGGATTCCTGGAGCAGTTTCTCGACGCCTTGCGTCGCGAGAAGGTGCGCTTCTGTCTCATCGGAGGGCAGGCGGTCAATGCCTACGTGGAGCCGGTCGTCAGCCTCGACCTCGACGTCGTCGTGGCGGTGGGCGAGCTGGCCAGGGTCCAGGAGCTCCTCTCGAAGAGCTTTCGTCTGGAGCGGTTTGCGCACAGCTTGAACGTCTCGCAGTCCAGGTCTGATCTTCGTGTTCAAGTTCAGACCGATCCCCGCTACGCCGACTTCCTCGAACGGGCCGCTCCACGGGACGTGCTCGGGCTCACGCTGCCGGTGGCTGCCGTCGAAGATGTGCTCAAGGGAAAAGTCTGGGCCGTTCAGGACCCCGCTCGCCGCGGCAGCAAACGACAGAAAGATCTGGCCGACATTGCGCGGCTCCTCGAAAAGTACCCGGCGCTTGGGTCGCAGGTCCCGTTGGACGTTCTCTCGCGGTTGGTCTGGGCGTAGAGCAGGCCGATGGCTGACATCAACTTCCCAGAAGCGCCTTCTTCAGGTCCTCCTGCACCGGGTTGAGTCCGAGCCACACGGAGAAGAGAGCGTCGGCGAAGTCCTTGCCCTCGATCGTCCCTTTCTCGGTCCCCTTGGCGGTCACGATGGTCCCCTTGCCCGGCACGTAGGTGAGCACGATCTCGTCCCCCTTCACCAAGTCCGGGATCATCGCGGCGAGCTTGTCGAGGCGCGCCTTCAACTTGGGCATCTCCGCCTTCGAGTTTCGCTCGAAGCCCTCGGCGATAGCCTCGCTAATCTTCGGGCCCGCGACCTCGCGCAAGTACGACATCCGGATGCTTTTGACCTGATCTGACAAGGCGATCGCCGCCGCATCCTTCGAAGGCGTCTCGAGATAGAGGCCCAAGACATAGACCTTGAAAACGACTTTGGTCCGCAGGCCCATCCCGTTTAGGTGAAGCGTCTTGCCCTCGATCGTCGCGCTGTCCGGCATCTTCACGCCGGCGACCTCGCCCGCCGCGGCCGCCGCCGCGACAGCGAGGCAAAGCAAGACCGCTAGGAGTCGTTTCATGGGGGCTCCTTTCCTGACGCGAGAATTCTATAAGCGATACGGAACCGCCAGACGTCCGATCGCAGAGGCAGAGCCGGCATTGCCTGGCTGGGCCCTAGCCGGCGACTACGAGACTATTCTCCGAATCGCAAGGATGCCGAGAGCAGCCAGGATCAGCGTCAACGCGATCAATCCTCGCGAGTCGAGTGTCGGAATGGCAGCCTGCCCGGTCACCGGAGTCGGGGTCCGTGTCGGAGTCGGCGGAACACCCGTCGGGGTAGGAGTTGCCGTCGAAGTCGGGGTAGTGGTCGTGGTCGGCGTGGGCGTCGGTGGTGCGGCGCCAGTGGTTATCGCTACGAAACCAGGTTGACTCAACCCGGTGGCTGCGCCGGAGATGGTCCGCAGCGGAGCCACATTCCCATTGGCCGTCCGTGCGTAGACCGTAATGGACGGGCCGTTGACATTCGCCACCGCGAGCTCGTTGTTGGCGTTATCCACGGCCACTCCTTCTGGAATATTCAGCCCGGTGGCGCCCCCGGAGATGGTCCACAGCGGAGCCACATTCCCGCTGGCCGTCCGGGTGTAGACGGTGACGGAGTTGTTCACGACGTTGGCCGTCCGGGCGTAGACCGTAATGGAGGGGCCGTTGCCATTCGCCACCGCCAGCTCGTTGTTGACAGTGTCCACGGCCAGGCCCTGTGGGAGATTCAACCCGGTGGCGACCCCGGAGATGGTCCGCGGCGGCGCCACATTCCCGTTGGCCGTCCGGGAGTAGACCGTAGCGGAGTTGGCGTTTTGGTTCACCACGGTCAATTCATTGTTCAACGTGTCCAGGGCCAAGCCGATTGGACCGCTCAACCCTGTGGCCGCCCCGGAGAGAGTCCGCAGCGGGGCGACATTTCCATTGGCCGTCCGGGTGTAGACCGTAATCGAGTTGGCGCCAAAGTTCGCCACGACCCCCGTCGTTCACGGTATCCACGGCCAAGCCGGCTGGTTGGGTCAACCGCGTGGCGGCGCCGGAGATGGTCCGCAGCGGAGCCACGTTCCCATTGGCGGTCCGGGTGTAGACCGTAACGGAGTTGTTACCGAAGTTCGTGGCGAAGAGCTCGTCCTGGGCCCATGCCGTCCAGCTCCCCACGCCCAGAAGAATCGCTGCAACCGTACACGCGACACGGATTCGTCTTGTCATCTTCCACCTCCCGCCTCGGAGTCCGCGGCCCGATTCCTCCACCACACGCAGAGTCCGGATAGATTGGCCCGACGCTGGCCCGGCACAGAAAGCATTGTCAAGATGCGGCTACCTCAGCCGGCTGGAAGCGGGTGCTCACCGATACCTACGCAGGTCGGGGGGATGTCTGCCAGAAGTCCTATTGAAGCGGACAAGACATCGGCCGGCCTCGGCGAGGCGCGGGGCCACGCCGATCTCCGTTCGCGAACTGGACAGAGCGATCTAGGAGCTTCCGACTGCGACGCCGAACTGGCAAAGCGGGGCGCGAGGAACCCGCGCTAGGCTGGCGAGTACCGCGCTTTCGCTAATTCGACGATTTCGTTGATCAGCTCGGTGTATGTCCGGCCGGACTTTCGGCCGGCCATGGCGAACTCGGCGCCGGAGGAGAGCCAGGGGTTGGGGTTTGCTTCGATGACATAGACCTCTCCGCTGGACGTCAGGCGCATGTCGATGCGGCCGTAGTCGCGCAGCTTCAAGGCCCTGTACGCCGCGAGCGCCTTCTCCTCGAGCTTCTGCGTCGTCTCCTCGTCCAGATCCGACGCGGGCGCGGACTTCGTGAGTTTGTAGGCATCGGTCTCCTTCTCCCACTTCACTTCTTTCCCGGCGATCTTGGCCATGCCTTCCGGCAACTTCGACAGATCGAGCTCGATCAAGGGCAGGACCTCGGGATTCTCGTTGCCCAGCACGGCCGCGTAGATCTCGCGCCCTTCGATGTACTCCTCGATCAAGGCCGGCGAGTCGAACTCTTCGTGGATGTAATGGATCTTTTCCATCAGCTCCTTGACGCTGCCCACGACCGACGTCGCGTCGATCCCGATCGATCCGTCCTCGGAAACGGGCTTGACGATCAGGGGGAAAGCAATGTCGTGAGAGTGGTCGAGCTTGCCTCGGTAGGACGTGGCGAAATACGGCGTTTTGATGCCATGAAAGGCGAAGATCTTCTTGGCGAGGGCCTTGTCTTGCGCCAGGTACAGCGAGTGCGGACCGGCGCCGGTGTAGCCCTTCCCGACGAGATCCAGGAAGGCCGCGACGTTCATGTCCATCGTGTCGTCGCCGTTGTACGATTCGGTCAGGTTGAAGAGAAGGTCCGCTTCGAGCCGTGCCGCCGCGGCAAGCGACTGCAGCCGGCCGTCGAGAACGTGATAGGAAGGCTCGTAGCTGAGCTTCACGAGCGCCGCGAAGATCTCCTCCCGGTCGTGCTTCTCTTTCTTGCGCTTCTTCTTCGCCTTCGGTTTCGCCCGCGCCTCCGGCTCGGGCGCCGCCTCGTCAGCGCCCCAGTCGTCGTAGAGGATCACGACTTGCGAGCGTGAGGCCGCCGTCATGGTCTACGGTCCCTTCCGTTCGACGTGCTCACGGCCCGGCTCCGGTCTGGCGTTCCTCTGGTGCCCTCGCATCGCGAAAAGTCTCCCGACGAAGGAGGGAGGAGGTTCGCGATGCGGGAGCGAAGCGCGAAGGGAGGGGCCAGGGGCGCGGTCGAGGCCGCATCCGGCCGAGCCGCGACCCGGTGCGCCCGCAGGGCGCAGGTCCCGAACGCAGCGCGCAGCGACGGCTTCATGGCTGCACGAACTTGCCGCGCGTCAGGTAGTTCATCGCGAGGGCCGTCGCATACACAGTGACTTCCGCAAGGTGCTCCTTTTCCGACTTCAAGTCGACCGAAAGGTTCAAGTCCGCGACCCGAGCACCGATCGACTCGACCATCGACCGGACGATCGGCCGCTGCACGCCCGTCCAGTAGGTGATCTTGTCGATCATCGTTTTTCGGTTCTCCTTCAGAAGGTCCGCGGCCGGCCGCACTCCCGACTTGCGCCGCGGCGAGACCTTGAAGATGTCGCCGAGATCGCTGTCGAGCGGAAGGTCCACCGGGAGGTTCTGTTCCTCAAGCGCCTGCTTGTAGAAATCGGCAACCGTCGTTTCCATTTCCTCTACGGTCACATCCGTTCGCCCCTGCGGCCGAACGGGCTCGACCAGGCGAAACTTGCGGGCCATTCGGTCCACGTAACGCAGCTTCCCCATGACGGCCCAGCCTCGGTATTTCTTCCGCCAGTTCGAGCGTGGGGTGAGCCAGACGGCGAAGGTCTCTGCGAAGTCCTCGTCCGGATGCTTCTGCGCGTACCAGCCGGCGATGTGGCGCACGTAGCGTCGCGAGAAGGGGATGGGCCGGTAGCGTTCCCGGTACGGGCGGCGGAAAGGCCCGAAGACATCCCGCCACTCCGACGTCTTGTAAAGCTCGTAGGCGTAATTGAAAGCGTGGCCCGCCTCGTGCCGCAAATACATGAGGATCTCGCGGGCGTCTTCGAGATCGTTCATCTCCTTCTCGAGCCGGGCGAGCTGCGGGTTGGCGAGATAGAACGGGATACCAATCACCGGCTCCCCCGATGGGCAGCCCCATTCGTCGGTGAGGTAGCAGAGCGGCCGGAACTTTTTCAAGCCCTTGGCGTCGAGCTCGCGATAAAGCTTCTGGACGAAACGCTCGAGAGGCGAGCCTTCGAGCTTGAGCCCGAGCTCCTTAATGGGCTTCTTGAGAATCTCCTGAACGTCGGGAGGGACTGTTTCGAACGCGCTCAATCGAGTGCGGCTCTCGTCCAGAGTAGCACGAATGAGGACGTAGGACGAAGGACGTAGGTCGTGAGGGAAGTCGCGGTTCCGAAGAATCCCGCCCTACGTCCCACGTCCCATCATCTGCGTCCTCTCGCAAGAGGGGCTACAATGATCGCTTCGATCGCGGACAAGGAGGGATCGCTTCATGGCCGGCATCAACGTCAAGTGCATTCCTAACGGCCCATACCGCGTCGCCGGTCCTTTCACGATCGCCGACCCGAAGGGCAACGAGATCGTCATCGAAGAGGGACGCACGGTGTCGCTGTGCCGCTGCGGCGGCTCCGCGAACAAACCGTTCTGCGACGCGACACACGGGCGAATTGGTTTTTCTGCCGACGCAGCGGTCGCCCCGAAGAGCTAGCGGGCTGCCAGAGCGAGGGCGACCATGTTTCCGCTCTTGATCGCGGCCGTGGTCGTCGCCGGCCCGGCGCCGGCCCAGTCTCCCGCGCTGACCGCAGACTTCGACGGCGACGGACGCCTCGAGAACGCAACCGCTCGGCGGCGAGGCAAGTCGGTGCGGCTCGAGATCGCGGACGCCGCCGGCAAACGGCTCGCTTTCGCGGACGCTCCCGCTCCGGACGGTCCCGGCGAGAGCACCCTTCTCTTGACCAGCGGCGCGATCGGCAGCTCGGGCTCGCTTCTCGAGGTCGCGGCCGTCGGTTCCGGCGAGGCGTGTCACTCCATCTGGCGATTCCACGGCGGGGCTCTCGCCCGGTTGCCCGTCCGGCGCGGTGCGGAGACCTTGCCCAACTGCGTCCGGCCCGGCGACGGATGGGCCACGCGCTGGGAAAAGAAGACTGAAAACGAACCGGCCGTTTGGGTGCGCGAGCGCACGCGCCAGGCCGCGCGCGGCGCACACCACGAGCGTGAGGTCTACTCCTTCATGGGCTTCGCTCTGGAGCTCGACAGCCGCCGCTCCGCCGCCGAGATCGCCGAGGTCCCGATCCCGGTCTGGAACAACGGAGTTCTGTACACAAAAACTGCGCTCGACGTGCTGTCGAGCCGCTTCGACCTGTCCCAGTTTCGCTCCGCTCCACGCCTCAAGATCCGGACCGACCGGGCCGAAGGCGTCTTCGAGCTCGAGCTCTGGGACCACGCGGACAAGCTGGTCATGCCCGTCACCGCCGTCCGGCCCGGCGAGGAGAACGAGGTCAAGCTGACCGTCGGGATCGAGAAAGGCCCGTTCGAGCTGCGCGTGACCGTCCGCAGCGGAGCCATCGTGTTCGAAGTGCGGCTGACCGGCCTCTCGCCCCGCTGGGACGCCCTCTACTTGCCGGCCAGCCGGTTTACCGGAAGCGCGCTCGAGATCTACGCTCGCGCCGAGGAGGAGACCGCAACGAACCATCTCGTCGGCCTCTGGTCCTCGCAGCACGGCGAGCAGTTCGCGATGAACATGGTTCCGGGCATTCTCGGAGTCCTCGAGATGCGCCGCTCCCAGGTCGAGGTGTCGCTGGATCCCGTTCCGACCGGCGCTGACGTGCTGCTCATTCCGCGCGACGGCTCCTCTCCGGCCTGGGCCCTCGTGCTGATGGGCCCCAACGGTCTCACCCGCATGCCGGTCAAGTGCGGCGGCAGGAGCGCGGGCGCGTGGAGCTGCGAAGCAGCCGGACCGACCGAGCCCTTCCATCGGGTGGGAGGGCGCCTGAATGCGCGTTGAGCTGTTTGACTCCGAGGCAGATGAGTCTCTAGAAGGCTGCTGAAAAATGGATGCGGGTGTCGTGTCTGACTGTCGGCCGCAGGCGTTCGCTGCGCGAACGGCGGCCGAGAGGTTCTGCGGCCGGAGCGGGGCCCCGCAGCCTTTTGAGAATTCTCGTCTGCCGGTCGCAACGCGACCGCCGCAGCCGAAAGTCTTGCCGCTTCTCCCCGATGCGCCCCGGCATCGCCTTCGTCGCGGCGCCTGGCATCCGGCCCCGCGGCGCTCGCAACGCCGCTCCACACCATTTTTCAGCAACCTGCTAGGCTTCTGCGACCTCTCATGAGCCTAGACCTCTCGACCCTCGGCCTGCTCGTCCAGACCATCGGCGCGTTGCTGCTGGCGGTGATCCTGCTCTACCTCTCGAGGGGCAAGGGCAATCGGGTCCTGAAAGCGGCGGGTTGGGCCTATGTCCTGCTTTTCCTCGCTCTGATCGCCGTCTACGTCTCGCTCCAGTGGGACCTGCCTCTCGGCAACGTCCCCTATCTGTTTTTGAAGATCCTCTATATGACGGCGCTCGTCGTGGCCGCTCAGCGGATGGAGCAGGACGCTCCGCTGGGAAAACCGCTCACACGCGTGGCCGTAGCCGCGCTGCCTGTCTCCTTCGTCGTGGTGATCTTCGCCGGAACGGGCTCCCTCTTCTACGCCATTCACATGGGACTGCTGGCGATCGGCTGGGGTCTGGTGGCCATCGTCATCTTCACGAGCCGGGGCTCGGGGCTGGGTAAGCACTTCTCGGGCTTTCTCGCATCGCTCACCACGATCGTCCAGGTCTCGTATGTCGTCTTCTTCGCCATCTCGAGCAGCCAGGCCGACCGCACCTTCCCGTTTCTGTCCTACACCGGCTTCTACGATCTCTTCCTCGAGATGCTTTTCGGTATCGGGCTGATCATCTGGGCGATGGAGGACACGGAGGCCAAGCTCGCGACGATTCACCAGCGAGCGGTCGACGACACGCAGCGCACCAAGCGACGCACGCAGATCGACCCCCTCACCGAGTCGTACAACCGCTTCTTCCTCGACGAGCTGCGGCCGCAGCTCGCGCGCGAGCCACTCGGCGGCTCGATCGTCTTGATCGACGTGGATGGGTTGAAGACCATCAACGATCTCGAGGGTCACGAGGAGGGAGACAAGGCGATCTGGACCGTGGCCGCCGCAATCAAGAAGCTCATTCGCGGCGACGACTACCTGATCCGCTGGGGCGGCGACGAGTTCCTGGTGATCCTGCCCGGCATGGACGAAGAGCTCGCCAAGAAGCGCTTCTATATGCTGCCCGGCAAGATCGAGGAAGTTCGCCAGTCGCCGCGTGCGACGCGCGCTTACCGCAAGTTCCTGACGGCCTCGGTCGGTGTGACGCCCTTCTCGACGCGCGTTCCCTTCGATCTGGCCATCGAATCGGCCGACCGGCTCATGTACGAGCGCAAGAAGGCGCACAAGCAGATGCGCGGCACGACCGACTCCCGAAAGATCCGCCGCGACACGCGCTGAAGAAAACGTCATGAACTACTACTGGCTCGACTGTCCTCGTTGCGGCTGCGAGGTCGCGGTCAACGCGATTTCCCACGCGGACCTGACCTCGGGATCGGTCCGCCGCTGGTCGGCCGACCGGTCGATCAACGACGGGCGCAAGTTCGAAGTTCCCGCCGCAGCGCGCGCGGCAGACGGCTCCTTCTCCGTGGCGTGCGTCTGCGGACAGGATCTCGCTCTGCCCGCGAAACCCTCTGCTGTCGGCGCGGAGCGGGACCCGGATCTGCGCGTCACGCTCGGCTGAGGCCATTGCCCGAGATCGCAACCGATCGCAACGAGATCGCCGTGATGGACCGAAGCGGCTAGGGCGCCAAAACGACGATCGTAGCGCCCATGCCTCCGCGTTCCGGCGGAGCGTCGAAGAAGCTTGCGACATCGGCGCGTCGCCCGAGGAGCCTTCGGACTTCCGCTCGGCGCGCTCCGATTCCCTTGCCGTGGATGATCCGGACCTCGCGCAGCCCCGTGGTCCTCGCTTCCCTCAGGTACTCCTCGACAACGGATGGGACGTCCTTCGGCAGGAAGGAATGCAGGTCGAAAGAGTCCTCGATCGGGACGGTTTTCACGGATCTCCGCTCTAAACTTCTTCGATGGCGACCGACACCGGCATTGCCGCCTTGGCCACTTTCGAAATGATGCAGTACTTTTCGGCGAGCTGCAGGGTCTTCTCGACGGCGGGCCGCTTCTCGGCCAGCAGCGCAGCCGGCACGCGCGCACGGATGGAGGCCGAGAGCATTTTGAATCCGCCGGCCGGGTCCTGGCCCAGCTCCCCTGTCACGGACACCGAAGGCTCCGAGTAGCCCACGTCGAGCTTCTTCAGGAAGATCGCCCACGTGTTCACGAAGCAGGCAGCCACTCCCGCCAGGAGCAGCTCTTCGGGATTCGTCCCGACGCCGCAACCGCCCAGCGCCTTGGCTCCACCGATCGGGATCGCCAGGTCACCCTGCGGGAGCTTCATCGTGCCGCAGCCCGACCCGTCTCCCGACCATGTCGCGAACACCGAGAAATGCTGGGGTTCATCGGCCATGCCTTCCTCCTCCGTCCGCGACGACGTGGTATGAGAGTACCGTGAACGGCCTGCGCGGCGCTCTGGCGATTGGGATCGCCCCGTTTGCCTTCGCCTGTGCATCCGCGCCGAAGGCGACGCCGGAGGCCCAGCGGCTTTTTGGAAACGCGCGCGCCGTCGTCGAAGGGCGCGTCGTGGACCGCGCAGGAATGCCGGTCGCCGGTCTGGGCGTCACGGCGATCCCCCGAGGCCGGGACATCGAATGGTTGCCCGGGGCGACGACGGACCTCGATGGGCACTTCACTCTGACGCTTTTCGCTCCCGCCGAATACGCCTTTTTTCTGTCGCGCGGCGCCCGCACCGTCATCACGGCGGAGCCCGACGATCCCTGCCGTGTCGTCGTAGACGTCAAGCCCGGGGATCGGCGCACCGGTTTGGAGCTTCGGTTCCTGGGGGAGGAGTGGAAGGCGCTCGCCGACTGACCGGTCCCGTCGCTCCTCGACTCTCCACGCTCGACTCCTATAATCGCCGCCATGGCGACCGAAGCGAAGCCGCGGCCGCAACGCGTGCGCTGCGTCATCAACGGCAAGGAGATCGCCGTTTGGGAAGGCTACCGGCTCTGGGACGCGGCGCTCGACGCCGACGCGCGGCTCTGGAAATGGTGCGGAGGCCACGGACAGTGCGCGACCTGCGCCGTCGTCCCCGTCTCGGGCGCCGAGAACCTTTCGCCGCCCACGAAGCTCGAGAGGTTCTCTCTCAAGCTCTGGTTCGCCAAGCCGCTGGCCTTCGTTCGCAAGCGCTGGAAGGGCCGCGGCGTGCGCCTCGCCTGCCAGACCTACGTGCGCGGCCCCGTCGAAGTCGTGGGGGTGCTCGGCCGGGCGGGCGAAGCGATCCGTCGGCAGCACGGACTCTAGCAGGCTGCTGAAAAATGGATGCGGGCGTCGTGTCTGACTGTCGGCCGGGGGCATTCGCTTCGCGAACGGCGGCCGAGAGGTTCTGCTACCGGAGCGGGCCCCGGTACCCTTTGAAAATTCTCGGCTGCCGGTCGCAACGCGACCGCCGCAGCCGAGAGTCTTGCCGCTCCTCCCCGATGCACAGCGGCATCGCCTTCGTCGCGGCGCCTTGCATCCGGCCCCGCGGCGCTCGCAACGCCGCTCCACACCGTTTTTCAGCAGCCTGCTCGTGAATCGCCGCGTCCGCGCCGTCCTGTCGCTGCTTGCCGGCGGCGGCGCATCGTATCTCGGCGGCTCGTGGCTGGCGGCGCGGTCGTTGTCGCGGCGGCTCGTCTCGGCCCGCGGACTGAAGCCCGCCACTGCGCAGCGGGAGGATCTGCTAGCGGCGCTGCGCGGCGCCGTGCCGCTCGTCCTGGACTTCCGTCACGCCGGCAGCGCCCGGCACCCGGTCGAGCTCGCCGCCGTTTTCGCGTCGCCCGGCGAGCCGGCGGCGCGGCCCACGGTCCTCTTCACGCACGGCAAGGGCGGCAACGCCGCCGAGTGGCAGCCCGACGCGTTGAGGGCACTTGGCGCCGGCTACAACGTTCTTCTGCCTGAGCTGCGAGGCCACGCCCCCAGCGGCGGGGCCTTCGTCACCTACGGCCTGCTCGAGAAGGAAGACCTGGCGAATGCGGTCTCGCGCCTCCGAAGCGACTTCGGGATCGACGGGGAGCGTCTGGGCGTTCATTCCTGCTCTGCGGGCTCTGCGATCGCGCTCGAGTTCGCCGGACACGCGCCCGGAGTCCGAGCCATTTGGCTCGAGTCTCCCTTCGCCGAGCCGGCTGCCATGGCGCGCCATTACCTCTCGCGCGCCACCGGCCTGCCGGGCGCCGTGTTGCACCTGACCAGCCGCTGGGCGATCCGGCGCGCCCTCGAGCGGATCCGGTGCGATCTCGGCCCCTCCGACGGGAAGCTCGAGCTGCTCGATCCCGCGCTCTCGCTGGCCAGGCTCTCGGCCCGCGTGCTCCTCGTCTACGGCGAGAAAGACGAGCTCGTGCCGCCGCGCTTCGTGCGCCGCCTCGTGGAGGCGCTGCCTGCGGGTAGCGAGGTCTGGCGCACCCCGGCCGGCCACTGCCACCACGACGACCAGGCGGCCAACCTCTTGTCGGCTGAGTACGACCGGCGCTGGAGGGAGTTCTTTGGCCGGCATCTGCCGGTCAACGCAGCGTGAATGCAACGTGATCGCAGCGTGATCGGGTGAAGTGAAGTGCGAAGCCTGAAGTAGGTCCGAACGTGAAGTCGGGCTCCGGCTCCTTCCCTCCTTCCGACTTTACTTCCCGGCGTTCACGTTGCGATCACGTTGCGATCTCGCTGCGTTTCTCGGATCCTCCGTGCGTCCCTTCAGCTGCCCGCACGCCGCGGCCACGTCCGGCCCTTTGCTCCGCCTCACGGTCACAGTCAGACCGGCGTCGGCGAGGACCTTCACGAACCGGTCGATCGTCTGCTCCGAGGGCCGGGTGAGGCCCGGCAGGTAGATCGGATCTTCGTTCAAGGGGATCACGTTGACCTTCACGCGCAGACCGGCGAGCAGGCGCACGAGCTTCGTCGCCGCCTCGGGAGAGTCGTTGACGCCCGCGATCAGAACGTACTCGACGAGAATCCGGCGGCGCGGTTCGAGCGGCCAGGCGCGCATGGCTGCCAGGAGTCCGTTGAGCGGGTACGACCGCGTGATCGGCATGAGCTTCGAGCGCGTCTCGGGATCGGCGGCGTTGATCGAGACGGCCAGGTTGGGCCGCCGCGGAAGCTCCGCGAACCGCTCGAAGGCGGGCGTGATGCCCGAAGTCGAGACCGTGATGCGCCGCGGCGAAAGAACCTCGCCGAGAACGCCGAGCGCGCCGAGGACGCCTTCCGGGTTCAAGAAGGGCTCGCCCATGCCCATGAAGACGATGCGCATCCCTTCGGTCGTGCGCTTGACGTCGGAAAGCACCGCGTCGAGCTGTCCGATGATCTCGCCCGCCGAAAGATTTCGCCCTCCGCCGAGTCTTCCGGTGACGCAGAAGGCACAGTCGACCGCGCAGCCGGTCTGTGACGACAAGCAAACAGTGAACCGCGCCTGAGGCGTGGTCGATTTTGGATTTTGGATTTTGGATTTTGGATTGGAAGCGGCGCGAGCGTCCGCGAACTCGTTCGCCACGGATCGGCCGGCGTCTCCGGGCATGAACACGGCTTCGATGAGCGCGCCGTCGGCGAGGCTCAGCGCGTACTTGACGCTGCCGTCGGCAGCCTCATCGCGCTGAACAATCTGCGGCAGCCGAAGCGGCCATTCACGGGAAAGACGCTCGCGCACGTCTTTCGGCAGCTCGCGCATGGCGGCGTAGTCGCGCACCCCGCGCCGGTGCAGCGCGTCGAAGATCTGTCGGCCGCGATAGCGAGCGAGGCTCCACTCCTCGACCAGCGCCTCCCAGCCGGCGGGGGAAAGACCGAGGGCTTCGGGGGAAGGGGTCACGACTGCGAGTTTCCTGTCGGGCGCCGGCCCGCTCCTTTGGCGAAGCTTAGCGGCGCACGGCGCGGGGAACGCGGCGGGTGAGGGTGGCCCGCAGACGCACCTTGCGCGTCGGGTCAATTCCGAGCGACTTCAAGATGCGCACGTCCTTGACGTTGATGAGAAAAGACGCGCGCCCCTCGCCCGTGGCGACCTTCTCGACCACCGGCTCGACAGTCGGACCGCGGCGCGAGCCGCGACTTGCCCGTGCGCGCGATTCGCGACGGTTCACGCCGACTTTGGCGTCGAGCACCATGTAGAGGTTGTAACCCTCGTCGCGGATCTTCTGAATGGAGTCGTGCACGCGGTCCGAGCCGGAGATCGACTCGTTGATCGCCTGGCCGAGCTCCTTCAGCATTTCGCGGAGGTGGTCGTTCAGTTCCATGTCCGCGGCGATTATCGCTTCCGTTTCCGACAACCGTCAAGCGCGTTCGCTCTGCTATACTCGATCTCGTCGCGGCGTGCAGCGCGCGCGGCGCCCGCCTGCATCTCGTCGTATCCTTGACACGGTGTTTTCACGTTTCGCTCATCTCGTCTGCACGAAGTGCGGCTCGTCCTACGAGCGCGACAGCCGGTTGAACCTCTGCTCCGTCGCCGGCTGCGCGGGCTCGCTCTTCGCTCGCTACCACGTTCTGCACCTCGATCGAGGAGACGTCGCCGGACGGCCGCGCACCATCTGGCGCTGGCACGAGCTCATGCCGGTCGAAGACCCGGCGAACGTCGTCTCGCTCGGTGAAGGCGACACGCCGCTGCTTCGCGCGGATCGCCTCGGCCCCGTCGCCGGCTTCTCCGATCTCTGGATCAAGGACGAAGCGGGCAACCCCACCGGCTCGTTCAAAGCCCGCGGACTCTCGGCGGCTGTCTCGAAGGCGAAGGAGCTCGGCTTCTCGAAGATTGCGTTACCCACGGCGGGTAATGCCGGCGGCGCCGCGGCGGCGTACGCGGCCAGGGCCGGCCTCGAGTGCCACGTTTTCATGCCGCGCGACACACCGCGCGTCTTCCCGCTCGAATGCGAGCGTTACGGCGCGACGGTGACCCTGGTCGACGGCCTGATCGACGAGGCCGGGAAGATCGCCGCGAAGCGCTCGAAGGAAGAAGGCTGGCACGACGTCTCGACCTTGAAAGAGCCCTACCGCGTCGAGGGCAAGAAGACGATGGGCTACGAGCTCGCGGAGGAGTTCGGCTGGGAGCTCCCGGACGTCATCGTCTATCCGACGGGCGGCGGCACGGGCCTGATCGGCATGTGGAAAGCTTTCGGCGAGATGGAAGAGATGGGCTGGATCGGCGGCCGACGCCCCAGGATGGTCGCGGTGCAGGCGGAGGGCTGCGCTCCCATCCCGAAGGCCTTTGCCGAAGGGAAATCCGTGTCCGAGCGCGTGGAGAACGCGCACACCTACGCTTCGGGTCTGCGAGTGCCGAAGGCCTATGGCGACTATCTGATCCTGCGCGACGTGCGCGCCTCGCGCGGCAGTGCGGTCGCCGTCTCCGACGACGACATGCGCCGCGCCTGCGACGAGATCGGCGCCGCCGAAGGCCTCTTCGCCGCCCCCGAAGGCGGCGCCACCTGGGCCGCGGCCAAGAAGCTCGCCGCCATCCATAAGCTGGATCCGACGAGCCGCATCGTCCTCTTCAACACCGGCACCGGCTTCAAGTACCTGTAGAATTCCGGGTTCTCATGCGCTACGCGTCGCTTCGTCCCCTGCTCGACCCGATCCTCCCGACGGTGGAGAAGCCGGGGCGCTACATCGGATTGGAGAGGAATGTCACGCGGAAGGACGTGGCAAAGGCCTCCGTGACGCTGGCGCTCGCGTTTCCGGACACCTACGAGATCGGCATGAGCCACACGGGATTGAAGATCCTCTACGAGATCGTCAACCGCCGCGAGGAGTTCGCCTGCGAGCGCGTTTACGCGCCCTGGGTGGACCTCGAGACGAAGATGCGCGACCTCGGCATCCCGCTCTTTGCGACGGAGTCGTTCGCCCCGGTCGCCGACTTCGACGTGCTCGGCTTCTCGCTGCAGGCGGAGCTCAACTACTCGAACATCCTGAACATGCTCGATCTGGCGGGCGTGCCGGTCTGGCAGCACGACCGGCGCGAGGCCGACCCGATCGTGCTCGGCGGCGGCCCCTGCACCGCCAACCCGGAGCCCATTGCCGACTTCTTCGACGCGTTCTTGATCGGCGACGCCGAGGAGGCGCTGCCGAAGTTTCTCGAGGCCTATCGGGACGGCCGCGGGAGCAGCCTCGCCCGGCGGGATCTGCTCGCCCATCTCGCCTCGATCGAGGGGATCTACGTGCCCTCCTTCTACGACGTGGCCTACGACGAGCGGGAGCGGATCGCCGCGATCACGCGCAACGACCTCCGGGTTCCCGAACGTCCGAAGCGCACGTGGGTTCCCGTCTTGAAGCCCGAGTACTACCCCGAGAAGCCCATGGTCCCCTCTGTCGAGATCGTGCAGGACCGGCTGGGTCTCGAGGTCATGCGCGGCTGCACACAGGGCTGCCGCTTCTGCCAGGCCGGCTACTGGTACCGGCCGGTGCGGGAGCTCGATCCTTCCGACGTCGTCACGATGACGGAGAAGTTCATCGCGGAGTCCGGCTGGAGCGAGGTAGGGCTGCTTTCCCTCTCGACCGCGGACTACTCGCAGATCGAGCCACTCGTGAAGTGCCTGGCCCCGCAGCTTTCCGACCGGCGCGTCTCGATCTCGCTGCCCTCGTTGCGGGCCGAGGCCTTCTCGGTGGGCCTGGCGGACGCGGTTTCGGAAGTCCGCAAGTCCGGTTTCACGTTCGCGCCGGAGACCGGCTCGGACCGCCTGCGCCGCGTCATCAACAAGACGTTCACGAACGCCGACATGGTCGCGGCCGCCGACGTCGCTTTTTCGCGCGGCTGGGACTTGATCAAGGTCTACACGATGATCGGCCTGCCCACCGAGACGGGGCCCGATCTCGACGAGCTCGTGACGCTCGTCAAAGACATCCTCGCGCAGGGCAGGAAGCACGGGCGCAAGGACGTCAACGTCTCGGTCGGCTCCTTCGTGCCGAAGTCCTGGACGCCCTTCCAGTGGGCGCCCTTCGACGGCGTCGAGAGGCTCGAGAACAAGCTCGCCTACCTGAAGGACCGCTTTCGTTCCGTGCGCGGAGCGAAAATGAAGTGGCACGAGCCTCGCGAGGCCGAGATCGAGTGCGCGCTGTCGCGCGGCGACCGCCGGATGGGCCGCGTCCTGTACAATGCCTGGAGGTCGGGCGTTCGCTTCGACGGATGGACGGAGCATTTCCGCTACGACCTCTGGATGAAAGCCTTCGAAACGGAAGGCATTCCCAAAGAGTCGTACCTGCGCGCCTACGATCTCGACGAGATCCTGCCCTGGGACGTCCTCGACGTCTCCATCACCAAGCGCTGGCTCTCTATCGAGCTCATCAAGGCGAAGAAGGAGATGCGCACCGAGGACTGCAAGTGGGGGCACTGCTACGCCTGCGGCGTGCCGGGCAACGGCGAGGACACGGTCCTGGCGAAGGCGATGCCTTCCGATTCGCTGCACCCTCACGCCGGCCTGCCGGCCACTCGCTCCGCGAGACCCGACCCGCGGTCGCTGCCGGCGCTGAGTGAAGCGAGGGGAGACCCCTCGCGTACCCCCGCGGGGGGAGCGGAGCGCGGACCAAGGGACCAGGCGAGCGATCGAGGCCCCATCCGGCCGAGTCGCTCGGCGGTGCGCCCGCAGGGCGCAGGTCTCTTGCGCAGCGCGGAGCGACGTGTCGCCAAGGGCGCGGCCTACCGCCAGAAGGCCATGCCCGATATCGCGCCCGCAATCCGCATCCGCGGCACGCAGGGCGACCGCGTCTTTCGCCACCGCGTGACCTTCTCCAAGACGGGCGACGCGCGCTTTCTCTCCCACCGCAACACCATGGATGTTTTCGAGCGCGCGATCCGCGCGGCGGGGCTGCCGGTGCGGTACTCGGAAGGCTTCAACCCGCACATGAAGCTCTCGATGGGCCCTGCTCTGCCGCTCGGTCTCGAGAGCCTGCACGAGGTCTTCGACGTCGAGGGCAAGGCAGCCTTCGGCGGCGGCGCGACCGCTGCGATCAATGCGAAGCTGCCGCCGGGCCTGGAAGTTCTCGAAGTGCGGGAGCTCTCGCCCGACGAGCCGGCGCTCTCCAAGGCCGTCCGGGGCGCCCGCTACGCGGTGCGCCTGGACTCGTCCGAGCAGATCGGCCGCGCGGCCGATGCGCTTGCCAACGGATGGCGCGACGCGATGCCCGCGTTGAAGGCACTATCGCTCGAGACGGACGGCGCCGGCGCCCTCCTCCTCTTCGAGGTCAACCTCGATCCGTCGGAGGGTCCGACGTCAACCGCCAAGAAGGTGCTCGAGAGCCTTCTCGCGATCCCCCCGGAGGCCCAGGCGGCCCTGCCCATTACAAGGGAAGCCACCCTCTTCGAGGCTTCCAAACTCTGAGACTCCGGCCTTCGGACGCGGTTCTCGATGAAACGTTTCGGTACGTCCACACACCAACTCTTGGACAATTTCGACGACCAGGAAATGGCTTCGGCGCTCTTGCGACGGTGAGAGCCCGAAAGGCGGGGACGATGAGAATGCTGAAACCAACCACGCTCTTTGAGGCGACTTCGCGGCGCGGCGGCCGCTTTGCGATGATCCTGGCGGTGGCCGCCATGGGCCTTGCGGGCCCCGCCTGGGGTCAGAGTGTCACCGAGTTCGCGGTCCCCACCGCCGGCAGCGAGCCTTTTGGGATCGCGGCCGGCCCGGACGGCAACCTCTGGTTCACGGAGGGTTCCGGAAACAAGGTCGGCCGAATCACGACGGCCGGCGTCATCACCGAGTTTGCGATCCCCACGGCCGGCAGCTTCCCCTTTGGTATCGCGGCCGGTCCGGATGGCGCGCTCTGGTTCGTGGAGCATTTTTCTAACAAGATCCTGCGGCCGAGCAAGGGGAATTGTTTGGCATCGCGGCCGGCGCGGACGGCAACCTCTGGTTCACTGGAACAGGCAAGATCGGGCGGATCACCACAGCCGGGGTCATCACCCAGTTCTCGCTTCCCTCCCCGGCGAGTTCCCTGGGCGAAATCGCTGCCGGCCCAGACGACAATCTCTGGTTCACGGAGGGCTCTGACAACAAGATCGGACGTATCACGACGGCTGGCGCGGTTACCGAGTTCACGATTCCCACCAATGGGAGTTACCCCTACGGTATCGCCGCAGGGCCGGACGGCAACCTCTGGTTCACCGAAAGCAACGTGAACTCCGTAAACAGCACCGGCAAGATTGGCCGCATGACGATGTCCGGCGTGTTCTCCGAGTTCGCGCTCTCCCCCGCCAATCGCCACCCCTTTAGTGTCGCGGCTGGCCCCGACGGCAAACTGTGGTTCGCTGAAGGAGCCGGCAAGTTCGGACGAATCACCACAGCCGGAGTCATTACCGAGTTCATGCTTCCTGCCGCCGGGGGGGCGAGGAGTATTGCAGCCGGCCCGGACGGCGCCCTCTGGTTTACCGAGCAGGTCAGCGACCGAATCGGGCGGCTCAGCCTGGCAGGCTCCGCGTGCATGCAATTGGCGACGAACCTGTGCTTGAACAACGCCCGGTTCCAGGTCGAAGCGACCTGGAAATCGAGCGACGGGGCGAGCTCGGGCCAGGCAGTGTCTATGACGCCGGACGCCGGTTACTTCTGGTTCTTTTCGCCTAACAATCCGGAGCTCGTGGTCAAGGCACTCGACGCCTGCTCGATCAACGGTCGCTCCTGGCTTCTGGTGGCCGGACTGACGGACGTCCAGGTCCTGCTTACCGTGACCGACATGCAGACTGGTCAGGTCAAGACCTACACCAATCCGCAACACACGCTGTTCCAGCCGATCTTGGACGCGAGCGGCTTCGCCTGCCCGTGACAGAAGCTTCCGGCTTATTGGGCGAGAGAACTCACTGTCGTAGGGCGCGAGCGAATTCTTCCGCTGTCAGAACGCGGATCCCGTGGCTCAAAAGCGACGTGAAGTGGCGGCGATTGTCCGTCACGACGAGCTTTGATCCCGCCAGCCGCGCGATCTCGGCGATGTGGGTGTCATAGATTCGCCCGCCCACGACTCGCTCGGATGCCGCGGCCTGGAAAAAGCTCCTTCCGGCCCTACCCGGGAGTTGATGAATCCGGAAACGAGCCATCACCTCCTGCTCCATCAGCCGCCAGCAATCGGCGGCAGAGAGCCGAAATTCCTCCGGCAGGCGGGTCGAGACGGCATAGAACTCCAGACAGCAATGCCACGCCGTATGAGGCTGCGGGATACGCCCATCGGCTATCGCGTCGAAGACTCGCTGGGCCGGTCGGGCCGCCTCGCCGAAATCGATCACGCCGGCCAGAAGAACGCTGGTGTCGAAGAATGGAGGTCCTACCAGGGCCATCGGTTGCGCTCCTCCTCGACCAGCCCTGGGACGTCCACCGCCGGAACCTCTTTTCCGGCTGTCGGCCGCGCCACCAGCCTGCGGCCCACGCGAGCCAGCTTCGGTCCGGCAGCGCGGCGCACCAGGCGAACAGAAAAATCTTCCACCAGAACTTCCAACTCTGTGCCCGGTCGCAGACCGGCGCGTTCCCGCGCCGCAGCCGGGATGACCACACGACCTGCCTTGTCAATGGTTGTCTTCATACCAATAGACTACCATGCAGGGTGTCCGGCCTAGAATCGGCTGTCCGACCATGTACCGCGTCACCGTCATCGCCCGCTTCGAGGCGGCGCATAACCTGATCGACTACGACGGCGGACCCGAGCCTCTGCACGGCCACTCCTACAGAGTCGAGGCAGTGCTCGAATCCGAGAAGCTTCAGCGCTACGACGTCGCGGTGGACTTCGTCGCAGCGAAGAAGGCGCTCGAGACGATCGCCCGAGAGCTCGACTACCGGTACATCAACGAGCACCCCGACTTCGTCGGCCGCAACACGTCGGCCGAGAACCTGGGGCGCTGGTTCGCCGAGCGTCTCGAGACTTCGGGCGCCCTCGGATGGGCCAACGTTGCCGAGGTCACTGTCTGGGAAGGCCCGGAAAACCGCGCCACCTACCGGCCGCGCTAGAACGTCTGCTCCCTCTCCCGGAGGGAGAGGGTAACAAGACCTGCTCTTCAGCCGCGCTTCTCGGCGACCCGGCGGCGGCTGTGGTCCAGGATGCGCTTGCGCACGCGCACGGCGGCCGGCGTCACCTCGAGCAGCTCGTCGTCGTTGATCCACTCGATCGCCTGCTCGATGTTGAGCTCGCGCGCAGGCGTCAGCTTGATCGCCTGGTCGGAGGTCGAGGCGCGCATGTTGGTCAGGTGCTTCTTCTCGCACGGCTGGACGACCATGTCGCCTTCCTTGACCTGTTCGCCCACGATCTGCCCGGCGTAGACCTTTTCCATCGGCTTGACGAAGAACGTGCCGCGGTCGGCCAACCGGTCCAGGGCGTAGGCCGTCGCGTCGCCCGACTCCTTGGCGATCATGGCGCCCTTGGTCCGGTTGGGCAGCGGGCCCTTGTGGGGCCCGTACTGGTCGAAGAGGTGGTTCAACAGGCCCGTACCCTTGGTGAGAGTCAGGAACTCGAGGCGGAAGCCCAGCAGGCCGCGCGAGGGAATCGTGAACTCGAGGCGTGTGCGGTCCCCGTGCTTGCCGAGGTGCTTCAATTCGCCCTTGCGCTCACCCAGCGCCGCGATGACGGCTCCCGTGAATTCCTCTGAACAGTCGATGACGAGCTCCTCGTAGGGCTCCAGGAGCTCCCCGCTCTGACCCCGGTGCAGGATCACCTGGGGCCGGCCGAGGGCGAACTCGTAGCCCTCGCGGCGCATGGTCTCGGCGAGTATCGCGAGTGACAGCTCGCCGCGCCCCAGCACTTCGAAGGCATCCGGCTCGGCCGTCTTCTGCATGCGCAAGCCGACGTTGCGCTCGAGCTCCTTTTCGAGCCGCTCGAGCAGGTGCCGGCTCGTGACGTACTTGCCCGAGAGGCCCGCCATCGGCGAGTCGTTGACGCGGAACTCCATGGAGAGCGTGGGCTCGTCTACCCGGATGCCGGGCAGCGGCTCCGGGTCGGCCAGGTCGAGGATCGTGTCGCCGATCTCGATGTCGGGGAAGCCAGAGATCATGCAGATGTCCCCGGCCGAGGCATCGGTCACCTCGACGCGCTCGATGCCCTCGAACATCGTGATCTTGCCGGCCTTGCCCTTTTCGACGATGCTGCCGTCGGGCCTCACGGCCGCCAGATCGAGCGCCCGCGAAAGGCTGCCCGAGTAGATGCGCCCTATGGCGAGCCGCCCGAGGTAGTCGGAGTAGTCGATGTTGGCGACGATCATCTTGAACGGCATGTCGCCGATGGCGGGCGCCGGGATGTGCGTCAGGATCGTGTCGAGCAGCGGCTTCAAGTCTCCCGAGGTCGCTTGAGGATCCTTCGAGGCGAAGCCGAGGCGCCCGGCGCCATAGAGGATCGGAAACTCGAGGTGCTCGTCCTCGGTCGCGAGCGAGAGGAAGAGATCCTGGATCTCGCTTTCGACCTCTTTGGTGCGAGCGTCGGCACGGTCGATCTTGTTGATGAGGACGATCGGGCGTTTGCCGCCCTCCAGCGCCTTCTTCAAGACGAAGCGCGTCTGCGGCAACGGCCCCTCCGAGGCGTCGACCAGAAGGAGCACGCCCTCCACCATCGTCAGGATGCGCTCGACCTCGGAGCCGAAATCGCGGTGGCCGGGCGTGTCCACGATGTTGACGAGCACGTCCCGATAGCGGATCGCCGTGTTTTTCGCGAGGATCGTGATGCCCCGCTCCTTTTCGAGCTCTCCGGAATCCATGACCAGCTCCTCCACATGCTGGCCGACGCGGAACGTGCCGCACTGCTTCAACAGCGCGTCCACGAGCGTCGTCTTGCCGTGATCCACGTGGGCCACGATGGCGATCGCCCGGCGGTCGGCGCGCGTGCTCGCAGCAGAGGTCTGAAGTTCCGGAACGGTCATGGCGAACCGCGGAGCCTACACTGACTGGCGTCCGGTTGCCACCCCGGCTGCTGAATAATGCGGGCTGCACAAGGAGGACTCGATGCCGCGTCACCGCCGCAGTCTCCTACCGGCCGGTCTGGCCCTTCTTCTCGTGCCGTTCGCGGGCGCCGCTTCGAAGAGCGCGTTCACGCTCGAGCAGATTCTTTCTGCGCCGTTTCCGACGGACCTGACCGTCTCGCCTTCGGGCGGAAAGATCGCCTGGGTCGCCAACGCGCGCGGCGTGCGCAACATCTGGGCGGCCGAGCCGCCGGAACGAAGGGGAAAAGCCGTGACCTCCTTCTCCGACGACGACGGCCAGGAGATCTCGGCTCTGTCCTTCACGCCCGACAGCAGGTCGATCGTTTTGGTGCGCGGCGGCGACGCGAACCGCAAGGGAGAGATTCCGAATCCCGGCAGCCGCGCCGATGGAGCCGAGCAGGCCGTCTTCGTGGTGCCGGTCTCGGGCGGCGCGCCTCGCAAGCTCGCGGAAGGGCACGCGCCCGCCGTGTCGCCGAAGGGCGACCGCGTCGCCTTCATCCAGAAGGACCAGGTCTGGTGGGCGCCCCTCGAAGGCGCCGAGAAGGCCGCGCAAGCCTTCAAGTCTCGCGGCGACGCGGGGCAGTTGCGCTGGTCGCCCGACGGCTCGCGCATGGCCTTCGTCAGCCGCCGGGGCGACCACAGCTTCGTGGGTGTCTTCGACGTCGCGACGCGCTCGGTACGGTACCTGGACCCCTCCACGGATCGCGACAGCGCTCCCGTCTGGTCGCCGGACGGGAAGCTGATCGCCTGCCTCCGGATCCCGGCCACCCGCGAGCTGCAGTCCTTCCGGCCGCACCGCGAGGCCGAGCCCTGGTCGATCCGTGTCACGGACGCCGCCGGCGGGCATGCGCACGAAGTGTTCCGAGCGGAGCGCGGTCGAGGCAGCGTCTTTCGCAACGTCGTCGCCGAGAATCAGCTCCTCTGGAGCGACGGCGACCGGATCGTGTTCCCGTGGGAGCGCGACGGGTGGACACATCTCTACGCGGTGCCGGCTGCGGGCGGTGCGAAGACGCTCTTGACGCCCGGCGATTTCGAGGTCGAGTACGTGACGCTTTCGCCAGACCGCAAACGGATCGTCTTCAGCTCCAACGAAGGCGACATCGATCGCCGCCACCTCTGGAGCGTCTCCGTCTCGGACGGCAAGCGGGTGCCGCTCACTTCCGGACAGGGCATTGAATGGTCGCCGCGCGTGGCGAGCGACGAGACGATCGCTTGTTTCCGCTCCGACGCGAGAAGACATCCGGCGCCGGCGACTCTCGGCCCTCGGGGCGCGGCTGTCGACCTCGCGCCGGCTCCCGCCTCGGACTTCCCGGAGACGGCTCTCGTCGTCCCCGAGCCGGTTGTCTTGACGGCAGCCGACGGCTTGAAGATCCACGCTCAGCTCTTCAAGCCCGCGGATCTCCGTGCGGGCGAGCGCCGCCCGGCTGCGATCTTCTTCCACGGCGGCTCGCGGCGACAAATGCTCCTCGGCTGGCACTACAACTACTACTACCGCAACACCTACGCGTTCAATCAGTACCTGGCCAGCCGCGGATACGTCGTCCTCTCGGTCAACTACCGCAGCGGCATCGGATACGGCATGGAATTCCGCGAGGCGCTCGACTACGGAGCCACGGGCGCTTCCGAATTCCACGACGTTCTCGGCGCCGGGCTCTATCTCAAGTCGCGGCCCGACGTGGACCCCGATCGCATCGGCCTTTGGGGCGGCTCGTACGGCGGTTACCTGACAGCCCTTGGCCTGGCGCGAGCCTCGGACCTCTTTGCCGCGGGTGTCGACCTCCACGGCGTTCACGACTGGAACGACGTCATCCAGAACTTCGAGCCTTCCTATGAGCCCGAAAAGTGGCAGGCGCTCGCGCGCCTGGCATTCGACTCCTCCCCCATGGCGTCGATCAAGAGCTGGCGCTCGCCGGTGCTCCTGATCCACGGCGACGACGACCGCAACGTGCCCTTCGGCCAAAGCGTGATGCTGGCTGAGGCCCTGCGCGCCCGCGGCGTGCCTTTCGAAGAGCTCGTGTTCCCCGACGAGATCCACGACTTCCTGGTCCACGCGAACTGGCTCGCCGCCTACCGCGCCGCCGCGGACTTCTTCGACCGCAAGCTCGCCGCCCGGATGACCCGGTGACGCCCGCCGCCGCGCTTCGCCGCCACTTCGGCCACGGGACCTTCCGGCCCGGACAGGAAGACATCGTGCGCGCGGCGCTTTCGGGCCGCGACCTGCTCGCGGTCATGCCGACCGGCTCGGGCAAGTCGATTGGCTACCAGCTTCCCGCCACGCTGCTGCCCGGTCTGACCCTGGTCGTTTCGCCTCTGATCGCCCTGATGAAGGATCAGGTGGACGAGCTCGCCCGCAAAGGCATCCCGGCCGCGGCGCTGCACTCGCTGGTCCCTCCCGCCGAGCGCCGCGCGGTGCAGGCCGCGATGCGGGAGGGCCGCTTGCGCCTGCTCTACGTGGCGCCCGAGCGGTTCGCGTCGGAAGGCTTTCGGAGGATGCTCGAAGAGGCGCCGCTCGCGCGCTTCGCCGTGGATGAGGCTCACTGCGTCTCCGAGTGGGGCCACGATTTCCGCCCCGACTACCGGATGCTCGCCGATGCCGCTCGGAGCTGCCGCCGCGCTGACGGCGCCCCCGGCCGGCCGCCGATCCTCGCCTTCACCGCCACGGCCACGCCGGAAGTTCGCGAGGACATCGTTGCTCTGCTCGGCCTGACGGGCCCCGAGGTTTTCGTCGCCGGATTCGATCGGCCGAATCTCTTCCTCGACGTCCGAAAGGTCTCGGGCGCGATCGAGAAACGGGGTCTGCTTCCGTCTCTGGCCGGCGGCCGGCGGGCGCTCGTGTATGCCGCCACGCGCAAGAGCGCCGAGCGCGCGGCAGAGACGCTGCGGACGGCCGGGCTCGCCGCGGAGGCGTACCACGCCGGAATGGACGAGACCGAGCGCACGCGCGTGCAAAACGGGTTTGCCGACGGCTCGCTCTCCGTGGTGTGCGCCACCAACGCGTTCGGAATGGGCATCGACCGGCCCGACATCGAGGCCGTCGTCCATTTCGAGATCCCCGGCTCGCTGGAGGCCTACTACCAGGAGATCGGGCGGGGCGGCCGCGACGGCCGGCGCGCCGAGGCCACGCTGCTCTGGAACTACGTTGACGTGCGCACGCGCGAGTTTTTCATCGAACGCGAGGACGACGAGGAAGACCCTCGCAGGCGGCGCGGGTCTCTCGACCTGGCCCAGCGGGAGCGCAAACGCGAGCTCGACCGCAAGAAGCTCGCCCGCGTGATCGCGTACGCCGATTCGTCGGGCTGCTACCGGGCGAGGATCCTCGGCTACTTCGGCGAGCGCGATGCCGCGCCGGCCTGTGGCTTCTGTGGAAACTGCGCCCGCCGGCGGAAGCTGTCGGCCGACGACCTCCTTCTGCTGCGCAAGGTTCTTTCCGGCGTCGCGCGCGGCGGACAGCGGTGGGGTAAACGCAAGGTCGTGGCCATGCTGACCGGCAGCCTCGAGGGGCTGCCCGTTTCCCTCGCGCGCCTCTCGACCACGGGGATTCTTGCGAGCGAAAGCGATCGGATCGTCGGCGACTGGATCGACGCCGCGCAGGGCGGAGGGCTTCTCTCCGCGACGGACGACGTCTATCGGACGCTCTCGCTCACCCATGCCGGACGCGAGGTGATGGCAGGCCGGACGACAGACGTCGCGCTGACGCTGCCGGAGCCGGCGCGCCCGAGGGCAAAGAAGGCGAGGGTATCGAGGGCAGCAATTTCTCCCGGGGCTGCCGAGCCGACGCTGATCGAGGCTCTCAAGGAGTGGCGCCGGTGCGAGGCCGCCCGCCGCGCGGTGCCCGCCTATGTCGTCCTCCACGATCGGACGCTCGCCGCGCTTGCCGCGGTGCGCCCCTCCACCCTCGCCGCCCTTGGGGACGTCCCCGGCATCGGGCCCGGCAAGCTCGCGTCTTACGGTCGAGAGCTGCTCGCTCTTCTCGCTCGCATCCAGATGGTCACCTGAGCGAACAACCTTTTCATCGCCCGCATGTTGGCAGATCACCAACAATCCGCTCAGAGACGATCCGGCGGTCCTTGAAGACCCTCCCGCGTTTGGTGAACAGTGTCAACGGCCCCAGCAAGGGCGGAAAAGGAGTTTCGTCATGGCTCGATTTCTCAAGTTTCTCGAAATCGCCGGCGTTTAGGGCGCCTCAACGGGGCTCAGATCGCCTCGTACGCTACCTCTCCAGAATGGAGAGCAGAGGAGCTCACCCTCAGATACGAGAACTTCGAAGTAGATTACCAGTCCGATCCGGAGCGAGAGCGGCCCTTAGAATAGCTCGGTGCCGCCTGACAGATCCGGCCGCGTCGTCTACTCGTCGGAAAGAGGGTTTCTGTGCCCCGGCTGTGGCTGGCCGGCGGACGACTGTCACTGCTCGAAGAGTCTGGCGGCCCACGATGAGGCCGTGCCGTCGAAGGTCATGGCGACGCTTCGCCTCGAGAGCCGCGCCTCGGGCAAGCACGTGACGGTCGTGGACGGTCTGCCGAAGAACGCGGCGTATCTGGCCGATCTCCTCGGGGCGCTGAAGAAAGCCTGCGGCACGGGCGGCCGCGCCGGCGACGTCTGGCTCGAGCTGCAGGGCGATCAACGCCACCGGCTGCGCGATCTGCTCGCGCGCCGCGGCCTTGCGGTCAAGGGCTGACGCTCCGATGCCCTTCTCGACGTTCGGGCTCGATCCGGCGCTCCTGCGGGGCGTCAAGGAGCTCGGCTTTCTGCGCCCGACGCCGATCCAGTCGGACGCGATCCGGCCCGCCCTCGAAGGGCGCGATGTCCTCGCCTGCGCGATGACCGGCAGCGGGAAGACGGCCGCCTTCGTCCTGCCCATTCTGCAGCGCTTGCTCGCCAGGAAACGCGGCTCGACGCGGGCTTTGATCTTGACGCCCACGCGCGAGCTCGCGGCGCAGATCGAGGATCACGCTCGGGCGCTCGCCGTGCATACGCCCCTCTCGACCGCGGCCGTCTTCGGAGGCGTCGGAATGGCCCCGCAGGAGCACGCGTTCCGCGCCGGCGCGGACGTGATCGTCGCGACGCCCGGGCGTTTGCTCGACCATTTTCGTTTTCCGTACGCGAAGCTCGGCCACCTCGAGGTGCTCGTCCTGGACGAAGCCGACCGGATGCTCGACATGGGCTTCCTGCCCGACATCCGCCGCGTCCTGAGGCACCTGCCCCCACGGCGCCAGACTCTGTTTTTCTCGGCCACCCTGCCGCCGCCCATCGTCCAGCTCGCCCGCGAGATGCTGAAGAACCCCTTCACGGTCAATCTCGAGCGCGCCGCGGCGCCTGCCGTCGGCATCACGCACGCGGTGTATCCGGTGCCGCAGAACCTGAAGGCTCCGCTCCTGGAGACGCTCTTGAAGCGCGGCGACATCCCGAGCGCGCTCGTCTTTACACGCACCAAGCACCGCGCCAACCGCCTCGCCGAGACGCTCCTGCGCCACGGCGTGCGCTGCGAGCGCATCCACGGCAACCGCACGCAGGCCCAGCGCACGCAGGCCCTGGCGGGATTCAAGGAGGGGCGCTATCGGGTCCTCGTCGCCACCGACATCGCGGCGCGCGGAATCGACGTCGAGGCGCTCTCGCACGTCGTCAACTTCGACGTGCCGCACGTGCCGGAGGATTACATCCACCGTGTGGGTCGCACGGCTCGGGCCGAGCTGACGGGCGACGCCTACACCTTTGTCTCGCGCGAGGAGGAGGCCGACTTGCGCGCGATCGAGAAGGCGATCGGCAAGCGCCTGCCCCGGATCACCGTTCCGGGCTTCGACTACGCGAAGGCGCCCGCCGAGCGCCTCGAGGTTCCGCTCGCCGAACGCATCGCCGCGATCCGCGCTCGCAAGGCCGAGGAGCGTCGCCGCGCGAAGGAAAAGGCGGAACGACGCATCGCCGCCCAGCGCTCCGGCGTGCACCGGCCAGGAGAGGCCAAGACTCGTGCATCGCAGAGTCATCCTCAAAGTCCCAAGCCCAAAGGGGAGGCCGGGCCGCACCGGTGGGGACGGAGGGGATGAAATCTTCGCCTTCCCGGCAGCGTCAGCGCCCCCGACTCGCGGGAACCACCCCGCGCAGACCGCTTGCCAGGAAGAGACTGGAGAGCTGCTCTCCCACGGCAACGGCCAGGTGGCGTCCATCCGGACCGAAGGCGAAAGACTCGGTCACCACCTCCGGATCGAACCCGAAGAGCGGTCTGCGGCTGCGTGAGGTCTCCCGATCGGCCGCGAAATCCTGGATGTAGATTCCGCTGACTCCCCGGTCGTCGGCCCCAATGAATGCGATGGCTCTCCCATCGGGTGTCCACCGCGCCCGCCCCAGCAAGAATCGCGGTTCCGCGGCAGCCACCTGGACCGTGGCTTGAAACGCGGTTTTCCGACCATCCTCCAACCCAACGACCTCCACGACCGCCTTCCGCGCGCCGTGATAGTGGACATAGAGGACGTGCTTCCCGTCCGGCGACAGCTCGGGCAGCCCGTTGGTGCCTGCGGCCAGCAGCGCCGCCCGCGAGCCGTCGGCGCGGATCTTCCAGATGCCCGCCTTCGCCTCATTGGCGGACACGAAGACGATCCAGGCTCCGTTCTGAGTCGCGGAAGGGTTCTCGGCCTCCACGCCGTCGTTGGTCAACTGCCGTGCTTCACTTCCGTCGGCCAGGGCCGTCCAGACTTCGAAGTGCCCCGTGCGGTTCGAGCTCCAGAAGATTCTCTTCCCGTCTCCCGAGAAGGTCGGGTCCCAGTCCTCCGCTGGATGGTTCGTCAGGCGATGCACCGACCCGTCGCGGGTGGACACTTTCCAGAGATCGAGGTTTCCGCTCCGATCGGACGAGAAGATCACCCATTCGCCGTCGCTGGAATAACGAGGTTGCCGGTCACGCGTGTTGCCTCGAGTCAGCCAGCGGCCTGGAGAGGGCGCGAGACGCGCGTCGAGCGACACTTCCCGAAGGTTCTCGCGCGTCGCCACGGCGTCGAACGCCAGCTTGCCCGGCCCGGCGACGTCGAGGGCCAGGCAAACGTTTGGCCGCCAGAGAAGGGTGCGGGTGTCCCCCGATCGGATGTTCTGCAGAATGACGCGGCCCCAGGTTCCTCGAACCGCATCGAGAATCCGCTCGGTCTGTGAATAAACGATCTCTTCCCCGTTGCCGGTCCAGGCGACTCCGGAGAGGAAACGATAGGGCACGGGGGGAGTCAAAAAGCGGCTCGGCCGGCCGTCCGGACGGACGAGAACGATGGAACCGGGAATCCGATACTGGTTGTAGCCCGCTTCGGTCAAGGCGATGAGCGTCCCGTCCGGAGACCAGCGCGGCGCGAGCAGAAACCGTCGCGGAAATCGAGCAATTTCGCGAGCTCCCGAGCCATCCGCGGCCGCCACACCCACGACGGAGGTCGTCCATTCGTTGTCCTTCTCCACGCGATGGCGAACGAAGGCGATGCTTCGGCCGTCGGGCGACCAGTCACCCTCCATCGCATCTTCCAGCAGCCGGTGAGCTTCCCCTCCCAGAAGAGAGATCCGGTACAGCGCACCCCGGCCCGCCTCCCGTCGCACGAAAAGAACGCTCGATCCGTCCGAAGAGATCCGCGGCGAGCCGTCGTCGGGGCCCGAGGTCAACGCGATCTCGTCCCCCGGTCCAAGCTGCTCCAGCCAGATGCGTTTCGTTCCATCCCGCTCGGAAGTGAACGCGATCGTCTTGCCGTCCGGTGAGACGGCCGGGGAAGAATCGTGACCCGAATACGTCAGCTCGGCGAGGATCGGCGGCTCGGCGGCGCCGAGACGTGGAAACAGCCGCGCGACGCCCCCCCGATCAGAAGGGCAACGGCCGCGGTAGCGGCGATCACGCCGACTCTCGGCCATCGCGCGATGGCGCCGCGAGAAGGAGTCGCCTCTGCGGGCGAAGGGGGCACCGGCTCGACGACCGTCGGAGTCGCCTGGTTCACCGGGGCGGGAGTCGCAGCGACCGGTGCGATGAATCGATAGCCGCGGCGGGCGAGCGTCTCGATGAACCGTGGATTCTCGCTCGAGTCCCCAAGCGCCTGGCGTAACTTTTTCACGGCGCTGTTCAAGCTGTGCTCGAAGTCGACGAAGGTGTCTGCAGGCCAGAGCCGCTCCTGCATTTGCTGCCGCGTGACGACCTCACCCGGACGCTCCAGGAGCATGCAGAGGATCTGAAACGGCTGCGATTGCAGCGAAACTCTCATCCCGCGCTTTCGCAACTCTGCCGAAACAGGGTCGACTTCGAAGATACCGAACGCGAGCCGGGGCGAAGGGGACGCTGACATGGGAACCTCGCAACCGCTCTCTTCCTACACCAAAACCCGATCGAACGGTCACCCGATTCTCCAACCCCTTTTAGATAAGAGAGTTACGGGGTCACCGTCATTCCTCCTCGTGATCCCTTGCAGGCTATTGAAGAAGGCTCTCTGAGGCGAAAAAGTCGCGACGATGACGAACTACACACAAGCAAACCGCCCGCTCGCGATCACCACCCCGCTGGGCAAAGACACGCTGCTCTTGACCGGCATTCAGGGAGACGAGGCGATTTCCGAGCTGTTCCTCTTTCAGGTCGAGCTCTTGGCCAAGCGCGAGACGAAGATCTCCTTCGACGCGATTCTGGGCCAGAGCGTTACGGTGGAGCTCGAGCTGCTCAACGGTGGAAAACGGTACATCAGCGGGATCGTCAGCCGGTTTGGCCAGGGGGAGCGCGACCAGACGTTCACGCACTACCGGGCCGAAATCGTTCCGAAGCTCTGGCTGCTGACCCGGAAAGTGCGGAGCCGGATCTTTCAACATCTGGCGGTGCCCGACATCTTGAAGAAGGTGCTCGTCGGGTTCGGCGTCCAATATCGGATCGTCGGCAGCTACGAGCCGCGCGACTATTGCGTGCAGTATCGCGAGTCGGATTTCGCCTTCGCCAGCCGGCTCATGGAAGAGGAAGGGATCTATTACTTCTTCAGGCACGACAACGGCAGCCATCAAATGATGGTGTCCGATGTTCCGCAGCATCTCGATCTGCCGGCACAGAGCACCGTGGAGTACGAAGAAACGTTTGGTGGCGGCAAACGAGAGGACATGCGGATCATCGCCTGGGAGAAGCTCCAGGAGCTGCGCTCCGGCAAGTGCACACTCTGGGACCACTGCTTCGAGCTGCCGGGCAAAAACCTCGAGGCGCAGAAGCTGATCCTCGACAGCGTGCAGGTCGGAAAGGTGACTCACAAGCTGAAGGTCGCCGGCAATGACCAGCTCGAGATCTACGAGTATCCCGGCGGTTACGCTCAGCGGTTCGACGGCGTGGACAAGGGCGGCGGCGATCGGCCTGCGGATCTTCAGAAGATTTTCAAGGACAACGAGCGGACCGTGAAGATCCGCATGGAGCAGGAAGAGCTCCCAGGCCTCCAGATTCAGGGCTCAAGCTACTGCCGGCATTTCCTCCCCGGCCACAAGTTCACACTCTCGAAGCACTTCGACGCCGACGGTGAGTACCTGCTCACTCGCGTCGAGCATCGGGCGCAGCTCGATGGCGACTACCGCTCCGGCGGAGAACTGCCATTCACCTACGAGAATCGGTTCACCTGCATTCCCAATGCCCTGCCGTTCAGGCCGGCGCGCGTGACACAAAGACCCACCATCAGCGGAATTCAGACGGCGAACGTGGTCGGTCCTCCCGGAGAGGAGATCTTCGTCGACAAGTACGGGCGCGTGAAGGTCCAGTTCCATTGGGACCGGGAAGGCAAGAAGAACCTCGACAGCTCTTGTTGGCTCCGGGTGGCGCAACCCTGGGCCGGCAAGGGCTGGGGAGCCTTCTTCTGGCCCCGCGTCGGAAACGAAGTCGTCGTCGTCTTCGAGGAGGGCGACCCCGACCAGCCGCTGATCGTCGGCAGCGTCTACAACGCCGAAAACTTGCCGCCGTTCGTCCTGCCCCTCAAGAAGCAGCTCGGCGGCATCAGGTCTTCGAGCGTTCGGGGCATCGCACACGAGAACTACAACGCCATCGTCTTCATCGACGAGAAGGGCCACGAGCACCTGGGCATTCACTCCGAGCGCACCATGACCTTCAACGCCGAGCTCGACAAGATGTTCCATGCGGGCCGGCACAAGGGAGAG
>WNGF01003265.1_pt1 | contig 54725 bp, 55 predicted proteins | sample 5400641 | NCBI WGS metagenome assembly WNGF01 (sample SAMN13153371, study PRJNA577476) | soil metagenome | isolation source: 80 cm soil or saprolite under grassland replicate 2 | place: USA:California | collected 2016-06-15
GGCGTACTCTCTGTACGTTGAGCGTGCGGCCGAGGGCGCCAAGTTCCTCGGAGGGGGGCTTCGCCCCCCTTCCGAGACCTCCCCCCAGGATTCGTTGCGCCGGCAAAGCCGGCGCTCGAAAGTGGAACATTCCTGCCTGATCGGCGATGACATGTGGCTCAGAGTGGCCCGAACCTTACCGCCGACGCTTGGCTGTTCCGCTCCGAGCGCGGGCTTCGCCCGCGCCCCGAAAGGGGGAGGATTCGGAGGGGGCCGTCGAGGCCCCCTCCGAGAGAACGCCGCAGATGGGCCTTTTTCAGCAGCCTGCTAGTCGTCGGCGCCCGCCTTCTGGGTCGGAGGCCCTGCCGGCGTGCTGATCAGCAGCAGGAGGTACTTGACCGGCGTCATGCCGGTGTTCGAGTGGTTGTGCCAGACGCCGACCGCGTCCATATACGACTGGCCCGCGGCGTGGTACTGCACGCCGGCAACGCCGACCGGCCCGCCGGCGCTGTTCGTGGTGAGCGTCCCCTCGAGCACATAAATGTACGAGGGCACCATGTGGCGCTGCCGTCCCGTCTGACCGCCAGGCTCGATCTCGACGACCTGGCCGGTCAGCACGATCGGCACGCTCGCAGTCCCGCGGAAGCCGCCGAGCGACGTCACGAGGTTCTTCGTCTTGACGCCTTTTTCCTGCGGCGCCGGCTCTTCCTGCGCCTGCGCCGCCGGCGTGCTCGTTCCACCGTACTGGGCCTGCGCGCCTCCGGCCAGAACGAAGACACCGGCGACCATCCCGACCAGCACTCTGAGGCTCATGGACATACCTCCCGGTCGACGTCGTGGTTCACTGCCGCTACTTGATCGCCGCGCCTGTGATGCCGGAGATGAACTTGTCGAGAAACAGGTTGTAGAGGACCGCGACCGGCACGCCGACCAGGAGCGCGCCCGCCATCAGCGAGCCCCAGAAGTACACGTCGCCCCGGATCAGCTCCGTCGCCACGCCCAGCGGCACCGGCTTCTGGTCCGAGATCGACACGAACGCCAGCGAGTACAGGAAGTCCTGCATGGACAGCGTGAAGGAAAAGATCACCGCGGTGATCAGCCCGGGCAGACTCACCGGCAGCACCACCCGCAGGAGCGCGCTCAACTGGCCACACCCGTCCAGCATGGCCGCCTCCTCGATCTCGAAGGGCACCGTCTTGAAGAAGCCCATGAGCAGCCACGTGCAGAACGGGATCGTGAAGGTCGGGTAGACCGCCACGAGCGACCACCACGAGTCCTGCAGGTCGAGCATGCTCACCACGCGCGCCAGCGGGATGAAGAGGATGATCGCGGGAACCAGGTAGGTCATGAAGATGCCGATGCCCATGTTCTCCGCGAAGGGCAGGCGCAGCCGCGCGAGGGCGTAGCCGGCCGGCACCGCCGTCAGGAGCGTGATGGTCGACACCCAGAACCCGATGAACATCGTGTTCATCATCCAGTCGCCGTAGGATGTGCGGTGGAACAGGAAGTCGAAGTTCTTGAGCGTCGGCGGCAGGTGGAACCAGAACGGCACCACGTCCATCCGGTACAGGTCCGGCTCCTGCTTGAGCGCGGTGATCAGCATCCAGAAGATCGGGAAGACCGCGATGACCAGGAAGGGGATCAGGCCGAGGTAGATCAGGAGATGCCGCCGGATCTCCTTCGCGCGATGGCTGCGCGGGGGCCGGCCCGCTCGCATGGCGATGGTCGCCACCTAGCAATACTCCAAGGCCGGCGACGACCGAGAATGCGGCCCTGCGACGCGCGGCCGGAGGGGAGGCGCGCGGCGAAATGGTTCGAAGGATATGGTGAAGTGAATCGGTCCGGCACTAGTTTATTGTCTCCGGCGGAGCGTGCGCAGGAGCAGAATCATCGCGGGGAGCAGGAGCGGGAACAGGAAGAGCGACACCGCCGCGCCGCGACCGAGCGCGCCCGCCCGGATACCCATGTTGTACGCCAGCGTGGGCAGCACTTCCGTGGCGCCGTCGGGTCCGCCATTGGTCAAGAGGTACACGATGGAGAGGTCCGACAGCGTGAAGACCGTGTCGAAAGCGGTGCCGACGAACAGGATGGGCGCGATCATCGGCACGATGACCTTCTGAAAGCGCTTGAAGAAACTGGCGCCGTCCACCTTGGCGGCCTCGATGATCTCCGGTGACACCGAGGTCATGCCCGCCATCAGCACGATGGCGCTGAAGGGAAAGCCCCGCCACACGTTGACGAACATCACCGAGGCCAGCGCCAGGCCCGGCTGGCCGAGCCACACTGGCCAGTCGGCCGAGCCATAGGCGCCAATGAGGTGGAGCTTGCCCAGCGCCCAGTTGAAAACGCTGAACTGGGAGTCCAGCATCCACTTCCAGCCCAGCACGCTGATGGTGACGGGCAGCGTGAAGGGGATGACGATGAGCGCCCGCACCACCTTCCGCCCCTTGAAGGGCTGCGTGAGAAGGAAGGCCAGCGCGGTTCCGAGCAGGCCTTTGAGGATTCCCGCGCCGATGGTGAAGACGAGCGTATTGCGCAGCGCGATGTAGAAGGTCGCGCTCTCCAGCGCCGACTTGAAGTTCTCGAGGCCGACGAACCGGGCGACCGGATCGCCCACGGTCGCGTCGCTCAACGCGAGGTACAGGGAGAAGCAGAAGGGGACGCCGACGAGGAGGCCGACGTAGAGGACGGCGGGGGCCAGCAGGGTGTAGCCAAACAGGTATCGGCGGGCGGTGGGCGTGCGGGACCGCGCCCACACCCCCACGCGCCCGCCGGCCGCGACGGAGAGCGAGGTGCCGGGCGGCATGCCGCCGCCCGCGGACAACTCGGGCATGCGCCGCCTCTACGCGGACTTATGCTTGGAGTATATCCTTCGGATCTCGCCCACGCCCCACTTCATCGTGTCCTCGATGGCGCCGCCACGCGCCACGCGCGTGAACATGTCGGGGACGATGAAGGTGGTGAGCACCTCCTGCGCCGCCGGCGACATCGGCCCCGGATGGCCGAAGAACGCCGTGATCTTTCCCTGCTCCTGCAAGGTGGCCAGCTTCGGGTCGTTGCCCAGACCCGGCATGGGCTTCGCGTACTGGCCGACCAGGAACGGCATGTTGTAGCCACGACTGGCCCCCATCGCGTCCTTCTGGCTGTCGGAGATGCCCTGGATGAACTCCTTGGCGGCGGGGATGTTCTTGGAGGACTTCCAGATGGCCCACACGTTGGGCTCGCCCACGTTCCAGCGAAGGCCGGTGGGGCCGGCCGCCTCGGGGAGGCAGTACGTGTGCTTGAAGACCTCGGGGTTCGTGTCCTCGGTGGTCCGGAACGCGGAGATCGCGTCGTGGATCCAGCTCGCCACGCCGGACGCGAGGAAGCGGTTGTCGGAGGCGTCGTCCCAGGAGAAGACCTCGGGGGTCATGCCCTCGTCGTAGAGCGCTTTGGCGAACTTGAGCGCCTCTCGCATCTCCTTGGAGTCGATCTCGATGTTCTGCCCCGATGGATCCGTCTCCTTGGCGCCGAAGCAGTACATGAGCGCCCGCCAGTTGTGGTTGGCGTCGTTGCAGTGGGAGAACTGCATCCCCGTGGGGTGACCCTTGGCCTTGAGCAGCCGTCCGGCCTTGCGCAGGTCCTCCCAGGTGTTGGGGGCTCCCATGCCCACTGACTCGAAGAGGTCCTTGCGCCAGAGCACGGGGATGGAGATGTAGAAGTCGGGCACCGCGTACCACCGGCCGCCCACCTGCGCCGCGCTCTTGGAGCTCTCCATCCACGCGCCGTACTTCTTCCCGAGCCCGTCGGCGATGTCCGACAGGTCGATGAGGTTCTTGTAGTACTGGCCGGTGAGGATCTGGCCGACGAAGTAGATGAGGTCGTGGCCCGCCCCCGCGGCGAACTCGGCGGCATAGCGCGCCGGCAGCTCGAGGTGCGGGATGTGGTCCACACGCACCTTCACCCCGTTCTTCTCGCCCCACTTCTTGGCGAAGTCGTCGAACCAGGCGTCGTAGGCGGGAACGAAGTGGCTCCACATCAGCATCCTCAGGCTCGTGCCCTTGATCTGGGCCGGGGCTTGGCGGGCATCGAGCATGGTGTAGAGCGAGGCGCCCGCCACACCCGCGCCGGCGGCTTTGAGGAAGCCGCGCCGGCTGACGCTGGCGGAATCGGTCCGGACCGGTCGTGGATCACTCATCGGGACCCTCCTTCTATCATGTGCTGGTTTTGTGCGCCAACGCCGTCCAACGCTCATCTGGCGAGCTCGCACGGATGCGAGGCCGGTTCGCTCGTGAAGTGACGCAAGGCGTTACCGGCGGCGGCAGATTGTAGAGCCGAGCCGAGTGCTTTGCGCGGGTTCACTCGAAGGCAACCTCTGGCATGCGATCGGCCGTAAGGGGTTATTCTCTTTATTCCTTCGGACCCTTCTATTGTCAAGCGCTATTTCTACTGGCGCGAGACGCGCCCTTGACCCTGGATCAGGCTCAACGATACTATCGCATCGCCTTTCTCAGTGAGGAGACGCCACCCTGTCCCTTGCCTCGCTCGCCCAGGCCCTCCTGTCGGGCGCCCTCGTCGGATGTTTCTATGCCCTGATGGCGCTGGGTTTCTCCATGGTACTGGGGGTGACACGCGCCTTCAACTTGGCCCACGGCGATCTCGTCGTCCTCGGCGGCTACATAGGCTACTGGCTCTGGGCAGGCTCCGGGCTGCCGGCGCTGCTCCTCCTGCCCGTGGCCGCGGCCGCCCTCTTCCCTGTGGGCCTCCTGTGGCGGTGGCTGCTCCAGCGCGTGCCCGAGCCGCGCGAGCTGAACAGCCTCGCCGTGACCTTCGGTCTCTCACTGCTGCTCCAGACCCTGATGCGGACGTTGTGGCAGGGCGATTACCGGCTGGTCGCTGACCCGATGTTCACGGCGAGTCTCCGCCTGGGGCCGGTCAGCGTGAACCTCGGGCGGGTTCTGGCCGCCGCCTCGGCGCTGCTCGTGGTAGGTTTGCTCTGGCTCGGTCTCACCCGCACGCGCTGGGGGCGGGCAGTCCGCGCCACGAGCATCGACGCCCAGGCGGCGGCGCTCCTCGGCATCAACGTGGATGCGGCCGCGCGCACCACGTTCCTCCTGGCGCTCGGGGTCTCCGGCGCCACCGGCGTGCTCTTCGCGACGCTTCACTACATCCACCCGGCAGCGGGCGTGGAGCTGACGCTGATGGCCATCGCGCTCACCATCTGGGCCGGCGTGGGGCGGCTGCGGAGCATCCTCGTCGCCGGCCTCCTCCTGGGCATCATCGAAGCCGTCGCCGTCGCCTGGACGGGCCCGCGCTGGCGCGAGACGGCGGTGGCGCTCCTGCTGCTGGCGTCTCTCCTCGCCCGCTCGGGCGGGCTCGCCCACGGCATGAGTGGCGCCGGGCACAGCCAGTGACGAGCCGGTGGCTCTCAGCTCTCGCGGCTACCATCATGCTGGGTGCCCTCCCTCCGCTCCTCGGCTTTCAGCCGTACGCGCTCTACCTTCTCGCCACCGCGTTCCTCTGGGCGTCCGTGGCCTCGGCCTGGAACCTGCTCGCCTATGCTGGGCAGATCTCCTTCGGCCATGCCGCCTTCTTCGGCCTCGGCGCCTATGCCGGAGCGCTCTCGTCCCTCGCCGGGCTGTCGCCGTGGGGAGCCGTCCTCCTCGGCGGACTGGCGGGGGCCGGCGGCGCCGGGCTCATCGGCTTCGTCTCGCAGCGACTGCGCGGTGCCTACCTGGCGCTCGCCACTCTGGCCTATGCCGAAGTCTGGCGAGGCATCGTGCTCAACTGGAGCGAGGTCACTGGAGGCGGGGCTGGTCTCATCGGCATCCCGCCGTTGCCTGCGATGTCGTGGCTCCCGGCGCAGATCACCCGCGGCCGAGCGGGCGGTTACTATGCGGCGCTCGCCATCCTGCTGGCGGCGCTCGTCCTCTTCGCCCTCATCGTGCGCTCGCGCGTGGGCCTGGCCTGGGCGGCCGTGAGAGAGGAGGAAGAGCGCGCCGGCGTGCTCGGGCTCCGGCCGCTTCCCTGGAAGCTCCTGGCCTTCGCCCTCTCGGGCGCATTCACGGGGCTGGGAGGCGCCCTCTACGCGCACATCGTGCGCGTGGTGGAGCCCGACCTCGTCTTCAACAGTTACTACTCCATCCTCCCGCTCGTCATGGCGACCTTCGGGGGGCTTCACACGATCCTGGGTCCGGCGGCGGCCGCGATCGCGCTCTTCCTCTTGAGCGAGCTGGTGCTGCACCCCGTCGACCCGGCGCTGAACCAGCTCGGCTACGCGCTCGCGTTGATCCTCGTGGTTCTCTTCTGGCCGGGAGGGCTCATGGGCCTCTTCGGGCGCCGGCGCCGTGTCCATCCTTGAGGGACGCGGGATCAGCATGGCCTTCGGCGCCTCCCTCGCGCTCCGCGGCGTGGACGTGGCCGTCGAGGACCGCCAGGTGGTCGGGCTTCTCGGCCCGAACGGTTCCGGCAAGTCGACGCTCTTCAATGTGCTCGGCGGGCTCTTGATGCCGACTACGGGCGAGGTGTGGTTCCGCGGCCGACGTGTGACCGGCAAGCCGCCGTGGGTGATGGGGCGGCTGGGCGTGGGCCGCACGTTCCAGATCCCTCGTCCGTTCGCGGGACTGTCCGCGCTCGACAGCGTGCTGGTCGGTGTGACGTTCCGCAGGCGGGACCGCTACCGCCGAGCCGCCGACCGGCGCCGCGAAGCGGAGCGGCTCCTAGCCCTGGTCGGGATCAGCGACAAGGCCGGCGCGTTGGCAACCGAGCTGAGCCTGGGGGAGATGAAACGCCTCGAGCTGGCGGTGGCGCTCTCGAGCCGCCCGACTTTTCTGTTCCTGGACGAGCTGGCCTCGGGGCTCTCGCCGCGCGGCCGGGAAGAGGTGCTGCTATTCTATGCCCGGCTGAGGGAACGCGGGCTCACGATCTTCGCGATCGAGCACTCCTTCGGCGTGCTGGCACGCGTGGCCGATCGCATGCTGGTGCTGGACCAGGGGCAGATCGTCGCCGACGGCCCGCCGGCCGTCGTTCTCGCATCGCCACGCGTGGCAGAGGCCTATCTGGGAGAGGAGGAGCATTGACGCCGCTCCTCCAAGTGAGTGAGCTTCACGCCGGCTACGGCGACCTCGAGGTGCTGCGAGGTCTGTCGCTCGAGGTGAGCGCCGGCGAGTTCGTCGCGCTGGTGGGGCCCAACGGCGCGGGGAAGTCCACGCTCCTGCTGGCGCTCTGCGGCCTCGCGCCGATCCAGGCCGGCGTCATCAGGCTCGGCGGTGCGATCATCAACGGGCGGCCGCCGTACGAGATCGCGGCGCGCGGGCTGGTGCTGATCCCGGAGGGGCGCCGCCTCTTCGGGCCGCTTTCCGTCCGCGAGAACCTCGAGCTGGGCGCGTTCCTGCCGCGGGCGCGGGCCCGGCAGGACGAGACGCTCAGGACCATCTTCAAGCTCTTCCCGATGCTCGAGGAAAGGCAGCAGGCGCCGGCCCAAGTCCTCTCCGGCGGCGAGCAGCAGATGCTCGCCCTCGCCCGCGGCCTCATGGCCTGCCCGCGCCTCCTCTGTCTCGACGACCCATTCCTCGGGCTCCAGCGCGCCGTGACCGACCGCTTCTGCCAGGCCGTCCACGCGATCATGGCCGGCGGTCTCACCATCCTCGCGGCCGGCCAGCACGTGCGCCGGCTGCTGAGGCTCGCCACCCGCGCCTACCTGCTCGATGAAGGCCGTGTGGTGCTGGAGGGGGGGGGGCGGGAGCTGCTCGCAGACGAGCGGCTCCGGCGGACGCTGCTCGAGCTCTCCCCCGAGGGCCGTTGAGAGGACGCGGTGTGGTCGCCCGCCGCGAGACTGCGATGGCTCGCGATCATCGTGGGGCCGGCGTTGGTCCTGCTGATCGGCAGCATCCTCGCGCTCCTCTTCCTGCCCCACCCGGTTCCGAGGAACGCGACACCAGCCGGGCGCCTCTATCTCACCTACTGCGCCGAGTGTCACGGCGCCGACGGTCACGGGTCCTGGCGCGCCGCGCTCCTTCTTCTCCGTCCCGGTAACCTCGCCGATCCCCGCACCCTCGCCGCGCTCTCCGACGAATACCTCTTCGACCTCGTCAAGCACGGGGGCGCCACCATCGGCAAGCCCGGCATGCCGGCCTTCGGCTACCACCTCACCGACGAGCAGATCCGCGAGGTCGTGCAGTACCTGAGAACGCTGTCGAAAGGACACTAGCAGGCTGCTGAAAAAGGCCCAGCTGCGGCGTTCTCTCGGAGGGGGCCTCGACGGCCCCCTCCGAATCCTCCCCCTTTCGGGGCGCGGGCGAAGCCCGCGCTCGGAGCGGAACAGCCAAGCGTCGGCGGTAAGGTTCGGGCCGCTCTGAGCCACATGTCATCGCCGATCAGGCAGGAATGTTCCCCTTTCGAGCGCCGGCTTTGCCGGCGCAACGAATCCTGGGGGGAGGTCTCGGAAGGGGGGCGAAGCCCCCCTCCGAGGAACTTGGCGCCCTCGGCCGCACGCTCAACGTACAGGGAGTACGCTCAGGAAGAGAGCGGGTTACGCGCGGGGGCGGACGCCGGCCAGGGTCTCGCGCAGTCGCTCGGGGTCGAAAGGCTTGGTGATGACGAAGTCCACGTGGCTGCGCTCCTCGCCGGTCGTCCCCTCCTCGCCCCAGCCGGTGATGAGGCCCACGGGCAGCCGCGGCCAGGAGTGCTGGATCGCCCGTGCGACATCCCAGCCAGTCATGCCCGGCATCCCCAGATCCGTCAGGACCAGGTCGAACGACTCGCCAGCTCTGAGCCGCGCGATCCCTTTCTCCCCATCCGAAGCCTGCACCACGGCGTGACCCTGCGCGTCGAGGAGGTCGGCCAGGGTCTCCCGCACGCGGGCGTCGTCATCGATGACCAGGATGCTGAGGCAGATAGCGCGAGCGGGGGCGGCATCGGGAACCATCTCGGCGCCCGGCGACAGGCTCGCGACGGGCAGGCTGATCGTCACGGTGGTGCCGCGGTCCGGCGCGCTGTCGATCCTGAGCGTGCCCCCGTAGCGCTTCACGGCCGCGTAGGCGAGACTCAGCCCGAGCCCCGTGCGTTCCGGCCCCTTCGTGGTGAAGAAGGGCTCGAGCGCCCGCCGGCTCACCTCATCGGTCATGCCCACCCCGGTATCGGTGACGGCGCAGTGCACCCGCCCGCTCTCGGCCCACGTCCTGATCGTGACCTGGCCGCCCTCTGGCATGGCGTCCACCCCGTTCAGTAGCAGGTTTGTCAGCACTTCGCGAAGCGGCGCCAGTTCGCCGACCGCGGGCGGGATCTGGCCGGGCTCCACCGCGACCTCGATGTGCCGTCCCGAGAGCTGCGCCTCGTCCTGCCAGCGCGGCCGCGTCCGCTCGACCACCTCGACCGCGAGCCGGTTCAGGTCCACCGCCACCGGCTCGGCAGCGGGCTGCAGGCGGCTTAACCGCTGGACCCGGCGGGCGACGTCCGCGCCGTCCTGGGCCGCGCGCTGGATGATCTCGAGGGAGCGGCGGGTCGCGGCGCCCTCGACGCCGCGGAGGAGCAGCCCGGTCCTCCCCAGGATCACCGCGAAGAGGTTGTTGAGATGGTGGGCCATCCCCGATGAGAGCTGGCCCATGGCCCGCAGCGTCTCGCCGCGCACGAGCTGTTCCTGTGTCGTCTTCAGATCCTCCACCACCGACTGGAGCTGCTCGGCCGATTGCTGCGCCTCCTCGAGGAGCCGCGCATTGTCGGCCGCGTAGCCGATGTAGGTCATGAGGGCGTTGAGAAATTGCAGATCGATGGGGCTGAAGGGCTGCGGGCGCGCGCCGCCCGCCTCCTTCCCCTTCGCCATGTTGATGACACCGATGACCCGATCGCCGGCGCGGATGGGCATGCAGATGAAGGAGCCGTTCCCGTAGCGCGGGAGATTGGGCTTGCTGAAGCGCGGATCCGTCTCGATGTCGTCCACCAGCGTGGGCTCGCCCAGCGCGGCCACCGTGCCGGCGATGCCCTCGCCGAGGTTGACCTCCGCATCCAGAGGCACGTCATCCGGAATCCCCCGCGAGGCGGCCAGCCGGAGCGTCCGGCCCTCCTTGTCGACGATCATGATGGAGCCGATGGTGGCCCGCACGGCCCGCATGGTGGTCTGCAGCACCTGTCCCAGCAGGTCCTGGATGCGGGGAATGCGCGCGGCCAGCTCCACGGTCTCGTTCAGCGTCCCGAGCTTGAACACGAGGTCCTCGAGCCGCTGGGTCGACTCGCGCAGATCCTTCAGCATCTGGTAGAAGGCGTCCGTGACCTGGCTGATCTCCGTGACCTGACCCAGTCCCGGCACTGGCGCGAGCCGAGCGTCGCCCGCCTCGGCCGCGAGCCCGCTCCGCCTCGGCGCCTGGAACCCTTCGGCCAGCCGGGTAATGTGGCCCAACATCCGTCGAAAGACGAGAAAGCCCACGACGGAGATCGCGACGGCGAGGAACAGCCCGATCTGCACGTGGGTCCGCTGGAGGAGGTTCTCGCGGGACAGCAGGTACACGAAGAGCAGGATGGGCAGAACGGCGACGAGACCGAACACCACCGAGGCCGCTTCGCGCAGGCTCATGCCGGACCGGCTTCCACCGGAACGTCTCATATGTTCAGTCTAGCAAACACGCTCGGGCCTCAGCTCCCTGGGAGGCAGGTAGCCGGCGCGAACCTTCGCCATGACCGCCGTGCCGCTTGGCGAGTCGCCGCGCGCCTAGTAGGACTGCTCCTCGGGGGCCTGCTGCTGCGCCACGTCGTAGGGCGTGAGCACCCAGCTTCCCCCGCACCCCTCCTTGAAGACGCCGACGGCGGCGTGATACGCGTTGCCGAAGGTGAGGAGCATGAGCACGGTGCTCACCACGGTGCCGGCGCTACAGATGATGACCTTACCCGGCACGTAGATGACGTTCAGGAGGCCTGCGCCGACCTTGTCGCCCTCGGTGGGCTCGTAAGGCCCAGTGGCGATTGGCGCCGGGCTCGGAGGTGGCGGGGGAGCCTGCATCTGCCCCATGGCCATCAGGGGCGCGAGAGGACCGCCGATCGCCAGCACCGCGACGAGAACCGCGCACAGCCACTTGGATGTCTTCATCGTGAGCCTCCTCTTCTCTTTAGATGATCCCGCCCGCTCTCAAGGCCTGCAGGCGCTCCTGCCCCAACCCCAGGTACTTGAGGTAAACCGGCTCGTTGTCGGCGCCGACCGGCCGGCACGCCCACTTGATCCGTGGTGGCGTCGCCGACATCTTCCAGGGCGGCGCCTGCAGCAGGAGCTCGCCGTAATCCGGATCCTCGACCTTCTGGAACACGCCGCGCTCCCACCAGTGGGATTCGCCGAGGGTGTCCTGCGGCCGGTTCAGCCGCGCGGTCGCCACCGTGCCCGGCCCGCGCCTGTTGAGCATGTAGTCCTGGAACTGGTTCAGGATGTCCTCGGATGTCAGAGCCGCCGACCACTTCTCCAGCTCCTGGTGGAGCTGCCGCGCCTTGAGGATGCGGTCTTTGGTGGTGGCGAAGCCCTCCATGAGATCCTGGCGCCCCATGATGTTCGTGAGCCCGATGAAGTTGATGTCGGAGAACCCGGCCACGAAGGAGTAGGAATCCTTCGTCTTGATGAGGGTGTACGGGAAGACCTGGATGTGGAGTCCGCCGGCACGCTCCTGGATGCGTTGCGCCGCGTGGTACCAGATGACCCCGGCGTCGCTGAAGCGCATCTCGGCCTCCGCCGGCGAGAGGTCGATGAACTGCCCGCGCCCGCTCCCCGCGCGCCAGTGAAGCGCCGCCAGCAGCGAGAGCGCCCCGAACCCCCCGCCCACGTACCACGCGATCCAGTTGCCCTGCTTGGTCGGGGCCGCGGACTCGGCCGGCCCCTGCCCCTCCGGCTCGCCCGTGACATACGGCACACCCGAGAGGGCCTGGTCGGTGATGTCGTAGTCGGGCATGGCGGCGGCGGCGCGCGGACCGAACTGGCCGTAGGTGGAGACGGCGAGATAGATCAAGCGCGGGTTCAGCACCGAGAGCTGGCGATAGCCGATGCCCCAGGCGTCCATCTGCCCCGGCATCTCGCTCTCGATGACGATGTCCGCGTGGCGCGCGAGGCGCGCGAGCAGCACCCGTCCCTCCTCGGCGTGGAGGTTGAGGGTGATGTGACGCTTGTTGCGCGCCTCGACGAGGTACGCGAGGCCGGTCCCGCGGTGCATGACTCCCTCTGGGGAGTACAGGCGCGCCACGTCGCCGCCGGGCGGCTCCACACGGAGCACCTCGGCGCCGAACTCGGCAAGGATGGAGGAGGTGAAGAGGGCGGCGAAGTTACCGCTCGAGAGATCGAGGACGCGGAGGTCGTCGAGCGCCTCGGGCCTATCGTGAGCCCGCGTGGGCTCGGTGAGCTCCTTGGCGTACTCGGGCCAGGCGATGCGATGGGCGTCGCTCACACCCGGGCGCTCCCGTCCCAGTGGGCCGGAGGCTTGGCGCCGGGCCGGTCGGCCCACTGGCCGATGACCTTCCTCTCTTCCAGCTCCCTGATGCGAGCGGGCGAGAGCGCCAGGAGCCGCGTGAGCACATCGCGATTGTGCCACCCCACCGGCTTCGCGGCCCACTTGACCCGCGCCGGGGTCTCGGAGAGCTTGGCGGCCGGCCCCTGCTCCACCATCTTGCCGTAGAGCGGGTCCTCGTACTCCCACACTGAACCACGGGCCCGGAGATGCTCGTCGTCGTGCTTGTCCTTGGCGGTGGCGACGCGCGTGGCCGCAAACCCGTGCTTACCTCCCGCCGCTTCCACCTCCGCGCGGGCGAGCTTGCCGGCCCAGCCCCGGATGCGATCCAGCAGCGCCGCCGTGTGCTCGGGCTTCTGCCGGGCCTGAAGGGTTTCGAACCGCGGATCGCGCGCGAGCGCCTCGTCGCCCATGGCGGCGCAGAGCCCCCTGAACTCGGCATCGCGCGCGGCCGCGATGGCCACATAGCCGTCGCGGCAGGGGAAGATGTCGGCCGGCACGAGAGCCAGGTCGCGGTTCCCCACGGGGCCGCGATCGCGGCCGCCGAGCCCGTGGTGCACCCAGGTCCAGTCCAGCGTCCTGATCAGCCCCTCGCTCTGGGCGAAGTCGATGAGCTGCCCCTCGCCCGTGCGATTGCGATGATGGAGCGCGACCAGCGCCGCCGTGGCCGCCATCAGCCCGCCGAACCAGTCGCCGATGAAGATACCGCAGAGAATCGGCGGCCGCCCCGCGAACCCCGTGATCCCGATCGTGCCCGAGACGGTCTGCGCGACGGCGTCGTAGGAGGCGCGCCCCTGGGAGGACGGTCCCCACTGGCCGAAGCCCGAGTCGGCCACGTAGATGAGGCGCGGGTCGATCTCCCTCATCTGGCGGTAGCCGATCCCCCACTTGTCGAGCGTGCCCGCGCGGAAGTTCTCCACCATGATGTCGGACCTGGCGGCGAGCTGGCGGAAGAGCGCCTTCCCCTCCTCCGAGTGCAGATCGATGCCGATGTGGTACTTCGAGTGATTCTCGGGGAAGAAGCCCAGCGAGGCGTTCTGCCAGTAGGTCGCCTCGGGCGTGACATACCGCATGGTGTCGCCCCCGGGCGGCAGCTCCACCTTGATCACTTCGGCCCCGAGCTCACCGAGGAAGTCGGCCGTGGTGGGTCCCAGCACCAAGGTCGTCAGCTCGAGCACGCGGATGCCGCGCAGGGCTTCCGGCTTGTCGAAGATCCTGGACCGGTCGAAGAGCTGTGCGGTCCAGTCGAAGTAAGACTCGGGGCTCCCGTCCGCCATCGACGCTTCTCCCTCCCGCGGTGCGATCAGGGTGTTCTCTACCCCTCGGTGAAGTGGGGTCCGTCACGAGCGCCTTCCCGGTCGCCCACTCTCGTCACTATAGCAAAGCGAATGCCGAGATTCCAAGGCCTTCCGAGGAACGAGAGCTGCAGCGGGCCGCGGCAGCGGCGCCGAACGTCGGGGACCCGAAGATCACGAGTCCGCGCATGTCAGTCAGCCGCGCGCTCTAGCAGGCTGCGGAAAAGCTCGCAGGCTGCTCAAAAAGGTCCAGATGCAAGGCGGCGCCCGAGGGCCGCACGCGAGGCGTACTTCCTGTACGTTGAGCGTGCGGCCGAGGGCGCCAAGTTCCTCGGAGGGGGGCTTCGCCCCCCTTCCGAGACCTCCCCCCAGGATTCGTTGCGCCGGCAAAGCCGCGGTTGCCACTGCCCGGCCATTGGGCTATGATCCCGGCACCGGACGGTCCGGTCAGATGACCCCTCTCGGATTCCCTCGACCCGTCCAGCAGTCAATGGAGGTGGCCGTATGAAGCGTTCACTCAGGCTCGCGTTCTTCGCCTTCCTCGTCGCCACCACGAGTGCCGGGCTTGGGTGGGGAAGGGCCGCGGCCCAGGACCGCGTCATCAAGATCGCGGGCGTCGGGGCCATGAGCGGCGTGGTCCGGACCTTCGGCGTCAACGCCAAGGCCACGCTCGACATGGCGGTGGACGAGATCAACGCGGCCGGCGGCATGAAGCTCAAGGACGGCTCGCGCGCCAAGGTCGTGACCACCTACGTGGACGAGCGGTGCAACGCCGAGGAGGGCATCTCGGTGATCCGCAAGCTGGCGAGCGAGGACTGGCTCGTGTCCATCGGCCCGACCTGCTCCAACGTGGCCGAGCCGCTGTTCGGCATCCTCCAGCGCAAGGCGGGCGATGCCGGGGATTCGGGGCTCCAGTTCCCGATCTTCACGGACACCGCAATCAAGCCCGGCCTGGCGAAGATCTCGGAATGGTCCTTCCGGAACGTGCCCCACGAGCCCACGATGTACAACCACCTCTTCAAGTGGCTCAAGGAGAAGTACCCTGACGCCAAGACCGTGATGATCGGCGTCGAGAGCGACTTCGCCCACAGCAATGCCAATGCCGGCATCATGGAGGCCGCGGCCAAGGCGGCGGGCTTCGAGGTCCTGGGCCAGGAGAAGTGGCTCTTGAACGACACCGAGTTCTCGACGCAAGCGGGCAAGATGCGCCGGGCCAAGCCCGACATCATCGGCATCGCCGCCCATCCCTTCACGACTTGCGGCGTGCTACGCGAGATGAGGCGCCAGGGCGTCAAGCCCAAGCTCCTCGTCGGGCTCACCTCCTCGGCGACGCTCGAGACCATGGTGGGCTGCGGCCCCGAGGCCGAGGGGCTGATCATCCCCACGGGCTTCGCGCCGGTGACGCCCGAGGCCAAGCGCGTGGCCAAGGTCGTGGCCGAGAGGTACAAGGGCAACGTGGACCTGCACTCGGCGGCGGTGTACGAGAACATCCAAGTGCTCAAGCTGGTCATCGAGGCCTCGGGCGTGGAGGGGAAGCCCACGACGGTGCAGCAGGACCGGCGGCGCATCCGCGACGGCCTGGCTCAGGTGAAGGAGTTCCAGGGGCTGCTCGGCAAGGTCCAGCGGACGGACGACCGCGAGTCCAGCAAGCCCTACGTCTTCGCTCAAGCCAAGAACTCGGACTGGGCCGTCCTCTTCGACCCGCGCTAGGTTACTGGGAGGGCACCTCGACGGCCCACTGGTGTGGTGTCCCAGAAATCTGTTGACTCGCGGGCGCCGGGCGGGGCGGGGAGCCCCTCCGCGGAACCGTGGCTTCTGCGCGTTGCCGGAGGCGAAAACCTCACTCTCGTGGCTCCTTACGAGTGCCCCGTGCGGGTTGCGACTCAGCGTGTTCCGCGGAGGGGCTCCCCGCCCCGCCCGGCGCTTTGTCCACAAGCTTCTGGGACAGGACACTAGGCAGACGTCCTTCTCCCCGCCGGGAGAGGGTCGCGGTGAGGGGATGACGTCCGCTGCGGTACGCGCATGAGCGACCTCGTCCTGGACGTCGTTCAGCAGGCGCTGAACGGCTTCCTGTTCGGCTCTTCGTACGCCCTCATCGGCATCGGCTTCACCATGATCTTCGGCGTCATGGAGAAGCTGAACCTCGCCTTCGGCGTGACGGCGCTCGGCGGCGCCTACCTTGCACTGCTGGTCTTCCAACTCACCCGCGGGCCCTTCGTGCTGGTCTTCCTCGCCGCAGTGGCGGCTGCGGGGGTGATCGGGCTCGTCGTCGAGCTGGCGTGCTTTCACTGGATGCCGCGCGATTATCCGCTCGCCGCCCTGATGGCCACGGTCGGCATGCTCTTCTTCATCGAGGAGGTGATCGTCCACGCCACCAACGGCATGCCGCGGGCCTTCCCGGCTCCCCTGGGCCAGCTCATGCTGGACGCCGGGCCCTGGCTCCTGCGCGGCGACCTCGCCTTCATGTTCCTCATGAGCCTGGTCGTGATGGCGGCGCTCTGGCTGCTCGTCTACCGGACGCGCCTCGGCCTTGCCACGCGCGCGGTCTCCCAGCAGCCGGTGGCGGCCCAGCTGTGCGGGATCGCGCTCCCCCGGGTGAACGCCTCCGTGTTCGTCATCACCGGGCTGATCGGCGGCGTGGCGGGCGCCCTCATCGGTTCCGCCGTCGGCAATCTCTCCCCGCTGCTCGCGCTGCCGCTCACCGTGAAGGGGCTCGTCACCGCGGTGCTGGGCGGGCTCGGCTCCATTCCCGGCGCCATCGTGGGCGGCCTCCTGCTCGGCATCGTGGAGTACGAGGCGCTCTACTTCTTCGGCATCGGCTACCGGGACATGGTGACGTACTTCCTGCTGTTCGCCTTCCTCGTGTTCAGGCCGGGCGGGTTGTTCGGCCCGCGCGCGGGCGGCTGAGGGCGCCGTGGAGTTCTATCTCAGCCTGCTCACGCTGTTCGGCTTCCGCATCCTGCTGGGGCTCTCGGCCTACATCGTCATCCTGACGGGCCAGATCTCGCTGGCCCAGGCGGGCTTCTACGCCATCGGCGCCTATACCGCGGGCGCCGCCACCGCCATCTGGGGTTGGCCCATCGTGCCGGCCATCCTGCTCGGCGGCCTCGTGGGCGGGATCTTCGGCTTCCTGGTCGGGTTCCCCGCGCTGCGGGTGCGCGGGCTCTTCCTGGTCATCGCGACCCTCGCCTTCACCGAGATGGTGCGGATGATCTTTCTCAACCTGAAGTACACGATCCGTGTGGGCGACCGCACCATCGGCCCCGCCGCGGGCGAGGGATTCCGCGGCATCACGTACTACTTCGAGCACGGGTGGTCGCCGGCGACGATCATGCTCTTCACCTGGCTCTTCGCCGCCGCCATGCTGCTCGCGCTCTGGATCATGGACCGCTCGCGCGCGGGCGCGGTGCTGCGGGCGGTCGGGGAGGACGAGCTGGCCGCCTCGAGCGTCGGCATCAACCTCACCGCGGCCAAGGTGTCGGCCATGACCGCGGGCGGATTCGTGGCGGGCCTGGCCGGGGCCCTCTACGCCCACTACGCGAGCTATGTCTCCCAGGAGGACTTCGGCGTCCTTCTGGCCACCTTCGCCATCGCCTACCCGCTCGTGGGCGGAACCGGCAGCGTATTGGGGCCGGTGGCGGGAGTGCTCTTCTTCTCGCTCCTGATCGATGGGCTCCGCTTCCTCGGCGACTGGCGCAACCTCCTCTTCGGCGTCCTCATCATCGTGATGATGAACCTGCGCCCCCACGGCATCGTCGATGTCGCGCTGATCCGGCGCCTGGGTCTTTGGCTGCGCCCGCGCGGAAAGGCCGCCTATGCTCCGGATTGATCGCCTCGCGAAGGACTTCGGCGGCGTCAGGGCCGTCCAGAGCGTGGATCTCTCCGTGGAGGGCAACGAGATCCTCGGGCTCATCGGCCCCAACGGGTCGGGCAAGAGCACCGTGGTCAACCTCATCACGGGCGTGTTCCCTCCCACCCGGGGGCGCATCAGCTTCCGCGATCGCGACATCACCGGCTGGCCGCCCCACCGCGTCTTGGCATCCGGCATCGGGCGCACCTTCCAGAACATCCGCCTGTTCCGCGGCCTCACCGTCTGGCAGAACCTCTGGGTGGCCCGGACCGCCCCATCACGCGGCGCAGGACTGCTTCGCCGCTGGCTCGCCGTGGACCGCGAGCGCATGAAGCGGATCGAGGCCATCCTCGAGTTCTGCCGGCTCCTCGACAAGAAGGACGAGCTGGCGAAGAACCTCGCTTTCGGCGAGCAGCGCCGGCTCGAGCTGGCGCGGACCATGGCCGCCGAGCCCGCGCTCCTCTTGCTCGACGAACCGGCGGCCGGGATGAACGCCGCCGAGATCGACGAGCTGCGCCTACGCCTCCTCGCGCTCAAGCAGCGCGGCAAGACGGTCGTGCTGATCGAGCACCACATGGAGCTGGTCATGGCGGTGGCGGACCGCGTAGCCGTGCTCAACTTCGGCGAGAAGATCTGCGAGGGGCCGCCCGGGCGCGTGCAGGACGACGAGCGGGTGCGCCTAGCCTATCTCGGCACGCGCTGAGCCGTGTGAATCATGCTCGAGGTCGCGAACCTCGTCACCACCTACGGGACGATCCAGGCCCTCAAGGGCGTGAGCCTGGCGGCGGTCGAGGGCGAAATCACCTGTATCCTCGGGCCCAACGGCGCCGGCAAGACCACGCTCCTCTATACCATCGCGGGCATACTCAGCCCGCGCACGGGCTCCGTCCGCTTCGGGGGACGGGAACTGGCCGGCCTGCCCCCGCATCGTGTGGTCGCCAGCGGCATCGCCCTGGTGCCCGAGAACCGGCTCGTCTTCCCCAACATGACCGTGCGCGAGAACCTGCTCGCGGGGGGCTACGGCCGGCTTCGATCGGACCGCCAGGGGGTCGACGCCGATCTGGAGGCGATGTATCGACGCTTCCCCATCCTGAGCCGGCGCAATCGCCAGGCCGCGGGCACGCTTTCGGGCGGCGAGCAGCAGATGCTGGCCGTCGCGCGGGCGCTGATGGCCCGGCCGCGGCTCTTGATGATGGACGAGCCCTCGCTGGGGCTGGCGCCGATGATCGTGGAGCAAATCTTCGAGATCGTGGCCGCGCTCAACCGCGAGGGCATGACCGTGCTGCTCGTGGAGCAGAACGCGCGCCTGGCGCTCGGCATCGCCCACAAGGCCTATCTGCTCGAGCAGGGGCGCGTGGCCTCCCGCGGCACCGCCGCGGAGCTAGGGGCCAACCCCGCCGTGAGCCGGGCCTATCTCGGCATCAAGGGAGCGTAGCGGAATCGGAGGGGGCTTCGAATAGCCATGGTGGAGTTTCTCCAGGCCCTCGTCGACGGCGTGATGCTGGGCGCCACCTACTCGCTGCTGGGGCTGGGCTTCACCCTCATCTTCGGCGTCCTCCGCCGGTTGAACCTCGCCTTCGGCCCCACCATCCTCGTGGGCATCTATGCGGGCAGCCTGTGGCACGTGTCCCGTCCGAGCTCGCTCGCGCCGGTCGTGCTCATCACGTTGGGCGGGACGCTGCTGGCTGGCGCCTATGTCGAGCGCTGCTCCTTCCGCGCGCTCGCGCGCCAGGCGCCTGTCGTCTCCATGGTCTCCTCCTTCGCCGTCGCCATGCAGCTCCAGGAGCTCGTCACGCTCGTCGCGAAGAGCCGGACCATGCCCTACCCGGCGCCGGTCCGGCTGCCGACCGTGGAGGCGGGTCCCATCCTGCTCCGAGCGGAGGGACTTCTGATGTGGGGCGGCGCGACGCTGCTGATGGCGGCGCTCTTCCTGCTCCTCTATCGCACGCGCTTCGGCACCGCCGTCCGCGCGGTGACAGACTCGGCCGAAGCGGCGAGCCTCATGGGCGTGAATGTGGCGGGTATCGGCGCGGCCGCCTTCCTGGTGGCCTCCGCGGTCGGAGGCGTCGCGGGACTCCTCATCGCGGCGAGCCAGCAGCAGGTCACGCCCTACTTCGGCCTCTGGGCGACGGTGAAGGGGCTGACGGCCATGCTGCTCGGCGGCGCCGGCTCCCTCGCTGGCGCGGTCGCCGGTGGGCTCATCCTGGGAGTCGTCGAGACTCAGACCCTCTCCTTCTGGGGCGGCGAATGGCGGGACCTCGCCGCCTATGCGCTGCTTTTCCTCGCCGCCTGCCTGAGGGGGCGCGCGGTCGGTGTCGGGAACCAGGTATGAGTGACTATGCTGTCGCGGTGCTGACCCGCGTCGGCATCGAGGCCTTCGTGGCGCTCTCGGCGTACCTGCTCCTCCTCATGGGGCGCATCTCCTTCGGCCAGCAGGGCTTCTTCGTGATCGGCGCGTATGCGGCGGGAACGGCGACGGCGCTCTACGGCATGCCGCTCCCGGCGGGAGTGGCCGTCGGCGTCGCCGCGGCGGCCGGAGCCGGGGCGCTCCTCGCCGCGCCCATGGCGCGCACGCATGGTCTCTACTTCGCCGTCGGGACGCTGGCCTTCGCCGAGCTGACGCGCGTCGCGCTCCTGACCTTCCGCTACCAGGTACGGGTGGGCCACGACCTCGTGGGCCCGGCGGGGCCCGACGGCTTTCGCGGCATCCGCGCGCTCTTCGTGGGCGGCGTCTCGACGGCGGGCTACATGCTGGCCATCCACGTGCTCCTCCTCCTGACCCTGCTCGGCATCGGGCTCGGTCTCCGCTCTCGCTGGGGAGAAGCGCTCCGGATGATCGGAGAGGACGAGGTCGCGGCGGCGGTCCTCGGTATCCGCGTGAGCCGCGTCAAGGCCTGGGCCATCACGGCGGCGGCCGGCCTGGCGGGACTGGGCGGCGCGCTCTTCGCCCATTACGCGACGTACGTCGAGCCGGGCCACACGGACGTGATGCTGGGCGTCCACAGCCTGGCCTATGGGCTCATCGGCGGGCTCGGCACGCCCATCGGCCCCATCATCGGCGTCGCCGTGGACATCGGTCTCCTCGAATCCTTCCGCGTCTTCAGCGGGCTCCGCATGATCATCTTCGGTGGGCTGGTGATGCTGCTTCTCATCGTCAGGCCGCGGGGCCTTCTCGATGAGGCGACGGTGCACCGCCTCGGCCGGCTCCTCTCCCGGAGGCCGGCGTGAAGCTCTCGGTGGAAGACGTGTCGCTCTCCTTCGACGGCACCGCGGCGCTGACGAGGGTGAGCCTCTCGGTGATGCCTGGCGAATGCTTGGGACTGATCGGCCCCAATGGCGCGGGGAAGACCACGCTGCTGAACGTGATCAGCGGGCTCGCCCGTCCTCGATCGGGACGCGTCACGCTCTTCGGCCGTCCGCTCCTCGGCCTCCGGGCGGAACAGGTGGCGCAGGCGGGCGTGGCCCGGACGTTCCAGTCCCCCCGTCTCTTCACCCGGTTGACCGTGGAAGAGAATGTGCGCTCCGGCCGCGCCGTGGATGCGGAGCCATGGCTCAGCTTCTGCGGGCTCGAGCGGCGGCGGGATGACCTCGCCGCCGTGCTCACACCGGCGGAGGCGCGGCGGCTCGAGCTGGCCCGGGCGCTGGCCGCCGAACCCGACCTTCTCCTGCTGGATGAGCCCTGCGCAGGTCTCAACCCACCGGAGACCGAGGCCACGAGCACGCTGCTCGCGCGCGCGATCACTTTCCGGCGCATCACCATCCTCGTCGAGCACAAGCTGGGCGTCATCGGCCGCCTGTGCGAGCGCGCCGCTGTCCTCCATCTCGGGGAGAAGATCTACGACGGCCCCATCGCCACGCTGCGAAGCGACGCGCGCGTCGTCCAGGCGTATCTGGGCAGGACGCGCGGGTGAGGATACGCGGGCTGCTGGGGCTCGCTCTGGTGGTATCGGCATGCTCGACTCCGGCGCCACCGGCGCTCGCCGCGCGCGTGTCCTGTGTGCCGGAGACTCACCTGCTGCGCCAGCTCTGCACCGTGACCCTCACCGACCGGAACACGGGGCGGAACCTGGATGGCGCGACGGTCACCCTCTCCGCCGACATGCCCTCCATGCCGCTGGCCCACAGCGTGCGCCCGGTCAGGGCGAAAGCGGGCGGCGGAGGGATCTACTCGGGCGTCCTGGAGCTCGAGATGACCGGGCGCTGGGTCATCGCCGTGCGGATCACCGGGCCCGTGAGCGACCAGATCACCCATACCCTGGACATCCACTGACGGTGCTGCCAACTTGCTTCGCGATACGCTTCGAACGATCCGACGAACCGACATGACCGTGCGGTAAAATCGGGTGGTCATGGTCTCCCGTGACGACCTCAAGCGCTTCCTCGAAGGGCACCGCCGGGCGGAGGCCTGGCTACGCAGAGAGACACTGCGACGGGTCGCACGGCTGACCGTCGACGAGGCCCGCGCGGAGTACGATGGGCTCGTGCGAGTCTGGGAGACATCCCGTGCGCTTGGGGACAGGGCCGCCATGGATCGACGGGCGATCCAGGAGCGCGTAGCGCTTCGCCGCCGGCTCAGCGGCTGCCGGTGAACGCCCAGTTCGAAGCCGCCTGGCGACTCCACACCTTCCTCAGCGCCCGCGGCGTTCCGTACGCGATCATCGGCGGCATCGCGGTCCAGCGCTGGGGCCAGCCCCGGCTGACGCGCGACGTCGATGTGACCATCCTGCTGCCGCCCGGCGCCGAGGAGCCCGCGCTGCGCGAGATCATCGCGGCCTTCCCGCCCCGGGTCAACGACGCGGTGGCGTTCGCCCTGGAACATCGCGTGCTACCGGTGGACGTGCCCGGAGCCAGCGAGGCGGACCTGAGCCTGGGGCTGCCGGGCTACGAGGAGCAGGTCATCGCCCGCTCGGTGGCGTACGACCTGGGCGAGGGACGCGAGGTACGACTCTGCTCGGCCGAGGACCTGATCATTCACAAGGCGCTGGCAGGGCGTCCCCAGGACGTGCTCGACATCGAGGGCATCGTGGCGCGCCGGGGAAGAGCGCTCGATCTCCCCTACCTGCGCCGATGGCTCGAGGAGCTGGCGCGCGTCGCCCTAGACCCCGAGGTCGTGGCCCGCTTCGAGCGCGCCTGGGCTCTGCTCGACGCTCGTGACTGAGCGGACCGGGGGGCCCATGACAAGGTCCATAGCCTCGGCGGGGCGACGGTAATGGTCGGCGGCAAGGGCGTGGTGCGGGCGGCGGCCATCGCGGCCGCGCTGTTTCCCCACGACAGCACGCGCGGGTTCCTCGAAGGCGGTGTCGCTACCCAGGAGATGCTCGCAGCGATGGTGGACGCGACCAAGGCGGGGAAGTTCGAGCCTGTTTCCCATCCCCTGGCCTCCCTGCGGCTGCACGCGCCGATCGCGGATCCGGGGAAATTCATCTGCATCGGCCTCAACTACAAGGACCATGCCGCCGAGACGGGCAATCCCGCCCCCAAGGAGCCGCCCATCTTCCCGAAGTGGAACACCGCCATCCTGGATCCGGGCGAGCCCATCTTGAGACCTCGGGGCGAGAAGCGGCTCGACTGGGAAGTGGAGCTGGGGGTCGTCATCGGCAGGACGGCGCGCTACGTGGCCAAGGAGCAGGCTCTGGAGTACGTCTACGGGTACACGATCATCAACGACGCCAGCGCCCGCGATTTCCAGTTCATCACGACCCAGTGGGCAGCCGGGAAGATCCCCGACACCCTGGCGCCGGTGGGCCCCTACATCGCCGATCGCGCGGAGATCCCGGACCCGCACGTGCTCGATCTCAAGACCTGGGTCAACGGCACGCTGATGCAGAACGGCACCACACGCAACTTCATCTTCGACGTGCGCTACCTCGTGAGCTACCTGTCCGGCATCCTGACGCTCTCGCCCGGCGACCTCATCGCCACCGGCACGCCCGCCGGCGTCGGCTTCTCGCGCAAGCCGCCCATCCCGCTCCAGCCGGGCGACAAGGTGCGGCTGGAGATCACCGGGCTCGGGGTGCTGGAGAACCCCGTCAAGGACGCGTAGGAAGAGTCGCAGGACGCGGCAGGGGCTGGGGCCCGATCACCGCGCGAGCACGTCTCCGACGAGGATCTAGTGTCCTGTCCCAGAAGCTTGTGGACAACGCGCCGGGCGGGCCGGGGGCCCCGCCGCGGAACACGCTGAGTCGCAACCCGCACCGGGCACTCGTAAGGAGCCACGAGAGTGAGGCTACGGCCTCCGGCAACGCGCGGAAGCCACGGTTCCGCGGCGGGGCCCCCCGCCCCGCCCGGCGCAGCGAGCCGTTCTCGGCCCTGGCGCGTGGCGGGGCCCGGAGGGCCGGCTGGACTTTGGCCTTGGCCTCGACAGCCTGTTGATGTATGTTGACGCGAGGCCCATGAGGCGACCCACGACGGCTTTAGCCTTCGCGTTGCTCGCCATGGCCGGCGTGATCGCCCGCGCGGCCCCGACCGCGGATCCTCCTCCGCCAGCGCCGGTCGCCCCCCCGCCGTCTCCCGCTCCCAGCGAAACCGCGCTCATGCGGGGAGAGACCCTGGAAAAGGCGTTGATCCGTGATGGCGTCGAGCGGGCCGAAGCCGCCGCCGTCGTCGGGGCCCTGCGGGACGTGGACATGCGACGGCTGAAGGTCGGCCAGCGCGTGGTCATCGCGCGAACGCCCGAAGGCGCGCTGGCCACGGTCACCTACTGGCGCTCGCCGGCCGAGCGCTTCGAGCTCGAGCGCGACGGCGCGCGGTGGAGCTCCCGCCACGTCGTGACCGCGCTCACGACCCGGGTCGTGGCCGTGCAGGGCAAGCTGCAGGACTCGCTCTTCGCGAGCATGGAGCGGCTCGGTGAGAGCGCGACGCTCACGGCGAGGCTCGTCAGTCTCTTCGAGTGGGACTTCGACTTTGCGGCCGACTCGCTCCCCGGAGACCGCTTCCGGTTCCTCGTGCAGAAGCGCTATGCGGGCGATCACTTCGTCGGGGATGGCGACATCCTGATCGCGCAGTACGCGACAGCGGGCCGGCCGGTGCTGACCGGCGTCGCGTATCGAGATGCCGACGGCCAGACCGCCTTCTACGATGACGCGGGCCGTTCGGTGAAGAAGATGTTCTTGCGAGCGCCTCTCGATTTCACCCGCATCACGTCCGGCTTCTCCCATGCCCGGCAGCATCCGATCCTGGGCGGGTTGAAGCCGCATCTGGCCGTCGACTACGGCGCTCCAGTGGGCACGCCGGTCCGCGCGGTGGCCGAGGGTGTGGTCGGGTCCGCGGGCTGGGCGGGCGGCTATGGACTCAGCATCACCCTCAGGCACCCGCGCGGCTACCAGACGATGTACAACCACCTGTCGAGACTGGACGTCCGCCCCGGCGAGCGGGTGCGCCAGCGTCAGGTGATCGGCCGGGTCGGGTCCACCGGCCTCTCCACGGGCCCGCACCTCGACTACCGTGTGGTCAAGAACGGCAGCTTCGTGAATCCCCTCAGCGAGAAGTTCATCGCCGGCTCTCCCATCCCGCCGGATCGCCGCGAGGCTTTCGAGGCCCATGTCCGCGCGCTGCTCGACCGCCTGGATCGCGAGGCGCCGTTGGCGGCGCCCGCCGGCGGGCGCGGGTAGCCGCGACGCAGCTCCTCGTAGCAACCGGATGCATCCTGCTGACTGCTGAGCTCCTTTTCGGTCCCGCCACCGTCGTCTCGCCCTTCCTCGTCTCATCCTGGCTCAAGGCCGCCCACGGCCGGTCAGTGGACGGCCGGCCGGCGTGAACGCGGTCCGATGGAGTTAGACTGAGCTGAGGAGGAGACAACCACATGACTGAGCGGCGCAAGCCCCGCCCCGCCTTGGCGGTGCTGAGGGGAAAGATCCGGCAGATCGAGGAACGGATGGCACGGTTGGAAGACTATCTCAAGGTCCTCCGGGTCGAGGCCTCCCGCTCCAGCGGTTTGGCCCGGATCCGGCTCAAGCGGCTCGAGCGGAGGGCCAGAGTGCAGGTCGGCCGGGCTCAGAGAACGCTGAAGGATTCCGTCTCCCGGCTGAGCCAAGCGCTGGCGGTCGCCAAGACACGTGACGAAGTCGCGCGGCACGTCGCCAGAGCCCGTGCCAGACTCGAGGACTCTGTCCAGACGCTGGCCCAATCCACCAAGGGCGTGAAGCGGGAGATGAGCCTCCTCGGTCGCGGGCTCAAGGCGGGGCTCCGGGCCGGCACAGAGGCCTACCGGCGCAAGCGGGACTAGGAAACTCGGTGGGGGGCTTCGCCCGGCGCGGCTGGGCTAGGGTTGCTCTCACCGGAACCGTGGCTTCTGCGCGCGGCCGAAGCCGCGGATCTCCGTCTCGTGGCCCCGTCATGCGCCGGCGGCGCGGGACGCGGCTCAGCGTGTTCCGGGGAGAGCAACCCTCGCCCGGCCGCCTATTCATCGGCGGACTTCTGGGAGAGGACACTGGCTGCCGGCGACCGAGCGCAAGGGCCTCGCTACGGCATATGTTGCGCGAGCGAGGCGGCAGCGGCCCGCCGCGACGGGAACCGCCGGCACGCGCAGATCGTTTCAAACCAAGGCTAGTTTTCGCTTGGCCGGCTCTTCTAGCAGGTCGACAATAGGATTGCAGGAGCAGTCGGGCCTGAAGGAACCCTGATGCGGCCGGTGCTGATCTGTCCCGCCGACCTCCTGGAGCATCACCTGGGAGGCACAGCTTTCCCGGGCGAGCGACCAGTCTACCTGGTCGACAGAGCGTCTCTCCGCGCGCGCATCTCGCGGCGGGGGGATCGGGCTCTCGCCGGCGATCTGGACGATCCGGCCTTCTACCGTCAGGCGCTCAAAGCAGGACGCGCCCCCGTAGTCGTGGCGGCGCGCCCCGCTCAGTTCGCCCGCATCGTGACGGCCGTGGGCGCGGCCGTCCCCGACGCGACGGTGCTCGTCGTCCGCGATGACGACCGTCCCATACCCGGCGCGACCACCGTCTCGCTAGCGACGTTCGGAGAGCGCGTCATCCAGCCCGCCCTCGATCGCGCCTGCCAGCGCGCCCGCGCGGAGCGTGTCCGGGCGCACCTGGAACGAGCCGAACGGATCCTGATCCTGATGCAGGACGACCCCGATCCGGACGCCATCGCGTCAGCCCTGGCGCTGAAGACCCTGGTCGGCCGCAGCCGGGCTTCGGCGCCGATCTGCACCTTCGGCTCCATCACCCGCCCCGAGAACGTGGCCATGTGCAAGATCCTCGACATCGACGTCCAGGAGATCAGCGCCCATGCGCTGGACCAGTTCGACTGCGTCGCGATGGTGGACGTGCAACCCTCCTTCCTCGAGGAGCGCTTCGAAGAGGTGGACCTGGTCATCGACCATCATCCGGTGGAGCGCCCGATCCGGGCTCGGATCAAGGACGTGCGGCCCTCCTACGGGGCCACATCCACCATCCTTGTCGAGTACCTCCGGGCGCTGGACGTGAAGATCACCCAGCGGCTGGCCACGGCTCTGCTCTACGGCATCAAGTCCGACACGCTGGGGCTCGAGCGAGGCGGCTCGAAGGCCGACCTCGAGGCCTTCGCTTTCCTCCATATGCTGGCGAACCACAATGCCCTCCGGCGGATCGAGCGCCCCGAGCTGTCCGATGTGGCGCTCGACGTGCTGGCCCACGGTCTGGCCAAGCGGCAGATCCTCAAGGGCGTCTTCTTCTCTCACCTTGGCAATGTGGCGACGGCGGACCAGATCCCTCAGTTCGCCGACTTCGGGCTGCAGGCCGAGGGCGTGGAATGGTCGGTGGTCTCCGGCGTGGTGGGCAGCGACCTCCATATCTCGGTGCGCAATGTCGGCTACGTGAAGGGCGCCGGCGACGTGACGCGCATGGCCTTCGGCGACCTGGGCTCGGCCGGGGGGCACCGCACGATGGCCAAGGCCGTGCTGCCGCTCCGGGAGTTCCTCAAGGGAACAGGCGAATCGCCCTCTGGACGCGCCTGCCAGGAGCGCATCATCCAGCGGTTCCTCCGGGCGCTGGGCCAGAACGCCAAGGGATAGAGGCCAACGCGCTCATGATCGTGGCGTACGTGCTGGTGGCACTGGTCGGAGCCGCGATCGCCGTCTTCGCGATCCAGAACAACAGCCCGGTCGTGGTCCGCTTTCTGGGCTGGCGGATCGAGGGCGCGCCGCTCTCCATGGTGATCATGCTCTCCATCGTGGTGGGCATCGTGCTGACATCCCTCCTCGGCGCCGTCCGCCACTGGAGGTTGCGCTCCCGGATCCGCCAGCTCGAGAACCGGCTGGCCCACCTCTCGGCGTCAGAGCCGCAGCGGGTCGACCAGACCCCGAAGTAGGAGAATCGGATGCCTCGCGGCCCTTTCCGAGGCGAGCGAATCTCCGTGGTGGATGACCACGACCAGCTCATCGGTAGCGTGCCGTTGTGTCGTCATGACGACCTTCTCCGCTGTCTGCGGCTTCCTTTCCTTCCTCGGTCCGGCAACGGTTCTGATCAAGTTTCTCCTGCAAGATCAAGGGGTCAGAAAGCACTTGGCAATCCCTGGCGTGGTATGTTAAAACTTCGATCGCTGGACCCGGGCCTCACCGGCTGGATGCTCGAGGGGTCTGCCGGAGAAAAGCTCGCGCGACGTGGGCCATGTTCGAGCGCCGGCTTTGCCGGCGCAATCGATTCCTGGGGGGCGGCTTCGGAAGGGGGGCGAAGCCCCCCTCGGAGTTTCCTAAAGGAGACTCAACGTGGACGCAGCGCTGGAGAAGAGGCAGGTCAAGCGGGCCTACAAGCTCTACGCTCCCGCGTATGACTTCGTGTTCGACTGGATCTTCCACCCCGGGCGAGAAGCGGCCATCGGACTCCTCGACGCCAAGCGGGGCCATCGCATTCTCGAGGTCGGGATCGGCACCGGCCTCAATCTCCCGCTCTACCCCGCGCACTGCTCGATCACGGGCATCGACCTGTCCGAGGAGATGCTGGAGAAGGCGCAGGAAAAGGTGGTGGAGCTGCGGCTCGGGAATGTCACGCTCAAGGCCATGGATGCCACGGTCATGGACTTCGGCGACGATGAGTTCGATGCGACGGTGGCTACCTATACCATCAGCGCGGTGCCGGATCCCGTGGCGGTGCTGGGCGAAATGAGGCGCGTCGTCAAGCCCGGCGGCAATCTCGTCCTGCTGAACCATTTCCGGAGCCAGAGACCCGTGATCAGCCGCCTGGAAGATCTCGTAGCTCCCGTCTGCACGCGGCTGGGCTGGAAGTCCAATCTCCCGCTCGAGCCCTTGCTGGAGCAGGTGGGGCTGATTCCCGAGGTCTCGACCAAGGTGAACCTCTTCAATGGCTGGCGCTTGATCAAGTGCGTGAATTGTAAGTAGCAATTGTTGCGCGCGTTCTGGCTCGCCGTCGCCCTTGTCCTCTCGCTCCCCGTTCTGATCTGCGGCTTCACCCTCGTGACCTCGGCGTCGTTCCTCGTCGAGTTCCTGTCCGAGGGGCGATGGCGCCCGCTGTCGGCGATCACGCCCGAGGCCTCGGCCCGCCCCCTGCCCGCCAGCGCCGGGGGGCGCGCGATCCCCGCCGATCTCTATGCGGGGGCGAGCCTCGGCAGATTGCCGGGGCTCGTGCTGGTCCACGGGCTCTCCCCGCGGGGGAAAGATGACCCGCGGCTTCGCGAGGCGGCATCGCTGCTCGCCCGCGCCGGCTGGGCGGTTGCGGTGCCGACGGTGGAAGGGCTGACGCGGCTCCGCTTGAGGCCCGACGACGCCCTGGCCGCCGTCGCCGCCGTCCGCGCGCTGGAGCAGGCCGGCCACCGACCCGTGGCCATTCTCGGGATCAGCTTGGGCGCGGGCCCGGCCCTCCTCGCGGCCGCGGACCCGAGCGTCGCCTCCTCCGTGTCAGCCGTGCTCGCGCTCGGTGGCTACGCCTCGGTGGTGGAGCTGCTCCGCTACACGCTCACGGGCGCCTATCGGTTCGATGGCATGAGCCGGCGCCGGCCGGTCAACGAGGCCGCCATCGCCCAGTTCGCCCTCGCCAATACCGAGCTGGTGGATGCGGCCGCCCGCCGCCTGGTGGACAACCGCGATCCCGAGGCCGTGGACCGCCTCGTCAGCGAGCTTTCGCCGCAGACACGCCGGCTCCTGGACGCGCTCTCGCCCGAGGGGGAGGTCGGCCGGATCCGAGCTCCGCTCTTCCTGATCCATGGCCAGGATGACCCGGCGGTGCCCTTCACCGAAAGCCTGAGGCTGGAGCAGGCGGTGCGCGCGGCAGGGCGGGAGGTCAGAACGGTCATCGTGGGCTCGCTGCGCCACGTCGAGCCCGAGGACCGCGCGGGGCCCCTCGACCTCGTGAAGCTCTGGGCGGGATTCTATGCCTTCGAGGTGATATCGGGCCGAGCCGGCTCGGCTGGCCTCACTTCGGCCGGCCGACGGTCATGAACTGCAAGGCATCGCGAACGAGGTTGTAGTCTCGATCGGAGGCTTCCACGAAGCCGTCGATGTCGTAGAAATGGCGTTCCGCATCGCGGCAGAACGTAGCACGGGAGGCAACCCGGTCCAACCGGAGTTGCCCACTGGCTCCTGGAGCGGACCCGAGGACCGGCCCTTGCGGGCCTCGAGCCGCTTCGCGTACCATCGGGCACGATATCGCCCTCGCCCACGATCGGGCGAGGTTCGAGGACGGTCGACCTCGAGGAGGACCCCCATGCCGGTGACAGAGCTCAATCACTACTTCGTCCGAGCGAACGACGTCGAGAGGACCAAGGACTTCTACTGCGAGGTGCTCGGCTTTTCGGTCATGCCGCGGCCGGCCTTCCCCTTTCCGGGCTACTGGCTCGGCGTGAACGGCAAGATCCAGGTGCACTTGGGTCAGGCGGGCGTCGCCAACGCCCAGCTCTATTACCTCGGGAGCCCGACGGGCGCGTCGACCGACGACGCGGGCGTCGTCGACCACATCGCGTTCCTGGCCACCGAGCCCGGCGGCTTCATCCGCCGCCTCAAGGAGCGCGGGATCGACTATCAGCCGCGGTCCCTCCCGGAGTTCGATCTCTACCAGATGTTCCTCAAGGACCCGAACGGTCTCACCATCGAGCTCAACTTCTTCGGGCTCAAGGACGTCGAGGATTGGGGGGGCCTAGACTACGCGACGATGCCCCAGGTCGCCGGGACGCGGGCATGAACCGGTCGGGCGGCGCCACGCGCGGCTTCGCAGACGTGAGCTACGACGAGGCGATGCGCCGGGCGCGGGCGCTCGTGCCGATCCTGCGCGAGCGGGCTGACCGGGCCGAAGCCGCGCGCGAGATTCCGAAGGAGACACTAGACGATCTCCATCGCACCGGGCTCCTCAGGTTCCACCAACCCTCCCGCTGGGGCGGCATGGAGCTCGATTTCGTGTCCCTGTTCGACATCCCCGCCGAGATCGGTCGCGGCTGTGCCTCGACGGCCTGGAACGTCGCGAACCTCGGCGTCCACCACTGGATGCTCGCGCTCTACGACGAGTGCGCCCAGGAAGAGGTGTGGAGCAAGAACCCCGATGCCCTGATCGCCTCGGGGATCGCCTACCCGCAGGGGCGCGGGCGCCAGGTGGACGGCGGCTTCGCCATCAGCGGCTTCTGGAACCTCTCGAGCGGCGTCGACGCGGCGGACTGGAACATGTTGGCGGTGACGGTCCGCGACGGCGATCGCGTCGTCGATCACCGGATGTGCCTCGTCCCGAGGAGCGACTACGAGATCGTGGACGACTGGCATGTACTTGGCATGCGGAGCACCGGGTCCAAGTCGGTGCGGGCCACGGACATCTTCGTCCCGGAGCACCGCGCGCTCTGCATGTACCTCGCGCGGGGCGGTGGCGACTTTCCAGGCGCGCAGGTCAACCCGAATCCGCTGTACCGCGTGCCGCTCTCCGCCCTCGGCTCGCACTGCCTGGCCGCGGCGGGCGTCGGCAACGCCCAGGCGGCCCTCGAACTGACGCTCGAGGCGATCCGGGAGCGGAGCACAAGCTACACGGCCGCGCGCATGCGCGATTTCCAGGCGGTGCAGCTTCGCGTCGCTGGCGCGGCGGCGAAGATCGACGCGGCGCGGCTCGTCATCAGGACGGACTGCCTCCAGGCCCAGCGGATTGCCGAGGAAAACCGCGCGCCGACGGTCGAGGAGAAGCTCCGCTTCAAGCGGAACGCAGCGTACGCGATGGGGCTCTGCACCGAGGCCGTCGATGCGCTCCACGCCTTGGCGGGCGCCAACGGCATCTACGACCGGTATCCCATCCAGCGCCTCTTTCGGGACCAGCACGCACTCACGGGTCACATCGGGTTCAGCTGGGATGCCCAGGGCGCTCCCTGGGGGCTGGTCGCCCTCGGCGGCGACTTCTCGAGCCCGACGCTCTGACGGCCCCTTGAGCTTTGCGCGCGAAATGCCTCAGCTGTAAGACTCGCACGGGGCACAATGCCCGATCCGAGGCGGCCTGTTCGTCTAATCTCTCGACTTTCCTGTCGTCCACGCTTGGCACAATGCGTGCTGGGGAACCCCAGCATGGCGTCACGTCTAGCCTGCGGGCATGAAACGCTTCGAATACAGGCAACAGTGCCCAGGATGCCACGAGAACGCGTGGGGAACTTGGTTGCCCGCCGCTCCCTCCGTGTCGTTCTCGGCTCGGATGATGCGGGCTCACGTCGCACGACGTTCGACGAGGGCGTACTCGCCGTCTGCTTCCTCGTGCTCGTCGGCGTGGTCGTGGTCGGCGGTTTGTTGATGCTCTTCGAGCAGGTCAGTGCACCCCTCCCATCGAGCCTGCTTATGACATGTCCCGAGTTCGATGGCTGCTCGGCACCGACGCCTGGCGAGCAGCAGGATGTGTGGGTGGACGATCCTCGGATCGACGGACCGAAGATGACCCCTTAGCGGATCGGACCTGGAGCGGGACCGATGGAGAAGGGGTCAGTCGAGACTTGACGCGCGAGGGACTCCCAACCGAAGAGGAGATGAACGCCCTCGGGGCGTAGGGTTGGGACTTGGCCAGCGTGGTCAGCCAACCGAGTCGGGTAGATTTCTACTTGAAGCAGCGGCGGAAATAGCGGACGTGGTTGGCTGCCCCTGAATACCCGGCTAAGATCGAAGGACCGCGATCCGCTCGGCCACAAGCGCTTGGCCGGCCGGCGCGCCGCCGGCCGGTTCTAGGTACACTCGACACCGATGGCGACGCTGGTGAAGATCCTCCTGACGCCCGCGCTCATCGCGGCCGTCCCGCATTCGCGGCCGCCGCGGCGGTGGGGACGCTGCTCGGCCTTTTGTCGCAGGGGGCGTTGTGTCTCGTCTACAGCCGACTCGCTCAGCGGGCGAGATGGTGGACCAGCGCCGCGGGAGGCGTCGTGGCCTTCCTTGGTGTGACGCTGATCGTGGAACGCGTTTCGCTGCCGGTCTGGCCTGCGTTCGCGCTGGTCTGCGGGCTCCTCGTGCTCACCGCCGCGGCCATCCCGCTGACGGCGACCGCACTCGACCGGGCGCGACCACCGCGGTGGGAGCTTCCGGTGCGCATGCTCACGGCAACGGCCATCGTCCTGGGGCTGACCACGGCCGCCGTCGTGCTTGGACCGACATGGACCGGGCTCCTCTCGCCGTTCCCCGTGTTCGCGCTGGTGCTTGGGGCCTTCGCGCATCGCGTTCAGGGGCCCGGCGCCGCCTCCCGATTGTTGCAGGGCGTGGTGCTCGGCTCCTTGGCCCACGCGACCATGTTCGCGCTGGTGGCGCGTCTGCTGGTCGCGCACAGCGTGGTAGGGACGTACGCCTGGGCGGCCCTCGGCGCCCTAGCCGTGAACGGCTTGGCGCTGGCGGTGGTCCAGCGAATCCTCAAGCCGGCAGCGCCCACTCGGTGAAGCTACAACCGATGTTGGGCTGACCGCCTTGACCGCTTGAGCTTCCCGGACTACCCTTGAGGTATTCGTTCGACCCTCACCGGCCCGCCTTGGCGGGATGTGGGCCTCGGAAGGGGCGAGCGGCGGGCGTGCAACGAACCCGTGCAGGACACGGATGGGGAACGGCATGGGACGGATCGGGATCATCGTGTGGATCGGCGTGGCCGTCCTCACTGGAGCGGGCGCCATCGCGCTCCCCCAGAATAGTTTCGCCCTTGACGGGGCGACGCTTTATCTCAACAGTTGCAGCATGTGCCATGGCGTCATCGCGAAACCGTCGGCGTCGCCCGGCCAACCCGTGGTGGCCGGCACCTTCGCCTCTTCACTGACCTTGACCAGCGCCACGAGCATCCTCGCCATCCGAGAGCCGCGCGGCCGAGTCGAGGCGCCGGCGGCGGAGGGGCTAAGGCTTGCCATCGCGCCACCCTACGGCCCGACGCTCACGGGAGTGTTTGGCCGCACGGCGGGGACCGTCCCCGGCTATCTCTACTCCGATGGATTCCGGGAGATCCTGCGGGCAGTCGTGTGGAACCGCGAGACTCTGCACCGCTGGATCACGGACAGTCAGGCGTGGGTCCCGAACTCCGTCATGATCTACAAGCAACCAGACGCCGGCGTCAGAACCAAGATCATCGACTTCCTCGAAGCCAACCGCTGATTCGCCCCGCTGTCGGTCCGCAGGAAGCCGCCCGTCCTGCCCCAACTCCAGCAGGGACATCCTGGTGCGGGCGTGGCGATCACCCCGGCCGCCCCGCGGGGATGGTGTCACAGTAAATGCGGTCTGTGCTCCCGGAGCGGGTCGGGAGAGTCGCGATGAGCTATCCTACGTCAGCCTCGGGGAGGATCGAGCCATGAAGAAGTTCGGCATCCTACTTCTGACAGCGATGCTCTTGTTCGTGACGGTTGCGCCGGGTGCGGCGCACCATGGCGGCCGCGGCTTCCATGGTCGTGTGTTCGTCGGGCCACTCTTGGCGCCGCTGCTCTTTCCGTTCGCGGTGGCCGCCACCATCACCGCCGGCGTTGCTGCCGCAGTAACCGCGCCGTTTACGTACCCGTACGCGCCGTACCCGCCTGCGCCCGCGTACGCGCCACCCGTCTACGCAGCTCCGCCGCCGCCCCCAGCGCCCTCGTACTGGTATTACTGTCCGAGCGCGGGCGGCTACTACCCGTACGTCAGCGGCTGCCCCGGTGGCTGGCTGACGGTCGTGCCCCGGGTCGTGCCCCGGTAGATACGTCACGCTGCCGACGGAGACCCGGCCGCTTCGATCCGGCGGAACAGGAAGACGCCCAGCGAACGCTCGGGTGGGTATCCTTTACATGCTTGAGGCTGGCGTGCGAACTCCAATAACGGAGTGACGCTGACAGAGAATCGCACCAGCATAGGAGGGACCAATGAACATCGGCGTTGTCTTCCCGCAGGTGGAGATCGGGCCCGACCCGGTTGCGATACGCGAGTATGCCCAGGCTGTCGAGGCCATGGGGTATACGCACATACTTGCCTTCGATCATGTGCTCGGCGCGAACCCAGACCGGCCAGGAGGCTGGAAAGGTCCGTACACGTATCGGCATTCCTTCCACGAGCCCTTCGTTCTCTTCGGCTTCCTTGCCGCCGCCACTCGGCGCGTGGAACTGGTAACCGGAATCCTGATCCTCCCACAGCGGCAGACGGCGCTCGTCGCGAAGCAGGCGGCGGCGGTGGATGTTCTCTCCGGAGGCCGGCTTCGTTTGGGTGTAGCCGTCGGATGGAACCCGGTCGAGTTCGAAGCCCTGGGGGAGAACTTCAAGAATCGCGGGAGACGAATCGAGGAACAGATCGAAGTCATGCGGGCTCTCTGGACAAACGAATTGATAACCTTCGAAGGGCAGTGGCACCGCGTGCCCGACGCCGGGATCAACCCGTTGCCGATTCAGCGCCCGATCCCCATCTGGATGGGGGGCGAGAGCGAAGTGGTCGTCCGCCGCGCGGCTCGTCTCGCGGATGGCTGGCTGCCGCATTTCCGCCCCGGCGCCGAAGCGCAGGCCATCGTGGACCGGCTCCACGGCCACATCAAAGAGGCGGGGCGCGATCCCGGCAAGTTCGGCATTGAGGGGCGCATGACGCTGGCGCAGGTTCCCCCAGAGCAGAGGACAAAAGAGCTCGCCGAATGGCGCGCGATGCGTGGCATCACGCATCTGTGCATTCATACGGCCGGTCTGGGCCTGAACACACCCGACGAGCACGTGAGGACCCTGGAACGCTTCAAGAAGGAAGTGCTGGCGTAGGGCGGTGGATATCCAGGGCCAACGAGTGATCAGGGAGGGCCAGAGAACCTGACTTCCGGCAGATGTGGTCCAGACTCGGCCCGACTTCGTGATCGCGCTGGGACGGCAGGATCCCAGTCGGGCCTTCAGGCGAGCCCACTGCTCCCCGGCGTGGCCTGATCACCCAGCGGAGCCCTCGGGGCGGCGGCGCCGCGGTCGCGGGGCCGGATGCCCCAGGCGGCCAGCCGGGCAATGAGGGTATTGCGGTGAACGCCGAGCCGCCGGGCCGCGCGACTCTGGTTCCAGTCTTCGCGCTCGAGCGCGCGCAGGACATACGCCTGCTCGAACCGGTCCCGCGCCTCCTTGAGCGTCAGGGCGGCGGGCTCCCGGTCGCCCCGACCCGGCCCCTTCTCGTGCAGGGCCAGCTCGAGCGGGAGATCCTCCATCTGGAGCACCGGATGGGTGGCCAGCGCCACGCTCCGCTCGATGATGTTCTCCAGCTCGCGCACGTTGCCCGGCCAGCTGTAGGCCTGAAGCGCGGGCAGCGCGCTGCGTGAGATGCCGCGCACGTCCTTCTTGAACTCGCGCGAGTACTTGCGCGCGAAGTGGTCGACCAGGAGGGGGATGTCGTCCTTGCGGGCGCGGAGCGGCGGCACGCTGAGCGGCACGACGTTCAGCCGGTAGAAGAGGTCCTCGCGGAACGTGCGGGTGCGCGTGGCCTCGCGCAGGTCGATATTGCTCGCCGCGATCACCCGCACATCCACCGGGATGGTCCGCGTGCCTCCCAGCCGCTCGACCTCCCGCTCCTGGAGGGCCCGCAGGAGCTTGGCCTGCAGCTCGACGCGCAGGCTCCCCACCTCGTCGAGGAAGAGCGTGCCGCCGTGCGCCAGTTCGAACTTGCCCGGCTTGCGCGAGTGCGCACCGGTGAACGCCCCCTTCTCGTGACCGAACAGCTCGGACTCGAGCAACGTGTCGGGGATGGCGGCCAGGTTCACGGCGACGAAGGGCTGGGCGCGGCGCGCGCTCTGGCGGTGGATCGCCCGCGCGACCAGCTCCTTGCCGGTGCCGCTTTCCGCCGTGATCAGCACGGTGGCATGGGTCTGAGCCACCTGGGCGATGAGCTCGTAGAGGCGCACCATCGAGGGATGGCGACCCACCAGCTCGTCGAAGCCGTGGGCCCGGTCCAGCTCCGAGCGGAGGTACAGCACTTCGCGCTCCAGCACCCGCTGCTGCGCCGCCTGCCGCACCAGGGCCAGGATCTCGTCCACATCGAACGGCTTGATGACGTAGTCGTAGGCGCCGCCCTTGATGGCCTCCACCGCCGTGCGCACGTGGGGCACGGCGGTGATCAGGATGACGGCGATGGACTCGCTCAGCGCCAGGATCCTGGGCAGCACCGCCGGGCCGGGCTCGCCCGGCATGCGCACGTCGAGCAGCGCCACGTCCACCCGCCGCGACCGGATGATGTCCAGCCCGGCCGCGCCGTCGGCCGCATCCAGGACCTCGAAGTCCTCCTTGAGGATGACTCGCAGCGATTCCCGGACGCCCAACTCGTCGTCGATGACCAGGACCACGGGCCGCGGCGGGTACGAGACCGGCGGGGTTCCGGCGTCGAGCAAGGGCCCGGCGCTTGACGTAGGGAACAGAGAGGACGACATATTCGTTGAGGCCTCCACCGCGCTGGACATAGACGGGAACGACCCTAACCCACACTATTCACGCGCAGAGCATCAGATCTGCCGAAGGGCGGGGTGAAGAGCGTCACTGGCCACGACGACGAGCTTCCCTATGGGTGGAGTCGAGCGCGGCGCCGCCGCTAGCGCTTGATGTCGGGAACAGAGAGGACGACATATTCGTTGCGTCCCCCGCCGCGCTGGAGGTAGACGGGAACGATCTCGCCGGGTTTCACGGAGACGATGATCCGCCGGAAGCTCTCGACATCCGTGACCGGCTGGCGATTGACCTCGAGGATGGCGTCCCCGGCCCGGATCCCGGCCTGCTCCCCGGAGCTGCCGGCCGCGACATCGGTGACGACGACGCCCGACTTGGCGGTCAGCTGGAACCGCTGGTTCGCTTCCGGGGTCAGGGGCTCGACGGTGAGCCCGAGGGTCTCCTCCTTGGGCTGGGCGGTGGCGGCGGTCTCCTCGCCCGGCTGCTCGCCGATCTTGACCGTGAGCGGCGTGGAGACCTTGTCGCGGATCACGACGAGCGGCGTCGGGCGGCCGGGCTCCACCGCCGCCACGCGCTTCTGCAGCTCGGTCACGTCCTTGATGGGCGCGCCGCCGAACTCCACGATGATGTCACCGGGCTTGAGGCCGGCAGCCTCCGCCGGGCTGTCCTTCATCACGTCGGCGACGAGCACGCCGCTGTCCCTCTGCACCGCGAAGCTCTCGGCCAGCTCGGGCGTCAGCTCCTGGATGACGATGCCCAGCCAGCCCCGCACCACCCGACCCTTGTTCATGAGCTGGGCCATGATCTCCCGGGCCATGTTGATCGGGATCGAGAAGCCGATCCCCTGCCCGGACGACACCATGGCGGTGTTGATGCCGATCACGTTGCCCTCGATGTTCAGCAGCGGCCCGCCGGAGTTGCCGGGATTGATGGAGGCGTCGGTCTGGATGAAGGCTTCGTAGGTGGCGACCCCGACGTGGGTGCGGCCCGTGGCGGAGATGTGGCCGATGGTGACCGTCCGGTCGAGGCCGAAGGGGTTGCCGATGGCGATGGCCCACTGCCCGGCGCGGAGCTTATCGGAGTCACCCAGCGTGGCCACGGGAAGCGCGCCGCCGGGCGCTGAGATCTTGAGCACGGCCAGATCGGTCTTGGGGTCGCGTCCCACGATCGTGGCCTGGAACTTCCGGTCATCGGAGAGGCGCACTTCCACCGATCCGGCGTTCTCCACCACGTGGTTGTTGGTCAGGATATAGCCCTGGGGATCCACGATGACGCCGGATCCACTCGAGCGCGGCTCCTCGCGGGGCTGGCGCCGACGGAAGAAGCGCTCGAAGAACTCGGGGCCGAAGAACTCCCGGAAGCGCTCCTGCCGCTCCGGAGACTCGACCTCCGGCGCGCTGCGCTTGGGCTTGACGCTCACATTGACGACGGCCGGGGTCACGCGGTCAGCCACGGAGACGAAGGCATCTTCGAGGGCGCGCAGGACTGTGTGAGAGTCGATGGGCTCGGGATTGGCCGCCCGCGCCGCCGCCGGACCCAGGAACAGCGAGATCGCGGTGAGGAACAGAGGGACAAGCGAGAACGCGACTCGTCGAGTCATGGCTGGGCCTCCTGCCGCGCCATCTTAACCCGGCGCCCCTGGTCCCGCTAGAGGGAGTCCAGTGTCACTTCCAGGATACGCTTGGTGCTCGGACCCACCGGAGCGGTGTGTCCACGCCGCACTCCGGCCACCCAGATGATGTCGCCGGCGGCCTCGAGCAGAGGAATGCGCGACCGCTCCCAGCGCGGGATGCCGGCGTCGATCAGAAAGGACTTGAGCCGACGCTCACCCGGTCCGCCGAAGGGAATGAATCGATCGCCGGGCCGGCGCGAGCGCACGCCGAGCGCGGCGGGGAGGCGATCGGCATCGAAGGCCACGCGCCGGGCTTCGTCGGGGAGGGCGTAGTCGGGACGATGCTCCAGGCAGCGCGCGTCGAGCCGGAGCCCCAGCTCGGTGAGGTCCACGGATCCGGGAAGGTGGAGGGGGCGGGCGACGAGGGCAGGCAGCGGAGTAGGCCCGACCCGGAGCCACGGACCGCTGCGCTCCATGCTGAGCCGGCCCATCCTCAAGGATCGACGTGGCGCTCGCGCGAGGAGCAGACGGCGCATCGCGTGCTGGGCCGCGGCGCGCCGCGGGCGGGTCTCGCCCAGCTCGGCCGCGGCCAGCACCAGCATCTGGGCCGCCAGCTCCTCGGGCCGGCGCAGGAGCTCCGCAACGTGGAACACGATGCCCGAGGGTTCGCGTGTCGCCAGCTGCCGGAGCTCCGATCGGGCCTGGCGCTCGAGATCGGCGACCAGCCCGCGGATCCGGCCCGCCCCGCGACACAGCGATTCGACGACTCCCGGACCGAATACGTGGGTGAGGAAGGGCAGGACGTCGTGACGCATGCGGTTGCGCAGAAAGCGCGGATCGCGGTTCGTCACGTCCTCGACGCAACCGAGCCCGCGCGATACAAGGTGGGAAACGATCTCCTCGCGGCGCATGTCGAGCAACGGGCGGATGAAGGGCCCCCGCGCCGGTGCGATCCCGGCGAGCCCCCGCGGTCCCGCGCCTTGAAGCAGGCGCATCAACACCGTCTCGGCCTGGTCGTCGGCGGTGTGGCCCGTCGCGATGCGCGACGCGCCCAGGGCCGAGCCGCGCCGCTCGAGCGCCGCATAGCGGGCACGGCGGGCCTCCGCCTCCAGCCCTTCCCAGGGCGGCTCGCGGCGGACCGCCACCCGCTCGAGGTGAAAGGGCACGTCCAGCATTTCGCTGAGGCGCCGGACGAAGTCGGCATCGGCGTCCGCCTCGGCCCTCAGGCCGTGATGGACATGGACGCACGCGAGGGTAAGACCCAGCGTTGGACGCAGTTCACCGAGCACGTCGAGCAGCCCGACGGAGTCGGCCCCGCCGGAGACGGCGATCAAGACGGTTTCGCCGCCGTGGAGCAACCCATGGCGGCGAACGGTGTCGAGGACCTGCGTGGTGAGCTTCGCAGCGGTCAAATTGAAAATGCGGGTTTAATGGCGATGGTCACACTCCGATTGGAGTCCCACCCAGACGTCTCCGTCCTCGAAGTACTCCTTCTTCCAGACCGGCACCGTCTCCTTCAGCGTGTCGATGGCGAAGTGGCAGGCCTCGAAGGCCTGGCGCCGATGGGGCGAGGAGACGGCGATCATCACGCTCGACTCGCCGATCTCGAGCCGCCCGATGCGGTGGATGATCGCGATCCGCTCCACGTCGGGCCACCGGGCGCGCACCGCCGCCGCGATCTCCCGCATCTTGGCCTCGGCCATCGGGGCATGGGCCTCGTACTCGAGGAACTTGACGCGGCGGCCGCCGGTCTGGTCGCGGACCACGCCCGAGAAGAGGACGATGGCCCCCGCGCGGACATCGCCGACGGCATCGGCCACGGCCCGCTCGGACAAGGGCTCGGCGGTGACCTGGATCCAGTCGGCGTCCGGCGCTCCACCGCTCAAGGGCGGGAAGAGGCAGAGCTCGTCGCCCTCGCGCAGCGGATGGTCGGGCCCGACATAGTCGTTGTGGAGCGCGAACAGCGTGAACGGGCGGTACGGGCCGAGGGCCGGGAAGCGATTCGAGACCGCCTCCCAGGCCGCCTCCGCCGTCCCGCCCTCGGGAAGCTCCAGCTCCACCCGGTCATGGCCCGCCGCCTCACGGTAGCGGGCGAACAACCGGACCTGCACCTTCATGACGGCCTGCGCGCGGCTGGCTTAGAACTGGTGGGATTCGCCGCACCCGCAGGACGACTTGACGTTGGGGTTGTTGATGGCGAACCCCGCGCCCAGCATAGTGTTGTCCACGTAGTCGATCTCGCTGCCGGCCACGTACGGGACGCTCTTGTTGTCCACGAAGACCCGGACGCCGTGGGACTCGACGACGTTGTCGTCTGCAGCCGCCGTGTCGTCCCAGCCCAGCTCATAGGACATGCCGGAGCAGCCGCCGCCCACCACGCGGATCCTCAAGCCCCATTCAGGCTTCCCTTCCTCGAGCCGCAGATCCTCGATCTTCTTGGCGGCCGTCTCCGTCAACGTGATCATTCGTGCCTCCTTGGAGGGTTCGGTGATTGCCGCGGGTCCGACCCGCACCGTCATTATAACAGAGCTGCCGGGGCGCCCGACAGTCAGAGCACTCCGCCCGCCGGCAGGAGCGTCATCTCCTCCAGCGTCGCGCTGGGCTCGAGAAGAGCCATGAGCAGGGCCGCCTCGGCCACCTGCTCGGGCCTGAGCATGAGCCCCCGGTCGGGAGCGCGCGGGACGGCGTCCCACAGCGGCGTGTCGGTGGCGCCCGCCGACAGGATCCCCACGCGCACCCCGTGGGGACGCACCTCCTCGGCCAGGACGCGGGAGAAGCCGAGAAGCCCGTACTTGGAGGCCGTGTAGACGGCGCTGCCCGGCAGGATCCGGCTCGTCACCACCGAGCCGACATTGATGATCGTCCCCCGCCGCTGGGCCATCATGGCCGGCAGTACGGCCCGGCAGCAAAGCATCGCCCCACGAAGGTTCACGGCAAGCATCTGGTCCCACTCGGTCGTCTTCGAGTCCGCGACCGAACCGAAGCCCGCCGCGCCGGCGGCGGTGACCAGGATGTCGACGCGCCCGTGCTCGGCCAGCGCGCGCTTGACCATGGCGCCAACGGCCGACTCGTCGCTCACATCCGCGGGCACCGCGGAGGCCCGCCCGCCGGACTCGGCGATCTGCCGCGCCACCAGGTCCAGCTCCCCGGCGGAGCGCGCGGCCAGGATGACCGCCGCTCCCTCCCGCGCGAAGGCGCCGGCGACGGCGCGGCCGATGCCGCGGCCTGCGCCCGTGACGATGGCCACCCGGCCGCCGAGCTTCAAATGCTGAGCCCGCCGCGCGACTTGATCAGCTCCATGAACTCGGCCCGCGTCTCCGGGTTCTCCCGGAAGGCGCCCAGCATCGCCGAGGTCACGGCCTTGGAGTTCTGCTTCTCGACGCCGCGCATGACCATGCACAGGTGCAGCGCCTCCATCACCACCGCGACCCCGCGCGGCTGGAGCACCTCGTTGATCGTCTGGGCGATCTGGGTAGTGAGCCGCTCCTGCACCTGCAGCCGGCGGCTGAACATCTCCACCAGCCGCGCGATCTTGGAGAGGCCGACGATCTTCCGCGACGGCATGTACGCGATGTGACACCTGCCGACGAATGGGAGCAAATGATGTTCGCAGTTGTGCGTCAGGTGGCCGCCGACCAGGAACGTGGGATACGGGTGACACGTGAAGCTGTAGACGGTGTAGGGCTTCTCCGGTCGAGGGACCCGTCGCACGTCGAGCACCGTGCTGGACGTGCTGTCGAGCGGAATGTAGAACGCGCTCTGCTGGCGGAAGCCGTGCTTCCCGTACCATCCCGCTCGGGCCCATCGGTGTGAAAGGTAGATGCGGGAGGGGCCGTCGGTCCCGGTCAACGCGAGCGGTGTGTCCAGATACTCGGCCAGGGCGGCGAGGACCTTCGTGTTGGCGCTCACGATGAACTTCCCGGCGAGCCGGGCGCTCTTCACGACGAGCGTGATCCGGCGGCCGTCCTGCACGCTCCCGTCAGGGGTGATGGCTCCCAGCACATCTGCCGGCGCATAGCCCGGCTTCGGCGGGTGAGGCCGACGGCGGAGGGATCTCGGGTTGATCCATTCGACCTTGGTGCCCGCCTCGAGATCCTTGGCCTCTCGCCAGCCCGAGCCCGTCATCACCGGGTGCTCAGGGGTGAGACGGAAGCGGCCGCGCGTGGTCCGGACCTCCACCACCTCCCGCGTCTTTCGTGAAGTCACCCGGGTGACGACCGTCTCCTTCAGATGGCCGCGGTCGAGCGCCCAGAGGCGGTCTCCCGGCTTGACGGCGCGCGCGGGCTTCGCTCCGCCAACTGCATTGACGCTCTGCTTACTCGGGACGCACAGACTGTAGAAGTCGATGTCCTTGACGACCACCATCTCGTCGTACTCTTCGGTGAACAGGGCCTCGTTGAGCACGTCGTGGACATCCTGGCCGTACCCGGAGGTCAGGTACCTGTAGGCCTTGGCCACTCGCGCCGGCGTCCGCTCGAGTCCCTCGCGCGCGGGATCCTCGCCGATTTCCTTCAGCAGGTCACGGACCAGCCGTTCGAGCGCCGGGTACCCTTCATCGGCGGATTTCACCACTGCCCTCTCACGTCCTCACCGCGGTACTCGAACACGTTGTTGGCGGTCTCGATCACCGCCACCCGCCGGAGCCGTCCCGGCGGCAGAACGGGCTCGAGCCACTGCCAGAAGGTACGGGCGAGACTCTCGCCCGTCGTGATCACGCCGGAGAGCCCGGGGACGGTGGCCGAGAGGTCGTAGTGGTCCACCCGACCCAGCACCGCCGTCTGCACGGCGGCGTCCACCGTCGCGAGGTCGGCGGACATGCCGGTGACGGGATCGAGTTCCCCGCCGACGGTGACCTCGAGCAGGTAGTTGTGCCCGTGCTGGCGATAACACTGTCCGTAGATGCGCGCGTTCTCCTCCTCGGAAAGGGCCGCGTTCTCCAGCCGGTGGCCGGCGCTGAAGTGGTAGGAACGCGTCACGCGCAGGTCGCCCATCAGCCGAAGTACTCGACGTGGAAGGTGGGATCCTCCCACAACCTGAGGCGGTACAGGCGCTCGGCGCCCAGCTTGGGCGCGAGGAGGTCCCAGATGGCCCGCACCAGGTTCTCGGTGGTGGGAATGCTGCCCGAGGCGAAGAGCGCGTCGTGGTTGAGGTCCGCGTGGTCGAAGCGCGCGATCACGGCCTCCCCGACCAGCCGCTTGAGCTCGCCCAGATCCATCACCATGCCCGTCCGCGGGTCCACCGGTCCCCGGATGGTCACCTCGAGCACGTAGTTGTGCCCGTGCGCCACGGTGAGGTTCCTGAAGACGCGGGCATTCTCCTCGGGGGTCCACTCGTCGCGCCAGTAGCGGTGGGCCGCCGAAAACGTGAACTTTCGCGTCGCGTACACCATCCCCATCTAGCCACCAGCCTTCTAATGAGCCTCCAGCGAGTTTCGATTGCACCGAGCGAATACGCTCGATCTTACCGCGTCCAGGAAGCGCTCCGCCACGTGCCGTGGCGTGAAGCCGGCCGCCCGCCGCCGCCCCTCCGCGCCCAGCCGCCCCGCCCGCCCTGGGTCGCGCAGGAGGCCTTCCAGCGCCAGGGCGAGCGCCGCCGGGTCACGCGGCGGTGTGAGCACGCCGGTGACGCCCTCCAGCACGACTTCGGGGACGGCGGCGGCGCGGCATGCCACCACGGGCAGCCCGGCCGCCATCGCTTCGAGGAAGACGATGCCGAACCCCTCCTGGACCGAGGGGAGGCAGAAGAGGTCGGCGTTGACGTATTCCTCCGCCAGCCGCTCGCGGGACAGATCGCCCAGGAGCCGCGCCGAGTCCCCGAGCCCCAGCTCCGCGTGCAGGCGGCCGAGTGGCTCCCACTCGGGCCCCCGTCCTACGATGCGGACTTGAGCGTCGACGATTCGGCCTCTCAGGATGGCGCCCGCCCGGAGGAGATCTCCCAGGCGCTTGCGCGGGTACATCCGGGCGACGGACAGCACCACGGGGCCCTGGCGGGGTCGGCGCTGCGCGCGCGCGAACTGATCGTCCCATGCCGCGAGGTCGATCGCCTCTGGCACGACGGCGATGCGGTCCTCGGGAACCCCGTACTCGCGCTGGGCGACCTCGGCACAGTAGCGGCTGGTGACCATGACCAGGTCCGCCCGCCGGGCGTTGAGCCGTTCCCAGCGGGCCTGGACCCCCAGCAGCATGCGGACCCATCCCCGCTCGTTCTTGAGCTCGTCGGCGATGATGCCCTTGAGGCTCGCGACGAAGGGCGTCCGGCGGCGCCGCGCCCACAGGAAGCCGTCGAGGTCCACGCCCATCACGAGATCGCTGCCCCGCGGGGGCGAGAGGGCAACGCCCAGGTTGTAGAGCCAGCGGTCCAGGGTGTGAAGGCGCGTGCGCCAGCCGAGCGGACGCAGCTCGACCTCATGACCCAGAGCGGCGAGACCGCGCGCGAGCCCGGCGATCCCCACGAACGTGCCGCTGCCCTCCAGCGGGTTCGGCGGGGTGGAGGAGAGGACGGCGATGCGCAGAGCCCTACCCGACCTCTCGAGCGCTGACGTTGCCGGCACAGGCTTCTCGGATTGTTCGCCTCGGACGGCGGGGCCCCAGCCCCTGCCGCGTCCTGCGATTCGCACCGCGTCCTGGGGGGCGCCCGAGAAAACCCCGTGCGAGGCCGGCATTGTTCCGGCGCCGGCTTTGCCGGCGCAACCTTTTCATGGGGGAAGGCCTCGGAGGGCGCCGTCGAGGCCCCCTCCGACTCTCCTGGGGGGGAAGCTTCGGAAGGGGGGCTTCGACCCTCTTCCGAGCTTCCTACCGCCCCTGGAACTTGGGCGGCCTCTTCTCGAGGAAGGCGCGCGTGCCCTCCCTGTAGTCCTCGCTGTCGAATGTCTCCAGGCCGAGCGCCCGCAGCTTCTCGCGGTGCGCCTCGGTGATGCCCTCGAAGATGGCCTGGACCTGGGTCTTGGTGCCGCGCACCGACAAGGGCGCGTTGGCCGCCACGGCGCGCAGGTAGTCGGAGGTGTAGGCCTCGAGCTCCGAGGCGGGCAGGAGCCGCTGGATCAGGCCGATGCGAAGCGCCTCCTGGGCGTCCACCGCGCGCGCCGAGTAGAGGATATCCTTGGCATAGGCCGGGCCGACCAGATCGACGAGCTGATGGACGGCGTCCAGCCCGTAGATGATGCTGAGCCGGGCGGCCGGGATGCCGAACTTGGAGCCCCCGGCGGCGAAGCGCAGATCGCAGCCCATGGCGATGGCCATGGCCCCGCCCATGCAGAAGCCGAAGATCATGGCCACGGTCGGCTTGGGGCAGAGACGGATGGCGGTGTACGCGGCATCGGTCTGCTTGCCGTAGGCGAGCGCGGTCTGAGTGTCCCTGCGGTGCTCCTGGAACTCCGAGATGTCGGCGCCGGAGGCGAAGGCTTCCTTGCCGGCGCCGCGGTAGACGATGGCGCGGACGGAGTCGTCCTTGGACAGGCGCTCCGTCGCCATGGCGATCTCGGCCCACATGGCGAGGCTGATGGCGTTGCGCATCTTGGGCCGGTTGAAGACGACGGTGGCGATGGCCCCGTCCTGCTCCACCAGGATGTGGTCGCTCATGCGTGCCCTCCCCGGTATTCCTGGATCACGCCCTCGGCCAGGAGCATGTCGATGGCGGCGTCATCGTACCCGAGAGCAGCCAGGGTCTCCCGGGTGTGCTCGCCGGTCATCGGCGCCGCGCTCGCGACCTCGGCCGGCGTGCGCGACAACCGTACCGGCAGCGCCAGCACCTTGTGCTGTCCCCAGGCGGCGTTGGCGACCTCGCAGACGAGGCCGGCGACCTTCACCTGCGGGTCGGCGAACACCTGGTCGAGCGTGTAGATCGGACCGCATGCCACTCCTGCCGCATTGAGGGTCTCCACCCACTCGCCCGCCGCGCGCCGCTGGAACGCGGCCTCGAGGAACGCGTCCAGTTCCTTCCGGTTCCTCACCCGTGCCAGCGCGCCGGCAAACCGAGGGTCCTCGGCCAAGGACGACAGATCCAGGGCCTTGCAGAGGCGGCGCCACATGTCGTCGTTGCCCACGGCAAGGTTGAAGTAACCGTCCGCGGCCCGATAGACCCCCATGGGCGCGGTGAGCGGATGGTGGTTGCCGACGGGCGGAGGCACCTCGCCGGTGTTGATGTACTTGGCGGCCTGGAACGACAGGCTGCCCGCGAGTGCTTCCAGGAGCGAGGTCTCTACCTTCTGGCCGCGCCCCGAGGACTCCCGCTCGACAAGCGCCACGAGGATCCCGAGAGCGGCGAAGTAGCCCGCCAGCAAGTCCCCGATTGGAATGCCCACACGCAGAGGTGCCGTCTCGGCAGTGCCGGTGAGCCACATGAGCCCCGACATGCCCTGCACGATCTGATCGTAGCCGGGGCGGTGGCGGTACGGCCCCTCCTGGCCGAAGCCCGAGATGCTGGCGTAGATCAGGCGGGGGTTCTCGCGCGACAGGGCCTCGTAGTCAATGCCCAGCCGCCGCTTGACGTCGGGACGATAGTTCTCCACCACCACGTCCGCCCGCGTCACCAGCCGCTTGAGGATCGCGACGCCGCGCTCGTCCTGCAGGTTGACGGCAACGCTCTTCTTGTTGCGGTGCAGGTCCGCCGCGTCGAAGAAGACGCGCTCACGCCCCTCGCCGCCCGGCCGCTCCACGCGCAAGACCCGGGCGCCGAAGTCGCCGAGGATCTTCGTACAGGTCGGACCCGAGCGAACCGTGGTGAGGTCTATCACGGAGAAGCGCGCGAGCGGGCGGCCGACGTCAGTCACGAGAAGCCAGTGTAGCGGAGCCCTCTCGCAACTTCAAGGAGCCGCCGAGAACCGCGGCCGGTATAATGCTGGCGAGGACGAGCCATGAACGACGCCGACCGCCTGTTGGAAGCCATCAAGACCCTCGTCAAGGGGACGGGAGACCCGCGCGACCATGCGCTGCTCGACGAAGCCCACCCGGCGGATGTCGCCGCCGTGCTCCGCCAGCTTCCGTTGTCCGAGCAGGTGACGATCTTTCGCACGCTCTCGCAGGAGCGAGCCGGGGAGGTGCTTTCCGAGCTCGATGATCACGCCCTGCTCGAGCTGGTGCGCGCGCTCGACGAGGTCGAGGTCTCGCGCATCCTCGATGAAATGCCGCCCGAGCACGCCGCCGACGTCGTGGAGGAGCTGTCCAGCGAGCAAGCGGAAAAGATCCTCGACCTCATGCAGGAGGAGAAGTCCGAAGAGGTCCAGGAGATTCTCGAGTACCCGGAGCACTCGGCCGGCCGCCTCATGTCACCGGACTTCGTCGCCGTCAACGAGCGCGCCACGGTGGAGCAGGCGATCGACCACGTGCGCAAGTCGGTCTCGGAAGAGCGCGCCTTCGAGCTGTACGTGGTGGACGATCACCGGCATCTCGTCGGCGTCGTCCCGCTCCGGCGGCTCCTCACCGCCAATCCCGGCAGCCCCATCTTCGCCGTGCGCCATGAGGACGTGGTGGTGACCGTGACGCCGGAGATGGACCAGGAGGAGGTGGCGCGGCTCGTGGCGAAGTACGATCTCGTCGCGGTGCCGGTGGTGGATCACAGCAATCGCCTCGTCGGCACGATCACGGTTGACGACGTCATCGACATCTTGGGCGAGGAGGCCTCGGAGGACATTTTCCGCATCGCCGGCTCGGACGCCGCGGAGCTGGAGCGGCGCTCCCCGCAGCAGATCGCGCTCATGCGCCTGCCGTGGGTGCTGGCCACCCTCGCCATCGAGCTGTGCGCCGGCGTGGTGATCCACTATTTCGACAAGACCCTGAGCCGCGTGATCCTCCTCGCCTCGTTCATGCCGGTCATCCAGGCGATCTCCGGCAACACCGGCCTGCAGTCGGTGACGATGGTGGTGCGCGGGCTGGCGACCGGTCACGTGCAGCTCACGCGCTGGTGGGAGCCGCTCCGCCGTCAGATCCAGACGTCGAGCATTCTCGGCAGCGTGTGTGGGCTCGTGGTGGGGATCGTCGGCTTCTTCTGGCACTCGCCCGCGTTCGGGCTGATCGTGGCCGTCTCCATGTTCATCTCCGTCAATCTGTCGGGTGCGGCCGGCACGACCATCCCCATGGTCTCCAAGCGCCTGGGCTTCGATCCCGCCCTCACCGCCGGTCCCTTCGAGACGGCGTTCCAGGATGTGCTCGGGGTCACGATCTTCCTTTCCCTCGCCACCGTGCTCCTGCACTGGCTGACGTGACCGATGCGCGTGCGTCGGTCTCGTCAGTCGAAGAAGCGGAGATGACGACGGGCATCTCAGTACCTCCTGGACCGAATGCACATCTGACCGGAATGCTACACCGCAGCCTCCGGGCGTCCGATCCGGGCGCCGGCTAGTGTGGTGTCCCAGAAATCTGTTGACTCGCGGGCGCCGGGCGGGGCGGGGGGCCCCTCCGCGGAACCGTGGCTTCTGCGCGTTGCCGGAGGCCGTAGCCTCACTCTCGTGGCTCCTTACGAGTGCCCGGTGCGGGTTGCGACTCAGCGTGTTCCGCGGAGGGGTCCCCCGCCCCGCCCGGCGCCTTGTCCACAAGCTTCTGGGACAGGACTCTAGGCGTCGCGCCAGCCACTCGCGCGATCGAGGGTAGCGCTCGCTCACCGACTGACCGGCACCCCTCATCTCGCCACGAACTCGGGGATGACCTCCTTGCCGAGCCAGGCGAGCTGCTCCTCCATCACGTGTCTCGGCGTGCCCATGCTATTGCTCAGGTGCACGTACTCGAGGCCGGGGAATCTCTCTTCGAGAGACGTGAGGTACGCCACCAGCTCCTCGGGCGGCCCGGCGAACCAGGCCCCGATCTCGGTGTAGTGCTCGACGGTGGGGACGCCAGCCGCGTCCCAGCCGCCACGCTTGGTGGATGCCTGGAGCTGGGCCGGGGTGATGCCGGGGACAAAGCCCAGCGGACCAAACATCTTCACGTGCTCCTCGTACCACGGCGTGATCTCGCGGACGGCCCGCTCGCGCGATTCGGCGAGGTGAAAGAAGATGCCGAGGCTCAGGCCCTCGCCGAGGGCGTACTCGAGGCCGGCGCGCTCGGCGGCCTCCCGGTAGGCGTGGATGGACCGCTCCGCCATGGTGGCGGCGCCGCCGCCGATCAGGCCCTTGATCCGGTGCTTGATCATGAAATCGAGGCCGCGAGCACCGGCGCTCACGACGGGCTGCCAGCATTCGACCGGCCGTCGGAGCGGCCGCGGAACCAGGGTGATCTCCTCGAGCTCGTAACCGCGATAGGGCACGGTGGGTGGCAGCGTGTAGTGCTTGCCCCGGTGCGAGAAAGACTCCGAGTGGAAGGCCTTCATGACAATGTCCACCTGCTCCTCGAAGAGGTCCCGGTTGGCGTCGGCGTCGAGCATCGGAGCGCCGAAGGTCTCGACCTCGCGCGTGTGGTAGCCGCGGCCCACGCCGAAGGTGACGCGCCCGGCCGTCAGGATGTCGGCGGTGGCGAAATCCTCCGCCAGCCGGAGCGGGTGCCACATGGGGGTGATGTTGAAGCCGCACCCGATGCGCAGGCGCGACGTCAGATGAGCGAGGTGGACGGCGACCATCAGGATGTTCGGGATGCACTCGTAGCCCTCGTGCTGGAAGTGGTGCTCGGCCAGCCAGAGGGTGCGGTACCCGTGCGCGTCCACGCACCGGGCTATCGCCTCGGTCTTCTCGAAGACGGAGGCCAGGTGCTCGTTCGAGTAGCGGCGCTCGTTGGCAGGGGTGGCGAGCTGCCCCATGTCGCCCAGGTCGATGTGACCCGCGTAGACGGTTGAGAACTTGGTGATCATGTCGGCGTCCTCTTTCCTATGGGCCTCTGAGGAGGTTGAGCCGCGATGGTAGCACCCCGGCGCCGGGCCCACAACCCTCGCCTGAGGCGGACGGACCAGGCGACGAGCCCCAGAGGACACCTGGACCTGTACGTGTTCAATCCGGAGGAACGGGCCGCGCGGTAATGGCCGGGATCCGCTCGCCGCCACCTTCGCCGTTGACAAGCCCCAGGGCGCGGGGCAGAGTCTTGGCACCCTTCGAGAAACTCCCCCTGCTGGAGGTGTGGGCATGACACGGACCGTCCGGTTCCGGAGCGCGCTGGTCGGATTCATCGCGGTGGCGGTGCTCACCGCTGGGGCGGCCGGCGCCGCCGACACACCGCGGAAGGGCGGCGTCCTGAGAGTAGGGAACCTGGGCGAGCCGCCGGCGCTGGACCCGCACTGGACCACCGCCAGCATCACCGAGACCCTCACCAATCACATCTACGAGGGGCTCTACAGCCTCGACGGCAACAAGCGGCCCGTTCCCATGCTGGCCGAGAGCCATACGGTCAGCCGGGATGGGCTGACTTATACTTTCAAGCTGCGCCAGGGCATCAAGTTCCACAACGGCAAGGAGATGACCTCCGAGGATGTGGTCGCCTCGCTCAGCCGCTGGGGCAAGCAGTCCATCTACGGCAAGGCCCTGTTCGCCCAGGTGTCCGAGTTCAAGGCGCTCGAGCGATACACGGTCGAGATGAAGCTCAGGGAGAAGTCGGCCATCGTCCTCATCTCCCTGGCCGTGCCGAACAATTTCGGCGCGATCTATCCCAGGGAGACCGCCGACAAGTTCCCGCCCGAGACAAAGGTGACGGAGTACGTCGGCACCGGCCCCTACAAGCTGGCCGAGTGGAAGCCAGATCAATACATCCGCATGGTCCGCTTCGAGGAGTACAAGGCGCGCAACGAGAAGCCCAACGGCTACGGCGGCGGCAAGACGGCCTGGCTCGACGAGATCCGCTGGGTGCCGGTGCCCGAGGTCGCCACGCGCGTGGCCCAGGTGGAGACCGGCGAGCTCGACTTCGCCGACGACCTCAACCTGGACGCCTACGACCGGCTCAAGAAGAACCCGAGCGTGCGCCCGATCATCTCCAAGCCCTACTACTGGCTGGTCGCGGTCTTCAACAAGAAGGAAGGCCTGATGACCAACCAGAAGCTCCGCCAGGCCTGGCAGGCGGCGCTCGACATCGAGCCGATCATGAAGAACGTGGCCGGCGGCCGCAGCGAGTTCTATCGAATGGACGCGAGCCTGGCGCCCGTGGAGATCACCGCGTGGCACACCAAGATAGCCGGGCTGCCGTGGAACGAGCACAACAAGGATAAGGCTCGCCGCCTGCTGCAGGAGTCCGGCTACCGCGGCGAGCCGATCCGGTTCATGACCACCCAGGAGTACAAGTGGATGTACGACTTCGCGCTGCTGACCAAGCAGCAGCTCGAAGACGTCGGCTTCAAGATCGACCTCCAGGTGGTGGATTGGGCGACGCTGGTCAAGCGGCGCAACAACCCGAAGGAGTACGACGTCTTCACGACGGGCATGGGCACCTTCTACGATCCCACCCACCACATCTATCTCACCTCGAGCTGGCCCGGCTGGACCTCCGACGAGGACATCCTCCGGCTGCAGGCCGAGCTGGCCCGGGAGACCGACCCCAAGACGCGCATGGCGCTGTGGGAGAAGCAGACGCGGCAGTTCTACGAGAAGGTGCCGGTGATCCGGTACGGGGACCTGTTCGGCCTGCGGGCGGCGCGGACCACGGTCAAGGGCTTCGACGAGGGGAACGAGCGCATCCGTTTCTACAACGTGTGGCTCGACAAGTAGCCCGCTGAGACGGCGGGGCCGCGCCTTGACGGCCCTGCCGCGATCCCGTGACCGCCTATCTCGTCCGCCGGGTGCTGGCCATCATTCCCGTGATGGCGGTGGTCGTCACCGTCGTCTTTCTCCTGATTCACCTGATCCCCGGCGATCCCGTCAGCGTCATGCTCGGGCCCGACGCGACCCCCGCCCAGATCCAGGCGACGCGCCAGGCGCTGGGGCTGGACCGGCCGCTTCACGAGCAGCTGCTCCGGTTCTACGGGCGCGTCCTCCGCGGAGACCTGGGCCAGTCGTACTTTCTCGACCGTCCCGTGACGACGGCGCTCCTCGAGCGTGCCGAGCCTACCCTGGTGCTCATGGCATCGGCCCTCCTGATCGCCGTCGTCATCGGCGTGCCGTCGGGGATCGTGGCGGCCGCGCACCGGGGCTCGGTATGGGACCGGGGCCTCATGCTGGGCTCGCTGCTCGGCGTGTGCATCCCGGGCTTCTGGCTGAGCCTGAACTTCATCTATCTCTTCGCGGTGCGGCTCGGCTGGCTGCCGGCGGCCGGCTATGCGTCGGTGCTGGCCGACCCGGTGGCCGCGCTGAGGTACCTGGTGCTGCCGGCCGTGTCGCTGGGCTTCAATCAGTCGGCGCTGATCGCCCGGATCAGCCGCTCGTGCATGCTGGACGCCCTCCAGCAGGACTACATCCGCACGGCCCAGGCCAAGGGCCTCCCCGAGCGCTCGGTCACCTACGTCCACGCCTTCCGCAACGCGCTCGTGCCCGTCGTGACGGTCATCGGCGTCACGACGGCGGTGCTGATCGGCGGCGCGGTGGTGACCGAGATCGTCTTCAACATCCCGGGCCTGGGCCGCCTGATCATCTCGGCGATCCTGCGCCGCGACTATCCGGTGGTGCAGGGTGTCGTCCTGGTTACCGCCGCGGTCTACGTGCTCATCAACCTGGCGGTGGACGTACTCTACGCATTCATCGATCCGCGCATCCGCTATGACTGAGTCGGCGCCCGGCGCGCGCGACGGCGCGATGCCGGCGCCCGTGGCGACCGCGGTCACGCGCCCGGGCCGGCTCCGCCGACTGGCGCGCAATTCCAACGTGGTGGCCGGCGTGGCGATCTTGCTGATCTTCGTGCTGGCGGCCCTGCTGGCCGACGTCGTCTCCACCCACAATCCTACGCGGCTCGTTCCGGCGAGCCGGCTACAGCCGCCGAGCGCCCAGCACTACCTCGGCACCGACGAGTTCGGCCGCGACGTCTACAGCCTGGTCGTGCACGGCAGCCAGGTGTCGCTGCTGGTGGGGCTGACGACCATGCTGCTCACGTCGTTCGGCGGCATCGTGATCGGCCTCGTGGCCGGATATTTCCGCCGGCTCGACGTCGTGGTCATGCGCTTCATGGATGGGCTGATGGCCTTCCCCGCGGTCCTGCTGGCCATCGCGCTCATGGCGGCGCGCGGGCCGGGTGTCTGGAACGTGATCTTCGCGCTCTCGGTGGTCTACATGCCCCGCACCGCGATGCTGATCCGCAGCACGGTGCTGAGCATCCGGGAGCTCGACTACATTCAGGCCGCGCAGGCCCTGGGGAGGCGGAACCTCGGCATCGCGTTCCGGCACATCCTGCCCAATTGCGTGGGGCCGTTGCTGGTGCAGGGCAGCTTCATTTTCGCGTACGCCATCCTGGCCGAGGCCATCCTGGGCTTCCTGGGCGTGGGCGTGCCCCCCTACGTGCCCTCATGGGGTAATGTGATCGCCAGCGGCAAGAACGTGATCCGCGAGGCGTTCTGGGTCAGCCTCTTCCCGGGTCTCGCCCTGACCTTCGCGGGGCTCAGCCTGAACCTGCTGGGGGACGGCCTGCGCGATGTGCTCGATCCTCGGCTGCGCGTCCACGAGCGGCGCTAGGGCCGTCGCCGGCGGGCGCGCTGGGCTATGGGCTCCCGCCGCGATGACACCCGCGCAAGCCCGTCGCGGCGAGAGGCCGCGACCTGCCGGACCTCCCGCCGCGATGGTCTGACCGGTTGGTTCACTCGTTACTTCGTCGTCTTCCCCATCTGGCTCGGGACGATCTCGCTCGCGATCATCTGGCCATGGCTCACGAACGGCAGACGCGATACCTGGCCCGGTGTCAGCAATCGCGAGGCTGACTCGGGAAGTCTTTGGCCCCAGCGTCCAAGATTGTGATCCGTGGCAT
>WNGF01000547.1_pt1 | contig 54671 bp, 44 predicted proteins | sample 5400641 | NCBI WGS metagenome assembly WNGF01 (sample SAMN13153371, study PRJNA577476) | soil metagenome | isolation source: 80 cm soil or saprolite under grassland replicate 2 | place: USA:California | collected 2016-06-15
GTCTCGCCCACATGGATGCTGCCGCGCCCGTAGGCGGCAACCGCAGAGGTATCGAGAACCAGCCGAGCCGAACTGCCCCTCACGCCACGTTAGCTTCGGCGATGCGCCGGTCGTGCTCGGCGGTGGCCTGCTCCCAGCGCTCTGGCGTCCATTCGCGGTCCAGCTTCGCGAGCTTTGTCCGGATCATCTGGCGCGCCTGGGCGCGCTCGTCATCGACGAACGGTTCACGAGTCGGCTGGTCGGCCATGACTGAGAGGATACCCGTCGGAGCAGCGACAAGCGTGACCTGGAAGTCGGCATGTACTCGACATGCCTGCGTTCCGGGAACCGCCGGGGTCTGGCCTTTACCGGCTATCGGGCGCCGATTCACCGATCACCCGATCTGATCGACACGCCGGCCGTCGTGCAGGTACCCGACCGTACCCCGTTCGAGTGCGACGCTCGCTTGCTCGACGCGCCGCCACACATAGGGCCGCAGCAATTGGCTCGCCTCGTCCAGATCCTAGGGGCATGACGACGACTGGGATATGAAGCCTCGGTGGCCGGGAGGCGGCCGGCCGCAAGCGTCGCGGGACGATGCGGCCGGCCGGCCGGTCTCCTACGTCGTGAACGGCAACCGCAGAACTGACTGGTTCCCAACGCCGAGTGTGGTCGGGCCGGTGCCGATCGCGCTCCAGACCTCCGCTCTGATCCGCCCGTTGCGCAGGTTGCCGAGCGCGCCGCTCGATGAGAGCAGCCCGGCGTTCTGGGTGTAGTGCTCCCAGCCGACAACTGGGTCCGTGGCGAAGTACCGGTACGTCTCCACCCGGTCCCACGTGCCGTCACCGGTCAGGTCGTAGGAGATGCGTAGCTGGGTGCCGTTGCCGACGACGGTGCCCGCGTCGAGGAACAGGTCGAACGTGCTGACACCGCCGGTGAAGCTCAGGTTCACCCCGCTCGCCGTGTACGTCAGCTGGTTGGTCGGCGTGCCGTCGTGGTTGGTGCCGCCGGCCGAGGGCACGATGTCGTTCGCGGCGGTTCCGGTCGTACCCGTCAGCCCGCCGCCTTGGCGCAGGAACAGCGTGGGAGAGCCGGGCGTCCCGGTCGGCGACGGCGTCGGCGAAGGGCCCGCGCTGGGCGACGCGGTCGGCGACGGCGTAACCCCACCGCCACCGAGGTCCACGCCGGTCCCGGCGGGGCTGCGCCATGCGGTCGCCCCGGCCGGTACGGACAGTGTGGCCCCGTCGGAGAAGTGCACCGTGACGGCCGCCGCTGTCCCGTTGTACGCCGCGTAGGTCTTCGCGCCGGCCTTGTTGAGCACCGCATATGTGGGCACGTCTGCGGTCACGCCGACATCCGGCGTGCCATAGGCGTTCAGCGAGGAGATCCAGTGGTACGAGTGCGGTCGTGAGTCGCCGTCCTCCGGCGTGAACGACGCGCTGTTGTACAGCGACATCGCCTGTCCTGGGTCGGCGATAGCCAGGAACTCGTAGAGGATGTCCTGCCAGACGGTCTCGGTACCGCCGTTGCGGGTACGCATCTCGGTGAAGTTCTGGACGATGTCCGACTTCCATCGGGCGTGGTAGAGCGACCCGCCGGTGATTGGCAGCATGTTGATGCCATGGATCATCTCGGGCTCGGCGCTGAAGAAGGTCGCGTAGTCGGCGCCGTCGCCCCAGATCAGGCCGGCGGTGTCGAACCCGTACTCGGGCGGGAACACCGCGTTCGACGCGTCGAACCAGTAGTCGCCGATGGCGTTGCGCTCGGTCGTGTAGAGGTAGATTGCCGCGTCGCGCATGGCCAGGTCACCGGTCGCCTGCCCGAACAGGATCGCTCCCGTGGCGAACATCATCGCCTCGGACGACGACTCCTGGTTGTTGCCCGCGCCGAAGCCGGCGTGGCCAGACGCCCAGGAGTTTCCGGCGTACGGGTCGAAGTGGCGCAGGAACGGGAACCGGGTGTCGGTGCGGTCCCAGTTGTCGCACTCCTTCATCAGCAGCTTGACCATCCCGCCGAAGCGGGCGGCGGAGGCCCACGACGGGTCTTGCTGCGCCACGATCGCGGCGGCCAGCACGAAGTACCCGTAGTGGAAGTGGTGGTCGTTGAGCTCGGTGTCGGAGCCGAACTCGGCCGGGTAACCGATCAGCGTCGACCACGCCGGGTCGTACGCGAACAGGCGGCCGGTCTCGCCGGAGCTCGCGGTGAGCCAGTCGGTGAGCCGGTCCCGGACGATCGTCAGGAGCTGGTCACGTGCGCCGGTATAGCCGATCTGGTTGGCGATGCGGACCAGCGTGGCCAGCCGCCACAGGTACTTGCCCTGCCAGTACGTGCCGGGCTTGCCGAAGAAGTGGTCGCCCTCGGCCAGGACCGCGTCGATGCCGGCCCGGATCCTCGCCGTGTCGGCGTTGTCCGCCAGCGGCAGGGCGGGCAGCACGCCGTTGAACGTCGACCGGGTGGTGAACCTGGCACCCTCACGCAGCTTCATCAGCCCGCGGGGCGAGACGTAGGTGAAGCCGGTCACCGCCTCGGGCGACCGGACCCACTGCTGGCGGTACTCGGCGAGCAGCGTGCCGGTCTGCGTGCCTTGCCGGGCAGTGGTCGTGGCCGTGTAGGTCGTGGTGACCTGTGCGTTGGTCGGGTTGTAGGACCAGCTGACCCGGGTGTCGGTGACGAAGGAGTACGCGTACGTGGTGAACAGCGCCATCGCGCTCCGCGAGGGCAGCAGCGCCACCGAGAAGAACCCGGCGGCGGCGCTCGCCTCGGCGGTGCCGATCACCGACCACGGCGCACCGGTGGGCGCGAACAGCCCGTACTCGTGGCCGTTGGTGGTGACGCCCAGGATGTTGCCGCTGTTCTGCCAGATCGACATGGGGCCGTTGAAGACCACGCGGGCTCGGCCACCGGCGGCCTCGCCGTAGACGTACGGCATCCCATGGCCGATCGTGGCGCGGAACGTACGCGTGCCGTCCGCCCACTGTGGAGAGACGGTCCAGTCCGACCAGCCGTCGACGAGGGTGCGCGGCGCGTTGAGCCCCGTCATGCCGACGATCAGGTCGTCGCGGTGCTGGTACTCGTAGAACTTGCCGCTGTTGGCCAGCGTTACGGTTGTCGGATAACCCACGCCGAGTCCGTTCGCGTACGCATGGAACGACAGCGGGTGGGCGAACATGTTCTGCGAGAACGAGGCACCGGGACGGAACTCCCAGACCAGCGAGGACCACCAGTCGTTGGTGGGCACCGGCTTGCCGGCCATCCTGGCGGTCACCTTCGGGGTGACCGCCACATGGTCCTGGTTGGACGGTCCTGACGTGCCGGCCGCGCGGGTGCTGGCGTAGCTGCCCTGGCCGACCGTGACGGCGTTGGCGTTGGACGAGATGAGGAACGGCACGACGGCCGCCGCGGCGAGGGCGGCCACGATGAGTAATCGGCGCAACCGCACAGGGACCTCCGAAGTGAGTCAGCCGAGTGGGTTGGCGCGCGCCTCGGCGAGCAGGTACCACGAGGTCGCGCCGACGTGACGGTTCGGGTAGTAGCCAAAGCCGAAGCCGGTGTCGAGCGGGCTGGAGGCGGAGACGACGCCGGAGCGCTCGGGTAGCGCGGCACCGCCCATGGTCTGCCCGGCGCCGAGGGTGTCCTGCGCCTTCTCGATCGACTCGATGAGCCGCCGCGCGGACGTTTCGTCGCCTCGCTGGTGGCGCTGCCGGAGTGCGGCGGCGAGGTGAGCGGTGCCTTCGAACCACACGCCGTTGCGGTCAGGGTTGGGCTGGAACGGCGCGATCGGCGCGTCCTCGTTGGCGACCAGGCTGGCGGTGCTGAAGGTGACCCCTTCGAAGGACAGGCCGGGCGGCACCTTGCTGTTGCGCCGGTCGGCGTTGTCGAGCACCTTGAGGTTGTTGGCGGCCCAGTCCACCGACCTCGCCGACCGGCGGGAGCGCAGCGCAAGGAAGCTCCAGGTCTGGGTGTCCTCCGGGATGGGGAACCGGTTGATGGTGGTGCCGTCGTTCGTACCCGTCCAGTAGAACCCGGCGTCCGGCTCGAACATCCGGTCGACGAACTCGGCGGCGTGGTCGCGCCGTTGCCGCCAGACCCGGTTACCGGTCAGGTCCGCCAGCTGGCCGAAGAGTCCAACCAAGTCGATGTTGTGCTCGGTTGCGCTGAACGGCAACGGGTTGTTGCCGCCGTCGACGCCGAACCGGTAGCCACCAAGCGGCTGGTTGGAGAAGGTGTTCGCAATGATCCACTCCCCGATGCGGACCGCGCCGTCGCGGAACCGGGCCTCGCGAGTCCGCCGGGCAAGCGCCACCAAGGCGATGCCGGCCCAGGCCATGTCGCCCACGGCGGTGCCGGTGAACCCGAACTGGAATCCGACGTTGGCCTTGCCGTCGGCCCGGACAAAGCCATCGGGCTGCGGCGAGCCGTCGTAGAAGACGTACGGCCCGACGTTGTATGCCTGGCGCAGCCGCCCATCGCTGTGCTGCGGGTCGTGGTCCTGGGCAAAGAGCAGCGCGTCGCCGAGGGTCACGGCGCGCTGCCTGGACTCTGCCCGCCGGTCGGCGAGATGGGCGAGGACGGCCAATGCGTTGTCGTACACGAATGCGGTGCTGAACAAGCCGGACTGGTCGGCGTAGCTCTGCGCCAGCCGGGTCGGGCCGAAGGCGGGATAGGCGTCCATGGCGGCGTCGAGGAATGACAACGCACGCCGGCGTGCCGGGCGGCCCGGCGTGGTGGCCTCGGCCGTGGCTGGCACGGCACCACCGGCGACGGCGAAGGCGATTGCGGCGCCGGATCCGAGGACCAGTCGCCTGCTGATGCCTCTGGAGGACGGCTGTGTGAGCGGTTCATGCATGACCGGGTGAGCCTCTCTGCAGGTCGGATGCTGAGGGCGGACTGACCGGAGGAGAGAGCGCTCTCATATGTGCTCGTGATTGTGCGACTCCGCGGTGGGCGCGTCAATAGCTTGGGGCGTTCGCGGGCCTTGAACCCGCGATCTGGAGAGCGCTCTCCATCACGCTCGGCGCCGGCTCATGCGGACTCGCGGATCACCAACGCGGTGGGCAGCACCAGCGCGGGTTCGACCTGCTCCCCCGCCGCGAGCCGCAGCAGCTGCCGCGCCAGCTGCCGGCCGAGCGTGATGATCGGCTGGCGCACGGTTGTGAGCGGCGGGTCGGTGTAGCGAGCCAGCTCGATGTCGTCGAAGCCGACCACTGCGACGTCGTCCGGTACCCGCCGGCCGGCCGCCCGCAACGCGCCCAGCGCGCCGTGCGCCATGAGGTCGCTCGCCACGAACACCGCGTCCAGCCGCGGATCCCGCTCCAGCAGCTCGCGCATGGCGTTCGCGCCTGACTCCCGGGTGAAGTCGCCGTACGCCACGACCGGACGCTGGTGCGCGCCGCGGATCTCGGTACGGTAGCCGGCGAGACGGTCCACGCCGGCCACCATGTCACGGGGTCCGGCGATCGTGCCGATCCGGCGGCGGCCGGTGCCCACCAGATGGCGGACCGCCGCCGCCGCACCGCCGACCGAGTCAACGTCCACATACGGCACTGTGGAGCGACCGAGCGGCCGGCCGCCGGACACGACCGGTACCGCCATCCGCGCCAGGGTCATCGGCAGCGGGTCGGCGCCGTGCACCGACGCCACCATGACGCCGTCGACGTGACCGGCAAGAACGTACTGGCCGATCCGGTCGTGGCTCGCGGTCGAGCCGGACATCATCAGCAGCAGCTGCTTCCCGGCGCCCTCCAGCTCCTGGCTCACGCCCTGCACGATCCGGTGGAAGAACTGGTCGTCGGAGAAGACCCGGCTGGTGGTCTCCGGGAAGACCAGCGCGATCGAGTCCGTCCGCTGGGTCACCAGGCTGCGCGCCGCCTGGTTCGGCACGTACCCGAGCTCCCGCACGGCGTCCAGCACCGCGGCGCGTACGTGCGGGCGTACCGCGCTGGAACCGTTCACTACCCGGGAAACGGTCGCGCGTGACACTCCGGCCAGCAGCGCGACCTTCTCCAATGTCGGCCGCGGCCGCCCGGTGCTCATCTGCGGATCGCTACGCGTTGCCGAGGCCGCCGGTGCTGATCACCTCGCGGTACCAGTGGGCGCTGTCCTTCCAGGTCCGCCGTTGCGTCCGGTAGTCGACGTGCACGATGCCGAAACGCTTGGCATAGCCATACGCCCATTCGAAGTTGTCCAGCAGCGACCAGACGAAGTAGCCGCGAACGTCCACGCCCTCGCGCAGCGCCTCGTGCGTCGCCGCCAGATGCGAGCGCAGGTACGCGACCCGCTCCGGGTCGTGCACGGCGCCGTCGGTGGAGTGCTCGTCGGCATAGGCGGCACCGTTCTCGGTGACCAGCAGCGGTACGTCGCCGTAGTCACGCCGCAGCCGCAGCAGCAGGTCACGAAGCCCGGTCGGGTCAACCGGCCAGCCCATGTCGGTGACCGGGCCCGGCGCCTGGTGGAACCGCACCGCGTCGCACGCCGGCCACGCCGACGGCCGCTGGTCGCCGGCCGGCTCGCCCCCGCCGACGAGCACCGGCTGGTAGTAGTTGAGCCCAAGCACGTCGATCGGCGTGGCGATGGCCGCCAGGTCACCGTCGCGGACGAAACCCCAGTCGGTGAGCGCGGCCGTGTCTTCCAGGACGTCCGACGGGTACCGGCCGTGGAACACAGGGTCGAGGAAGATGCGGTTCAGCAGGCCGTCGACGCGCCGCACCGCATCCTGGTCTGCCGGTGTCGACCCGATGCCGCGCACCGTGGAGAGGTTGAGCACCAACGACACCTGGCTGTCGCGGTCGACCATGTCGCGCAGCACCTGCGCCCCGAGACCGTGCGCCAGCAACAGGTGGTGCGCCGCTGCGAGCGCCGCCGGCTGGTCGGTACGGCCCGGAGCGTGCTCGCCCGAGGCGTACCCGAGAAACGCCGAGCACCACGGCTCGTTCAACGTTGTCCAAGCCGCCACGCGGTCGCCGAGGCGTGCCGCGACGAGCTGGGTGTACTCGGCGAAGCGGTGGGCGGTGTCCCGGTTGGCCCAGCCGCCGGCGTCCTCCAGCTCCTGTGGCAGGTCCCAGTGGTACAGCGTGAGCACGGGGCGCACGTCGACGCTGAGCAGCTCGTCGACCAGCCGGTCGTAGAAGCCGGCCCCGGCCGGGTTGACCGCGCCCCGCCCGGTCGGCTGGATCCGCGACCACGACATCGAGAACCGGTACGCGTTCAGCCCCAGCCGGGCCATCAGCGCCACATCCTCCGCGTAGCGGTGGTAGTGGTCGGTCGCCTGCTCGCCGGTGTCGCCGCCGGCCACCTTGCCCGGGATGGCGCAGAACGTGTCCCAGATCGAAGGGCTGCGCCCGTCTTCCTTGGTCGCGCCCTCGATCTGGTAGGCCGCCGTCGCGGCGCCCCACCAGAAGCCGGACGGAAACATCAACGCATCCGGCCCTTCCCGGCGCCCATCGACAGTCGTCTGCGCATCCACGGACGCACTCATGCCGGCACCTCGCTGCGCTCGGCGCCGTCATGAGGCACCAAGGCGCTGAGCCCATGATTCGCTCGCTGACGCTCGCTCATGCAGCAACCTCCCCGTCTCGCCGTACCCATGGACAACTGGTCATCCCTTGACCGCCCCTTGCATGATTCCGCCGAGGATCTGCCGTCCCATCAGGAGAAAGACAACGAGGATCGGCAAGGTCGAGATGAGCGCACCGGTCAGCACCAGCGAGAGGTCCGGCACGTAGCCACCGGCCAAAGTGGACAGTGTCACCTGGACGGTCGGGTTCTGCGGCGTCATGACCACCAGCGGCCAGAAGAAGTCGTTCCAGGTGGCCATGAACGTCAGCATGGCCAGCACCGCCGCCGCCGGGCGGGCCACCGGCAGCACGACATGCCAGTACAGCCGTAGCGTGGAGCAGCCGTCGATCCGGCCGGCCTCCAGCAGCTCGGTGGGCAACGCGGTCAACAGGTACTGGCGCATGAAGAACACGCCGAACGCGCTCGCGGCCGCCGGCAGGATGAGCGCCTGGATGTGGTTGTTCCAGTGCAGCCAGTTGGCCATCATGATGTACAGCGGGATGATGCCGAGCTGCGGCGGCACCATCATCGTCGCGATGACCAGGCCCAGCAGGGTGTTGCGGCCACGGAAGCGCAGCTTCGCGAAGGCGAAGCCGGCCAGCGTCGAGGTCAGCACGACCGAGAACGTCACCGTACCGGCGACCAGGAACGAGTTGATCAGCGCCAGCCGCATGTCGGTCTGGGTGAAGACCTTCCCGATGTTCTCAAGCAGCCGGGTGCCCGGCAGCAACGCGGGCGGTGCCTTGGAGATGGCGGCGTTGTCGTGCGAGGCGGCCACCACCGTCCAGTACACCGGGAAGATCGACAGCACCAGGACGGCGCCGATGAGCAGGTATGTTCCCCATCCCGCCGACAGCTGCCGGCTGCCGCTCTCGCCCTTATCACGCTGGGGCACGACCATCGTCGGTACCGTCATGACGCCCTCCCATCAAGAACCGGCGGCAAATTCGCGCTCCGCTCCGCTCCGCGACTCATGACGCCTCCACCCCACGCATCCGGCGGGCGATGAGCAGGTTGACCACGACGCACAGCAGGATGACGCCGAACATCGCCCACGAGATCGCCGCGCCGTAGCCGTACTTGAACTTCTGCCAGAACTGGTCGTACGTGTAGAGCGCCAGCGTCTGGAACTGGTGCTGCGAGCCGCCCGCGGTCGGCGTCTGGCTCACGTTGAACAGCAGCGGCTCACCGAACAGCTGCAGCGAGCCGATCGTGGACACCACGACCGTGAACAGAATCGTCGGCCGCAGCATCGGTACCGTTATCGACCAGAACTGGCGCATCCGGCTCGCGCCGTCGATGGCCGCGGACTCGTACAGGTCGAACGGGATCGCCTGCATGCTGGCCAGGTAGATCAGCGCGTTGTACCCCGTCCAGCGCCACGTGACGATCACCGAGATCGCCAGCCACGACGACAGCGTGCCGGCCTGCCATTCGATGCGGTCCACGCCGACAAGGCCGAGAAGCCAGTTGATGAGCCCGTAGTCGCGGCCGAAGAGCTGTACGAAGATGATCGTGACCGCGGCGACCGAGGTCACGTTGGGCAGCAGCACGCCCATCCGCACGAACGTGCGCCCGCGGAGCCGGTAGTTGAGCAGGTGCGCGATGCCCAGCGCCAGCAACAGCTGGGGAACGGTGGAGATCAGGCCGATGCCGATGGTGTTCTTCAGCGCGTTCCAGAAGAAGGGGTCGTGCCACAGCGTGACGTAGTTGGCGAACCCCACCTTCTTGTCCTCGCTGCCCGGGGTGTCGGCACGCCAGCCGGTGAGCGACACGTAGGCCGTGTAGACCAACGGGAAGAACCCGAAGACGCCGAAGACCACGAAAAACGGCGCGATGTACAGGTACGGCGAACCCTTGACGTCCAGGCGGTGACGCCAGAATCGGCGCCGCTTCACCACGGCGTGCTCAGGCCGTACGTGGCGTTGGGTCAGGACGGCCATAACGCGTCCATTTCTCGGTTCTCCTCTGGACGGGAGTACGGGCGGTCTGCGGCACCGGGCAACGCCGGGTTGCCGGTGCCGCGCGACCGACCGTGGTGTAACTGGCTAGCTGGTGAGGTTCTTGATGTCCGCCAAGGCCTTGGCCCAGGCGACGTCCGGCGTGGCCTTGCCCTGCTCGATCGAGACCAGGGCGTTGGCGATCGCGTTACCGATCTCGCCGCCGTGCGCGCCGAGCGGCTGGTACTTCAGGTTGCGCGCGGACTCGGAGAAGATCTTCCCGACCGGTGCGTTGTTGAAGAACGGGTTGGTGAAGTTCGCGACGTCCGGCTGGCTCCACAGCGCCTGGGCGGAGGGGAACTGGCCCTTGTTCTTGAACAGCCACGACTGCTGCTCCGGTGCGGTCAGCCACTTCGCCAGCTCCGCGGCGGCGGCCTGGTTCTTGCTGGCGGTCGGCACGACCAGGTAGGAGCCGCCCCAGTTGCCGCCGTGCGTACCGGGGATCGTGGCCACGTCCCACTTGCCGCTGGTCTCGGGGGCGTTGTCCTTGATGTAGGCGAGCATCCACGCCGGGCAGGTGATGGTGGCGAAGCCGCCCTTCTGGAAGCCGGTGTTCCACTGTGGAGTGAACGCGGCGAGCGCCGCCGACTGGCCCGCCTTGATGCTGTCGACCGTCTTGTCGAAGGCCTGCTTGACGGCCGGGTTCGTGGTCACTGCGACGTTGCCGGAGGCGTCGTACACGCCCTCAGGCGCCTGGAACAGGATCGCGTTGAAGACGTTGCTGCTCGCGTCGTACCACTTGGCGGTGGGCACCTTCGTCAGGAACTGCTTGCCCACGTTGAAGTAGTCGTCCCAGCTGTCGATCAGCTTCGAGACCGACTCGCGGTCGGTCGGCATGCCCGCCTGCTTGAACAGGTCGGTGCGGTAGCACATCGCCAGGCCGCCGATGTCGGTACCCACGCCGAACAGCGACTTGCCGTCGGCACTCATCGCGGGCTCCAGCTTCGCGTCGGACCAGATGCCTTTGTCCACGCCCTTGTCCAGGAAGTTGACGAACTTGGCCGCTTGTGGCCGGAAGCCCGCGACCTGGCCGATCTCGATGGCCTCGATGTCAGCGGTGCCGGCGCCGGCGAGCAGGTGCGCCTGCAGGTTCTTGTGGTGCGTGTTGTAGTCGGTGACGTTTTCCTTGATGGTGACGTTCGGGTGCGCCGTCTGGTACTGGGCGTAGAGGTCCTTATAGCCGAAGTCGCCGAACAGGTTCACCGTCAACGTGACCGGCTCGTTGCTGGCCTTGCCGGCGTCCTTGGACTTGTCACTACAACCGGCGAGCACCGTGCCCGCCAGCATCATGCCGACCCCGAAGACCACGGCCGGGCGTTTGATCATTGCGACGCGCATGGAGACTCCTCGTTTCTCCCATGTGGTTCGTTGCCAGGGCCCGCTGCGGCTGAGCCATCGGGTATCGACGGGTCGGCCGTGGACCGGCACCCTGGGGTGTGCAGGCTGCCTTGGACGTCCGTGGTCGCGGACGTTGCGTCGGCACGATGTGGGTCTGGGTTACGGCGCCGCGCCCGGAAGAGGGCGACAGGACACCACCCGGTCGGCGTTGATACGGTTCCGGCTGGGTATTGGGCTCGCGTTTGTGAGAGCGCTCTCACAAAGTGCTGTTGAGCCTGGCACCGGCTACTCGCCGTGTCAAGAGGGCACCGGTAACACGTTGGTAGCACGTGTTGGGAACGCTCTCCAATCGAGCCGCCGCGCCCGCGACCAGGACCGGCACGGTCGCCGTGGCCAGGTCGCGTGCAGAATGGACTCAAGCCGGCGCGACGACGGGCCGGCTCTTATCAGCAGGAGGAAACGATGAGCGTGGGGTCGCCGGGGCGGGAGCGACCGACGCTGGAGAGCGTCGCGGTGCGCGCCGGCGTCTCGCGAGCGACCGCCTCGCGGGTCGTCAACGGCTCTCCGAGCGTCGCGCCGCACATCCGCGAGGCCGTCCTGCGAGCGGTGGCCGACCTCGGGTACGTCCCGAACCTGGCCGCCCGCAGCCTGGTAACCCAGCGGACAGACTCGATAGCACTGGTGCTGTCTGAGTCGGCCAGCCGCGTCTTCTCCGACGACCCGTACTTCGCCAGCATCATCAGGGGCGTGAGCCAAGAGCTCGACGCGGCCAACAAGCAGCTCGTGCTGATGATGTGCGACTCCGGCCCCAGCCACGACCGCGTCGAGCGGTACGCCGCCAGCGGCCACGTGGACGGGGTCATGGTCGCGTCCATGCACGGCGCCGACCCACTGCCCGCGACGCTGTCCCGGCTCGGCCTGCCGGTCGTGTGCAACGGGCGGCCGCTGACCCGCGCCAGCCTGCCGTACGTCGATGTCGCCAACGAGCTCGGCGCGCACCGGGCCGTGGAGCACCTGCTCGCCCGCGACCGGCGCCGGATCGCCACGATCGCCGGACCACAGGACATGATCGCCGGCATCGACCGGCTGGCCGGCTACCGGTCGGCGCTGCGCGACAGCGACCGGCGCTCCATCGTCGCGATCGGAGACTTCACCCGGGAGTCCGGCACCTCCGCCATGCGCCAGCTGCTCGCCGACGACCCGCACCTGGACGCGGTGTTCGTCGCCTCGGACCTGATGGCCGACGGCGCGCTGCGCGCGCTGCGCCACGCCGGCCGCCGGGTACCCGACGACGTGGCCGTGGTCGGCTTCGACGACAACGAGATCGCCCGCTACACCGAGCCGCCGCTGACGACCGTCCGCCAGCCGGTCATCGACATTGGCCGGACCATGGCACGCCAGCTGCTCCGGCTGGCCGCCGGTGAGCAGATCGAGCCCGCCGTGGTGCTGGCGACGGAGCTGGTGATCCGCGAGTCGGCCTGAGGCGGCCGGCGTTCAGCCGGCGTAGCTGGCGATGACCTTCGTGAAGTCGTACGGCTGCTGCGCGATGCCGCTGCACGAGTCGCCATTGTTGTTGGCGCCGCCGCACGGCCGGTCCCGGTTGACCGCCCAGTAGGTGAACCGCGCCAGGTGGTGCAGGTTCGCGTACGCCAGCATGTTCTTGAAGTCCGCGACGCTGACCCGCTCCCCGGCACCGGCCTTGCCGTTCATCGACGAGATGCCGATGTGCCGGTACGCCACGTCGTCGGAGTACCGGTACGCCGCCTTGACCCGGTTCTTCAGGCCGTCGGCCGCCTTCTTCGACAGCGTCGCCATGTTGGTGGTCCCGCCGCCGAACTCGAAGGGCATCACCACGAAGTCGGCGTCCAGCTTTGCGGCCGCGCCGCGGTTGATCATCGCGACGCCCCACGAGTCGGGCCCGGTCTGCAGCGTGCCGATCGTGACATAGGTCTTGATGCCGGGGTTCCTTGACTTGACGATCTTCAATGCATCGATTACTCGCTGCTGCGCCGCGTTGCTGTGGAACTCGGTGTTCTCGATGTCGATGTCGATCGCCCTGAGCCGGTAGGCGTTGATGACCTTCTGGTACGCGCCGGCCAGCGCCGCCGCGGTCGAGCACTTCTCGCCCAGCTTGGTGCCCGCCCACCCGCCGAAGGACACCACCACGTCGCCGCCCCTGGCGCGGATCTTGTTGATGTTGGCCTGGTCGACGCCTCCGGTAAGGCCGCGCCGGCCGTCCCACTTCGGGTTGCACCCGCCGTCGGAGAGGATGAACGCCAGCGTGAACCAGCGGATCCCGGTTCTTGCCATCACGGTCGTCGGGTCCTGCGGGTTCCCCCAACCGAAGTACTCGTAGGGCGCGGCCGCCATGCCCGGTACCGGCGCGGCAAGCGCGGGTGGTGTCGCGCTGACGACCGCGATGGTGGCCAGCGCCAAGGCGGCGGCGAGCCCGGCGGCGCGCACCCCGCGGCGCAACGGGGAAGCGGACGTGGACATGCAGCAGCCTCCTCGCGTACCGGGAACGATCGGCTGCCGGCCTCGCGGCGTCGCCGGCGGTGCCCGCACGCTATTTGCTATATGCGCATTCGTCAATATGGTCTCCCGCGCGGCGGTCATGCCCGTGGCGTCGGCAGGATCGTGAAGCCAGACAGGCGTTCCGGCTCCTCCTCGTACACCTGGATCTGCTCGACAGTCGCCTGGCGCGGACCGTGACTGGCCCAGCGGACCAGGCGCTCGACCGGGTCGCCGCCCCCTTCGAACACCGCCTCCACCCTTCCGTCGCGCAGGTTGCGCACCCAGCCGGCCACGCCCTGCTCCAGGGCGAGCCGCCGGCAGGTGTCGCGGAAGAACACCCCCTGTACGTCGCCGGAAACGATCACGCGGGTACGGCGCAAAGGCGTTGCAGTCGGGCGGTTGTCGTTCATAGAGTGGGTCTACACGATGAAGGGAGGTGGTCCAAGGTTGTGTAGTAACCGGACTCGTGAGGTGGCTGTCCGCTAGCCGCCGTCCGCTTGGACTCGCCGTCGTTAAGACCGCGTGAGCGGCTTGGCGAATACCAGACAGTTACCCGACCCTCGGGCGTCGGCCCTTGTCCAGCCGGCCCACGCTTTGACGTGGAAGCGCCCGGGGGTCGTCTATTTCTCCGGCCGGTCTTCGCCTTCTCCGGCTCGGTCTTCGCCTTCTCCGGCCGGGTCTTCGCCGCTTCTCGCCTGGCGGTGGCTGTCAACGCGCTAGCCGCCGGGTGGCCATTACGCTGAGGCTCATGACGCCGGTGATCTTCTCTTCCACCAGCCGCCTCTGGTTGCTACGCACCCCGAACACCTCGTATGCGCTGCGGTTGGACGCCGACGACACACCCCGTCACCTCCACTGGGGACCGCCGCTCACGCTCGCCCAGGCCGAACAGCTCAGCGCCGGGCAGCCGCTGCGGGTCAGCAGCTTCGAGGGTCCCGGCGTCGGCGGGGCCGAGCTGCCGACCGACGGTGGGGCCAGCTACGGCGTACCGTCGCTGCAGGTGCGCTTCGCCGACGGTACGCAAGCGGTGGAGTGGCAGCTCATGGATGACCGGATCGAGGGCGGTGAGCTGGAGATCCGGTTGCGCGACCGGCACTACCCCTTCGAATGCGTGCTGCACTACCGGGTGTACGCGGACAGCGACGTCATCGAGCGCTGGGTCACCTTGCGCCACACCGGTACCGACGCGCCGATCGCGTTGCTGCGCACCGACTCGGGCTGCTGGCACCTGCCCAGCCGGCCGGACTACCGCCTCACCCATGTCGCCGGCGGCTGGGGTCACGAGTTCCAGCTCCGGCGTGCTCCCGTACCGGTCGCCGAGACGGTGCTCACCAGCCGGCGGGGGACCACCAGCCACCACGCCAACCCGTGGGTGATGGTCGACGCCGGGGACGCCACCGAAGACGGCGGCGAGGTGTGGAGCGCAGCCCTTGCCTGGAGCGGCAGCTGGCGGGTCACCGTGGCCCGCGACGCCCTCGGGCACGTCGGCTGGACGGGCGGCTTCGGCCACGACGGGATCTCCTGGCGGCTGCGTCCCAGCGAGGAATGGCGTACGCCGGTGCTGGCCGGCCTGTACTCCCCAGGCGGCTTCGGCGCGACCAGCCGGCAGTGGCACGAGTACGCCCGCCGCCACGTGCTGCCACGCCCGGAGGAGGTACGGCCGATCGTCTACAACTCGTGGGAGGCGACCGGCTTCGACGTCAACGAGGACAACCAGAAGCGGCTGGCGGGCATGGCCGCCGCCCTCGGCGTGGAGATGTTCGTGGTCGACGACGGCTGGTTCGGCGCGCGCAGCAGCGACCATGCCGGCCTCGGCGACTGGACGGTCAACCCGCGGCGCTTCCCCAACGGGCTGGGGCCGCTCATCGCCGAGGTGCACCGCCTCGGCATGCGCTTTGGCATCTGGGTCGAGCCTGAGATGGTCAACCCCGACAGCGACCTCTACCGCGAGCACCCGGACTGGGTGCTGCACATGGCCAACCGGCGGCGTACCACGCTACGCAACCAGCTGGTGCTCAACTTCGCCCGGCCCGATGTCGCCGAGTGGGCGCACAAGTGGCTGGACCGGCTGCTCACCGACTATCAGATTGACTTCCTGAAATGGGACATGAACCGTGCGTTCAGCGAGGCTGGCTGGCCCGATCGGGGTGACGACGCGGTGTGGCTATGGGTCGACCACGTCCGCAACGTGTACGCCACCATGGACCGGCTACGGGCGGACCATCCAAACCTGCGCATCGAGTCGTGCTCCGGCGGTGGCGGGCGGGCCGACTTCGGCATCCTGGCGCGCACCGACGAGGTGTGGACCTCCGACAACACCGACGCGCTGGACCGGATCGCCATCCAGTACGGCTACAGCCACCTGTACCCGGCGCAGACCATGGCGGCCTGGGTCACCGACACGCCCAACTGGCTGACCGAACGCTCGGTGTCGCTGCGCTTCCGCTTCCTCGTGGCGATGGCGGGCGTGCTCGGCATCGGCGGCAACCTGACCCACTGGACGCCCGAGGAGCTGCGGCTCGCGGCCGACATGGTAACGCTGTACAAGGAGATCCGGCCGGTGGTGCAGCACGGCGCCCAGTACCGGCTGGCACCGCCGGACGCGGCACTGACCGGAGTGCAGTACCTGGCCGGCGACCGGTCCGTGGTGTTCGTATGGCGGCGGACCGTGCCGTTCGAGCACCCGGCGGTGCCGCTGCGCCTGCGCGGGCTGGACCCGGCGGGGGCGTACCGGGACGAGGAGACCGGCGCGGTCCACCTGGGCGCTGTCCTCATGGCCCAGGGCGTCCTTCCCGAGCTGAGCGAGGACCACAGCGGCGTGGTGATCCGGCTGAGTCGGGTGTAGGGCCGCACTCAACGGCGGATGGCTCGACAGCAGGTCGGCCAGGTCGGCGCGCTCCAGCGCCAGGTTGGGCGCTGGCGGCAACGGTTGGGGGGCCGCACCTGGCGGCGCTCCCAGAACCCCTGCGCCCAGTGCAGGTCCCAGTCCTGAGGATCCTCGACCGGCTCGTCCAGCGGCCGGGCGACGAACCGCAGCAGCCCGCACGCGGCCAGGAACTCCGCGATCCGCTGGACGACCGCGGCGTCCATGCCCGGCATGGCGGCGGCGAGCTCCTCGCGGCCGACCGGGCAGCCGAGCTCCTCCACAACCCGGCAGGCCTGCGGGGAATCGAGCACCGCCCGGCGGAAGGACAGGTGCGAGTCGGCCATCGTGGCGCCAGCGACCTGGCGTACCACCGTGAAGCGCGACAGCCGAGCCACCGCGTCGAGCGGCCAGGTCGACCGGCGGTGCACGGCGTCCGCCGCCATCGGCACCGATCGCAGCAGCCGGGTTTCACCGAGCCGCAGCTCGTGTACGAAGAGCCCGCGCACCACATCCAGGACGAGGTACCAGCGAGCCAGGAGTACCGGGTCCCGGCCGTCGACCATCGCGTCCAGCATGGACACCGGGACCGGCCGCTCGACCAAACAACGCAGCGCCTCGGCGATGGCCGGCTCCGTCGTGGCCAGCGGCAGGGTCCCCCACGGATGCGCCAGCGACATCATGCCGCCGTGCTCGACGACGCTCACGCCATCGTCCAGCCGTGCCCATTCGACCAACGAGACGAGCTCCACGCCAAGACACATAACCAGCGGAGCCATTGATTTGCTCGCATCTTCGAAAGCCGATGAACAAATCCGAACAACCTTGCCGCGCGGCTCGTGGCGGGTCGCCCCCGGAGGCGGCGAACCGGTGGGCGGGGTTCCGGCCGGACCCGCCTGGGTATTACCGCCGCATGAGCGCCAGCACACTACCGCGCACGGAGCCCGGCGGCACCCGGGCGGCGCTGTCCAAGGTCGCCGTCGTCGCGCACCAGAAGAAGACCCTCGGCGGTGGCCTGCGCGACCTGCGCCGGCTCCTCGCCGGCGAGGGCTTCGACGAACCGATCTGGTACGAGGTACCGAAGAGCCGCAAGGCGCCGAAGAAGGCGCGCAAGGCGGTCAAGGAAGGTGCCGAGCTGGTCTTCGTCTGGGGCGGCGACGGGATGGTCCAGCGGTGTGTCGACGCCCTCGCCGGCTCACCGGCCACGGTCGCCGTCATTCCTGCCGGTACGGCCAACCTGCTCGCGAGCAACCTCGGCATCCCACCGGATCTGCCGGCTGCCGTGCAGATCGGCCTGTCCGGCCGGCGCCAGAAGCTAGACCTGGGAAAGCTCAACGGCGAGCATTTCGCCGTCATGGCCGGTGCCGGCTTCGACGGCCGGATGATTCGCGACGCCGACCGCGACCTCAAGGAAAAAGCCGGACGGCTGGCCTACGTATGGACCGGCATGAAGCAGCTGGGCGAGGACGCCGTGCCGGCGAAGGTACGCGTGGACGGCGCGGACTGGTTCGACGGCAAGGCGAGCTGCGTACTCTTGGGCAACGTCGGGACGATCACCGGCGGCATCCAAGCGTTTCCCGATGCCCGCCCCGACGACGGCTGGCTGGAGGTCGGTGTCGCGACCGCGGAAGGTGCGCTGGAGTGGGCCCGTACGCTCGGCAAGATGATCGTCGGGCGCGCCGAGAGCTCACCGTTCGTGCGGACCACCCGCGCGAAGAAGGTCGATGTCGCATTCGGCGTACCGGTGACTTACGAGCTTGACGGTGGCGCGCGGACCAGGGCCCGTCGGCTCAAGGCCCGCGTCGTCCCGCACGCCGTTACCGTCTGCGTGCCCGACCTGGATGCGACGGGCGGTTCCGGGTGAAGATTTCCGACAGCCCTGCACGGTGTGTTGTATGCCGGATGGGCAATACCACCCAGAACCGGGGGAGCCAATATGGTCCAGTGTCGACATCGGCGGTACGTCCGACTTTGCCGATTGAGGTGGTGGGCTAGGGAGAAGTCGATCGGGCTGTCTACCATCTAGCTGTACCCTGACCAACTTGATTGGTCACCGGTTTCTCGCGGGCAGCGGTCACGGGCAGCGGTCATAGGTCCGGTAACCACGGATGGTGGTGGCAAGGGAATGAGGATGCAGCCTCGTCAAGAGCTTCTCGACATCTGGCGAGCCGTGGCGAGGATTTCCTGGCAGAAGGACAAGTGGGTCTGGGGTGGAAGGGACCGGCGGAACTCCATCAGCGACGCCGAACAGCTCCTCTGCCTGCTGGCACCCGCCACCCAGGTGGAGGTCTTCAGCCTTGACGACCCGGACCGCACCGGTGAGGACATGCTCGACGCGCTGGCGCCGATGGGTGGAGCCACCGAGATCCCGCGGAAGCTGGTCAGCGTCCTCGCCGAATACTTCAACGAGTACACCGACGAGTCCGGTACCCCGGTCTTCTCCGGTGGCAGCTACTTCGGCGCGGTCAAGGACGGCTCGGAACCGACCGAGGCGGACCGGACGCTGGATATTGTCGACTCGCTCGCGATGTCAGTGACCCTGTCGTTGGCGACGATTGGTTTCGTGAAGGTCTTTCGCAGCACCACCCGCCGTGAGGAGCTACGCAACCAGCTTGACGAGCTGACCGCGATGGCCAGCGCTCGGCTGAGCGCCGCGATGGTCGGCCTGCTACGCAGCTTCAGCGTCAACGTCTTCGACGCCGACTCCGAGTTCGGAAAGAACCTCTGCGGCATGGTGAACCAGGCCGACCTTCCCCGGCGTGAGATCGTCATGGGTCTGCAGCGGGCGCTGCGGCAGACGATCGCGAGCTTCCGCGAGGTCCTTATCGGGTCGGGCCAGGTGAGCGACCTCGACAGCCCGAACCAGCTCTTCGAGTGCGGCTGGTCCTGGGGCATCGTCGGGGGCGCTCCGCAGGTCCCGATCGCGGAGGAGGAGGCCCAGAAGATCGGTGAGCAACGCGACGGGGTGGCAGAGCAGGCTCCGTACCTGTACTTCACCGTCATCGCGCTGGACGCCATCGAAGACCTGTTCTCAGAGCGCACGCGCATCCTGGGTCTGCTGAACGAAGAGCAGCAGCGGCTGTCGCGGGCACTGCAGCTGCGCTCCGACCTGACCCGCTCTTACTGGGCCACGGTCGCGACGTTCGGCGACGGCCGGATGTGGCCGCTGGAAGACATTCCCTGGCGAACGACCGACGGTGAAGAGTCGGACTACTACACGCTGCAGGTGACCTCGCTGGCGGTCAAGGGCCTCACCCGGCAGCGCGGCACCGACACCGAGCTCATGCGCATCGCCACCGTCCTCACCGAGCTCGCCAACCGATCCCGGATCACCCGCCGTCCGGTCCGCAGGGACCCGCAGCTGAGCCTGCACTCTCCCGGTTTCGAGCTGATCCTCAACGACGACGACCACGAGCCGAAGCTGGTCTGGACGGTCAACGAGTTCGCTCCGCTGCTCATGCAACGCACCGCCAACATCGCCGGGCTGATCAGTGATGCGAGGCAGCGCGCGGCGCTGCTAGAGATGGCCGACCGGGTCTGGGACCACCTGCTCAAGCGGCGGTTGAAGAAGGCAGGCGGGCGCGACCTGTGGGATGAGCCGGCCGGGGCCTTTCCGACGCTGGAGCCGCGCCAGGACGAGCTGCCATCGTGGTACTTCACCGAACGGGTCGTGCAGGGGCTGATCGTCACCGCGAACGTGCTCGACCGGCCGACGCAGCGCACCGAGCGCCTGGCCGCCATCGCGGTCGAGCTCCTGAGCGAGGCCGAGCACCTCTTCGACCGTGAGCTGATGAGAGGTACGGCCAGCGGCTCCTCGTTGCAGGACAGCGTGCGAACCATCCGGGCCAACCTTCGACGGGCGAGGGAGGTCCTGGTGGACCGGCCCGGAACCGCCGCGGTCCTGGCGAGCAACGTGCTCAACCTGCTCGACGAGATCGCGGCCGGTGGCCAGAAGGCCGGCGAGGTGAACTGATCATGCTGGTCTTCGTCACCTCCGACAAGGGCGGCACCGGCCGCTCCGTGACAAGCAGCAACATCGCCTACCGGAGCGCGCTGCTCAGCCGGGAGGCATGCTATCTCGACTTCGACTTCGGATCACCGACCGCCGGCGCGATCTTCAACATCACCTCGGTGAGCAGCGGCACCATGGACAACAACGGGCTGCATTCGTACCTGCAGGGCAAAGCCGCAGCCCCGGAACAGCTCGACGTCTGGGCCTCCTCCGACCGGCCGAGCCTGCGGCACCGCCCGCCGGGTGCGGGACAGCTGGTCCTGGTCCCGGGTGACTACGGAGGATCGGAGTTTCCCAACAACCCGGAAACCAACAAGCGGTGTGCCGAGCTCTTCCTTCGCCTGGAAGAGCAGTTCGACTTGATCATCGTCGACCTCAGCGCCGGCCGGTCGTACGCGACCGACATGGCGCTGGCCGCCACCGCGATGCCGAACCTGCGGAAGATCACGAGTCGTTGGCTGGTCTTCCACCGGTGGACCCGCCAGCACGTCGCGGCGGCGGCGGGGCTGGTCTACGACGACGGGGGGATTCTGGCGACCGGGGAACGCCACGGGCACGATCGGGAAAGGCTTCTGGACTCGTTGCGGTTCGTGCGAACCGCTGTCATCGATCCGTACGCCAAGGAGCTGTCCCCGTTGCGCCCGGCCCAGGTCGCCTTCCTGCGCAGCTGCGACAAGGACCTCAACGAGCTGGCCAGCGCCCGCAACGTCGGCCGTACCAAGGTCCTGAGCTCGGTACCGCTGGATCCGCTACTGCAATGGCGGGAGCAGCTGATCTCCGACAACGACCTCTGGGAGAGCAAGATCGCCAACGCCGAGACGGTCGAGGCGTTCGTCAGGCTCGCCAAGGCTCTTGTCGACGAAGCCGCATGGGAGATCCTGTGATGATCTCAAAGGTGAAGTTCCAAGAGGCCGCCGCGGAGCGGCCGGTCGTGTCCCTTCCGCTGTCGCACCTGTCGATCGAGCTGGGACACCTGTACGCCGAGGACTTCGGCCCGGGCTACGACAACCTCCAGCGCCACCTCGACCACGTCGCACCGTGGGTCGACCGAGCTAGACACGCGTGCGAGGCCCAGCTCCCCGAGGGCGTGAAGCCGCGAGTCAGCACCTGCTACCTCATCGACGACTACTTCAACCGCTTCGGCAACCCGCCCGAGGTCTTGGAAGTACTCCAGAAGGCCGCCCAAGCCAGCGGCCTGACCATCGACTACATCGCCCGCGAGGCGGCCTGCGTCGAGGCCGACCAGGTCCGCCTGGCCGAGCTGGTGGTGGACCACCTCGTTTCTGATCCGCCGCCGCACACCACCGGCAGCCGGCCGGAGGCGAAGAAGTCGGGCTGGCTGTGCAACGGTCAACGGACTCCGGACCTCGATGCTGCTCCCGCCATGAAGGCTCCGGCGGTCTGGACTCCACCCGCGCAGAACGGCGCCAACCCGCACTCGATATTCGTCGATGTCGAGCTGTGGTCGGACCGCCGCGGGCAGCGCACGTGGTCGTGCTCCTTCCTCGCCTCGGTATGGCAGCTGGTCCGGCTCGGGCTGCTGCGGCATTCCGGCGACGCGGTCGTCCACCCCTACCTGCTGGATGACGAGCCGGTCCCCGGCGACTGGGACAAGCTGCCTGCCGTGATCCAGCTCAACCCGAAGGCGGCACCGTTCAGTGCCTACCGCACGGTCTCGGTGCTCAAGTCGCAGTTCCTCCCGGTCGAGCTCGCGGTACGCACCATCCTGAGCCAGGTGTCGGTCGAGCCGGGCGTGGCCGAGGAGCTGGCCCGGCGCAGCCAGAAAGAAGGCATCGAGCTGCCACGCGAGCTGATCGAACGAATCGGCTACGTGTTCATCAGCGACTGACGCAGGCCTGCAGCAGCGCCATCGTGCCGGCCGCCACCTGGTCGCGGATCCAGTTGACCGACGCGTTCCACTGCCGGCTGAACCCGGGGCTGCGCTCGATGGCGTCCCAGACCGGCATCACGGAGTCCTGGACCCTGCCGCCAGGCATCCACAGATGTAACAGGTGCTCGACCACGGGGCGCAGGCGGGCGGCCTTCTCCGCCGCGGTGCTGGGACTGCTGATGATGATTTCGACCAGCGCCGCCAGCGTGGTCAGCAACCAGTCATGCAGCGCCAGGTCTTCGCACAGTCCCAGGGCCGCGGCGACGTCGTCGCGACCGACCACCAGGTCGACCGTGCGCAGGGTGTCCGACTCGACGGTGAACAGCGCGGTTCCCGCGGAGGGGTGCCCTTCCTCCACGGTCGTGACGGTCCAGCGCAGCCGGGTGCGCTGGGTGCGAAACGGTGGCCTGCGGTCGAGGTGACCGGACGTCTGCACGGTGTCCATCACCCGAACGGTGATCGCGCTGAGGTTGAGGCTGTTCGGCGAGCTTCCGTGGAGGAACCCACGCGCCATGTCCGACCAGTCGACCTTGCCGATCGCCTCGAGCTGTCCGGGTCGGGACAGGTAATGCGACCACGGAAGACGGCGGTTGACGGCGCTGCGTTCGATGCGCGCCGACGACGAGGCCTGGAGCACGCGGCCGCCGGTGATGATGGCATGCGACACGACGGCGCCGACGCCACGCACCTGCCGGCCCGAGGCGCTGGGCAGCCAGCAGTCCACGCCCGTCGGGATGTCGGGAGACACCGCATACGCCGTCGGCCGCTGGGAGCACAGCACGGTTTCACCCTCGACCAGGTTGAGGATCCGCCGACAGTCCGCCTGCGCTAGTGCGGTGGCGTTCTGGAGAAGCCCCGTGTGCACTTCGCCCACAGTGAGCATGGAACCTCCGCTTCGGCCGACTTGCCGATTTCACCTCATCATGGTCGCGGCTTGCAACTGTACGCACCCGCATGATTTATCTTGCTCCACGCAGCGCATCCGCACCGAATCTGCCCGTAGTCTCTAGGAATGGCCTCCGTCGAAATAGATGTTCTTGTTATTGGCGCTGGCGTGTCGGGGCTGACAACGGCTATCTGTCTCGCTGAGCGCGGGCTGTCGGTGCTGGTGCTGGCTCGGGAGCTGCCGGCCGAGACCTACTCCAACGCAGCGGGTGCGATGTGGGGGCCATGCTTAGCCGATCACGAGCGGGTCCCGGAGTGGAGCCGGGAAACGTTAGCCGTGCTGAAGAACCTCGCGGAGGAGCCCGGTACCGGTGTCGCGTTGCTGGACGGCCTGGAGGCTTCCCGGGACGACGAGGAGCCACCCGACTGGCTCACCGAGATCGGATATGCCGAGTGCCCGCCGAAGGAGCTGCCCGATGGGTTCGTGCGCGGCTGGCGGTACACCGCCCCGGTCGCCGACATGCCGGTATACCTGGACTATCTCGGACGTCGACTGCGGCGGACCGGTGGCCGGATCGCGCGGGCTGCGGTCACCTCACTCGAGGCCGCGGCTCCGGCGAGCGCGGTGGTCGTCAACTGTGCCGGGCTCGGCGCCCGGGAGCTGGCCGGCGACGCCGACGTCGTGCCGGTGCGCGGGCAGCTGGTTGTGGTGGAGAACCCAGGCATCGACATGTTCTTTGGTGAGTACTCGCGCGGCACGAACGAGCCAACGTATTTCATCCCGCACGGCGCTCACGTGGTGCTCGGAAGCACGCTGGAACCTGGTCGTGCCGACACCGACGACGATGCCGCCGCTGCGGCGGCGATTGTACGGCGGTGTGCGGCCGTTGCACCAGCGCTCCACAACGCGCCAATTGTCACTCACCGGGTCGGTATTCGACCGAGCCGATCACAGGTGCGAGTCGAGCGGGAACGGCTGCGTAGCCGCCACGTCATACACAACTATGGCCATGGTGGCAGCGGTTTCAGCCTTTCCTGGGGATGCGCTCGGGAGGTCGTCGAGCTGGTCCTGGCCACCCGGTGACCGCACGACCGGTCGTCAGCGGTTGGTACCTTAGAGATGCGATCTCGCCTCGCGTCGCTCGGAGCTGCCGTTGATGAAGGTCTATGTTTCGGCTACTCAACGAGACCTGTTGGAATGCCGCGCCGCGGTACATGGGGCCACCCGGCGGCTGGGAATCGAAGACATCGCGATGGAGGCCTACGTCGCCGAGGGCCGGCCACCGCTGGACAAGTGCCTGGAAGACGTACGCCGGTGTGATCTCTACATCGGACTGTTCGCCTGGCGGTACGGGTTCATCCCGCCGGGTGCGGACTGCTCGATCACCGAGATGGAGTATCGCGAGGCGGTACGGCTGGAAAAGCCGTGCCTGATCTTCCTGCTGGCCGAGGACGCCTCGTGGCCCGGCAACCTGATCGACCGCGGCGCCGACGGCGAGCGCATCCTCGCGCTGCGCCGGGAGTTATCCGGCAAGCACGTCTGCAGCTTCTTCACCGGGCCGGACGACCTGGACGCCAAGGTGACCGCGGCGCTGGCGAACTTCCGGCACGGCGAGCAACGCCCGCGCCCGCCCGACGAGCCCACCGGGGCGTTGAGCGAGGAGGTCCGCCGCGCGTACTACGACCGGCTGAGCCAGCGGTACCGCCGCATCGAGCTGGAAGCGCTCAACCCGACGCCGGCCGCTGACTTTCTGCGGATCGGGCTCGCGTCGGTCTTCGTGGAGCCCTCGGTGCGCGCGGACGCCCCGCCAGAGATACCACGCACCTGGTGGCAGCGGATGCAGGCCGAAGGTGAGCTCAGAGCGCCGGAAGCCGTGGACCCGGCCGAGGTGGTCGCGTTACGGGAGTTGTACCAGGCCAAGCCACCCTCGCCGCTGTTCGACATCGTCACCGACCCGAGCCATCGGGCGATCGTGCTGCTCGGCGACCCGGGTGCGGGAAAGTCGGCGGTGACGCGGTATCTGGCGCTCGCCCTGGCCGGCGTACATACCGAGCCCCGGCTGGCCCCGCTCGCCGACCACCTGCCGATCCTGATCGAGCTGCGGTCCTACATCGCCCGCGTCGTCGAAGGCAAATGCGCCAACTTCCCGGACTATCTTGACCACCGGTACAACAGCGACCGGCTGGGCATCCGCAAGGACGAGCTGCTGCCGTTCCTGCGCGGTGGCGGCAAGGCCCTGTTCCTCTTCGACGGGCTGGACGAGATCTTCGAGCCGCACCGCCGGGAGGACGTGGTCAACCAGATCGCCGCGCTGCTGGTTGACTTCCCGGCGGTGTGCGTGCTGGTCACCTCCCGGATCATCGGGTACCGCCGGCAGACGCTCACCGATGCCGGCTTCGAGCACTTCACCCTTGACGACTTTGACGACGCGCAGATCGACCGGTTCTTATCCGGCTGGTACCAGCTGGTGATCCCGGACCGACCCGACGGCGCGCGAGCCGAGCGGATGCGGATGCTCGGTGCCATCCGCAGCTCCGCGGCGATCCGGGAGCTGGCCGGCAACCCGCTGCTGCTCACCATCCTGGCGATCATCGGGCACAACCAACAGCTACCCAAAGAGCGCTGGCGGCTCTACGACTATGCGGCCGACGTGCTGATCTCGTACTGGGACGTGAACCGGCGGCTGCGCGAGCAGCACGGCGAGTCGGAGCCGCTGGACACCTACGCCAAGAAGGAGCTGCTGCGGCGTCTGGCGTTCCAGATGCAGTCCCGCGAAGGGGGCCTGTCCGGCAACTCCATCGAACGGCAGCAGCTCATCCGGGTCTTCGAGGACTACCTGGTCGACCGGTACCAGTACAGCCGAGGCCAGGCCAACGCGATGGCCCGGACCATGATCGACCAGTTCCGCGAGCGTAACTTCATCCTCGGCCGGTACGGCCCTGGCCTGTACGGCTTCGTGCACCGCACGTTTCTGGAGTTCTTCTGTGCCGAGGCGATCGTCAAGAAGTTCCAGCAGGAAGGCTCGGACTGGACGATCGAGCGGCTGCGTGAGCTGTTCGCGCAGCACTGGGCCGAGCCGTCCTGGCGTGAGGTCCTCCGCCTGGTGGTCGGCGCGCTCCCGGCGGAGCAGGCGGGCACGCTCATCGACCTGCTCGCGACCGAGGTCAACCGACCGTGGCCGCCGGAGGAGTTCGACCACCCGCCGTGGAACCTCGCGCTGGCCGCACAATGCGTGGCCGAAGTGCGCGAGCCCGACGCGATCTCCCCCGCCGCGGAGAACGTGCTGCGCCAGCTGATCCTCCTGGTCGAGCACGGCGTGTCCATCGAAGACCGCAACACCGCCGCCCTGACCGAGGCGGAGATCCTGCCCGCCATCCGCGTGCTGGGCACCGAATGGCCCGGCCAGCTCATCTTCCTGCACTGGTACCGCCGGCGCGGCATCCACGTCAGCTGGACGGCCGGCTCGTCGTTCGCCACCCGGGTCGCGGTGATGCTCTCCGCCCCGGAGGAGTGCATCGAGGACCTGCTCGACGCCACGCTGGGCGCCACCGACGACCGCCGGGCCCGGCACGCGCTGGTCGCCGGGCTCGCCGAGTCGGCCGCGCTGGCCACCGCGCCGGGCGGCGGTGCCAACCAGGGGCGCCGGGCCAGGTGCCGCGCCTTGCTCACCAAGCGAGCCCGGGACGACAACCACGGCGCGGTACGCATCGCCGCGCTACAGGCGCTCGTCGCGCAGTTCGCCACCGAGCCGGCGACCGGCGAGCTCCTCATGGAGCGCGCGATCGAGGACCGCTACGCCGGGGTCCGGCTGTTCGCTGTCCAGACCCTGAGCGCCCGCCGTGACAACGGCCGGGGTGACGAGGGCGCGGCGCTGCGGACGCTGCTGTTCGATCGGACGCGCAACGATCCCGACGACCCCGTCCGGCGAGCCGCCGTGGAGGCGCTCGGGCGACGCTACGCCGATGTGGAGGTCGAGCGGTTGTTGCTCGACCGGGTCGGCACCGACCGGGACGCGGGCGTGCTCCAGGCCGCCTCCCGCGCGCTGATCGACCGGTTCGGCGTCGGTTCCCAGCTCCGGGACCTGCTCGTCGAACGGGTCCACGGCGAACGGTACGACGCCGTCCGCCGCGCCGTCATCCGGATCCTCGGCGAGTCATTCGCTGGGAACGTACGCGACCTGCTGGTCGACCGCGCCCGCAGCGACGCCGATCCGGGTACCCGCGCCGTGGCGCTGCAGGCGTTGACGCGTATATCGGCCGCCAGCGGACGTAGCGGAGCGGAGTCCGCGGTCAAGCGGCCGGAACCTGAAGGCACCGCGGGCTCCGGCACGCACCTGCGCGATCTCCTGCTGGAACGGCTCGAACACGACGACGATGCGAGCCTGCGGCTGACGGCCACCCGTACCCTGGTCGAGCGCTACGGCGGCGAGCCCGCGTTGCGGGCCGTGCTCGCCCAGCGAGCCTGCGAAGACGCCGACGCGACGGTGCGGCAGGCCGCGGTACAGGCGCTGGCCGAGCGCAACGCCTCCGGGCAGACGGCCGACATCCTCATGGATCGGGCGCGCACCGACAACGCCGCCGGCGTACGGCTCGCCGCGACACAGGCGCTGGCCGAGCATTTCGGCACCGACACCCGGACCAGTGCGCTGATCCTCGAACAGGCCGGTCAGGAGCGGGACACCATCGTCCGGCTGGCGGCGACCCGGGCCCTCATCCGGATCGGCGCCGATCCCAGCATCCATGACCGCCTGCTGGACCGGGTGGCCCGCGACCCCGACCCGCAGATCATGCGGGAGGCCGCCGGTGCGCTGGTCGCCTGGCCCAACCACCACCGGCGGGTGTCGAGGCTGCTGTCCGACCGGGCTCGCCGGGACAGCTACGCCGGGACACGGCTGGCGGCGGTGGAGACCCTGGTGTCTGGCTTCGGTGCCGAACCGATGGCTGCCCTGCTGCTCGACCTGGCCGGCACGGACCCGGACCCGGCGGTGTTCCACATCTCGGTCAGCACGCTGGTCGAGGAGCTCGGTGGTAGCTCGCCCACCAGCTCGCCGACCAAGCAGCCCGGTGGTGGCACCCGCTCGATCAAGCAGCTGCTGGTCGAGCGGGCTGCCGACCACGACGGGGCGATCCGCCTCGTGGCCGTCAAGGTGCTCGGCGACCACTTCGGCGCCGACCCGCAGCTGCGGGCGCTGCTCGTCGACAGCGCCCGCAACGACAAGGACGTGCAGGTCCGCCGTGCGGCGATCGACCGGCTCGGCAACCGGCTCGCGGCACAGCAAGGGGTACGGGCACTGCTGATCGAGCTCCTCGCCGACCCCGACTGGTCGGTACGCCGCACGGCCGTACACGCCCTGGGCCGGCACTTCGGCGCCGACGAGGACATCCGTGCGCTGTTCATCGACCACGCCGCCAACGACCCGAACCCCGACTTCCGCCGGCTGGTCGGCCAGGCCCTGACGTGGCTTCCCGGAGCGGATCCGGACCACCTGCCGGACCCGCGACCGTAGGCGTTCGCGGCCGTCGTTTCAGATGGCGGTACCTGTGACAAATGCGGCAGCGACGTGGCGCTCCGAGGCGGCATCATGTCACTGCGTGGAGGAGGGCGTGGTGTGAAGGGCGTGGTGAGGGGCGTGGTGCCGGTTGGCTGACCGTTATCAAGGCGATCCGCGCCGGCAGTCGACGATCAACGCGCTGCGACTGACGTTCACAATGGTCGGTCTGATCGCCCTGATCCTCGGGTACATCGGCTTCAGCGAGTTCGCCAAGAACGACTCGTACCAGCCGACGTTCTGGGACCTGCTCTACTACGACGTCCAGCTGTTCGTACTTGGCGCGGATCCGTTGCAGAACCCCGGCCCGTACCCGGTGGCGCTGCAGATCGCCCGCTTCTGCGCCCCGGCGGTGACCATCTACGCCCTGGTCGAGACCGGCCGGCAGATCTTCGCCAACGAGGTGCGGCGGCTGCGCGTACGGTGGGTTCGCGGTCACGTGATCGTCTGCGGAACCACGCCGATGGCCGAGGCGCTGTCCCGCCGGTTACGGTCGGCCGGCCACCGGGTGGTCGAGGTGCGTCCCGCCTTCGATCCGCAGGCGGTCGCCCCGCGTGGACCGCTTCGGGTCAGCGGCGACGCCAGCGACCCGGATGTGCTCCGCGCGGCCGGCGTGGCGCGAGCGAGCGCCCTCTACGCCTGTACTCACGACAGCGCGGCCAACGCCGCCACGGCGCTGACAGCCGGCAACGCCAGGCCGCCGTCCAGCCCTCCGCTCGCGGCGTACGCCCAGATCCACGACGCCGAGCTCTGCCTGGCGCTGCAGGCGCACTATCTCGCCCGCCTCCGCCCGCCCCGGCTGCGCCTGGACTTCTTCAACGCCGACGATCTGGCCGCCCGCAAGCTCGTCACCGAGGCACCGCTCGCACCGGTCGCCGGCCGGCCGCCCCAGGTTCTGGTGGTGAGCGCCTCCGCGTTCGGCCGCGCGCTCGTGGTCGAGCTGGCGCGGCACTGGCGGGTGGCCGACCTGGAGTCCCGGGCGCCGTTGCCGGTCACGCTCGTCGACCCGGCTGCCGACGTCGTCGTCGCGGACCTGGCCCGGCGGTACCCGTTCCTGCCGGACGTGTGCCGGTTCACCGCGTACCAACAGGACCTCCTCGATCTGCTCGGGCACGACGAGCTGCGGGAGCCGCCGGACCGGGCGTTCATCTGCGACGACAACGAAGAGCGCGCCTTGAAGACCGCGATCACGGCCGACCGGTTCTGGCGCGGCGCACCGGACTCGGTGGTGGTCCGCCTCGACCAGCTTGCGGCCCTGCGCGAACGGCTCAACTTCGGCGGTTCGCTGAAGGTGTACGGGGTGGTGGACGCGGCCAGCGATCCCGAGCTGATCGGCGAGGACCTGGTCGGGCGGCTGGCACGGGTCATCCACGACCGGTACCGGATGTCCCGGTGGGAGTACGCGAGCGATCCCGCGGCGCGCCCGTTCACCGTCGCCTGGGAGGAGCTGCCCGCGCAGATCCAGCTCGCCAACCGCGCGCTCGCCGAGGACATCTGGCGCAAGCTGCGGGCGGTCGGTTGCGTGCTGGTGCCGCGGGGTGGGTACGACGAGAGCGTCCTCGGCGAGGCCGAGATCGATACGCTTGCCGTAATGGAGCACGAGCGGTGGCGCAAGGAGCACGCCGACGACGGATGGCGCTACGCCGAGCGGCGTGACGACGTCCGGAAGCTGCATCCGGCCATCTGCGACTGGGGCGAGCTGTCCGAGCATGTACGCCAGCACAACCAGGAGACGGTGCGGGGGCTTCCGGCGATCCTCTCCGACGCCGGGTTCCAGATCGTTCGCGGATAGATGGGCGCCATGCCGACGATCGGCATCACCGGGCACATCCGGCTCAGTGCCAGAACCGCTCCGCTGGTGTTCGAGGCCCTGCATTCCGGACTGTGCCGGTACGCCTCCGACGGCGTGCACGGGGTCACCTGCCTGGCCCTCGGCGCTGACCAGATCTTCGCCAAGGCGGTGCTCGCGGTCGGCGGCACCTTCGAGGTCATCCTGCCAGCCCGCGACTACCGCAACCTCATGATCACCCCGGAGCAGCGCGCCGAGTTCGACGATCTGCTCTGTCGGGCCAGCCGCGTGCAGACCATGCCGTTCTACCGGTCGAGCCCGCAGGCGTACTGGGCGGCGAGCCGAGCGATGCTCAACCGGTGCGAGCGGCTGTTCGCGGTGTGGGACGGGGTACCCTCCCGCGACGTCGGTGACAGCGCACAGGTGGTCGACGCCGCCCACCGCCGCCGGCTACCGGTGGAGGTGTTCTGGCCGCAAGGCTCCGACCGAGGTTGACGCCCATGCTCCAGTTCGTCGAACGGCCCGGGCTGATCGACCTGGGATGGGGACACCCGCTCCCCTCGGCTCTTCCGGTGGAGTCCTGGACCGCCGCCGGCGAGGCGGCGCTTCGCACGTACTCGTGGCGGGCGCTCACGTACGGGTACGCGGCCGGGCCGGCGCCGCTCGTCGAGTGGATCTGCGACCGCCTCGGTCAGACCGACGGCCGCGCTCCGCAGCCGGCCGAGGTCTTCGTCACGGCCGGCGCGTCGCAGGCGCTCGAGCTGGTCTCGGGCGTACTGACCCGGCCGGGCGACACCGTCCTCGTCGACTCGCCGACCTATCACCTCGCCCTGCGGATCCTCGCCGACCGGGACGTGCGGATCGTCGGCGCACCCGCCGGTGCGGGCGGCATCGACATCGAGGCGACGGGCGCGCTGCTGCACCGGCTGCGTGGCGCGGGACGGCGGGTCCCGCTGCTGTACCTCGTGCCGACGTTCGGCAACCCGACGGGCGCCTCCCTGTCGACGTCACGGCGGTGGGCGCTGGTCGAGATGGCGGCCGCCGCCGGCATGACGATCCTGGAGGACGACACGTACCGGGAGCTGACCTACGACGGCCCGGCACCACCGTCACTGTGGAGCCTCGCTGAGGGTCGCGGGGTGATCCGGGTGAGCTCGTTCTCCAAGACGGTCGGGCCGGGGCTGCGCTTGGGCTGGCTCACCGCCGATCCGGGCATGGTACGCACGCTCGCCGGGCGCGGGTTCATCGACAGCGGTGGTGGGTTGAACCACGCCACGGCGCTCACGATGGCGGTCTTCGCCGCTTCCGGCCGGTACGCCGAGCACGTACAGGCGATGCGTCGGATGTACCGGGACAACCGGGATGCGCTCGTGGCCGCCCTTCTCGACGAGCTGCCGGAGCTGGACGTTCCCGTCCCGGGCGGCGGGTGGTTCATCTGGCTCCGCCTTCCGGGCGGGCTCAGCGCCGCGGATCTGCTCCCGAACGCCGAGGCGCACGGCGTGTCGTTCCTCACCGGCAGCCGGTTTTACGTGCACCCAGCCGGAGACGACCACATCCGGCTGTCCTTCTCCATGTACGAGCCGGACACCCTCGCCGAGGGGGCGCGCCGGCTCGGTCAGGCGCTGGCCGCCACCGGCATATAGCTGCCGCCGCCGGCATATAGTTGCGCCGTGCAGGACCGCTGGAACGCGGCGGCGGCGCCGGGCGCCGACGATCCGCTCGGGCAATGCGTCTACGGTTCCCGCCTGCTGGGCGCCGAGCCGTCGCTGGTCCTGCACGGCGGCGGGAACACCTCCGCGAAGTCCACTGTGGAGGATGTCGTCGGGGAACCGACCGAGGTGCTCTACGTCAAGGGCAGCGGATGGGACCTGGCCACGATCGAACGGGAGGGCTTCACCGCGCTGCGGCTGGACCGCCTGCGCGCCCTGCTGCGGCTGGAACGCCTTTCCGACGAGCGGATGATGAACGAGCTGCGCTGCGCCCGGCTCGACGCGCGCGCCCCGGACCCCAGCGTCGAGTCGCTGCTGCACGCGTTGCTGCCGTACCCGGCGGTCCAGCACAGCCACGCCGACGCGCTGATCGCGTTGACCAACCAGCCCGACGGTGCCGGGCTGGTCCGGAAGGTCTTCGCCGATGACGTGGTGGTCGTGCCGTACGTGATGCCCGGCTTCGACCTCGCCCGGCTGTGCGCCGTCGCGTTCCCGCGTGAGGCCGGCCCGCACACGCTCGGGCTGGTGTTGCTGAACCACGGCTTGTTCACCTTCGGCGCGAGCACCGAGGAGGCGTACCGCCGCCACGTCGAGCTGATCGGCCGGGCCGAGCGGTTCCTGGCCGGACATCCCCGGGCGTGGACGCCCGACGACCGGCGGCACACCGCGAACGCCCAGCCGCCGCCCCCCTTTCACGCCGTGGAGCTCGCGCGGCTGCGGCGGGAGATATCCGACGTCGCCGGCGCGCCCATGGTGGTCAGCCGCCACGACAACCCGACCGTACGGGCGTTCCTTTCCCGGCCCGATCTGGCCTCGCTCGCCACGCGCGGTCCGCTCACCCCGGACCACGTCATCCGGACCAAGCGCCTGCCCCTGCTCGGGCGCGACGTCGCCGGCTATGCACGCCAGTACGAGGAGTACTTCGCCGCGCATCGCGAGCGGCGCGGCAGCACCTTGACGATGCTCGATGCTGCACCGAGGGTGGTGCTCGACCCCGAGCTCGGGATGCTGTCGGTGGGCCGCCGCGCGGCGGACGCCGACATCGCCACCGACATCTACGCGCACACCATCGAGGTCATCGAGCTCGCCGAACGGGTCGGCAGCTACCGGGCGCTTCCGGCCGCCGACCTGTTCGACGTGGAGTACTGGGAGCTGGAGCATGCGAAGCTGCGCCGCGCCCCGCAGGCCGGCCCGTTCGTCGGTGAGGTGGCGCTCGTGACGGGCGCCGCCTCCGGGATCGGACGGGCGTGCGCCGCCGCCCTGCGCTCGCGCGGCGCCGCCGTCATCGGGCTCGACGTCAACCCGGCCGTCTCAGACACCGGAAGCGGCCCGGACTACCTCGGCCTGCGCGCCGACGTCACCGACGCCGACGCCGTCGAGGCGGCTGTCCACAGTGGAGTCGAACGGTTCGGCGGCATCGACATCGTGGTGGCGGCCGCCGGCATCTTCCCGGCCAGCCAGCCCATCGCCGAGCTGGACGCCGGCGAATGGCGAAGGACGATGGCCGTCAACGCCGATGCGATAGCCTCGCTGCTGTCGCTGGTACATCCGTTGCTCGCGCTCGCGCCGCGCGGCGGGCGGGTCGTGGTTGTCGCGTCCAAGAACGTACCGGCGCCCGGGCCGGGCGCGGCGGCGTACTCCGCGTCGAAGGCCGCCGTGACCCAGCTGGCGCGGGTGGCGGCGCTGGAGTGGGCCGCCGATCGGATCCGGGTCAACATGGTGCATCCCGACGCGGTCTTCGACACCGGCCTGTGGACCGAGGACCTGCTCCAGGAACGGGCCGCCCGGTACCGGCTTACGGTCGAGGAGTACAAGCGGCGCAACCTGCTGCGGGTCGACGTGACCAGCGCCCGGGTCGGCGAGCTCGTCGCGACGCTCTGCGATGACCCGTTCGCCGCCACCACCGGAGCGCAGGTGCCGGTGGATGGTGGCAACGAACGGGTCATCTGAGGTGAGGCGGCGGCCTCCTGCGTTGGTGCCGGCGCCACCGGGGGGTCGTGACGCCGGCATCAACGGTTTTGCATCGGTCAGTGCGGGCTGGGATGGGGGTGCCCGCGTTGACCGGGGCTGGCAGGGTCGCTGTTGCCGTGGCCCTTGCCGGGGTCGTTGGGGTCCACCGAGGTCCGGTCCGGCGTCGGTGTCTGATCGTCGCCGCTGGCGGGTGGCGCGACGGAGTTGGCCAGGACCTCTTCGCAGTACGCCGGGATCTCGGCCTCGCCGCCCGCCGCGGCGGCGAGCGTGCGCAGTGCCGCGGGGTCCATCGCCTTGCTGTCAGGCTTCTTCTGGCTCTGTACGAACGTATGGCACAGGGCCGCGATGGCAGCGTCCGGTGTGGCCAGTGGGTTGCTGGACGCGCTCGGGTTCGGCCCGGGCTGGCCGGATCCGCCAGGGCTCGGGCTGGCGCTCGGGCCGCTCGCATCCGGCGCGGGCACGCCCAGCCCCGAGAAGAAGTCGTGGGCGTGTTGCTGTACCCCGTCGGGAAGCGTGCCCGTCTCAGCGGCCAGCGCCGCGGCACCGACAAGGAGTGCCGCGGCGCCAGCCACCACCTTGATGGCAACCGTCTGCGTAAGCCAGCGGGTGAGGGCGGGGCGGTCCCTCTCGACTCTGGGCACGAGCGGTTGCCGAGACGCGTGTACGAACGCAGCGACCACGGTGCTCTCACCGGACAGCTCCCGCGGCCTGACGGGACCCGCTGCAGCCGCAAGGAGCCGGACCAGGTCACGCCGGTCAGGGCCGGTCAGCGCGCCGGTGAGCAGCCGCTCCGCCTCCCGAGCGCCGAGCCGTCGTGGCCGGGGTGTTCGCATGGTACGCATCTCGCCTAAGAAGGTGTCCCATCGCCGCATCGCGTTACACCCCTTTCGGTCGGGGTGACTCGCCACCCATGACGGGACGGTCAGATCGTGGCGCGCGCTGCGACCATCGGGCCTGCACCTCGGGGTTTCTGGCCAGCCGGCGCAGGCCCCGTAACGCGGCGACGCGGACCGCTCCGGACCGCTTGCCGAGCACCGCGGCCGTCTGCGCCACATCGAGGCCGGCCACTACCCGTAACATGACGGCCTCGGCCTGGTCCGTCGGTAGCGTCGCGATCTGCGCGAGCGCCCATTCGGTGTCCAACCGATTCATCGCCTCGAAGACGGCGTCCGGAACGGGTGCGCCGTCATCTCCATGCATCTCGCGCACCTCCTCCTTCCGCCGACCGGCCCGGCGCAGCTCGTCCAGACCTCGGTTGCGGGCGATCCGGAACAGCCAGACGCGAAAGCCCGTAAGGTCGCCACGGAACTCGCGGATGTCGCGGGCCACCTGCAGCCACGTCTCCGACGCCACGTCCTGGGCGACGTCGCCGACCACGACCCGTAGGTAACGCAGCACTCCCGGCTGCAGGGCCCTCCAGAGGACGGCGAACCCATGCTCGTCTCCGTCACGAGCGGCGGCGAGCGCGTTGCTGAGGTTCTCCTCGTCCACGGACCGATCTTCCGTCGAGTGCGACCGGGTATCGCATTTGGTGACCCATAACGTTGGGCCGGCCCTCTCGGGAGCCGGCCCAAGGCTATAGGGCTGGTGAGTCGTTACGGCCTGAATGAAGCCACGTACACATCCTGGTTGGCGGTGGTGACGCCGGGGCGGCCGGCGAGCACCGCCGCCGTCATGGGCAGGATGGTTGCGCCGGCCGCCAACAGACGCAGGGTGCTGCGCATGTGGCCTCCTTGAAAGAGCGGTACAGGCAGCCGGAGCCGGCTGCTCTCCAGCCCGGAGCGTAGGGACAACCGAGCACGGTCACAATACTTTGTCTATGTCGGCGTCTACGTCGGCGGCCAGATGTGTCGTTGTAGGAATCGATGTCGGTCGTGGCCGACCCAGGCCTGGCCGGCGGCTCCCGTTCGCGCCATCCGGTGCCAGCGCTGGCGGCTGCCGATGAGCGCGGCGACCGTCGACTGCACGACGACCAGATACATCAGCTGCCGGTACACCACCTGCTGCAGCGGCAGCGTCCACAGTGGACCATAGCGCTCCCGGTCAAGATGCAGCGCGTACATCGCGGTCAGGATCTGCGCGGTGACGAAACCGCCCCACACCACGGCGACCTTCGCCAAGGGCAGGAAGAGCACGCCGTAGACCGCGTACGCGTCCACCGCGGGCGCGGTGAGCGGCAGCAGGACCTGGAACAGCAGCAGGTACGCCAGACCGCGCCGGCCCAGCTTGCCCGCGCCGCCCGACTCGGTCAGCGCCCGGCGGTGCTTCCACATCGCCTGCATCGTGCCGTAGCACCAGCGGTACCGCTGGCGCCAGAGCTGGCGTACCGTGCTGGGCACCTCGGTCCAGGCGATGGCGCGCTCCTCGTACACCACCCGCCAGCCGGCACGGATGACCGCCATGGTGAGGTCGGTGTCCTCGGCCAGCGTGGCCGGCGACACCCCGCCCACGTCGCGCAGCGTCTGGCGGCGGAACGCGCCGATCGCGCCCGGCACGGTCGGCATGCACTCGGCGATGTCGAACATCCGGCGGTCGAGGTTGAAGCCGATGACGTACTCCAGGTGCTGCCAGCGCCCGAGCAGCCCCTTGCGGTTGGCCACCTTCGTGTTGCCGCTGACCGCGCCGACATCGGGATCGGCGAACGGCTGGACGAGCCGGCCGACCGCGTCCGGCTCGAACACGGTGTCGCCGTCGACAAGCACCAGCAGATCGCCGCGCGCGTTCGCGATTCCGGTGTTCAGCGCGGCCGGCTTGCCGGCGTTGGCCTGACGGAGCACCCGCACGCTGGGCAGGCGCAGCCGGTGCACGATCTCGGCCGTACGGTCGGTGGATCCGTCGTCGACGACGATGACCTCCAGGCGCGGGTAGTCGCTGGAGACCAGTGAACGTACGGTCGCGGCGATGTTGGCGGCCTCGTTGTACGCCGGCACGATCACCGACACCGGCCCGAGGTAGCGCAGCGGGGCCCGCTGCCGGCGCACCCGCCGTACGTGCCGCCGGGCGCACCAGACCTGCACCAGCAGGCGCAGCGCGGCCAGGCCGACCGCGATCGCGAGCAGCACGGTCATCGCCGAGGAGAGCCACTCGGCGATCCGCTGCGCCCACCGCAGCGCCGAACCGCGCAACCGCAGGCTCGCCGCGGCTTCGGGTGCGGGCGGCAGGCGCAGCGCTTCGGAGACCGTCGTGAACCGGTAGCCCTTTCCACCCAGGGTGGTGAGCAGCCGGTCCACCGCGGCGACGGTTTGCGTGCGGTCGCCGCCGCTGTCGTGGAAGACCACCACCGCCCCACGGCCCGGCTCGGGGGTCGCCGCCTTCACGATCGCGTCGACGCCCGGCCGGCGCCAGTCCTCGGTGACGAGGTCAGCCAGCACGGTGAGGTACCCGTCAGCCGAGATCTCCCGTAGTAGGGCGAAGTCAGCGTCTCGCATCGCGTCGGGCTCGGCCGAGTACGGCGGGCGGAACAGGGTGGACCGCCGTCCGGTCGCGCCGGCGATGGCGTTCTGCGTGAGCGAGACCTCCAGCCGGCGCTGCCACCCGGGCAGGTCCGTCAGCTGAGCGTGGGTAAAGGTGTGTACGCCGAGCTCATGACCCTCGGCCAGCATCCGCCGGGTCAGGTCCGGCTGCTCGTTGACTCGCGAGCCGATGACGAAGAACGTCCCGTGCGCGCGGTGGCGGCGCAGCACGTCCAGCAGCCGAGGTGTCCACTCTGGATCCGGCCCGTCGTCGAATGTGAGCGCGATCGTGTTCGCCGGCATCCGCTGGCTGCGCGCCTGGCCGGACGCGTCGACCTGCAACACCGGGCCGCCGTTTGAGACCTCGGCCGGTACGCCTGTGGCCGAGCCCGCGGTGCCGCGAGGTGCGCTGCGCTCCGCGCCGACGTGGCGCACGTACCCGTTGAGGCACAGCTCGGCCAGCAGCAGGACGGAGCCGAGTAACAGGAGGATCCAGTGTGCTCGCGGTTCGCGTGGCGCGGTCCGGCGCATCGCGCTACTTCGGCCCGCCGGGGTGGGACCGGCTCGGCGAGCCGTGCCGGCGCGTCGGGGTCGGCGCACCGGTAGTCGTGTTGGTCGAACCCGGCGTCACCCCCGGCGCTCCCGAAGCCGGAGCGTGACGAGCCGTGGACGGACCATCGGACGAGCCGGGAGCGGAGGGGTGGACGGCTGGTTGGTGTACCTCGCCCGGTTGCGCGTCGCTACCGGTGAGGCCGGGCAGCTGGACCGGCGAAGCGCCGAAAAAACCGACGATGACCACCACCAGGGCCAGCAGGAGGCCAACGCCCAGTGCCACCCCGACGACCGTGAGCAGTCGACGGCGGCGTCCCGACCCGTCGACGAACACGGGCATGGTCATGAACGGTCCACCTCACCACGCGACATTCGGAGCCCCTCCACGGAGCGCGCCGCGCGCCGCGGAAGAGCGATCCCGACTCCGGAACCTACACAGTCCAGAGCGTCGAGTGAAGACGGTGTGTGCGACATGGCAGCTGCGGGCGCCCGCACGGCCGTGCGCGGCGCCGGTGTGTACTGCGTCGAAAGGTACGGAGATCGCAGGTTGGCTCGCACCACCGCCACATGAGCCGCGGCGAGCATGCACAGCGTTACATGGCGGTACCAGGCGTCGTACCGGCGCACCTGGTACTGGTCCAGGCCGAACGAGGACTTCGTGAGCTCGAAACCTTCCTCGACCGCTCGCCGGACACCGGCCACCCGCGCCAGCTCGGCGAGGGGAGTACCGGCCGGTGCCCAGCAGCGGAAGCAGGCCAGCTCGCCAGGACCACCCGCCGTACGCCGTACGAGCAGGCTCCTTCTCCACGTCCGGCCGTCACCCGCACGGCCGTCGGCGAGCTGTACCTGAGCCCAGTCATAGACGCGGGGTCGCACTGACCCGTTGCCGGACTGGCATCGTTCCCACGCGGAGTCGGGCAGTGTCGCGGCGATCTCCTGGATATCCCGGAACTGGCCGCCTGCGGTCGGGATCCGGCCGCAACGCCCGGTAGCCAGCACATAGGCCTGGTCTCGGCTCTCCAGCCAGGATCGCCACGTTCGGTCCTCGCCGTAGGCCTCGCCCGCGGCGACCCACGGAATCGGTATTCCAGCGGCGATGGCTCGTTCGATCATGCGGCGAGCCATCTGTGACGTGGTGGCGAAGCCGACGTCGTCGGGTACCTCCGCCCGCCGGCAGCGCTCCCGGTCCAGGATCCAGGACTCCGGGAGATACAGCTCCCGGTCCACGAGCGCCAGACCGCGCGGCGAGGCATAGGTCAGGAAGACGCCGACCTGGACGTTCATCGCGCGGCCGGTCGAGTCCGCGTACTGCCGCTGTACCCCGACCGAACGGTTGCCCTTCTTGGGGAAGGTGGTCTCGTGCGGCACCAGTACCCCGGCCACGTCGTCGCGGAGGTGCTCCAGCGCGTACGCCCGGAGGTCGTCGCGCACCCCGTCGACATCCCAGCGGGCCGCGTTGAGCAGGCGCTGCATGCCACTCGGGTCGCTCTCCCCCGCGTACGTGGCCAGCGTCCAGCCGTTCTTGCGGTCCAGCCCGGATAACAGGCCACGAACGAAGGTACGGGCCCGGCGCCGTGGCTCGGCGCGGGCAAACCGGGGTGCGACACGGTCCAGCAGTGCATCCAGCTCCGCTGACGACCACTCCCCAGTCGCGGCAGCGAACGTCACGCTGGATTAGGCGACGGCCGGGCCACCGGCGTTACAGCCCGACCGACCGGCGTTTCCGGGGGAACCACCGGACCCCGTACAGCTACGGATCGCTCACGCTAAGTGTTGTTGCCGCCGGCGCCGCGGCGGCCCGCCAGGGCGCCGAATGCGCCAAATGAATTGGCGGCTGTCAATCGGCTGAGCCTTGGACAAGTGTCGTTGTAGTCGCAATGTGACGGTGTGGATTTCGCGCAACGGAAAGACGGCCATTGAACTGTTGACTGTTCTTTAGTTGGCCGGCTTCACTGACCGTACCACTCGGCCGTCTTTGGAGATGGTTGCCACCAGCGACCATAGAACACGCGCGTTTCACGACTCATTGGCGGGTTCGCCGTGCAATTGTCCTGAAGGTGATGATTGCCTGCGCCGCGCTGGTGACCGGCGTGATCGTGGTACAAGCCGCCCAAGCCGTCACCGCGCCCACCGGCTTCGTCAAGGTTTGCAAAGCCGCTTCCGGCACCGGCGTGACCGGCAGCTTCCAATTCAACGTGCAGGGCGGCACCAACCCGGTCACGGTACCGGTGAATGGCTGTAGCGCATCGATCAAGGTATCCGCGGGCCAAATCACGGTCACCGAGATCGAGCAGGTCGACTTCTACACGGCGAGCCAGCTCGTCGGGATCCTGAGCGCGTACAACGCAGGGACCGCCTCGGGCGCTCCCGGCCCGTGCGCCTCGTGATCTGAACCGGCATGTTTGGGGGAGGACCTCGGTCCTCCCCCAAACATGTTGTTCCGGCTCGTTGCTCCGGCTCAGCGGGTGATCGGCGAGCAGTTGCCGGTCGTAAAGGTGCCGTTGCCCGTGTTGTCCGGTACGAGCTGGTGGCTGCCGTTGGCGATGCGAGCGCACACCTTCGGCTGGTTGCCGATCGCCTGCACGTAGTCGGAGTTGGAGGCCGAGCGTACCGACGGGTTCTTGTCCTCCACGTACCACCGTCCCGGGGTCTTGTCCTGCGTGCCCATGACGTGGTCCGGTGGCGTGGTGCCGGTGCCGCCGTAGATGTGGAGGTGGTACCCGCCGTTGACGTTGGGCGTGGCGCCGGCGAAGTTCGCCACGTACTCGATGGTCAGCTTCGTCCCGTCGAACGTCGCCTTGGTGAGGCAGACCCAGCGCGGGTTGGCCTTGATCTGGTCGGTGCATTGCTCGTCGGCGGGCAGCGGCGCCGCCCCGATCGACCCGGCGCCGCTCGGCGAGGCCGACACCGGCTGCGCCCCCGGCGACCGCGTGCCGTTGGTCGAGGTCGAGCTGCCCGTCCGCTCCTGCTTGCCGCTCCGGTTGGCCAGCGCGACGATGCCGGCCGCGAGCAACGCGACCAACGCGACGGCGGTACCGACGAGGACCCCGCGCCGCCGCCACGGAGCAGGCTTCGAGGTGACGCCGGGGGTGATCGGCGGCGCCGACGAGACCGCAGCCGCCGGCGAGACCGGGAAGGCGGCCGGCGAGATGGGCGCCCCGGACACCGGAGTCGCCGGCGGGACGGCAGCCACGACCGGCGCCACCCCGCGGCTCGGCGGCGGCGCCAGCCCAGGGCCGGGCTGCGGCGCCAGCCTGCGGCCCGGCAACTGCGCCATCGCGCCGCTCGCGAGCCAGGCCGCTCCGAGGGCCACCGCGTGCTTTGGGTGGGCGTCAACCGCCACCGGGCGGCCGAGCTCGGCACCGACCAGCTGCGCCACGATCGGCATCCGCGATGAGCCGCCGACCAGCAACACCGAGTGCAGCTGCTCGGGCGTCACACCGGCGGAACGGATGGCACGCTTGAGCGCCTCGACCGTGGAGCGCAGCGCCGGGCGTACCATCGCTTCCAGCTCGGCACGGGTGAGCCGGACCTCGGTGGAGATGTTGGGCAGGAGCACGGCGATCGCCACGTCGGTATCTGACGAGAGCGCCTCTTTCGCTTGTACGCACTCCTCTTTCAGCCGGGCGACCGCCGCGATCGCCACCGGGTCATCCTCGTCGAGCTCGGCCAGCTTGCCCCCGAGCGCCCGGCTCACGTGGCCGAACACGGCCGCGTCGACGTCGATCCCGCCCAGGCGTTCGATGCCCTCCGGCTGGCCGAGGATCTCGAACCCGGTGGGGGTCTTGCGCAGTACGGCGGCGTCGAACGTGCCGCCTCCGAGGTCGTACACGGCGACCAGCGCCCCGGGGTCGATGCGCTGCTGCCGGGCGTAGAACGCCGCGGCGGCCTCCGGCTCGGTGGTATAGACCACCGGTTGCTCCAGGCCCGCCATGCGCACCGCCTGGCGCAGCAGGTCTATCTTGTACGGCCCCCAGTTCGCCGGGTGCGAAACGCACACGGCCGACGCCGGCCCGCCCTCGCGGCTGGCGACCGCGTCGACCACCGAGCGCAGCAGGCGCGCCATCAGCGCCTCGGCCGAGTACGGCGCGCCGCCGAGCAGGATCGGGGTCGTGTCACCGAGGCGGCGCTTGAACTCGCGCGCGACCCGATGCGGTTCGCTCAAGCCGCGCCGGCTCGCCGCCTCGCCGGTGAGCACGGTCTCGTCCTCACGAAGCAGTACGACCGACGGGACGACCGCCGCGCGGCTACCGAGTGATGCGATCTCGGCGTGACCGCCCCGCCATATGGCGGCCGCGGTGAACGTGGTACCGAGATCGACGCCGAGTGCGTACATCGATATCGCTCCGATGGTCGATGGTGGACGAGCGTCATCTGGCCCGCCGGAGCTCGGCGAGCATGCCTTCGCACGAGCGGACCGCGACCCGCGCCGCGACCGCGAGCTGGTGGCCGGTCAACGGGTTCTCCGCGCGGCGCTGCCATCGGGCGAGGGCCTCGGTCGCGGCGGAGGTGAGCTCGGCTCGACCCGCCTTCGGGTCGAGCCGCAAGCGTACGTGCATGGCGCCACCCGCACCGCCGATCAGGTGTTCCAGGTCGGCCATGACCTCCGCCTTGCCACTGACCCAGCCGGCCCGGATCGCGGAGAGCACCCGCAGCTCGTTGAACGGATGGGCGGAGGCGAGCACCCGCTCGGTCTCTGTCGCGAGGGTGTCGCTTCCCGGGCGTGGCGCGACGCGGGTGAGCGCGTCGATCGCCAGCAGCGCCGAGCGGCTCTTGAGGATGTCGCGCCGCTCGAAGAACAGCGAGCCGAGGACGTTCTTCAGATGTCGCAGTCCACTGTGGTCGGCCAGGTGCCGGGCTAGCTCGGTAGCGGTCAACGCGACGCCCTGGCGCAGCAGGGCCGCGGCCAAGCGGATCCCGAACAGCGAGAAGCGAGCCAGCAGGGCCTCCCGCTCCGAAAGCGTCAAGCCCAGCTCGGGCATCTTGTTCATGAACCGGTCGGCCGACAGGAGCAGATCGTCGGCTTGCTGCGCGGGAATGTCGGCGACCCGACGCAGATGCTTCACATCCGTCTCAGTCAGCGTCACCGCGGTCTCCGCGAGGAGCCCGGCCACCGGTACGACCGTCTGGACCACACGCCGGACGTTCGGGTCGGTCGCGAGCTGGCTCGCGATGCGTTCGGCGGAAGCCATCGCGTCGAGCCGGCCGACGGCGATCTCGTCCGCGCGGGACAGCACACCGATGGCGTTCACCGGGTTGGGTTGGGACACCTCGGTGTCGTGGAACGCGCGCAGGAACTCGACATCGCCCGCATGCGCGTGCCGCATCAGGTAGATGACGGCATCGGCGGGCGTCTCTTCCTCCTCGGGCACGAGCAGCTGCCAGGTGCGGCGGGAGACCTGTTCGGAGAGCGAGCCGATGCCTGGGGTGTCGATGAGCGTGGCGACCCGCAGGGCCTGCGACGGCCAGGTCACCATCATCTGCTCGACGTCGCCGGGACGCAGGTCGCCGAGGTCGACCTCCAGCGCCCGCTCCTCGCGCCGGAACCGCAAGGGCCGCGCCTCACCCTCCTTGGTGTGCGCGACGACGCGGTACGTATGCCCGTCCTGGTACCACGTCACGATCCGGGTGCACTCACGCGTGTCGGTCGGTGCGAGCCGCTCCCCGACAAGCGCATTGAGCAATGTGGACTTTCCCGCCTTGACCCGCCCGGCAACGGCTACCCGTAACGGCTCTTCGAGCCGGTCCCGTGCGGCGACCAACCGGCCGTGGTGCGGCGAACCCCAGTACACCTGGATGGCCCGCTGGAGCAGGGCGCGCGAGCGATCGACGAGGCTGGTCATCTCGCCACCACCGCTGCGCGCTCTCGCAGGCCGCGCAGCCAGGCGATCGCGGCGTCGAGCTCCTCCGGAGCGCCCGCGGGCGGCGCCGCGGGGCCGACGTGGAGCTGGTCGTGGATGCGGCGCAGCGCCTCGCGCGAGTCGTTGCCGACCACGGCGGCCACCTTGTCGCAGTACCGGCGAACGGCTTGCTTCGCCTGCGTCCGCCGCTGCGACTGCTGGCGCTCCTTCTGTGCCCGAAGGCTTTGGTGGCCGAGCAACAGACCGATACCCACGTCGATGTCATCCAACGCGACCCCCGCCAGGCCGCGGAACATCCCAATCCGGAAAGCCCCACCGTACGCACGTTTAGCGCCACGGTTGCCGGTGTGCCGACCGTGGCGTCGTTGGCTCGCCGACACAGCATGATGAAGTTCTCGATCGCCTCGTGCGAGACCCGCGACTGTAGCCAGGCGGTCATCTGCGGCCAGGTATCGGCTGGATCGCCGCCGTCGATGGCCTGGTCGAGGTCGGCGATCACCCGGTCGATGCGAGTACGCAGGTCGTGGTCGAGCTCGCCGGTCAACTTCGCGACATCGAGAAGCTCTTCGATGGCGACCGGGTCGGTGAGGCTCGCGCGTCCGGCTTCGAACGCGCCGGCGATGAGGTCGCATGCCACCATCACGTCGGCCGCCGCCCGGGCCGCTGTCCTTGCGGCCGCGCCGCGCACCTGGGCGGCGAGGAAGTCGACGAGGTCGGCGAAGCCGGACTCGGCATCGAGGGCAGCGTCGCCGGTCTCGATGGCGAGCAGGCGCAGCGGCGCCGACGCCGGGTACATCGACCCGCCGAGGTGGCGTTCGTCAACCGCTCGAACTGTGCGCCAGCCCGGGTAGAAGTCGGTCTTCGTCAGTACGCACGCGATCGTGTCGCATAGCTCGCGCGCCTGCCGCAGGACCTCCAGCTCGGTCGGGGTGAGCTCCTGTTCGGCGTCGGTCACGAACAGCGCCGCATCGGCCATCGACAGCGCCGCAAGGCTGGCCGTGGCTTGGGGCGAGCCCAGGCCGCCCACGCCGGGGGTGTCGACCAGAACCAGGCCGCCAGCGAGAAGGTCGCACGGTATCCGGATCTCCACACCGACAAGCTCGCTGTCGCCGCTTTCGGAGCTCACCCCGCCGCCTCCGGGGCTCGCCCCGCCGCCTCCGGGGCCCGCCTCGACGGCGAACCGGCCGGCCTCCTCGATCGCGATCGACTGCCGGCGGGGCGGGTCTCCCGCGAAGAGCAGGTCTGCCTCCGCCCGCCCGCCGTGCCGAACGTAGGTGGGCACAGCCGTGGCGGCGTTGTCGTCCACAGGACACACCGTGCTGCCGACCAATGCGTTGACCAGCGAACTCTTGCCCCGCTTGAAATCGCCGATGACGACGACATGGGTAGTGGTCTCGCCGAGCGCGCGGCCGGTCGCCGCGAGACGCGCGGCGAGGTCCGGTCGCCCGTACACCTCGCAGGCCCGGATACCGAGATCCACGAGCGTGCTCGCCTGCGCGAGAAGCGGGCGCTCGGCGGTCATCTGGTAGTTGTAGCATCCGATTTCGCACCAGATGATCGAACTTCCGGTCACGGTCGCGCATGCGCGCCGGCGGGACCGTCGGATAGCCGACACCCGAAACCCGTACCCGCCCCTACGGGCCGTACGTCCTTATGTAGCAGGAACAAAGTCAGGGTATTCGTTCCGGGGGAATCCGGATGCGTGCCGGTCGCGGAGCGAGGACCCTCAACTCGAACGTCCATTTGATAGGTCCGCCAAAGGGTCGTGATTTCCGTGACGCTCACCGTGAGGGCACAGGCTCTCTTCGCGAGTTGTCTGCAACCATCCGACCGTCCCACGCCGACCCAAGTCGCCGACGCGATCATCGACAGCCTGCGCGACAACGGCGGCGTCGCCGGGTGTGTGGCGACCATGGCGACCGAGTACGGCGACCATCCGGAGGCGGCCGCCGCGCGGATGCGCTGGGCGCTCGCCTTGGCGTCGGCAAGCGGCGTGTTCGCCGGCGCGGCGCTGGCCGCCTGACCGGCCCTGGTTGCCGTGCCGGCAGGTGCTTGCTGAAGGGCAGGCAGTTGCCAGGCTGGAGCAGAGACGCCCGCGGGGCTTACGGGCAACGCAGCCGATGCCAGCGCCAGGCGGCCGCGTCCTGGCGCGGATGACACAAACTTGTGTTATCTCTGGCATCGCTGCTACTATCGCCGCGTGCCCAGGGACGAGGAGCTGATCTTCGCCGACCACGTCGGGCGTTTCTACGCCCGTCAGCACGGGTTCCCGCCCATGGCGGGCAGGCTGCTCGGATACCTCATGATCTGCGACCCGCCACAGCAGACAATCGACGAGCTGGGCGAGGCGTTGATGGCCAGCCGTAGCGCGATCACCGGTGCGGTCAAACTGCTGGAGGGCTACGGGTTCGCGATGCGTACCCGTAGGGCGGGTGAGCGGGTCGATCGGGTGAGCCCGCGTCCGGACGCGCTGGAGCCGCGCAACTTTGATTCCAGCCTGTTCAAGGAGCAGGCGGCGCTCTTCCGCGAGGGGTTGGCGCTGCTGGCCGACGCGCCACCGGCTCGACGGGCCCCGCTGGAAGAGCTGGTCGCCTTGGCCGACTTCCTCGGCGAGCGGTTGCCGCAGGTCCTGGGCGAATGGCGGGAGCGCCGTGCCGCAATGCGCGCGTCGGGGAAGCTCGCCGACCCGGAAGAGGGGTAACCGTGCCCGATCCTTCGCTCCCGCCCGCAATCGCTGTCACCGGGCTGCGCAAATCGTTTGGTGAGCATACCGTGCTTGACGGTGTCGACCTGCAAGTGGCTCCGGGAACCGTCTTCTCGCTGCTGGGACCCAACGGCGCCGGCAAGACCACCGCCGTCAACATCCTGACCACACTCATCCGCGCCAACGCGGGAGATGTGTGGGTCGCCGGCCACAGTGTCGCCAAGGAACCGGACGCCGTACGCGCCGCGATCGGCGTCACCGGCCAGTTCTCCGCGGTGGACCCGCTGCTCACCGGCGAGGAGAACCTGGCTCTGATGGGCGACCTGCACCACCTGCCGCGCCGGGAAACCCACCGGCGGACAACCGAGCTGCTGGAGCGGTTCGACCTGGCCGATGCCGCCACGAGGCGGGCGGGCACGTACTCGGGTGGCATGACTCGTCGTCTCGACCTGGCAATGAGCCTCATCGGCGAGCCGCGCATCCTGTTCCTCGACGAACCCACCACCGGCCTGGACCCACGCAGCCGCCACACCATGTGGCAGGTCATCCACGACCTGGCCACCAGCGGCGTGACCATTTTCCTCACCACCCAGTACCTGGACGAAGCCGACGAGCTCGCCGACCGGATCGCCCTCCTCGACCACGGAACGCTGGTCGCCGAAGGCACCCCCGACGAGCTCAAACGCCTCGTTACCGGCGGACACATCAGCGTGCAGTTCACCGACGCTGCAAGCCTGGACGCCGCCGCCCGGGCACTCGGCGACATCCCCCGCGACCACGACACCCTCACCCTGCAGATCGCCTCCGACGGCAGCGTCGCCTCGTTGAAGGCGCTCCTCGACCGCTTCGACGACCGGTCGATCGCCGTGGAGAAGCTGTCGATTCACACCCCAGACCTCGACGACGTCTTCTTCGCCCTGACCGGACACACCGACACCGGCGCCAGTGCCGGTGACGAGAAAGCGACGACGCCGTGAGCACCCTTACCTACACGCTGACCGACTCGTCGACCATGCTCCGACGGGTCCTGCGGCACACCACCCGCAACCCTTCCACCCTGATCATGGCGATCGTCCTGCCCGGAGTGATCCTGCTGCTGCTCAACTACGGGTTCGGTGGCGCCATCCGCACCAGCGGTGGCAGATACATCGACTACCTGGTCCCCGGGATCATCCTGATGGGCGCCTGCTATTCGGCCAGTGCCACCGCCGTGGCCGTCGCCACCGACAGCAGCCAGGGCATCATCGACCGGTTCCGAACCATGGCCATCGCCCGCTCCGCGGTGCTGACCGGTCACGTCCTCGGGAGCGTCCTGCGTGCGATGTTGGGCACCGCCCTCGTCGTGCTCCTCGCCCTGGCCATCGGCTTCCGGCCCACCGCCAACCCTTTGCACTGGCTGGCGGTGACCGGGCTCGCGGCTCTGATGCTGTTCGCGATCGCCTGGATCGCCACGGCGATGGGCCTTGCCACCGGCAGCGCGTCCGGCGCGGCCAGCCTCGCCGCGATCCTCCAGATACTGCCGTTCCTGTCCGGCGCCTTCGTCCCCACCGACACCATGCCAGGGTGGCTGCAAGCATTCACCGCCAACCAACCCATGACCCACATCGTGTCGGCCCTGCGCGGCCTGCTCACCGACACCCCGGTAGGCGACCACGGCTGGATCGCCGTCACCTGGTGCGCCGGCGCCGCCATCGCCGGATACCTTTGGGCCCGAACCGCTTACCGCCGGCGACGCGACAGATGACCTGACCGGCAACATCCCATGGCAGGAGCGTGCACCCTGGCTGAGGGGGGATCACGATGGACAGGCATCAGGTGGCCGCCTGGGTGGCGGCGTACGAGAGGGCTTGGCGTCGGCCCGGCACCGAGGCCCTGGCGGAGATCTTCACGCCGGATGCGACCTACCTTCAGGGGCCGTACGAGGAACCGGTGGTCGGGCTCCCCGCGATCGAGCGGATGTGGGAGGACGGCCGGGACGGGCCGGACGAGGTGTTCGCGATGACCAGCGAGACCACCGCGGTCGACGGGAACACCGCGGTGGTACGGGTCGAGGTCCGGTACGGCGAGCCGGTCCAACAGGAGTACCGGGACCTGTGGGTCATGCGGTTCGCGGACGATGGACGCTGCGAATGGTTCGAGGAGTGGCCGTTCTGGCCCGGCAAGCCGTACACTGCTCGGACCCCGGCGACCGAGCGTGGTTAGCGGTAGGCGGCGGCTTGGATCTGGTACAGCTCCGCGTAGGTACCGCCCGCGTTCATGAGCTCGTCGTGACTGCCGGTCTCAAGCACCCGAGCACCGTCGAGTACCACGATGTAGTCGGCCATCCGTACCGTGGAGAAGCGGTGGGACACCAGGATGCTGATGCGGCCGTTGTCTGTGCCGCTCCTGCCGCCGTTCGCTAGGCCGCGCGACGCGGCGGCGTACCGCTCGAACAGCGCGTGCTCGGTCTCCGCGTCAAGCGCTGCGGTCGGTTCGTCGAGCACCAGAAGCAGGGGCTCGTCGCGCATGAACCCGCGGGCGAGAGCGAGCTTCTGCCACTGGCCGAAGGAGACGTCGACGCCGCCGGGCCAGGTCGGCCCGAGCTGCGTGTCCAGACCGGCGGCGAGCCGTTCGACCACGTCGACGGCTCCCGCCCGGTCGACCGCAGTGCGCACCGCCGGATCGTTTTCGATCCGCGGCACGTCGCCGAGACCGACCGACTGGCGCGCCAGCAGCTCGAAGCGGAAGAAGTCCTGGAACGCGCCGGCCATGCGGCCACGCCACTCGTCGGCCGGTACGCGGGCCAGGTCGACGCTGTCGACCAGGATCCGCCCGGACGTGGGCTCGTAGAGCTTGGCGAGCAGCTTGACCAGCGTTGACTTGCCGGCGCCGTTCTCGCCGACGATGGCCACCACCGAACCGGCCGGCAGCTCGAGGGAGACGTCTCGCAGCACGAGCCGGTCGGTGCCCGGGTAGGCGAAGGAGACGTGTTCGAGCCGGATCCCCTTGCTGAGCCGGTCCGGCGCCGGCGTGTCGGCGGGGGCTACCATCGCCGCCGCGTAGTCCTCGAGCCAGGCCAGCCGGCGGGACCCGTCCATCCAGATGCCGCGCAGGAAGCCGATCTCGCCGACGGTCGCACCCACGTAGGAGGACAGGCGGGCGCCGGCGGCCAGGACGAGCAGCACGTCACCGGCTGGGGCGCGCACCACGGAGGCGACGAAGACGATCGCGCCGACGAAGCCCACGCCGAACACCGCCCAGGCGAGCGTGTGCCAGACCGCGCTGGCCCATCGCGCGGCGGAGACCAGTGCGTACCAGCGTTCCCACTCGGCGCGCCGCTGCCGGACCAGCCGGGGACCGATGCCGGTGAGCCGGACCTCCTTGCCCGGCGCCGGAGTGGTCGCCGTGACGAACAGGTGCCGCGCCAACCGGCTGGCCGGGGCGCCGCGCTCCTCCGCGCTGCGCTCCACGGCCGGCCGCCAGCCGGCGGTGAGCACGGTCGGCAGCGCGAACAGCGCGAGCAGCGCCAGCGCCGGGTGCACCGACACCAGCAGCCCGATGGTCACCACGAGCCGCAGGATCCAACCGGCGGTGGAGAAGACCGACAGGTACATGTGGTCGAGCACGAACACCTGGTCGCGCAGGACCGCGAGGCGGTCGAGCAGCTCCGGGCGCTCCTGGTGTGCGATGGTGGTTACCGAGGCCTGCAGCCGGGCGACGTGCCCTTCCAGGGCGATGGTGACCTTGTCGCGGAAGCGGCGCTGCACCCGGGTGCTCACGGTGCGCAGGAACCAGGTGGCGGCCGCGGACATCGCCAGTCCCAGTGCCGCGAGCATCAACAGGCTGCGGTCGGATCGGAGCACCCCCTCGCCCAGCAGCTTGAGCCAGACGGCGATGAGCGCGTCCGGCAGGGCCGCGAACAGCGACAGCAGGAAGGCGGCCAGGAGCAGGCCGGGCTCATGCCGGTAGCCCAGCCGGCACAGCCGCCACATGGAGGACAGCGCCGGCGGTAGGTCGGCTGGCACCGGGCGGGTCGCGCCGTCAGGTGAGGACATCGAACTCGGCCTCCTCCTCACCCTCGATGATGCTGAACGGTTGGGCCTGCAGGTCGAACATCGCCCGGTACCGGCCGCCGAGCGCAATCAGCTCGTCGTGCGAACCAAGCTCCACCACCTTGCCGTGCTCGACCACACAGATCCGGTCGGCGTGCCGGACGGTCGAGAAACGGTGCGAGATAAGGATTGTGGTGCAGTCGCGGGTGGCGTCGAGGATGCGGTCGAAGATCTCGGCTTCGCCGCGCACGTCGAGCTGGGCGGTCGGTTCGTCGAGCAGAACGAGGCCGGCACCCAGCCGGACCGCGCACAGCGCCCGGGCCAGCGCGACGCGCTGCCACTGCCCGCCGGAGAGGTCGGTGCCGCCCTCGTAGCCACGGGCCAGCACGGTGTCCAGGTCGGCGAGGTTCGCCGCACCGGCTGCAGTGAGCGCCTCGCTGACCTCGCTGTCGGGTGCGCCCGCCGGGGCGACGTTGTCCCGCAAGGACAGCTCGAAGCGCGTGAAGTCCTGGAACACGGCGGTCACCCGACCGCGCCAGCTCGCCAGATCAAGCTGGCGCAGGTCGACGCCGTCGACCTCGATAGCGCCCGCCTGCGGGTCGTACAACCGGCACAACAGCTTGGCTAACGTCGTCTTGCCCGATCCGTTGCGCCCGACGATGGCGAGTGACGACCCGGCGGGGATCGTCAGGTCGAAGTGCTCCAGGACCGGCAGGTCCCCCGACGGGTACGCGAATGTGACGTCCCGGAAGCGGATCTCCGCAGCCGGTAGCCCCTCGGCCGGCCGTGGGGCTACCGGCTGCGGCAGGGCACCGGCCGGAGCCATGGCCGAGTCGAGCCGCAGGACGGCGGCCACCGGTGCGGCGGCCCCGTCCAGCGCCCAGTTGAGCCCACCGAATGCGATCATGCTGGTGCCCACGGCGGCCTGAGCGAAGACCACGGCGCGGCCGATGCCCATGCCACCGGCGCCCGCCGAGGCCAGCGCCCAGAACACGACCGCGTTGGCCGCGACCACGATCAGCAGGCATCCCAACACCGGTCTCTCGCGCAGCTTGGTCGCCCGGTACTGCAGTTCGTGCAGGCGCACCCGGCGGGCGGTGAACCGCTCGATGGTCCAGCCCGCCAGGCCGAACAGGCGCAGCTCCTTCGCTGCCGGCGCGTCGACCGCCAACCGGTACGCATAGTCCGAGTCGCGCTGCGCCGCACGTACCTCCTCGGTGTTGCGGTCCTTCCAGACTCCGCTCTCGCGCAGCAGCCAATGCGTGGACAGCCAGGCACCGGCCAGCAGGATCGCGGCCCACCAGTGAAACGCCGCGAGCACCACCGCGGAGCTGATGCCGCCGAGAAGCTCGATGAGGCCGCCGGCGATGAAGTCCATCGAGATCGACAGGGGCGGACCCTGCATGCCCAGATCGAAGTCACGCGCGACGGTGAGGTCGTCGATCAGCTTGCGGTCCTCCAGGTGACCGATGCCCGGCGGCTCGACACACGCGGTGGCCAGCCGGTCGTTGAGCCACGCGGCGGTGCGGTCGCCGAGGTTGACGCTGACCGCGGTGTGGATCGGGCTGAGCACCTGCATCGCCACGAACACGACGCCGATCAGCGCCAAAGGTGCGGCCAGGCTCCGGCCGGACCGCACCGCTTCGATCAGGACGCCGGTGGCGATGGCGAACACCGGGGGCAGCAGCCCCCGGGCGATCAGGACCCCCCACCAGGCTGCGGCCAGCCGGCGGTCGGCCCTGGGCAGCACCGTGAAGAACTTCCACTCCGGACGCGCTCGCAACCTGCTCATACCTCACGCCCCGTCGGCTCCGACCGTCGTCATGGGACCATACTCGATGCCTCCGACAAAGGATCGCGCCAGCGGTGCCCGCCGGCCGTGCGGCGGGCTCGATCGGTGGCTTAATGGCCGCGGTCCCTCGCGGCCACCGACGGATAGTCGCGGTGGTAGCCCTCCATGAGGCGACCGCCGGCCCGGCCGAGGACTTCCTCGGCGACCCGCCGCAGCGGCGTCGCGTCGGCGCCGGCGATCGCTGCGCGCAGGGCCGCGTTCAGGGCGAGGTACCCGTCTGGGTCGGCCTCGCGCAGGCGCCGGGCGAGCCATTTGCCGGTACCGAGCCAGGACCCGGTCAACATGAGTGCCAGCCGGCTGGTCTCGGCGTACACCCGGGTGGCGATCGCCGCGACCTCGCCGCCGTCGGCCGCGCCGACGAGGTCGTCGAGTAGGTCGGTCAGAGCGTATCGAGCGTCTTCGAGCTCCTCGGTCGACGGCCTCGGCGGACCCACGGCCAGCATGCGGGCGGCCGCGGCATGCAACCTGGCGCCGGTTCCGTCCGCATCGACCAGGACCACGCCGCCGCCGACCATGTGAAGCAGGGGCGACCGGTGCGCGGCGACCTCGCGGCTGAGAATCTCGTCGTAGACCGTCGGCGTTGACACGAACAGCTCGGCCAGCCATCCATGGTGACGCACGGTCTCCCGGAATGCGGGCCTGCTATCGGGACGGATGACGACGACGTCCAGGTCCGATAAGGGAGTACGCGCGTCGGTCAGCACGCTCCCGCCGAGAAACGCCGCGAGCGCATCCGGAAAGCGTTGCCGGACAAGCCCGGCAGCCGCCTCGATCGCCTCCACGCCATCCAGGATGCGCTACGACCCCGCTGGTCGGTGTCGCGACCGTGGCCGGCTTCCTTTGTACGGCGAAACCGATAGCCACCGATGCCGAGCGACGGACAATCGAGGTCGTGCGGATCGTCTTTACTCGGCAGCCACAAGGCGAGTGCCTGGCGCGGATCTACCGCAACGACGGCGTCGTTGCGGTGCTGCCGTCGTACTCGCGCAAGTGGCGGGTGCCGCACGACCTCGCGCACGCCGTGGCAGAACGCGAGCTCGGGCTCAGCCGCGGGGTCTTCGGGTCCATCGCGTCGGGTGGGGTCTTCAAGAACATGCGGATCGTTGAGGGCCGGCCCCGGCACGACGCCGCAGCCCGGAGCGCGCGCATCCTGCGGGCCAACTCCCGAGACATTACGGTCGCTGAAGTGATGGCCGGCGCGGTACACGATGCGGTGGAGTACGGGTCCGCGACCGACCCGGTCGCCCGCGCGCGCGAAGGCTGGGGCGTCGTCGAGGCTCGGCCGTTTCCCTGGATCGACGCCGATTTCGCCCACGCCGTCGACACCCTCAGCTCGCTCGCCCGGCACTGGGAAGTGATGGGCGCGGATGGCGCGCTCGAGCTCACCTGGCCGGACCGCCTCATTGAGCCGGTACCGCCCGAGCGCCGCCATCGGCGCCCGGCGCTACACCGTCGGTGAACAAATCCGCTTTGTCAGCATGCTCGCCACCCTGGTGGTCAGGCCGTATCGGGGTTGTACTTGGCCACCAGGTCGGGCAGCTCGGCGAGGGAGTCCAACCGGAACAGGCAACGGTCGAGCGCCTCCTGGTCGCGCAGGATGTACGCCCACGGCCCACGCCGCAGAAACGCCGTCGCGATACCGGCGGCCTGCGCCGGCTTGACGTCGTTGTCGAGCCGATCTCCGACGTACAGGATCGCCTCCGCCGGGCACCCCGCCTCCACGATCAGCCGCTGGAAGAACTCCGCCGTCGGCTTCTCCACACCCCAGCCGTCAGACGTGCCGATCACATCAACCGGCAGGTCCAGCGCGCGCAGGATTTGCTCCGCCCGTGCCGTCTGGTTGGCCGCGAGCCCGACGAGCAAGCCCTGATCGCGCAACGCCGCCAAGCACGGCCGGGCATCGGCGTACAGGTTCTCCTCCGCGAACGACTCAGGCTGGCCGGCCGCTGCTCGCCGGTCACGCTCGGCGGCGAGATCGAAGCCAGGCTTGAAGTACTGGAACGTCTCCCGGTGGTCGCCGCCACGCGCGATGACCGCGCCGAACACTGCCGAGAAGGTGTGCCGCGCAACGCCGAGCCAGTCGGCCCAGGTCCCGTACTCCCGTGTCTCGTCGACGAGTGTCTCGCCCACGTCGAAGAACACCGCCCGCAGGCGCGCCATCTCGC
>WNGF01000825.1_pt1 | contig 54653 bp, 37 predicted proteins | sample 5400641 | NCBI WGS metagenome assembly WNGF01 (sample SAMN13153371, study PRJNA577476) | soil metagenome | isolation source: 80 cm soil or saprolite under grassland replicate 2 | place: USA:California | collected 2016-06-15
AATTAGCGTAGTAGCAATGCTTGCGGCGGGATGTATGTTGAAGGTTGTCTTGCCCGCACCCTCACAAGTCTTATTGGCAGGGCCGCAATTCAAAACTGAGTGCCGAGAGCCTAGTTGTATCAGTAAGTTATGTCAAGGGCTTTAATGTCCGAACTGAGGTCGGGCCCAATTCGGTTGGTCATAGTTACGCAGAAAACAGCTCACTGATAATTCTCTTAATAAACGAAGCAAGCCGACAGTTTCTTGTTTTCTGTGCAAGAAGCTTTTGCCTCTTAGAGGCACCCCTCAATTTCCTTCACGGCTTTGCCGCCCGATGTGAGGCGGCGGCTGCGCCCCGCCGTTCAGCGCGTAGACACGACTTGGGCTGTGCCCCTGGTTCGGGCTTTGCCCCTTTGCGCGGTAGATTGGCTTAGACGCATCGAGGTTTGATTGGTCGCGCTGCGGTGTTTGGATTGTGCTCGTCAATGAGGGGGCAGAGCCCGCACCAGGGGCCCAGCCCAAACGGTTACTTGCAGCTAGCCGGAGGGGCAGAGCCACCGCCTCACATCTCCTCACATCGGGCGGCAAAGCCGTAATCAACGATGATGATTATTCGGTTGCAACTGAAGGCCGCACTGCGTACTCTGCGAAATCTGTGGGTTTACGGTTGGTTCTTGTTTTCTGTGCAAGAAGCTTTAGTGCCTCTTAGAGGCGACTCTCAATTTCCTTCACGGCTTTGCCGCCCGATGTGAGGCGGCGGCTGCGCCCCGCCGTTCAGCGCGTAGACACGACTTGGGCTGTGCCCCTGGTTCGGGCTTGCCGGAGGGGCAGAGCCACCGCCTCACCTCGGGCGGCAAAGCCGTGACCGAGATGCTAGTTCCACTTTGCACGCTCAACTCTTTACTCTTCTAACAAAAGCAAGTAGCTTTGGCACTAAGTTCTACTACCTCACTGCAAGGACGCAACCTCATGACTCACCGTTTTCAGATATCCAGAGACTCACAGGCCCTGTACATCACAATTGTCACCAACAATAGGCTACCGGTATTCAAGACCGACCAAATGAAAGCTGTCCTTTGTCGGGCAATCGACGAGGCGCGCACGAAGGCTGGCTTTCTGCTGTTTGCGTATGTGATCATGATTGATCACTTACACTTGCTCACAAGTTGCCCAACGGCTACGTCCGATGTCCTACGTATTCTGAAAGGGCTAACTGCGCGTCGGGTAATCGATTGCTTGAAAGAGAACAATTACCTCGCTTCACTTTCAAAGCTTGAGCATCAGGAACGCGATCGGAACTACCGGTATTCTCTGTGGCAAACAGAAAAGAATGTCCTGCCAATTTTTAGTGAAGGAATGTTTATGGAGAAGGTCAATTACATTCATCAGAATCCGGTGCATGCCGGATTGGTGGAGCGGGCAACAGACTATCGCTGGTCCAGCGCCCGCATTTGGCGAGGTTGTCCCTTAGAGGACGAGCCACTGTTGGATGATAAGGACCTAATCAACTGGAGAAGAACCAGGCAACCGCGATAAGTGGGGGCAGAGCCCGCACCAGGGGCCCAGCCCAAGCGGTACTTGCAGCTAGGCAGCGGGGCAGAGCCACCGCCTCACATCGGGCGGCAAAGCCGTAATCAACGATGATGATTATTCGGTTGCAACTGAAGGCCGCGCTGCGTAATCTGCGAAATCTGTGGATTTACGGTTGGAAGCCGCGATGTGATGAGATGGTGATTAGTAAATGGTAAATGGTTAACGATCTACGACCCCGACGTCGCTGGCCGAAACTTGATGGTTTCCATTTACCATTAACTAATTACCATTTACTATCCAACAGCCATTTACCAATTAGAACTTACGATTTAAGATTTCAATCAACTCGCTTTTAAGGTCTCAGATCATCTCAATGACAACTCCGGCTCCCACCCCCATGTTGCGTCAGTATCAGGAACTGAAGGCGCAGCACCCTGGTACGCTCTTGTTTTTTCGCCTTGGGGACTTTTATGAACTCTTCTTCGACGACGCAGTCGTCGGGTCGCGTGAACTGCAAATCACCCTGACGGCTCGCCACAAGGAGCGTGGCGATCCAATTCCGATGTGCGGTGTGCCGCATCATTCAGCGGCCAATTACATAGCCCGTCTCGTGCGCAAGGGATACCGAGTCGCTATTTGCGAACAGACCGAGGATGCGACAAAAACCAAGAAACTAGTCCGGCGAGAGGTGGTGCGTGTCGTCACGCCCGGGACTCCGATTGATCCACAACTGCTTGAACCTCGGGAACCCGTCTTTCTGGCAGCCATCTGCACTGCCGGCGAAAGTATCGGTGCGGCGTTTCTCGACATCTCCACAGGCGAGTTTCGCGCTACTCAATCACAGGGCCCAGATGCCTGGACCTGGATTGTTGCCGAGCTCGAGTCATACGCCCCACGAGAGTTGCTCTTCCCTGCTTCCCTGGCTCCTCTTGTCAAAAGCGGGCTGACTGGCAAAGCACAGACAGCACCGCTGCCGCTCGAGACCTCTCGTGAAAATAACCCTCAGGTAATAGATAAGTCTCATTCGCATTCGATTTTCCCAAACGAGCAGGCCCTTAATACCAGCTTGACCCCGCTGGATGACTGGCTTTGGCAACGCGATGACTGTGCCGACCTCCTACAAAAGCAGTTTGCAGTCCATTCGTTAGGGGGATACGGGATTGAGCGCAAAGACGAGGCGGTGCGCGCGGCGGGGGCATGTTTGCGCTATGCCCGGGAGACACAGCGCGCGGCCGCGGCTCACATTACGGATCTCGTCTACTTCGAAGCGCAGGACCATCTGGTCCTGGACAGCGTCACAGTTCGCAATCTCGAATTGGTTGAGTCGCTCGCCGGTGGCGCCGGCCGTTCACTCCTGGATGTGATCGATCAAACGGTGACCGGCATGGGCGCGCGCTTACTCCGCTCGTGGCTGTTGCGACCTCCCGTGAAGCGCGGCGAAGTTGAAGCGCGATTGGCTGCCGTAAGCGACCTGGTCGCGTCGCAGATTGATCGCGACAAATTGCGTTCGCTGCTAAAAGAGGTTTCAGATCTCGAGCGGCTTACCGGTCGCATCAATCTCGGTTCCGCAACGCCGCGAGACTTGAATGCAATCCTGCGGTCGCTCAATCAGGTGCCGGCCATTCGCTCCCTTCTCAGAGATCAGAAGTCGTCCCTGCTGCACGTTCTTTGTGACAGCTGTGACGAGCTGCCTGAGGTACGTGACCTAATCGGCAAGGCTATTAATGACGATCCGCCGGTGAAATTAAGCGAAGGCGATTCGATTCGAGCCGGATACTCCGTAGAACTGGACGACCTTCGTTCCATCAGTCGCAACGCAAAGCAGATCATCGCCGCGCTCGAAGCTACAGAACGTACGCGCAGCGGCATCGGCAATCTTCGAATCAGATACAACGGCGTGTTCGGATACTACATCGAGGTCTCGAAGGCGAATGCGGTGCGCGTTCCAGCGGATTACGAACGCCGCCAGACGTTAGCGAATGCAGAACGATTTACCACTGCGGAACTGCGCGATTGGGAAAAGAAGGTTCTCGGAGCTGAAGAGCGGATCATTCTACTTGAAACGGAGCTTTTCAATGACGTTTGCAGGCAGATTGCGACGGCTACAAAACGCATTCAGGCAACAGCACGCGCGCTCGCCGTACTCGATGCGCTTTCCTCGCTGGCTGAAACTGCGGCACGGCGCCGTTACGCGCGTCCGCAAATGCACGACAGCGATGAAATTGAAATCGTGCAGGGCCGCCATCCCGTGATCGAAGTATTCAGCGAAACGGCTTTTGTACCCAATAGCGTCTATCTCAACAACTCGACGGATCGACTTCTGATCATCACTGGACCAAACATGGGCGGCAAGAGCACGGTGCTGCGGCAGACCGCTATCATCTGTTTGCTGGCGCAAATGGGCGGCTTTATACCGGCGGAGAGCGCGCGCTTGCCTTTGCTCGATCGCATTTGGACGCGCGTGGGGGCATCGGACGACCTCACGCGTGGTCGATCGACTTTCATGGTCGAGATGACTGAGACTGCAGCGATTTTGCATAGCGCTACGCCGCGGTCACTGGTGCTGCTGGACGAAATAGGTCGGGGCACTGCGACCTTTGATGGTCTATCGATCGCGTGGGCCGTAGCAGAGTTTCTTCACGACTCTGCCGAGCATGCTGCGAAGACGCTGTTTGCGACGCACTATCACGAGTTGACGGAGTTGGCGGAACGGCTGCCCGGTGCTCAGAACTATCAGATTACTGCCACTGAGCGCGAAGGCGAAGTTGTGTTTCTGCATCGGTTGGAAAGAGGTCGCGCTTCCAAGTCGTACGGTATCGAGGTCGCGCGGCTGGCTGGTTTGCCGCCGGTAGTGCTGGCGAATGCGCGCGACGTTTTGGCGCGTTTGGAACGCTACGAACTGGAGGTCTTTGCCGATGACGAGATTGTTGGGCACACGATTGAGCGCGAGACTACACCTCGGGCCGTGGCGCTCGGTGCTGGCGCCGCCGACGCCGCACCGACTGTTAAGTCGTTGACGGCTAATAAAGCCCTTGAGTCAGCAGCACGGCAGGCGGGAAGACGAAAACGCGCGGCGCAGGCGTCGCTTTTCGATTTTGCCAATCAGAAAGTTATCGACGAGATTCGCGAGACGGATCCGGAGACCTTATCGCCTGAAGACGCCAGGGAAATGTTGCGTAGCCTCCGCGAACATCTGGTGTGATGGAGGTTGAGGAGATTCCAGGGTTAGAGAGTAAAAGCATTTCCCATTTTCCATTCATCATTTCTCATTTTCCATTCTCATTCATTCTTTGTTTTATTCTTCTCGCTCAATTCGACTTCTCATAGTTTCGTATCTCTATCAATCCCAAACTAGGCCATTACCAAATCACGTAATTGAAATAATTGAATGAAAAATGAGAAATGATGAATGGAAAATGGAAAATGGTTCTCAGGTTGACAGCCCCACTGTCTCCTGCTACTGCTCTTGCCTACTGCCCCGTCGGTTTCGTCAGCGGGGCGTCGCTTACCCTCAACCAGTCCCCTCGCCCGTCGTTGGTCCGCAACAGGCGCATGATTTCGGCAAGCGTAAACGGGCGAGCACCTCGCCGGCCAAATACCGAAACCTGGTTGCCACTTTCATCGACAGCTCGATCTCGGTCGAGTGCTTTCGAAACTCCCAGCGCGTCACCTTTTGTCTTGTAAGTGGCAATCAACACAGGCTGGGGACGAGGACTAAAGCCTGCATACTCAGGCAGCGTCTCAGGCGACGTGAGTTGTAAAATGCGCAAACCATTCCGACCATCTGCGACATAGGCGAAGAGGCTCGCATTGGTCATGGCAATTTTGACCTGATGCACATCGTTGAGTTTTCCTTCCGCATTGTACGTTTGGTCCAGGCGCGGTTTCTCCGGCTGCTCGACGTTAATAATCGCGATGCCTTCCTTTCCATTTGCGACATAGGCATAAGTCCTCGCCACGTAGACGTCATGTGCATCAGCCAGGGCCACAAAAGCGTCCGGTACCAGATGCGCTTCTTCCGGAACCGTCACGTCCAATACCTTGAGACCATCGCCATCGACAACAAATCCATAGCGAAACTGAATCGTGAGGGACCGAGGATTTTTCAGCGCTATTTCTCGAACGATGCGTGGGTTCAAAGGATCATTAATGTTAACGACGACAAGGCCACGCGCTGTGGTGATGTAGGCATGAGTGCCGGCAACGGTGATGTTGTTCGCGTCGGTTAACGCGCCGCCGGGATTGAATGCACCGTTTGGATATTTGGATCTGTCGAGCGTGCGTTTCAAATAGTTGTTGAGCGGATCGCCGTCCAGCAACGTTGCCGCATTCACAAGAATCAGCCCTTCGTATTTATCGACAACGTAAAGATAGGCGTACAGCGAATGAATCGGCTGCTCTTCGTTCACTAACTGCTTACGCTCGTCACCCGTCAGGCGGCTGGCGATCACAGGATCGATCGTCGTGCCGTCTGGCTTCAACCGCCATCGAGCAGGATCAACTGCCAATGTGCTTGGCGCAGCAACGGCAGTCGCGTATTTGGTTTTCACCCAAAACTTCTGCCCAAAGCGTGACACAGGCGCAGTGGTGATTCTTTCTGAAAAACCCTTCTGATCAATTTGTGCCACATCGTAAACACGCAAACCGCCCTCGCCTGCCGCGACATAGGCATATTCGCCACGCAGTTGCACTTGCAGTACACGCGGATTCCCAACGTGTTCGTAAGCCGTCTTTAACTGGCGATCGCCCCGCATAAAACCTTCGAAGTTAGCGGGATAAGCGATCTTCTGTAAAGTGCTGCCGTAAACGGCCTGGGGCTCACTGTGCTCAGTCGCAACGACGACTTCCAGGGCGTCATCCGCCGCCACATACACGTAGCGTCCCATGAAGTTGACGAAATTCGTCCCCTGCAATAACAACTGGGCCAACCACGCATTGTTGTCATTGTTGACGGACACGTGGCAGTCGGTGCAACTCTTCGTTTCTGTTGCGCGCACGGTGTGGGGCACATGCGTGTTGAATGCTTGTCCCGCAAAACCCTCTCCCGAGACTGTTTGCTGTTGCGAATATATCCATTCGCGGCTTTGATTCTGCGAGCTGACCAGGACTGCCGAAGAAGATCTCACCGGAGCTATGCGGTTACCTGTCACGGTACCATCGCGTCCAAGCATAAAAATGTCATCGCGGAGCACCTGATAGTTGTATTGCGTGAAGTTGCGCGAGTTTCCGCCTTCGTTGTGACGATTCGGCATTTTTCGATTGGCCTGCATTGAGAGATGACAACCAAAGCAGCTCGTCACCCAGGAAGAATGACAGGCATAGCAAGTCATGTTGCTGTCGCGATGGGCCAATTCGCCATCATCTTTCGGGACGTCCCCCCAGGTCGCGTTGTCCTTGCGAATCGTCTTTGAGTAGCGCGACTTCTCACTATAGTCGCGAGACCCCGGCGTGATCGTGTCGGCAGTTTGCACAATTCGCCACCAGCGACCCGGCACCACCATCGAATTCTGCACGATGTCGCCCGTCTTCAGTTCAACGTCCTTGCCTTTTTCATCTTTGCGCTTGCGATCGCGCGCGACGCGCTGAAACAACGGCACACGCGCACCGGTTTCATCACGCGTACGGAAGCGGCTCAAATCCTGACCAATCAGCGGCTGCTTCTGCGTCTTCCGACGCTCGGCGGCTTGTCCTGTTACGAGTGCGGCCGCCGGCCCGGATGTGAAGAGGCTGGCCTTCTCGCGGATCGAGCCATGACAATCTTCGCAAGAGATTTCGATCGCCGCGCGCGGCTCGTTGTAGAGATTCCCATCCCCGTGAGAGTCCTGGCGAAAATGGCAGTCAACACAATGCATTCCTTTTTCCAGATGGATGTCCGCCAGGTGAACCGCTTTACGCCATTTATCTTTATCGCCGGGGCTCACGATATTTCCCAGAGCATCGAGCAGATTTCCCTGCCGATCGCGCTTAAAGACCTTGCGAAACAGCCAGCCGTGGCCGTGGAAATCCGCGAACTGGGTGTTGAATAGCTGACTATTGAATTCTGCTGTGCCTGTTTGCGTCAGGAAATTGAAGTCTGACCAAAGTCCGCGCAGACTTGAGCCCTCAGGATTGATATTGAGCTTCTCGCGCTCCTCATCCTGAGAAGGATTGTGCTGTTTCTTTGGATACATCCAAGCGCCATCGCTCTCGTTGTCCCACCAGGTCATGCCGAGATACGTGGCCACCATGTTTGTTCCGGGGTGCATGTGACACACCATGCATTGCGACGTCGGAATTTGAGTGGTGAACTGATGTTTGATGGGGTGACCGGACTCAGTTTTCTGAATATTGTTATCCGCCGTTTCCGAGCGACCGAGGTTTCCCGAGGCGTTGTAGGACGCCGAGTGCGACGGTTCGCGGTCATTAGCATAGATAACGTGACAGGCGGTGCAGCCGGACGAACGGAAGTCTCCAGGATGGTCGTTGGTACCGAGAAAATTTAGTGTTGGATCATGCAGACGAGTTTTCTGTAGTCCCAAAAACACCGGATCCGTGCGCTGATTGCTGCCAAATCCCCGCGGGCTCAGTCCCTTGTCTGGCTTACCGGGATCCTCCTCCTTGTCAGGCAGACCTACTTCGAGTCTTCGTTTGCCGCCACGTTCGAAAACGCGAAGCACATTGCCCGGTTGAGCAATTTCCCAATGGGCAATGGGATCAAGAAAATCGAGCAGGCCTTTTGTCCGACGTTCTTCAAGGCTCGGTTTCGGATCCTGAATCAAAGTCTGTGGCGCACCGTTGTTGCCATAGCTTTCACCAAAGCGAGCGTCCTTCTGCGGAAAGCTCCCGTTGTTATAGAGAGCAGCGCCCCAAAGCATAGCGCCATGCGTCATCATGCTGCTGCCCACATTCTTTGTTTCGACATCGTGGCACCCGGATCCGGTGCAGGTTTTCGGAGTAACTCTGAGATCGCCCGGGTTGACGAAACGGACAAACTCCCAACTCTCTCGAGCGAGCAGGGTGGCGGTCCGTTCAGGGTTTGCGCCGCTGTTTTTACCGTCGCGCTTCCACTCGTCAGGGAAGAGTGGGCGTACGTGCGCAAGCTTCTTGAGTCGTTCGATGTCCTGGGCGTCGTTGCTGGTCTTTCGAGGTGATGGATTGCCACCGTGGCAGCCCGTGCAGGTCAGACCCACTGCATCCTTGCCGTCTTTGAGTTGTTCGAGCGTGTCAGTTGTGCCGTACTTGTGCATCGGCTCGATTTGCCCGTGGCAGGAGATACAGCCTTCGAGCGGTGGGGGAGTCGCGGTTTGCTGGGCAACAGCAGAGGGCGTGGGAGTGGGAGTAGTCGTCGCCGGCTTCGTTTGGGTTGGGTTCGATTTGCCTGAAAGTTCCGTGAAGCCTTCGCTGACGGCGAATGAGCGGGTAGTGATCAGCAGCGCGCAGATAAAAAGAATCACGACCACTAACGACAGAGAAGATATGTTTGTGCGTTGACTCATCGTTTGTTCGCTCAGCCTATGAACATATCGCCCCTTCTTATAAGGCCGATCCACCAAATCACACCAATCGAGAGGAACAAATATTTCTCATTCGTGTGATTTCGCGGATGGATTCGTCCTCGATTCAAAACCGGTTAAATCACGGAAATCTCAAAACACCAACTTCAATTGTGCGAACAGCGAATACAACGGCTTGCGCGGGTTGATCACGTCAGGTTCACAAAAGTCGCCCACGTTCGCTGGGCAGTTGCGAGAGCGGTCCGTGAAAATATCGCGAAAGCCACGACCCGTCCGCAGCGTCGAGGCGCCAAACGTCAACTGCACGTTATTAATCAGAAATGGCCGATAGGCGACCCCCACGCTGTAATCGTATCCGATTTCGTGACGGATTCGATTCTGGAGGAGCACGTACTCGAGCGGTTCAGTACGATGAAATCGCAAGTAGTTAACGTTGAATATTGCCTTGATTCGCTGCGTTAACTCAACATCAACGCCGGCGTTGTAGATGAAGATACCCGGGTTTACAAAATTTGCCTGTCCCTCGATTTTGCTGCTGCGCAAACTCGGCAGCAAACTATTACCTTGCACCAGGCCAACACCCGTTTGGGTTAACCTGATTCCGTTTCGATTAAAGAACGAAAATTGTCCGCCGGCAAAGTTGGGATCGTCGAAGATGGCATCAAAACCTGTGGCCTTGCCATCAGTCGGATTCTTATCTCCCTGCGCCCAGAAAAACGAGCCTTTAAAACGCAGGTAGTCTTTGTCGATCGACGCCTCGACCGCAGCCATCTGAGATCTAACCCGAACATCACGTCCGGCGATGGGATTACGGTCGTCTTTGCCAAAAACGTAGTAGTAAGAGTTCGTCAGATTCAACCTGCCAAGGTGGCCGTCTCCATTTATGCCGAGATACCCCACTTTGATCGCGTGAGGACGAACGTCTCCAATTAGAGCGGGTCGAACAAGAAAGCCGTTGCGATCAAACTTGATACTACGGCGATCATCGTTGTAGTGCAGGTTGCCCTGGATTGTGTAGCCCTTGCGGATGAAGTCCTGACGAAACAGGTTCGCAATGTAGACGTTCTGATGACGAGTATCGAAACGGTTCAAGCCGCTATTCGTGTCCTTCTCGAGCATCGAAAAGTAAGCAACATTAAACTGAAAGCGATTGTTGTCGAATGCGCCGAATAGACGGGCGCCGAGATTGTTGTCAGAAAAGATGAAGCCGCGAAAGTCAGAAACGAAAGGTTGAATGCCGGCACGCACAGAGACAAAATCGAAGTTGGAATTCACGTCAAACAGTTTGACCTCGCCAAATGCCTCCTCTAGAGACACCTGCGAATCAGTGCGATTTGTGCCTCGGCGAACATCAATATTCACGACGCCGTTCTCGCGCGCGTTGAGGTAATTGGGGACGCTGAAGGTTGGCGAAATCTTGATGGCCCAGTCGCGCGGCTTGAAAGTAGTGTCGCCGTGGAATAGTTCAAAGGTGAGTTGCACCGTTTGGTTGACAGCGAACTGTTCCGGCTGACCAAAAAACTCTGCGCTGCGAGGTTCGTCGCTGCTCACATCCGAAGGCGTAGGCGCACGCCTTTGTTCAACTGCGCTGGTGCTGACCGCCGACAACACCATGAAGGTCTTGTTACCCTTGATCGGATAGTCACCCTTCAGCACGCTCTGATTGTAAGGATCCCACCAGCGTCCGCGCTTGAACGGAATATCACGGCCTCGCGCACCCCGATCGCCGTAACGGTCATATTCCGGAAATCCAATCCGCCAGCGGTCTCGTGCCTCGCGATGATCCGGACTGGTTTGCTTAGCCGAAGCAACGCTCTTCTTACCGGCGAAACCAGTCGGCTGATCCGGTACCCGTTCGTTTATCGATGCCGGTTTCGTTTCTTCAAGGGGAATGTCGATGGTGACTTCTTTACCGGGATCAACGATCACATTTTCTAAGGTATCTCCGCGTGCGCGTGTGAAGGGGCCATAGTCTTTATCTTTATCAAACTTGGCGGCGTACGGTGGTTCCACACTCAGTCGGTAAGCTCCAGGCGAAACCTGAATTGAATAGGCTCCGTTTTGCTTACTTTGGGACCGCTTTATCTGGCTGGTGGTTTGGTTAGTGAGGACGACAGTTGCGCCAGCTACAGGTGCCCCAGAAGCGTTACGAACAACGCCACTGACGCGGCCTCGACCCTGACCATAAGTCTGGACTGCGACGGCAAGCAGCAGGGTTAAAAGTATAATTCGCGACGCTAAACGCGCCGTTCGTTGTTGAAGCGAAGGTCTACAGCGATGCGTCATTAAGGTTCTGGTGGATCCCTGACTGCTCTAAACCCTGTCGAAAGAATCAAAAATAAAATTCCAACAACCCCAATTCCCCTTTTGTCTTTCTTTCTCCTGCCTTTGCGGATCGCCGTTGGCGAAGGATACGTAATAGCATACTGGACCATGATCGGTCACTGTGTTTTAGTGTCGTCCTCAGAGTCTCGTCAGCGACTTCATCAAACCACTGGCAAATCCTGTTTCGTACGCGTACCAAACACCAAAAACAATGCTTACCGCGCCGGCAAGCATTTGCAGGCCGTAGTGAACGCCGTTCAGTTTTTTCGAGCTAATCACAAATGGAACTCCGACCAAACCTGACATCAGAAGCATGCCAACCATAGAACCCATTCCGAACACTCCGAGGTAGATAAAACCGAGCAGCGGCGATTGGATCTGCGTCAGTACCAACAGAGTCAGCGCTGCTGATCCAGCCAAACCATGCATTGCGCCAACGATAGCGGGTTTCAGGCCTACCTTCGCAATCGCATGCGAGTGAAAATCAGCTGACGCCCCCTCTGTTGCTCCTGTGTCATGAAAATGGATGTGCGCATGAAGCAAATCGCCGTGGGCGTGCGTGTGTAGGTGAAGATCGGCACGATTGTAAAATGCGCGTCTGATGGCTGCCATACCCAGTCCAATGATCATCAGGGCCACGCCAAATTCGAGCCAGTTTGCGATCGCATTCGGGATGGCGATTCTCAATGCCAGCACTGCGGTTCCAACGATGATCAGCGAGGCCGTATGTCCTGCTCCCCATAATCCACCTACTAGTGCCGCGCGTGCTAGTTTCCGGTGCTCACTGACAATCGCGGAAACCGCCACGATGTGGTCCACTTCCGTAGCATGCTTGAGACCATAAAGCAATCCTAGACCGAGTAGTCCGAGCGCTCCTGCGGACGCTAGAGACGAACGCGCCTCCGACGCCGCATTCGCGAGAAACACTGAGAGACTTAGTCCAGCTTGCTCCAGGGCACCGTAGCAGATCACGAGGCCCGCGCAGCTGATGACGAGCGCGCTCACCACCGGTAACACTCGCTGGACACGACCTAAGCTGCCAAATCTGCGCTGTAATTTAACCAGGCGTTGAGCATAGACAAACACCAATCCAACCGCCGTCAACATACCGGCAAGACCGATACTGAAGGCGACAACCAGCAGAAGACCGTAACCGACTCGATGAAGCGAGATGGCAGCTAACAGGACTACGAGGGCAGAAGGACAAGGGAGGAGCCCGCCTGATATGCCCAGCAGAAGCAAGCTCTTCCAGGTGACCGGCGAGCCATCGCCGCCTGGAGGCACGTGAGAGTGGCTGCGGCCACCGTGCGAGTGCGGCAACATCGATTCCGCGTGAGCATGCATGTGGCCGCCATCGGTATGGAGTTCCTCGGTAGAATGCTGGACCAGCAAGCTACGAAATCTTCGAACCAGTAGACTAACTCCGATGAATACTACGATTGCTCCAGAAAGAAGACTCAGTATCGGGTACAGGCGTTCTGGTACAACATAGTTAGAAGCCAACAACGTAACCATTCCCAACGCGAAAACGCCGGCAGTGTGTGTGATAGTAACCGTCAGACCAAGAAACGCCGCATGCCGAGCAGTTCCTCTCGACCCTATGAGGTAGGCACCCACAACGGCTTTGCCGTGCCCCGGTGACATCGCGTGCAATCCGCCAAGAAGAATAGCGATAAGCAAGCCAACCAACGCCACCCTTGCCGTAAGTTTCGGGACTGCGATTAATTCCGCCAATCGATCCCGCTGAGCAACAGTGACCGGCTGACCATCACGCGCCATCAAAGGTCGACTGCCGTTGGGGATTATTCCAGCTGTAATGGAAAACTGAGCCTGGCGTTCGTCGGGTGGCGCCGTCAGGTTGACGGGATAAGCTTTCAACTCATCCGTGATCGCACTCCCATATGCCGAACTATCAAAGACCGAAATGCCCGAAGAGGAAGAGACAACGATTTCTCGCCACCCGATCCGGTCAGGATAGTTTTTGTCTTCAAATCGCAGATGCCGAGTAGCATTGAGGCTGAGTGTTGCCGGCGCCGTGAACTCACACTCGACACGCATCGTTGGCATTCCGCCTGCACCGGGCAGGAGTTGTATCCTTTTCGAGCTCAATTCGAGTTGTTCGCGAACGCCATCCACACTCAGCAACAGTCGTTCGGCATAGCTAGCCACGAGTCCGGAGGCGTAGCGATCCAGTTCGTCGCTTTTCGGCGAGCCTTCGTTTGTTCCAGTCAGGGATTGCAACTCCTGAAAGGTGGGGATCTCGGCCATATCGATCACGTAACGCAACCTAATCTGATCCCGGCCGACCTGGATACGCGAAAAATGATTGATGGTGAAGTTTCCCAGGGGATGGGCAAATGAAACAGTGGCGGAGCACAAGAAGATAGCTAATGAAACCAGTTTCACGCCAAGCCGCAAAGAAGGAAAGCCGGACACGTTTTCTTTAGTGCTGAGTACTGAGTGCTGAGTACTGAGTCGTGAGTGCCGTGGAGATCGCATCAATAGTTCGAAGCCTCACCTTCGAATTCAATTCCGCGTGTTGTCATCAACTGTTCCCGGGACGCGTGGCTGCTGTGCCGGCGCCAGAAACGGAAAGGCAGTGCGCAGCGGCACGTCGTTCCCATTTGCATTGTCCGGCAGCGGCACGCGGTTATTGATTAGGAAGTTCAGAATGTCGACCACGTCGTCCGTTAGTCGACGTCCGTTAGGGAATTGAGCTTCAGAGTTAGTCCCGGTGTTCGGCACTGTGAGATCGATCCGCAAATAATCGCCCCGCTTCACAATCAGATCTTCAAAGATGGCAATGCTGGTCGCATCTGTGTGATAGAAATTTGCAAGCGTATCAAGAATGCCCGGCCAAAAACGGCGATTCGCGTCGTCAATAGGTGTACCGGCATTGTGCATGTTCTTCGAGTTAAAGGGGACCAGCACCACATTGACGGCCGGAATGCCCATGCGGTCAATATTGGTCCATCTTCCCGCCCCAGCCACTTCACCCGCGCGCGAATTATAGAATTGAGGAGTCCGGCGCTGTGTTTCGATGATGACGCCAATCTCATTGCCCGGACCTCTGATGAATGAAATAGGCAAGCTCAAGGCGATGGCCATGGTGTTGTAGCCGGCGAAGGTGTCACGGCCGCGGCTGAATACGCCTGGATTGGGCGCGCCGGCTCGAATTGAAGCGTTGAAACGCCCAAAAGCAGGGATGTCAAAAAAGAATGGGTCGTCCGTCAAACCGGCGAAGAACATTACGCCAGTTGGCGCGTCGGTAGTGATGACCGGTGTAGGGGCGGTATCCGCGGTATTGCTGGAGTTTGTAGACGGCGCCGTAAACGTTCGTCCGTTAGGGAGGGTAATCGTGGCTGTTTGTGCCTGCGGCACACCTCCAACGGCTACGCGCGGCGAAAAACGAATGTCGATATCGCCCTCAGGTCTGGCGTCACCGGTTGTTTCAAGCTCGAACCGATAACGAAGCGCCGGGTCAAAGATTCCGAAGTTGGCGTTCTCACCGGATACGATGAAGCCATGCACGCTCATTATCAGGATCAGTCTTGAGTTATCCGTGGGGTCGCGAAACATGTAAACGTCGTTCAGATCTGCGCCAATATCATGAGCAGTCAAAGGCGCATCGCCGTGATCGGCAGCCTCCAACTGCGGCGAGGGCGTTAAAAGCAAGGCGCCCGCAACCAGGCAAGTGAGCGGCGCAAACATCCACTTTGCTATTTTGCTACTGCGCATCATCAACCTCTTCCTAGGGATTCGCGCACTGTGAGTTGCTCTGTGTTACCACTGAACTGAATCGCTGCTGAAATTCGGTTGAGGTTATAAAGGCACACACCATGGCGCGAAAATTGTTTGGTGTCCGATTGTTGAGCACATCAAGCCAGAATGCGAATCCGGCTGGCTCAGGATCTCGACCCAGATATCCAAAGTATTGCATCAGGACAAAAGCCGAGTTGAACTCGTTGGTCTTGAACTGCTGAATCTCAACTACCTCAGTCAGCACTTGAGCCCGCGTCTTGCCGTTTCGCATATCCTGGGCGAGGCGCTGCCGTTCGGCGGTAAACGGAAATAGATTTGCCGTATCAAAGAGTTTGTTGACGAACTCTTCCGGGGTCATACCGCTCGGGTAACGGATGAGGAAGGCATCGCGCATCACAAAGTCGCCGGCCAGCGCCGCCTTATCTGCTTCCAGTGTGGGCCCGGCTACGACTCGGCTACGATCCACGATGAACTGTTGTCGCGTGGGCAATGTGCCAAACGCAGCCTTATACAGCCGGTAAACAAAGAACCCGGTCACTTGAAACTCACTCTCAATGAAGAAGGCAGCGGAAACACCGTTTCGCCGAACCAGCAGGCAAGGAACATTGTTTCCGCAACCCGTGATTTGATTGGTCCAGTAGTCGAGCCCGCCCTGATCAGGGACCCGGTTCAGGAAATCCAGGTATTGTTGGTTTACAAAGAACCGCGCATCGTCGATCGGATTAACGCGAGGTGGTGCAGTATCGTTGTCTAAAATCGTAAGCGTAGCGGTATTCAAACTTCCCAGGCTAGCACCACTTGGATTGCTCAAAGTGACGGTGAGAGTTTCATCGCTCTCTATAAAAACATCGTCTGTGATCAGGACCGTTATGTTCTTGCTCCTTTCGCCGGCAGCGAATTTTAGCGTTCCAAAGTTATAGGTGTAGTCGGTTCGGTTCGTCGCCGTACCGTTGACGGTTGCAAAGTCGACAGTCGCCTGACCTATTGGGCTGTCGCGTACAACCGTGAGCGTGGCAAATGGCTGCCCTTCGCTCACCGTGAAATCTGAACTGGAGAACTGGATAGAGCCGGCGCTGAGAGGCGGCGGGGAAGGAAACAGGCCCTTCGGTTGAATGGCGGGTTGTATGTCGCTGGCATTATTGCTTGTGAGCCTCTGCAAGCCGCTACCGTCCGGGTTCATCAAATGGATTTCAAGGTTGCCGTCGCGAGATGTGGCGAAAGCGATCCTGGCTCCATCTGAGGCCTGCCCGGGATCGACATCTATTTCGGAATTGTTTGTCAATCGAGTCTGATTGCTGCCATTGAAAGCCATTACATAGACTTCGTCGTTGTCGTCGCGATTAGATTGAAAAGAAATGCGCTGTGTGGACCAAAACGGAGTGACATCGTCTCCTTCCGCAGTGGTAAGCCGGGTGACACCGGTCCCGTCGGCATTCATAACGTATATGTCAAACTGCAGATCGTTACGATTACTGGAAAAAGCGATCATGGTGCCGTCAGGCGAAAATGAGAGCGACGAATCATCTGCGGGGTTTCGCGTTAAATTCGTTTGATTACTCCCATCCGCGTTCATCACATAAATTTCGTCGTTACCATCTCGATCACTAATAAACGCGATCTGAGATCCATTAGGAGTGAAGACCGGACTGACTTCGCCAGCGGTGCTATTGGTCAGGCGCGTCTGTCCCGTTCCATCAACATTCATGACGTAAACTTCGGCGTTGCCATCTCGCGTACTGATGAACGTTAGTTTGGATCCATCGGGCGACCAGGCCGGACTAAAATCTTCTCCGGGGTCCTCAGTCAGTCGTGTCTGTCCGCCGCCATCGGAATCCATCACATAGATCTCCATGTTGCCATCGCGATCGCTGGCAAAAGCAATCTTGCCAATCACGCGAGCAGCCTCTGAAGCGGTAGATCTCGTAACGCGAGCCGTAACGTTTTCACTTCGTGAGGTAGTTAGTTTTCGATCTTTATTTGCCGCAAAGTTTGGCAACCGGAGGCCGACTCCGCCGGAGGCCAGTGAAAACAAGGCGATGCAGATGATCAAACGTGCAAAAGTCGCCTTAATCAAACTGCTCATAAACCTTCCCTGGTGCACTTTCTCTCTAATGGTAAGATAACTCTTCCAGAGCCAAAGAGGTCGGACGATGCGGCGAAAATAGTTTAGCTACCTTGAGTAGTCAAGTGATTTCTCGCTGAATTTCTCGCTAAAAACTTTAAAGACCAGCACAGGACTTTAGGAACACGCGGAAAACATGTCCGTAAACTAGTCTGGGAGTCTTGGGTCTGGGAGTCTAGAAGTCTGGGAGTATTGGAGTCTTGGAGTCTAGAAGTCTTGGAGTCCAGGGAGTTGCTGAGAAGTCAATTTTGAGTGTATGGACCAACTTGAGTATCTTTACTCTTCTAGACTCCCAGACTCCTCTAGACTATTGGACTTCTAGACTGTCTTTACTCTTCTAGACTCCCAGACTCCTCCAGGCTATTAGACTTCTAGACTTCTAGACTCCTAGACTCCCAGACTCCTCCAGGCTATTAGACTTCTAGACTTCTAGACTCCTAGACTTCCGATCGCAGAATCATCTTGACTGATCAGCGTTTAGTGATAAATTGGCGTCGCCTCAGAGCCTGAGGTTCTCTACTATTTGGTTTCAGCGACGTTGAGCCAGCCCCAATGACCAATAGAATCTTTTCCCGTTATGTGCTGCTGGTTGTGCCTTTATGCCTTATGCTGGTCACAGTCCAGCATTTTCCTAAGTCGTCGGCTCAGTCAACCCGCCCAGTCTTATTTAGTGATGCTGATTCAACCCGCGCCATCGCCATTGATTCGGTGACCAATAAGCGCGAACCCTTTTCAGCACTGGCGCCAGTTTCGTTCGGCAATGATAACAGCACGCGAGTAATGCTTTTCGCAGGCAATCTTCGGCTGGTAGCCGGCGAAACGTTCACTGCCGTTACGGCCGACGCGGAAGACGAATCGCATAACATTCATTTATTGAAAGTCGAATACGTCGGGGCCGTGCCCGATCAGAATTGGGCGACCGCTGTCACAGTTAAACTCCCCCCGGATATGGGAGATGTGGGTGATGTTCTAGTGCGCATTTATTACAGAGGCGTCGCCAGCAACCGCGTAAGATTGGCAGTTGGTCACGTCGGTGGCGGACCACCGGATGATCCGGGCGCGGTGCCCACCCCCGGACCGCTGGGCACGGAAATCTCAATAAATCCGATCACCGCCGGGACGCTAACTCCCGATGAAGTGCGAACCATCATCGCCCAGGCAGTATCCGCAGCGGTGGCCCTGAACAAACTTGTCACTGTTGCTGTCACAGATCGTGAAGGAAATGTTCTGGGCTTGTTTAGGATGACCGGGGCACCGTCGACGGTCCAGATTCGAGGTGGGGGGCCACTTCAGACTCCTGATCCAATTACAGGTTTGGTGCCTGTAGGTCTGGAGGGAACTCGACTACCTGTACAATTCGCGGTTATTTCAAAAGCCGGAACAGCCGCGTTCTTTAGTACTTCAGGAAATGCTTTCACTACCAGAACAGCTGGTTTCATTATCCAGGAGCATATCCCGCCAAATGTAAATTTCCGTCCGGGGGGTCCACTTTACGGTGTTCAGTATTCCTCGCTTCCCTGCTCGGACATCAAGAATCCCGGGCTGCCTTTGGGCCTGAGCGCCGATCCCGGAAGTATGCCCATTTACAAAGGCGGGATTGCGCAGGGTGGAGTCGGAATTGAGGGTGACGGCATCTACGGCATCGACCGCGACCCTGCCGACTTCGATCTTCCGTTCGAAGAAGTGATAGCGGTGTCCGCGGTGAGAGGTTTCGAAACTCCACCTTTGATTCGCGGCGACAACATTCTAGTGGATGGCGTCCGCCTTCCGTTCATTAACGCGGTAACGCCGCTGCAGCCGGCCACCATTCCATTTGCCAGCTTGCCCGGTGCGATTGATCCGTCGTTTCCCATTCAAGGAGCTCAGCCCTCCGCCTTCACTACAGTCACAGTTGGCGGTATTCGCGGCGAAGCCGATCCGCGGTTCTTTCCATTCATATCCAGTCCAACCGGTGGAGCAAATTCGCTAACTGCCACTGATGTCGATGTGATCATTTCTCATGCGGCGCAACAAGCAAACATCACCCGGGCTGCGATTCGCCAACCGCTGGGCAGTAACGCGCGCGTCAGCATCGCGGTGGTCGACACGGAAGGACGAGTGCTTGGGCTGTTCCGCCAACAAGACGCGCCGGTCTTTGGTTTTGACGTCTCGGTGCAGAAGGCCCGCACGGCGGTTTTCTTTACTCGTACGGCCACCGCGACGATTCTACGCACCGCTGGTTTTGGTTCTTACGTCGACCGAGCGGCAGCGGACGGTTTGCGGCTAGATGGTTCAATTGCATTTTCCGATCGGGCCATTGGGTTCCTGCATCGCCCCTTCTTTCCCGATGGAATCAATGAAACGGCCCCTGGTCCATTCAGTACCCCTATCGATCAGTGGAGTGTCTTCAACGTTGGTCTCCAGCTCGATCTAATCAAGACAAATTTTCAAGCCGCAATTCTCGGCGCCAACGTGCCGTGCACTTCGATTCCAAGTTTGCCGAACGGGATTCAGATATTTCCGGGTAGTGTGCCGCTATACAAGAACGGTGTTCTTGTCGGTGCAGTCGGAATTAGCGGCGATGGGGTCGACCAGGATGACATTATCAGCGCTGGTGGTGGTAACGGCTACTCTCCGGCGCCGAACATTCGCTCTGATCAGGTGTTTGTACGTGATGTCCGACTGCCGTTTGTGAAGTTCCCACGCAGTCCGAATCTTTAGGAACATTGTCAACGTCCTTTTTAGTACGGTTAATACCTGGCTATCATCTTTCCGCCCCTCCGAACAGCGCAGGGTCGCAGGTGATGCGCGAGGCTATAAACATTTCACGCCTACGGAGTGAAGATTTCTCTCATTGCTCAACTTGACTTCCATTGCTTGCGGCAGAGGCTCGCTGTGATTTAACAGGCGAACCTTCGTTCCATTATGTTACGTCCCACATTATTCATCGTTATCGGCCTTTTGCTGGCAGTCGTTTGTCTGGCTCAAACTCCGACGATTCCTTCAGGCGCTCGGGGAGTCATCCGGTTGAGGGCACGTGTGAAGACTGGTGAGACGACCAAGGGGTTGTCCCGAAAACGGTTTTTTCTAATCAAAGGTTCCCTAGAGCAAAACAAGCAGGTGCTGGAAGCAATCGAGCGGCAGGCCGTAGTCTCTCGTGATTGCTACTACCGCCGCCTTGGCGCAAGCGCTGCCCTCATCAATTGGCTGAAGGAAAGTGACTGTGAATCGGTTTACTGTCGTGAGGTTGTACCCCAGGATGTCGATGGACCAAATGCCGTACCCGAGTTTCAAACGGCGATTACCACCGGTGAAAAAGAGTTTGGCAATCGCGAGCTGGCCCGAAAATGGTTACCGGTAAATCTACCGGAAAATATTCGGGACGGCTTTTACAAGACTCGTCAGCAGGAGTTGAAAGCACTTATTAAGCAAGCGGAAATAACTTCCGGCGCAACCGTGCTCTCGGTGATGGGAGATCGCAACGGCACGGCGTATTTCACAGATCTCGAGCCGGGAGCATATGTGATTTCAAACATTGTTCCTACTGAAGTAGGCAATGCGGGCGTCATCTGGAACTGTGCGGTACAAGTCAAACCAGGAGACCTGGCGACTGAGAAGCCCTACCTCGTGTCGAATCGGGCGGACAAAAACGTCAAGTGTGTGGGTGTGGAAAAACCGCTGCCCGTGTGTGAAGCAAAGCCGAGCGGCGAGCGATAGATAACAGGTTGATAAAACCTTTGGTAGAGATCATTTGAAAACTCAGAAATCCCACCCACGGCAGCGGGTGGATTGTTCAGATCCAACCTACAGGGTGGGCTTCAAACTTACGAATCCCACCAACGGAAGTTGGTGGATGGTTCAGATCCAACCTTTTCGTCCACGTAGAATGGCTCATGATACTGAACTCGTCTTCGAGGGAGCTCGGCTGCTTTGTGTTGGAGGCCGGATCTGAACAATCCCCCAACTCCCGTTGGGGGAATTCTGATTCCGATCGCGTCGCTCTTTGTAGACTGGATCTGAACCATCCACCCACTTCCGTGGGTGGGATTTCCAACTTTTACACAGCCTAGATAGCAGGAGAGTGTTCAAAAACGATCGGACCTTATCCGTTTGGTAGGTGATACTGAACTGCTGACGCCTTAGATGACTAATAGCCGACTCACAAGCGAAAATCATGCGCTTGCTACGCTTCACCGTTTGCTTTCTGCGCTCGGTACTGTGATCACTCTCTGCTGGTTGCTGGCCTCTCACGGCGACACGGTGGCACAAAAGCGCAATCCCGGCGGACGAACCACTACGCCTGCTCAACCAAGCCGCAGCATCGACTACTCGAAGTTTTCCCATGCTACTGCTAAACACAAGGGAGAATGCAATACCTGCCATAAGATTCCGACCGGGAATTGGAAGAAAGTCAGACAGTTTCCCGACGTGGCTGACTATCCGGATCACGATGCATGTGTCAGCTGTCATCGTGCTCAGTTTTTCAAAGGTCCACGTCCCGTCATCTGCTCTGACTGTCACACAAAAATCTCTCCTCGCGACGAAGCTCGTTTCAGCTTTCGTAAGCCTGACAGCACGCCGCAATTTGGGATCGAGTTTCCACATGACAAGCATCAGGATGTGATTGCGCGCTCCAGGCAGCAGAATCAGTTCGATTCGTCCGCGGTCTTTGTACAAGTCTCGCTCCCCTCTTTTGCACACGCAGCCGACGACAAGACCAAGACTTACAATAACTGCGAAATTTGCCACGCTACCCGGATGAATGCCCCGGTGGCGCCGGCAACCGGCTGGATGGACAATTTTGCCCCGAACGCAGCCACGTTCAAGGCTTCGCCAGGCAATCATGCTTCGTGTTTCAACTGTCACTGGCAGTCGCAACAACCCACGGGCACGAACTGCGGCGGCTGTCATAAGCTTACAGAAAAGCCCCTGGCGCTTGACGATTCGCCAAAGCGCATCTCGATCAAATTTCGTCACAATCGCGAGCAACACATACAGGAATGCACCACTTGCCATATCAACATCACTAAAGCGGCATCACTGAGAGGATTGAAACCCGATGTTCCCATAACGGCCTGCACCGAATGCCATAACAAGGACGGCCTGAGACTAGATGTGAGCAAGGAACTGGAAGCCTTAGACAAGAATCGTGAGTTCGTATGTGTGTACTGTCATACGTCTAACGTAGGGCGGCTCGATCCTCCGCGTAGTCACTATTTAATCGCCGGGCGAGAGCCACTAAAGCGCAAGGATCTCAAGTGAATAAAGCGGGCTCAAAAGATGAATGGCTGCAACGGGTTTTGTTTCAAACGCGCAGACCGGGCGCCTTCAGGTATCCTGCGATTACCTTTATCTCTCTGTGCGCACTGTGGATCATCCCTGTCTCTGGCGTGCGCATGGCGAGTGAAAGATCTGCCACGATCGCTACGGGAAAAAAAACGATTCACGAAGGCACACGAAATAAGAGCGTTGGATTGTTTGTTCAAACCTCCGATCAGGACTATTCAAAGTTCATTCACACGAGCCAACAACATTCTTCGCTCAGCTGTAATTCGTGCCATGAACGTACCGATAATGCAGCGGTGCCGCGATTTCCCGGACACAAGGCGTGCACTAATTGTCATCTTTCTCAGTTCACAACGCCCGCCGTGCCCATGTGCTTGATTTGCCATACCGACACGAACAGCGGAAATCCGCCACTCCGCAGCTTTCCCGCAAACTTTAAAGAGAGCTTCAATGTGAAGTTTGATCACACCCAGCACATGACCGGGTCGGCCAAGCCGCAGAACGGATGTTCGGGTTGTCACAACCGGCCTCTAAATCGAGGTGTGGCGCTTTCTATTCCAGCCGACCTCGCGGCGCACGCGCAGTGTTACACTTGCCATACACCTTCCAGCAAATCGGGCGCGGGTCGCGAGATCGCATCATGCGGGGTCTGCCACGATAAAAAAGCCTATTCGCCAGCGTCCACTAATTCCCGTTCATTTCGGTATGCTTTCGGTCACTCTAAACACGGACCGGGACAACGGTTGCAATGCTCCACCTGTCACAACCTGACGGCAGGCGTCGCGCCTAATCGTCAAGTAAGTTCTCCATTACCGACTGAACATTTTCCTTTAGCGCGGGGAATGAACTGCTCTACCTGTCATAACGGCACACGGGACTTTGGCGGCGATTTAGACTTTAAAAACTGCCGCCGCTGTCACAGCAGCGCCACGTTTCGTATGCCCATGTGAGATTGCCAATACGGAACCGCGAGCGGCATAGAGGCTGTGAAAAAAAGCATTTTGACAGAAATCCCACCGACCGCAGTCGGTGGATTGTTCATACCCGAGCTAAAAGCAGATGAACGTGATCAGGTAAAACCGTTGCCTGATCAAGCGCAAACTCGCGCCTCGCAGCTACTTTGGTCCGATAATTAACCAACGCTTCGCCCAGCTTGGAGTCAGATACCCCGCGTCTAAAGGCGGTAGCCAGGACCAGGTGGTGCTTCAGATCAAAGCTCGCGTGAGCAGCCGATAGCATTGTCGGTGCAAGGGTGTGGAAGCGAAACACAGGTGGCAACGCTCGCCGACGGTAGCCGTGGTGCTCTGCTTGTCGATTCAGATAATCTTTGACGGCCTTTAGCCTGACTCGACCTGCGGTGCGGGCGAGATAACCACGCGCCCACAACGGCGGCACTATTCCTAGCTGCTGACAGAGAGCGGTCGAAATCTCTCCCTTGAGTTTCTTCAGGACGTCGGAAATCCGATGATCGGGTCTTAGGCTTAGTAGCAACTGTACATCCGATGCCCTCAGTTTCATCTCCAAGGAGTGATAATCGTATAAACCGAAGAGCCAATTCAGAGTTTCTGCCAGAATAACAATCCACCGACTGGTCGGTGGGATTTGTGCAGAGTGGTGCGGCTGTATTTAGGTTGGGTATGAAACAATGCACCGTCTGCGGTCGGTGGGATTTGTGCAGAGTGGGTGCATTTGTATTTAGGGTTGGGTATGTCAGAACCAATCCGTTCGTCCGCATAGAAGGACCTATGAACTGCTTCTGGGAGAAGTGAGACGACCTAGTTGGTAACTCTATGGCTCTATGGAAAATCGTTGACAGACTGAAACCTGCTCCTTAAGATGAGCGTGCTTTTTCGCTGAGAAAGTTTCCCCGAATTGAAAGTTCCCTCTCCATCCCAAGCTCGCGTTGGCCTAATCACCAGGTGAGGCGTTATAAGGACAATCTGATGAAACTCTTACTCGTATTCATTCTCGCGCTCGGTTGTATAGCCGCAGTAGTAACAAACAAGTCCGCGGCGTTTTCTTCACAAGATATTCCGAAGGAAAGCAAGGTCCAACCTAAAGAAGTAGTACTTGGGAAAGACAGCCAGTCTGACAAGTATGGCGAGGCTGCGTTTAATCACGATAACCATGCAACAAAGAAATATTCTCCGGACGGCGCGGCCGTACTCACCTGCACAGAATGTCATCACACTGATCAACCAGCCTCCGCCCTCACAGCGCCGTTGAAAACGTCAGAACGCGACGTGGTTTTAACGACCGCCGCGTTGGCCGCAGCCGATGCAAAGCCCGTGAAGAGCTGCCGTGTCTGTCACCTGCAATCCGGCGATGATAGCGGCACGATTCCCACCGTTACCTATACGGGCAAGACAACTCCAACCAAGCTTACAAACGAGGTTGCATATCATACGAACTGCAACATTTGTCATGACAAAGTCATTGCGGCCCGGCCCGCATTAAAAGGAAAGTTACCAGGCTCGAACGATTGCGTCCCGTGCCATAAGCCCCTCACTTAGGTTTAGCCACGCTTCAGCTGATATAGAAATTAGAATTTAGAATTTCGTGTTTGGGACGTTATGAGAATCACGCGAAGTTACGACAATTTTCCAGTTCCAAATTCTAAATTCCTCTAAATTCTAATTTCTAAATGCCTTCCCTAGTTCTGATGCTCTTCTTCACCGCTCTTGATCCGTGATTTCGCGGGGCATGTGGCGTTTATACTACGTAACCCAGCAAAGTTAAATAATGACCTCTTGTTCTTTCGTGTTTAGATTTCAACGTTTCACTTGCGCGCGGGAAAGCAACCTAACGCTTGAAATCTAAACTCGGTACTAACGCTTGCTTGACCGGCCTCTGGAACTAAGTTAAAAACAATTCATGAACTGTGCGCGACATTATCGGCCGAAGTATTTCGGCAGCTTACCGTCCGCGAATCGATTCATGGGTACGTACACGACAGAAAAGGAGTCTGCCTAACACGCTCATCAAATGCCAGCGGAATCACTTTATTCGCTTCCCATCGAACAACAAATCGGACAGTTCTTCTTCATTGGCCTACCAGGCACCGAACTTGACGGCGAAACAAAATTACTCCTAAACGAAATACAACCTGGCGGTCTTATTATCTTTGGCCGCAATGTTGCCGCGCCTGATCAGTTGCGCTCTTTGATCGATGGCGCCAGCGAACTGCTGCCCAACCCGCCGCTGGTGGGTATCGATCAGGAAGGCGGCCTGGTTGATCGCCTGCGTCGGGTTTTCACACCCATGCCGGCAGCGCGCAAGATTCGGGAGCATGGCGACTTGGCAGCTGCTCGATCGCTGGGAACAATCACCGGCGAGGTGCTGCGAATTCTTGGCCTTAACATAAACTTCGCGCCGGTCATGTCGATCATGACCGAAGATCGCGACCTACTGTCCAACGGTCTTTACTCACGCTCATTTGGCCGTTCACCGGGCGAAGTGTTGGGCTACACAACCGTTTACATGCGTGGGTTACAGGCAGCGGGCTGCATTGGGTGTTTGAAGCATTTTCCCGGAATTGGAGCTGGCGAGGTCGACTCGCACGAACAAATGCCGGTGGTTCGTCTCACACACGACGATCTCATAGCGCAGGACCTTGCGCCGTACATCGAACTGTTTCAGCGCCATGACGATCGCGTCCGATGTGTGATGGTGAGCCATGGTGGCTTTCCAAACATCGATATTCATCTGGGACTTACTGGGGGTTTGGTAGTTCCCGCCTCTCTTAATTATCAGATTGTTACCAAGCTTTTGCGTGAAGAGCTCGGATATCAGCATCTCGTGGTTACGGACGATTTGGAGATGGGTGCGATCGCCCGCCACTGCGAAATTGAAGAGGCTGTCGTGCGCGCATTCCTGGCCGGTGAAGACATGCTGTTAATCTGCGCCCATCCCGAGATCATTCGGCGTGGTTACCACGCTTTGCTGGCGGCAGCCCGGGAGGATCGCATACCGCAGGAACGCATCCGGGCTTCACTGGAACGCATCGCGAACACGAAATCTATTGTCGAGCCGCCATTGCCCCTGGATCTCTCCAGACTCAAGGTGCTGTCAGATGAGGTCGAACAACTGAACGCTAAGCTGAAGTACACCTACGGGGGAACCATTAAATGAGGACGAGAAAGATCGGCCGCCTAATCTTCTTTTTCGTTCTTTTGCTGGCCCTCGTTCCGGTTGGATGTCGCCGTCATAGCGATACGTTTGTGATCGCCCTGGGCGATAATATTCGCACCATCGATCCGATCGGTTCGCCTTCCGTGGACGCAGCGAGCGAACGCGTGCGCACGTTGATGTTTAACTCTCTCGTTAAGAAGAATGAGAAGTTTGATTACGTAGGCGAGTTGGCTGCCGAACCCGTCAAGCGGTCCGACGATGGGCTGACGTACACATTTGCTATCCGTGATGGCATCAAGTTCCACGATGGCCATCCGCTTACTTCGGCCGACGTCAAATACACGCTGGATCTGGTCTTTTCGAGCAACTTCGCCAAGTCAGCAAGTTTCTACGAGGGTTCTGGTGCTGAAAAGCATAGCTACATCAAAAGCGTTGAAGCGCCCGATAGCAAAACTGTGGTGGTCACGCTTATTAAACCCTGGGTAGGCCTGCTTTCAAATCTTGTTCCTGTAGCGATAATTCCGAAGGACAGCTACGAATCACTGATGCAACATCCAGTGGGATCCGGACCTTTTAAGTTCAACAGCTACGACAGCTCGCAGCAAGTGCTCGACCTTCAGGCTTTTCCGGAGTATTGGGAGGGACCCTCAAAGATCCAGTCACTGAGAGTCCGAGTGATTGCCGATACGAATGCATTGCAAGCCGAACTGCAGTCAGGACGTGTGGATATCGCACCGTTGCCCACCAGTCTCTCTCCTGATGCAATCAAGTTGTTAGGCCAGAACCCGAATCTTCAGGTGCTCCAATTCACCGGTTCAAATGTCAACCTACTGACCTTTAATACGAGCCAGCCTCCGCTAAATGATGTCCGCGTCAGACAGGCAATCGCGTACGCGATCAATCGCGAAAGCATGATTCGCGACTTATTACTGGGACAGGCGAAGCTGGCGCATTCCATATTGCCGGAAGATTCATGGGCCTACACACCCGGCCAAACGTATTCGTACGATCCGGCAATGGCGAAAAAGCTGCTGGATCAAGCGGGATTTAAGGATCCTGATGGCGATGGTCCACAGATGAGGTTCGCGAAACCGGTAGTATTCAAAGTCTCGGGTAGCAGTGTCTCCGCGAAAAATTATGCGGGCGTGATTCAAAATTATTTGAAAGAAGTCGGGGTACCGGTTTCGATTGACACTGCCGAGCTCAATACTCTTTTCGACCAGCTTCGCTACGGCCAGTTCCAAATTTTCTACGGTCAATGGGTGGGCGGAAACCAGGATCCGATCTTCTATAAGGACCTCTTCGCTACTTCTGAGATACCGACGCAGGAGCGCGCTTCGCGAAACCGCAGCCGCTACAGCAACAAAGAGCTCGATGCCTTGCTCGACGAAGCGGTGAACACGTACGACCGTCCGAAAGCTCTCGAACTCTACAAAAGAATTCAGGAGATCGTCAGCCGCGAACTTCCAGTGTTCCCGCTTTGGTATCAGGCCAACATGGTGATTGCGAAGAAAACGGTAGGTAATATTCAGGTGAACGCAAGTGGTGATTGGGGCTTTGTGCGGAATTTGACTGTGACGAGGTAGTCATTCGTCACTAGTCGGCAAACCGTTTCACTAAATGTCTTCGAGGCGTGAAGACCCGGATTTTTATCCCCTTATGGTGTGATGTTCATAGACTCGGGGGTCGAATCCTCACCGAACGGCGCACGGTTTTTTGTGATTCCGATCTTCGAGTCCGCGGTTTCACCCCGTTAGGGGTGACATGTTTATAGCCTCGGAAACCGAACCTCTCCGGCACCGTTCGGAGGAGCGGAATGTACTTGAGTGCTAAAGATGTAGTTGACTTCCGCTCCTCCGAACGGCGCCCGGTTTTTTGGGATGTTCCGGTCTATAAACATCTCACTCCTGCGGAGTGATGACGTTGGTTCGCTCTTTCAACCGATCGAGCAGTTCTCCATCTTAGACAGTTCGCTCGTTATTTCGTGTGACTTCGTGGATAGCTCTTTATTTACGACTGACTAGAGCATTCACAGAAAATCTGCCATTTCCTCCTGCTTGATCGCTCCTTCACGAATCATGCGCGGTTCTGCGTCGCTGAGATCCAGAACGGTTGAGGGCTCTGCTACGGTTACATCACCGTCATCAATAATTAGATCTACACCCCCAGGAAAATAGGTTTGAACTTCTTGGGCCGTGCGCGCGGGTAAACTTCCGGAAGGATTCGCGCTGGTTGCGGTGAGCGCGCCGCCACAAACCCGAACTAAATTCCGCACACCCTCGTCATCAGGTAATCGCAGCCCGATTGTTCCTGATCCGGCTGTTAGTTCCTCATAAAGTTCCGGCTGCGCGATGCCGATAAGTGTCAACGGACCGGGCCAATAATGCTTTGCAATCGTGTCGAAGAGTTCAGACCGTGAAACAATAAAACGATCGACTTCGCTTGCGTCAGAGATTAGCAGCAGGATTGGTTTTGCCTCTTCCCTGCCCTTCAATCTTCGAATCGCGCGAACGCCAATCTGATTAAGAGGATCGACACCCAGGCCGTAAAACGTGTCGGTCCGAAAGGCGATCACGCCGCCCTCAGCGACTACCTGCGCCGCCCGTTCGTGCGCTGCCTGGCTATCTGTTGAGATCATGGATATACGTGTCAGCTTACGGAGACTCGAACCGTTTCGTCATTCGTTTGAAGCGAAGAAGACCTATCAGGAAAACAGGTTTCATTTCTCATTCACACCGCGGCTTTAGCCCGGTTCAATGCCAGCATCCATTACCTGGAATCGTTTAACGGTTTCCCACCGAGCGCCTTCCGAGTGCGTCCACTCCAAACCGTTAAAACGGTTCAAGAAACAAGGGCAAGCTCTGGCACCGGGCTAAAGCCGCGGTGTGAATGAGAGTACGTCTAGCGAACGATTCTGAAAAGGAGTCTGTAGAGAAAAAAGTCACCAAGCAGTAAACGATAGTTAGAGTCGGCCTATCTTTCAGTTGTCGGATTTATCCTGCGCCTCTCCGCCTACAGACACGTAGCGGCGTCCGAGGCCGAGTTGTCGAAGTTTGTGCTGCAACGACTGCCGATGCATCCCGAGAATCTCGGCGGCTCGGGTCACATTTCCCTGTGTGTGCTCCAAACAGCGGGTGATGTAGCGGCGCTCAAACTCCCGCCGGTCTTCGCGAAAGTCTGCTGTGAACGGCACCCTCAGCCCTCCGCTCTCCGCTTCGTTGCCGTCAGCTTGCTGTCCAGAGAGTCCGGCCGTAATTTCCTCGGGCAAATCACGGACACCCACCTCGTCGCCTTCAGCCATGATCACCGCACGGTCAATAGTGTTCTTCAACTCGCGAATGTTCCCCGGCCAGTTGTATTCAACCAACCGGCGTAACGCGGCCTGCGCCATGGTTCGCTGGGGTAACTCGTAACGCTCGGCGGCATTTCGCAGGAACGTTTCCGCGAGGATAGGAATATCTTCGCGCCGCTCGCGCAGCGGCGCTATATCAATCGTTAGTACACGAAGCCGGTAGAACAGATCCGCGCGAAAACTACCTGCAGTAATCTCCTGCTCGAGGGGCCGATGCGTCGCACTCACAATCCGCACGTCCACCGGGATCGAATCGTTGCTGCCCAGCCGTTCAATTCGTCGTTCTTCCAAGGCTCGCAACAGCTTGGCCTGGACGTTAGCGCTCATATCACCAATCTCATCAAGAAAGAGTGTACCCCCATCCGCCTGTTCGAATTTGCCCTGGCGCCGTGCCGCGGCTCCCGTAAAAGCGCCCTTTTCGTGGCCAAAAAGCTCAGACTCAATTAGCTCCGAGGGAAGCGCAGCGCAATTTACCGCGACAAAAGCCCCGTTGCGCCTCACCATGTTTCGCTCGTGGAGCTCGCGTGCTACCAGTTCTTTGCCGGTGCCGGATTCGCCTCGGACCAAAACGGTAGCGTCGGTCTCGGCTACCTTTTCAATCATCGCGCGTACGCGCTGCATAGCTTCGGAGTTGCCAATCAGAGCGCCACGTTGCGATCGCTCAACCTCGATCCGCCGCCGCAGCGAGTAGTTTTCACGCCGCAGCTCGATGGTTTCAGCGGCGTTCTTAATAACCAACCGCAGGTCGTCAAGCTCAAAGGGTTTGGCGAGATAATCGTACGCACCGCCCTTGACGGCCTCTACCGCCATTCGTTCTGAGCCATGCGCGGTGATAATAACTACCAGGGGACCATTGCCATTTGCTCCCTGCAACTCGCGCAGGAAATCCAGCCCACTCATGCCAGGTAGGTTTACATCCAGCAGTATGAGGTCAGGAACCTGCTGCTTTATTAATGCACGCGCGGCTTCGGCTGAACCAGCCTCGGAAATGTTGTAGCCGAGCGTACTCAGGGCCCGCCGCATGCCGTAGCGAGCGGCTTCTTCGTCATCAACAATCAGTAAATGCAACGCTTCTTTTCTCACTTTTCGGAGGTAGTTTAGAGCTTCCAGTTTGGATTCCCTAGCGCATTGCGTGCCACAGGAGGAATTGCGAATTGCGGATTGCGCGGGAAGGGTCAGTGGTCCGTTATCAGTGTTCTGTTGTCGGAATTTCGGAATGCGGATTTAGTGGGAACGGTCAGTGGTGTGTAGCCGGTTTCACCTCTAACGGGGTCAAAAGGCCCGTCGGCCACTGGCAACGAACCACTGACAACCAATTACTCACCATTCCACTAAATCCGCAATCCGCAATCCGAAATCCCAAATTCTTCATTGGGCAGTTCGTTTTGCAAGACGACCAGAATGATCGCATCGCCTGATGGGCCAATGTTTAGTGTTCCGACAACTATCGGCTCTCCCTCGCGCATGCTGATATCAAATAGTGATACGTATTTAAAAAGGAACGTGATAGCGATACTTATGTCAAAGGAAAATGAGAAATTCGCGAATGTCAAATGAGGATTGGAAAATGAATCTTTCAGTTCATCGTGGGATAAGCACTACATCATCCCCGCTATGGGCCCCCCGGCAGACGCAATTCAAACCGAGCTCCTGTCCCATTTTGGGATGCTGCAAGCAGCGCTGAGCCGCCTGCCTCCTGCATTCGCTTGCGAACAATCGCCAGGCCCAACCCCGTCCCTCGCTGTCTCGTGGTGAAGAATGGTTCCCAAATTCGTTCCCTGAGTTCCGGCGTAACACCCGGTCCATTGTCCTGGACCACGATCAACAATCCGTTGTTGTCGAGCTCGGCCGAAACCTTTATTGCTCCTTCACTACGAGCCGATTGCAAGGCGTTGAGCAACAGATTTGAGAGCGCATCGCGTATAGCAGCCACGGCCTTCCCGCTAAGTTCCTTGTCGCATTCGACCCGAACCTCGACGGCAATTCCCTGCTCGTTTGCACTTGCCTGGAACAGTTCAACTACGGATCGCACGAGCTCGTTAACCCGTAGAGGCAATTCATCGGGGCTTTCTCTTCGAGCAAAACTCAAGAGCTGGGTAACGCTTTGGCTGAGGCGGTCTGTTTCGCCCACAATCAGAGTCAGGTCTCGAGCGTACGATGTGCTGAGGGTGTCGTCTTCGCGCATCACTTGCGCAATCGACTTGATCGCGGATAGCGGATTCTTGATCTCATGAGCCACCGTTGCGGCCATCTGGCCAAGCGTTGCCAGTCGCTCACTTTCGGCAAGTTCCATTTCGAGCCTCACGTTCTCTTCCACCAGCCGCGAGTCGTCGATCGCGATGGCCACTTGATCGGCCAACAGTTCGAGCACCGAACGCGAGTCAGTTGTCAAACCGGCCTGACCCGTATCAACAACCATCATTCCGGCAATTTTGTCTTCACGACGCAGGGGATAGGCGATTCGATAACCACGCGCACTCAGCAGTTGCTCTTCTTCGACCGGCATCCAGTTGTTGTGCCGTGAAACTTCAAGAACGTCTTCAACCCAGGGTTCAGAAGCGGCGCGTCCGGTGTTGCCGTCAGTGCGGCTGTTTACGAGGATTCGCACTTGTCGAAAGCCGAGCGCCTCTGTCGTTCGCTCTTCGACGAATTGCAACAACTCGGTCAACTGTCTGTACTGCCCCGCATGAGAGCCAATGCGCGAAACAATTTGACGGTAAAGCGCAGCCTCACGCTCGAACAGCTTGTGAAAGCGCTCTTGCAGCCAACCACGCATCGGAGCTGCCACTAGCGTCAAGCCGAGAATCAGCAAGGCTTCCACAAGTCCTGAGCGGATGCCATAACGCGAGGTCATCCAATCGCCAATAGTGCGAATGCCAAAGATATAGATCGTCAGCACTACCGTCGCAAAAGTAACTACAATCAAGCTCTCTTCAATAATTATTTCGAGATAACGGTACCGATAGATGTAGTAAGCAAGCAGAACCGAAGGAAGCAACGATCCCAGGTTGGCGACTGTCTTGAGATATAGACCAACCGCAGTTCCTTCGCCCAAGCCAAACGCCAGCGCCGCCATGATTACAAGGCCGACCCCAATGAATGAAGCTGCGAGCGTCCGCATGATCCTTTGCTCACTGCGGTTCTGGCTCCGGCGGGCAATTAGCAACTCAGTGACGGCAATAAGCCCAAGAACGTAGGCAATCCAGAAAGCAAACGGCAGCACGAACAGCGACAACTTGGTAAACATCGGAGCGTAATTGCCGCGCCAGATTAAGGGGATCGCGATACCTAAGAATATTGTCGGCAAATACGAGAGATAGACGCGAATCTTTTCGTTGCGTGTCAGACCGCGATTGTGTGCGTTGGCCCAAAGATGCAGATGGACGTGAAGCAGAAATGAGTAGGCAAACGTGATGCTGACCACCGCGACCGAGTCCGCCAGTCGTAGCAGATCAGTCCACCTGTCAAACTTCAAACCAAATAGCCGGTGCAGCGTGATGAAGAGATTACTGGTGTGCCACCCACCCATCGTCAGAGCGAGTGCAAATAGAACTCGCTCAAGGGCTGTCAATCGATCGCGGTGCGAAACGAGTTGAATCGCCATCCACAGCGGCAATAAGGCACCAATGCTGTAGCCGACGAGTTGTAGGATGTCGAGTGGGGACATGAAACCGGGGTCAGTGGTCCGTTGTCAGTAGTCCGTTGTCAGTGGTCATTTGATGAACCTTTGTATTTCGTTCTTTGTACAACTGACCACCCACAACGGACCACTGACAACAGACCACGGACTATTGACTACTAGCGGTGTTGCGCGCTGCCGGCATCAAAGTAATTTCGATGCGCCGATTCCGGGAACGCCCAGCAACTGTAGTGTTCGGAGCAAGCGGATTGGAAGCACCCATTCCAGTAGCCTGAATCCGCGCCGGCTCGACGCCTGCCGCCTGAAAGCGATCCGACAAAACGCGAGCTCTCTCCTGCGTGAGTTGCTGTAAAGTGACCTCGTCACCCTTATTATCGGTAAAGGATTCAATCAGGATTTGGTAATCGGGGTTGCTCGCCAGCAGAGCGGCAAGCGGTTCAAGTTTTGCTGCCGCTGCGGAAATCAGATCAACAGTTCGCGCTCCCTTCCAGATGGACTCTGGAAGGATCAGTTGAAAGCCGTTGGGCGCCTGTTTAACGGTGCCAAATTTCGCGAGGGTTTGTTTCAGCGTCGCTTCAGCTGCGCGGCGGTCCTGCTCTCGGCGCTCGTTGTCGATGCGCGCCTGCTCCGCCTTCTTTTCACCTTCCAGTCGCGCCAGACTAATCTTGGCCGCCTCTCCTTCTGATCGGATCGTCTGCAGCTCGTCGCGCAAACGCGCTAGTTCGACGCGCTGCTCACGCAAGTGCTCGTTCGCGGTAGCCGCATCTCTTTCAGCAAGTTCACGCGCGCGTTGCTCCTTGTCCAGAGCCGCGTGTAGTTGATCGATCTCACGTTGCGCCTCAGACGCCGTCTGCTCCGCTGAGCGGAGGGCTTCGTCACGGCGTTGAATTTCTTCTCGCCTCAGCCGCGCCGCGCGTCGGACCGCAGCGGTCTCTTCAGCGCGCGCCCCGGAAGACGTTGCCGCGCGCGACTTCACATCCACCTCAGCGGCCGGTTCGTTTAGTCGCCAGGCCTTCTCGGCCGCCTGAAGCTCGTTCTCAGCCTGCTGCAATTCATCTGGCGCATCCTGGCCTGCGCCGGCATACTTCGCCAGGTTGACCGCCTGACGCGCGCCCAGTAAAGAAACCGGCGTTGTCCGGTAATCGCGGTCAGCTATTTCCGGAACACGCCGGTCGCGGAAATAGTCGCTGGAGTTTCCAAGGTACTGAACGTTAACAGTAGCGATCTGACTGTTACCCGGTCGCTGCGGAGGAAGGTTTTCAAGCACCACCATCCGGCTGGGAACCTTCATCAGAAAATGTGGTTCTGCTGTAACAATCATCGCAAAGGTCTGCAACGGCGTGGTGACATCCAGCTTCGAATTTACGAATGAGCTCCCACTTCTCTTTAGTTCGCCGAGATTATCAACACGACCGTCCGGTGCAATCGCCCAGAGGATATACGTCGTGTAAACCCCGCCTAACTCTGAGGCGCGTGGAATGTCGTCAACGCTTAACTCCACGCGAGTGCCTCTGCGCCCGGCGCGTCTTACTTTTGCCTCGCCGGTTAATCGCGGCAATAGCGTGGTTCCCCGAAACTTAACTGTCACTGTTTCATCGATCGGGTAGGTAACGGCCACCGTCTGGCGTGGCGAATCGCTCTGAGCAAAAGCGACGCCCGTCAAAAGCAAAAATGGCAGAATGACGACAGCGAATTTCCGAACAAGAAGTCTCAGCATCATGGCAAACAACTCCTGCTTCACAACTCTTTTATCTTGCACGTTTTACAGTGCTCGACCGGGATAGGTTCGTTGCATTCAATGCCCGCAATCCAGGGCTTTTTTGAACGGGTATTTATCTTGATGCAACAGACGACGGCATTGTTGCCGAAGCAAATTATGGGGTCAAGCTACTTTTCTGTGGGGGAGTGCTGATATTTACTCCTTCTTTCAGCGGCAAACTGAACTACCAAGAGGGATATTCCGACAACAAGCAAAAAATGTACATAGCCGGACTGATGCAACAGAAACTTCAAAAGGAACCAAACAAGAACAAGTCCACCGCCGACGACCCATAACATAGCAATTTCCCCTTACGCAACGATTCCGCTGATGATGAAGATAACGGTCAGGTTGGAGAAGCTCATCTGAAGGGACGAGCTCAGAGGATCGAGACTAAAAGAATTCATCTCACCAAGCTTCGTTTAGTTTATAGCCAACGCCTCGGACGGTGAGAACATATTGCGGATTCTTCGGATCCGCCTCCAGTTTCTTTCGCAACCGGTTAATGTGAGGATCGATGTTGCGCTGGTAGCCTTCGTAGTCAGTGCTCCAAACACGATCAAGTAATGCATTGCGTGACCATGCGCGACCGGGCTCAGAAGCCAACAACTCGAGAATTTGAAACTCCAATGGTGTCAGATCTATTCGCTCGCCCTGGCGGCTCACTTCGTGACGGCGCTTATCAATTACCAGGTCGCCTACTTCAATACGCTCGTCATCTTTGAGCTGCGGGGCTGCACCTGAACGTCGCAATAGCGCTTCGATCCTGTACTCCAGTTCCCGCGGACTAAAAGGTTTGGCTAAATAATCGTCCGCTCCGGCTTCAAACCCCGCCACCTTGTCGTCTAGTTCGTCATGCGCGGTAAGAAACAAAGCTGGTGTTTGCACACCCCGGTCTCGTAGCCGTTTGAGCAGCTCCAAACCAGTCAATCCCGGCATCGACACGTCAAAAATGAAACAATCGAACCTTCCGGTCAGCGCCGGCTCAAGAGCCGCAGTCCCACTCTCCTGATCGTTAACTTGAAAACCCAGCCGCCGAAAGTATTCAGCTAGCAGGACACGCATGTCTGCGTCGTCATCAACGATCAGAAGTCGCTTACCCGCGTATTTGTTCGTTAACTGTGCTTCCGCCAAACCGTTGCCCATCGGGAATGGATCCTAACTACCAAGTATCTAATATAGATTATAACCTACTGGTGAGACCTACTGATAAGGTTTGTATCTTCCTTGACGCCACTCAGCGCCGATAAGTATAGTTGTTAATTAACATTACGAGCTGAAACTACCTCCCTTATAGCAACTGATCAGAGAGTTTCGCAACTGTCGATGCACGATCTTCAGAGACTTCTAAAATACCTAAGGCCTCACTGGATCATCTTCACGCTCGCGACTTTTTCGATGCTCCTCGTTGGATTGCTCGAGACGGCGATTGGCGGTTTGATTGTGCCGATCTTCGATCAGGCCCTTGCCCAGGGACCCGGCCACCGCACTCCCACGCTTTTTGGTCTGCAGCAATTAATACCCGAATCAGGGCCAGGCGCCTGGAAGAAGATCTCCTTCCTACTGCTGGTTTTTACGGTAGCTAAAGGATTTGCCGAATATTTGTCGACCTACTTGATGGCCTATATCGGACAGTCGGCAGTTTTGAGATTGAGGCAAGATCTCTACAGTCACCTGCTGAGCCAGTCGGCATCGTTCTTCGAACGGCACCGAACAAATTATCTGGTGTCTCGCCTGATCTCGAGTGCGGCTGCGATAGAGAGCGCTGTTACGAGCACTATTCGCGACATGCTGCGCGAGAGCTTTACTCTAATCGCCTTTCTCGCCGCCTCATTCTTCTACAGTTGGCGGTTAACGCTTGGCTCACTCACCATCGCTCCGATCATAGCGGTTCTTACCGCGCGGTTCGGATCGTCGCTAAGAAGACTTGCTCGGGAAACTTTCGAAGGCAACAAACAGCTTACTGATACAGCACAGGAAGCCCTGAGCAATCAGGGTATTGTCAAAGCATATCGCGGCGAACAGCGCGAAGCTACGCGCTTCAGAACAGTGGCGAAGCGCATTGTTAGGGCAAACCTGCATACGGCCAGCATTTCCGGTTTTGCTCCTCCAACGATTGAAATGATTGGGGTGGTGTTCGTCGTCTTCCTGCTCTTCTTCGGCCAGCAAGAGATTATGTCGGGGCGAATGAATGCAGCACAGTTTCTCACGTTCCTGTTCTTTCTCTTTCGCAGCTACGATCCCATGCGTAAGTTGTCACGTCTACACAACAGCATGGAGCAGGCGCTGGCAGCGGCACATCACGTTTGGGAAGTGCTGGACGAGCATTCTGAAATTCCGGAGAAGCGTGACGCTGTGGAACTCGCGACGTTGAAACACGCGATCGAGCTGCGGGACGTTTCTTTTGGTTATGGCAACGAGTCACGGGCTGTGCTGCGCGAAGTAAATCTAGTCGTGCCGGCAGGTAAAATGGTTGCACTGGTTGGCGAATCGGGGGGCGGCAAGTCTACGCTTACAAAGCTGCTGCCACGTTTCCACGACCCTGTTTCCGGCGCAGTATTGTGGGACGGAATTGACTTGCGCGATGCAAAGATTTCCAGCTTGCGATACCAGGTTGCCCTGGTTACGCAGGAAACTGTGCTCTTCAACGACACAGTGCGCTACAACATCGCCTATGGACGACCAGAGGCAACCGAGGATGAGATTGAGCACGCAGCGCACATCGCTTTCGCTCACGATTTCATCCAGGAATTACCGAAGCGCTATGACACGATCGTCGGCGAGCGAGGAATGTTTCTCTCCGGGGGCCAGCGACAGCGGCTGGCGATTGCGCGCGCAATTCTACTCGATGCGCCGGTCCTGATTCTAGACGAAGCGACGTCAGCTCTCGATGCTGAATCTGAACGGCTGGTCCAACAAGCAATTAATAACTTAGTACGTGACAGAACGACCCTGGTAATCGCTCACCGGCTGTCGACAATTCGTCGCGCCGACATGATCGTGGTCATGGAAAAGGGCCGGATCATCGAGATGGGTAACCACGCGGAATTGCTGGAGCGCGGTGGCCAGTATCGAAGATTGTACGAACTGCAGTTTGCTGATGAGGAAGCGGAATTGGTTCTTGATAAGTGATTGGCTAAGCACTGAGCAGGTAACTTATGAAATCAATGACGGGATACGGGCGCGGTTCGGTGGTTGGCGGAGACTTTTCAGTGTCTGTGGACCTTAAGACTGTAAATAACCGGTTCCTTGACATACATCTTCGACTGAGCTCAGAACTGTCTGCGCTCGAGCCGACTATCAAGCGGCGCATTGGTTCGCGCGTCTCGCGTGGACGCGTTGACGTCACCATCACTTTCGAGCGCACTTCAGAAGTTGCCTATGAGTTGAATCGGCCATTGATTTCCGGCTACGTAAAAGCTCTGCGCGAGATGCAGCAGGAGTTCTCCGTCACGGGTGAACTTGATTTGAATGTGCTGGCCCGGGTACCGGGAGCGCTGCAACCAGCCCGTGATGGGCTCAACAGCAAAATGATCGCGGGAGTGGAATGGGCCATCGATGAGGCTCTCAGTGAGCTGGAACGAATGCGCGAACAGGAAGGCGCTACGCTGCGTGCGGAAATGCTGGAGCGCCTGGGTAAGATTGAAGCGTTGGTGCCCCGGATTGAAGTAGCCGCCAACAGCCTCGTCGAAGCCTACCGCACGCGACTACAAAAACGCATCGGCGAACTGCTGAATCGAGATGGGCAGGTTGTGGAAATCGATCCTGCCAGATTGGCCCAGGAGGTGGCCTACCTGGCGGATCGCAGCGATGTCAGCGAAGAAATGGTAAGGCTGCGCAGTCATCTTACTCAATTTCGTGAAGCCTTGAATGCTTCCGGGGAAACCGGCAAAATGCTCGATTTCTTGCTGCAGGAGCTGAATCGCGAAGCGAACACTACGCTTTCTAAATCTACTGACCTTTCAATTAAGGAAGCAGGGCTTGCAATTAAAGCGGAAGTCGAAAAGTTGCGGGAACAGGTTCAGAATGTTGAGTGAGCTGAACACGTCGGACATCGAGCCAGCCGCCGGCACCTTGTTTGTTGTCAGCTCTCCATCGGGCGGCGGCAAGGGTACTTTGATTCAACGCGTGTTAAAGGTTATTCCCGACCTTAGTTATTCCGTTTCTTACACTACCCGCACACCTCGGCCGGGCGAGGTAAATGGACGCGAGTACTGTTTTGTAACGCGCCAAGAATTTGAGGAAATGATCGCCGCCGGCGATTTTCTTGAATCGGCGATTGTGCACGGGAATCTTTATGGCACTTCCCGCAAACAGGTTTTGCGCGACACGTCAGCGGGGCGTGACATCATCCTGGAAGTCGACGTACAGGGAGCGGCCAGTGTCCGCGAATTGATGCTTGATTCAGTTAGCATTTTCATACTTCCACCCTCTTTTGAGGTTCTCAGGGAGCGTTTGCTGGCGCGGGGAACAGATTCACCGGAGGAATTGGGCGTGCGTTTACGAAATGCTCCAGCTGAACTGAAGGCTTATTCGACATTCGACTACGTCATAATCAACGATGATGCGGCCCGCGCTGCGTCCCAGCTTGCTGCAATTGTCTCAGCCGAACGTGCCAGGCTTGAACGGCAGGAACGAGTGGTAAGAGATGTGGTTAGGAGCTTTGAGGCATTGTAAGGCAAACTGTTAGTTTGCGTAGTGTCGCAAAAGCGATTCAGTACAGTCAGTTTAAGGCGGTTAGGAGCAGCTTCCAGGTTATTAGGGGAATTGATCGTACCGTGCGACGCAAGCTAATATCTTGTATTACTCAGCCAACAAAGGAAAATCAGTAGTCATGCCAACACCGACTCCAGAGATTGAACACATAGCGACGAACGGCGATTCACAAGAGATTGATTCAAAGTACCGATTAATTATTCTCGCCGCTAAGAGGAGCAAACAACTTCAACGCGGCGCCCGCCCCCGCATCGACATTGATGCACAGAAACACAAACCCACGCGGATAGCCTTGGAAGAAGTTATGCGCGGCAAGGTCCAATTCGAGATCAAAGAGACTGATAAACACCTGCCCACCAACGACTAGTGGCACAGACTTTAGTCTGTGAAAGTTTGCGGTAGACGACTGGGCCCTGGTTCAGTCGAATCTAATTTCCATTTTCCATTAATCATTCCTCATTTGTCATTCCGACTTTAGGAAGATGCTGCATCTTGGCGCTGCTGAGAGGTCGCCAAGCTAAATGAAAAATGAGAAATAATGAGAAATGATGAATGGAAAATGGAAAATTAGACCGACGCTCTCACATAGGTCTCCATTGAATCACTACATACCTTTGTAATCCGGTCCGCCGCCGCCCTCAGGCGTCACCCAGTTAATAATCTGGTACGGATCCATAATGTCGCAGGTCTTGCAGTGTACGCAGTTTGAGAAATTGATCTGCAGACGGCGACCGCCATCTCCACCATCAACCATTTCGTAAACGGCTGCCGGACAGAAACGCTGACACGGATTTGCGTACTCTTCAGCGCAACGCGTTGCACAAATATTTGTATCTAGAACGTGCAGGTGAACTGGCTGATCCTCATCGTGGCCGACGGCGGCGTGGTAAACATCTGTCAGCTTATTAAAGGTGAGTTTTCCGTCGAACTTGAGGCCGTTATAACGCTGCTCCAGATTGCCACCGTTATAGCCAAAAGCTGAGAGCTTTTTCATCGCTTCATGACCCGGTTCGGCCTTCGCCCGATCTAAGAAGCCCCAGGCACGTCCTCCTGTAACAAACTGCAAACCGGCATTAAGCAACCCCAGCCAGCGTCCGTTGTTAAAGGCCGCGTGAAAGTTTCTTACTTTTCTTAACTCCGGAATTATCCAGCTTTCGTTAACTAATTCTTCGTAGCGCTGCAACTGCTTTGCAGAGAAATCGCCGACCAGCAACGCTTCAAAGATTGCCTCTGCGGCTAACATTCCGCTCTTGATCGCGGAGTGGATGCCTTTCAGACGTTGAGAGTTGAGGAAACCGGCGCAATCACCTACCAATAAGAAGCCATCTCCGTACATTCGCGGCATCGCGAAGTAACCACCCGCAGCGATCGTCTTCGCTCCGTAACGGATCATCTTGCCACCCTCGAGCAAACCGGCGATGTAAGGATGAGTTTTGTAACGCTGAAATTCCGCATGAGGGTCTAAAAGCGGATCCTCGTAATCGAGGCCTGTTACATAACCAATGTTCAAGATTCGGTTTTGCATTCCATAAATCCATCCGCCACCATAGGTCCGAGAATCAGAAGGAAAACCGAGAGTATGAGTCACTCGGCCGGCGGGGTAACGGTCGTCAGGCAATTCCCACAATTCCTTTACGCCTATGCTGTAAACCTGCGGCGCTCTGTCGGCATCCAGGCCAAGTCGCTCGGTGAGTTGCTTGGTCAGTGAGCCCCTCGGACCCTCGCCCAGCACCGTTATCCTTGCCAGCAGGTCAACACCGGGTTCAAAGTTGGCTTTGTGCTTCCCTTCCTTGTCGATCCCCTTATCGCCAGTACGCACACCCACGACGCAATCGTTTTCATCGTACAGAACATCAGCGCCGGGAAACTCTGGAAAGATATTAACACCAGCTTCTTCGCACTGTTCGCCGAGCCAGGCCGTAAGCCGGTTCAAGGAAACAATGTAGTAACCGTGATTCTTGAGCGGAGGAGGAGTTATGGGTGAGCGTAAAGCATGTTTGTCTGTCAGGTAGAGAAAATAGTCTTCCTTCACTGGGGATTCCAGGGGCGCACCCCTTTCGACGAAGTCCGGTATCAGTTCCCTCAGTCCCTTGGGATCCATAACCGCACCGGACAAAATGTGCGCGCCGACGGCAGCGCCCTTTTCGATCACTGCAATTTCCACATCGCCAAGAGGCTTACCTTCTTTGGCCCCGCTGGCTGTCTCTTCATTGTGCCGCCTCACTAATCTCGCGAGGTGAAAAGCCCCGCTCAAATTTGCCGGCCCCGCACCGACAAACACAACATCCATTTCCAGGCTTTCGCGTTCCATCAATCAACCTCAGAATTAGTTCAGCGGAGTGCAACCCATTCGTTTTCGACCAAGAACTGAATGACTATTCATTTTTTGCAGTATAGCAAAACAGAGGCTAGGCATCCACGACCCCCTCGTCAACGAAGCCAAGAAACCCGCCTAAAGCAGTCAGATGCTAGCGGCTAAAAGGATCATTTTCCATTCGTCATTTCTCATTTTTCATTTTTCATTTGCATAGGCCACGACGACCGAAACTCCCAGTGTTAGAGGTCATCAGTACCACCACGCGATAGCAGACGGGTTCCGCGCTGCAGTCAGCCAGGCTGCGCCCGAAGTTGATAGATGACCTGCCGACACTGTGAGTTTCGGTCGTCGTGGCCTAGGCAAATGAAAAATGAGAAATGACGAATGGAAAATGGAAAATGATTCTTTAGCGGCTTAGGATCTTCGCCGTAAAAGCACGCTGGTGTACACTTGCCTCGCTCCTGACTAGTCAAAATGAGAACGCTAAAACGGTTTACAAATAAGAGTTCGTCTATCATTGTGCTGATATTCCCCCTGCTTCTCTGTCTTGGCGTCATGTCGACGCAACCCCTTCCCCACGGTGACGGTTCAAGCACATCTCCAAAAGCTTTGGCGTTAGCAAAATTGCCCTCAATCGTTCTCTGGGCGTGGGAGCGACCGGAAAGGCTCGATTTTATCGATCCGCAAAAGGTTGCGGTCGCGTTCCTTGCAAAGACTATTTCTCTGCGTCGCGATGGTGTCACGATTAGACCGCGTTTGCAGCCTCTGACCGTGCCACCAGGCACGAAGATGATTGCCGTCGCGCGAATTGAGTCAGATCGCTCGCAACGGGCAGCACTCTCCGACGCTGACCTCTCAATTGTCGTTGGCGAGAGTTCTGAAATGGCCCGTCTGCCAGACGTAGTCGCGGTCCAAGTGGATTTTGATGCCACGCGATCAGAAAGAGAGTTTTATCGCAAGGCGATCTTCAGTCTGCACGAAAAATTACCTTCGTCAATGCCTCTGTCGATCACCGCGCTTGCTTCCTGGTGCTGGGGCGACGACTGGCTATCGGCGCTGCCCATCGATGAAGCTGTGCCAATGCTCTTTCGTATGGGCATTGACCGACGGCAAATACTTTCCCAACTTGAAACCGGCGCCACCTTCAACTCAACCCCGTGTCGGGCTTCGGCTGGCGTGTCTGTAGATGAGCTGGTGTCACCAGAATTGCGAAACGCTCGTCTCTACATCTTCAGTCCGAAGGCCTGGTCGGCAGATTCGTTCAAAGCTGCAATGGAGATCTATCACAGATGAACCGTCGTTTCCCTCTTGCGCTCTTCGCATTCACCTTGATGCTTGCGCTGCTTACAACTGGGCCCTTAACGCTTGCCTGTGGTCCGTTCTCACTTGAAGCCGTCTTTGTTTTTACAGTCCACCCGGAGTACCCACTGTCGGACTTTGCCCACGGTGACATCGGAGTGCTCCAGCCGAGTTACGCGCGCTCGTATCTTTTCGTCGCTTACCGCTATTTGAATGGGATGGGCTTTAACGAAAAGGAGGAGCGAACGCTGAACGAACTTTGGAAAGAGCGACTCGATTACACCTGGGAACTCGGTGAGCAGGAGTGGATAAAGGAATGGAACACAGCCCGCGCGAAAGTTCCTGGTGTGAACCCTCCTGGGCAGATTGACGTCTATCGTCATCGCGAAAAGCCAAACGAATACGAAACGTATCTCAACTGCCAGAAGGACGCTTTCGCGACGGCAACGGAAACTCTCGAAGCCAGGATAAAGAAGTTTGGGGCTGACAGCGCAGTGATAAAAGAATGGGTCGCAGCCCAGGATCAGGTGTTTGCAAACTGCTCGGAGGATCAGCACATTCCAGCCACAGCTAATGAATCGGATCCTCTCGTTCGCGCCGATCGCAATTACCAGATCGCCGCTGCCAACTTTTATTCTGGGAATTTTGATGAAGCCGGGAAGTTGTTTACAACGATAGCGGCCGATCCGGGTTCACCCTGGCGAGACAATGCTCCCTACCTCGCGGCTCGCACGCTGGTGCGAAAAGCAAGCCTCGGTGCTGCCGAAATTAAGCAAACCACTTTAAGCGAGGCGGAAACGCAGTTAAATAACATTCTCTCGGATAAGAATCTTGCCGGCCCGCATCAAGCCGCCGCGCGGCTCTTGAGTGTAGTTCGGATTCGGCTACATCCCGAAACCCGCCTGAACGAGTTGGCCCGAGCATTAGTAGCAAAGGACCGTGACGTCAAACTGAAGCAGGATCTCTGGGATTACACGGTGCTCCTCGATCAATTCACCGGAGAGGACGAAGCTGGCAAAACAAAAGAACCTCCCCCGGTAATCCTCGCGGATGATCTAACAGACTGGATTGTTACCTTCGAAGCAAGCGCTCCCGCAACTCTCGACCATTCTCTGGCGAAGTGGCAAGCGACGCATTCAATTCCCTGGCTGATTGCAGCGCTGACAAAGATCGATGCAAAGCATCTCAAAACGGCTGAGCTCGTGGAACAGGCCGTCAAGATAAGACCTGATTCCGCGGCTTACCCTACGACAGTTTTTCATCTGGTCAGATTGGATCTTCAGGCTGGCAGGATGGATGAAGCACGTCGCCGGCTTGACGAGTCATTAGTGAAGTATCGCTCCAGTCTCAATGCCTCATCTTTAAACTTACTTCTCAACCTGCGGATGGCGCTGGCGGAGCGCCTCGGGGATTTTCTTACTTATGCCCAGCGTCTGCCGGCAGGTTTTAGTTGGAACGACGATGGACGGGAGATTCCCTCCGAGCTTAAGGACGATGAGGAGGTGGATCGTTCGCTTCAGGGACAAAAGCTGTTTGATCTCGATGCCGCTCAAATCCTAAATCAAGGCATGCCTCTGGCTGTTTTGAAACAAGCGGCAGAGAGCAACACCCTACCCGCGCACCTGCGTCGCGATCTTGCTCAGGCGGTGTGGCTGCGTGCGGTCTTGCTCGAAGACTATCAGACAGCAAATGAATTGGTACCGACCCTGAAAGCCCTTCTTCCGGACTTCTCATCTTCGCTTGACAGCTTTGCAGCCGAGTCGCAACCGGAAGCAAAGAAATTTGCCGCGCTTTATGCCTGGCTCAAGTTTCCCGGATTGGAACCGATCGTCGACGCCGGTATTGGCCGCCACACTGCACTTGCTAAACAAGACTCTTATCGCGACAACTGGTGGTGTGGTTCCGCTTTCGCACCAGGCACCTCAGTCGAGGGCTCGGGAAACGAGAACAAGGCGGGACCGCTCATCAAGATGGACACCAATACTTTCCCGGTGTTCTTGACTCAGACGCAGCGGGCAGCCGCCGCGAAAGAGCACGCAATGCTGACGGTACTTGGCGCTGCACCCAATTATCTCTGTCGTCAGGTGGTCCAATGGAGCACGAGAAATCCTGATGATCCGCGAGTTCCTGAAGCCCTTCATCTCGCTGTAAAGACGACGAGATACGGATGCACCAACAAGGAAACAGGTCGCTGGTCGAAGGCAGCGTATGATTTGCTTCACAAACGTTATCCCGGGAGCACGTGGGCCAAGCAAACTCCGTATTGGTTCAAGGATTAAGTCCAGGTATTCAAGTAAGAACGAGAAAGAGGGTTCATGTCGGAAAAGAACTTTACTAATCGCTTATTAAAAGAAACCAGTCCCTATCTATTACAACACGCTCACAATCCCGTCGATTGGTTTCCTTGGGGTGAAGAGGCCTTTACGCAGGCAAAAAAAGAGAACAAACCATTGCTATTGAGTATTGGCTATTCCGCCTGTCACTGGTGTCATGTGATGGCCCACGAGTCGTTCGAAAACGAAGAAATAGCACAATTGATGAACGTAGCATTGCTGAGGCGTACCGAGAAAGACCCGAGGATATTTCTCGAACAACCGAGTCACTCCTCGAAGAACTTCGCCGTGTAAGCGTCACAAGCAAATCGAGTAAGGAGATTTCTCGGGATGTGCTCGACGAGGCGTACCGTGGAATCGTTAAGAGTTACGATGCTGTCGAGGGAGGTTTCGGCGGAGCACCGAAGTTTCCGCCGGCAATGACGCTTGAGTTTCTGCTGCGCAATTATCATCGGACTGGAGAAAAACAAGCTCTCGAAATTGTTGGTCACACCAGCCGCAAAATGGCCAATGGTGGTATGTATGATCAACTGGGAGGTGGATTTCATCGTTATTCCACAGACGCGAAGTGGCTGGTACCGCACTTTGAGAAGATGCTGTATGACAATGCCCTCCTATCTCGTCTTTACCTGCATTACTATCAAGTGACGAGAGACGATTGGGCGCGTGATGTCGCTGAAGGCATTCTTGACTACGTGCTGCGCGAGATGACTCATCCCGATGGCGGGTTTTACTCGAGTCAAGATGCAGATTCCGAGGGGCATGAAGGCAAGTTCTTTGTTTGGACCCTCGAGGAGATAACGCATCTACTTGGTGCCGGGGATGCACGACTGTTCAGCGCCTATTATGACATAACGACCGCCGGAAATTTCGAGGGCAGTAATATTCCGAATGTAAAGCAGGGGCGCGCCGAATTAGCCGCCGCGGAAAGCGTCTCGCTCGATCACTTAAACAAGGTTATTGAGCGAGGAACTAAGATACTCTTCCTCGCCCGCGAGCGGCGGGTTAAACCTCATCGCGATGAAAAGATTCTTACCGCCTGGAACGGCCTCATGCTGGCTAGTTTCAGTGAGGCCGGCGCCATCCTCAATCGTGAAGACTACGCGACCGCGGCCGCGCGCAACGCGGAATTCCTCCTGACTAATCTCCGTCGTGAAGATCTGCTTCTGAGAAGCTGGAAGGATGGCCAGGCTAAGTTCAATGCTTATATCGAAGACTATGCATTTCTGATCGACGGTTTGCTCACGCTCTACGAAACGTCCGGAGTTCTGCGCTGGTTCGAAGAGGCGATTGCGCTGGCAAATAAGATGATCGAAGAATTCTGGGATGAAAAAGAAGGTGGCTTCTTCTTCACTGGAAAGAGCCACGAGAACTTAATCGTGAGGTCGAAGGACTATTTTGACAACGCTACTCCATCAGGAAATTCCGTAGCTGCCGACACACTCCTGCGTCTCGCATTGCTTATAGACAATTCTGACTTCCGAAATCGAGCTGTGACCATCTTGCGGCAGATTGCCGACTTAGCGCGGCGATACCCGACAGGTTTTGGGCGAGCCCTTTGCGCGCTGGATTTCCACCTTTCCGAGCCAAAAGAGATTGCGGTCATCGTGGGTGGGGATTCTAGCTCTCGAGAGCTAGAGGCAGAGGTCTGGAAGCACTACCTCCCGAACAAAGTGGTTGCCATCTCCGCACCAAACGCTTCCCGGGCCAGCGGTTTAATTCCTTTGCTGCAGGACCGTCCGTCGATAGGTGGCAAATCCACTGCCTACGTTTGCGAACAGCGTACGTGTCAAACCCCGGTTACTGACGCGAGAAGCCTGCGTGCACAACTGATCGCTTGATGTCGTGGCATATTATTCGGTTTTACGACACTTTCTGTTGTGCTGATAATTGATGTTCACCTAGCCATCCGGGAGGCGCTCCAAACCAAGCCGCTTGACTCCAATCGCTTGAAAAAGCTATATTTACTTGGTGTCAAACACTGTTGGTCTAGTACCAACACTCCACTCCAAAGCATAGGAAGTCAAATCCGGCTCTTACTACGCGTTTTCGTGTCCATCCCCAAAACTTAGCGCTCTCATTCCCTCTGCCGTCAGCTGATTCAACATCAAGCTTTTATGCTGGAAAGAAATCTGAAGAGCACTGCGCTTCTAATTGTTTTGTCGGCCGTGGCGCTCGTGCTCCTGGCGTCAAGCTTCATTGCTACCATCAGTTTGCCATTCCTTGGTCCCTCCGGTCTAAGTTCGTGGTTGGGGCTGTTGATTTTGACGCTCTTCGTGGGTAGGTTGACCGTAACCGTCACCGCCACGGACGGCGTCAGGCAGAGCCGTAAATCAATCGCCGATGCTTTTGTATTCTTAGCAGTTATGCTCTTTGCGATTGCACCCGCGGGAACCGCGGGACCGGCAACACTGCTGGCGGCAATTGTTGCTTTCCTTTCGACCTATCGACTTTCCAGCAACCGGGAGTTGATTTTCACCACGGCGCTGGCCGTGGTTTCCACTTCTATTGCCGCGTCTTCCTACGGAATACTTGTTGACTTCTTTGCCGGTAGCGGAAATCCAGATTTACAACAGGGGCTGCCCCTCAATATTTTCCTGGTACCGCTGGGAACCCTTGCTGTGCTGCAGTATTTCCTAAGTACGCTGGCAACGGCATGGTTTCTAAGCGTCGATGCCGGAAAGCGGCATGTAATACCATCTCAAGAAAGTCTGGTCTGGACGCTTACCACGCAACTGGCCGGTGCAGCGGCGGCGGTCCTGTTTTATTCGGCGATTCGAGGCGCAGGCGTTCCTTATGTGCTGCTGGGGTTGCTCATCATGGTGCTTGTGTACCTGCTTTATCGCTTTAATGAAAAGCGACTGAACGAAGTCAGGCGTGCAGAAGCAGAGCAACGTCGTCACATCGAGGAGATGGCGAACATCCACATGAACACCATCGAGTCGTTGGCAATCGCTATTGATGCCAAAGATCAGACGACTCACGGTCACGTACGGCGAACGCAGATATACGCCACGCAAATGGGCGATCTGTTCGAGGTGAGCAACGCCGAAGGGCAAGCACTATTCGCAGGCGCCCTGCTACATGACATTGGAAAGCTCGCAGTACCCGAATACATTCTCAACAAGCCTGGCAAGTTAACAGAAGCAGAATTTGCCAAGATGAAAATTCACCCTACTGTGGGTGGAGATATTCTTCGACGTGTCAACTTTCCATATCCGGTTGAAGATGTCGTTCGCTATCACCACGAAAAGTGGGATGGCAGTGGATACCCCAAAGGACTCAGAGGAGAGGGTATTCCCCTGGTGGCCCGCATTATCTCTGTTGTCGATTTCTACGACGCTACGCGCTGCGATCGACCTTATCGCAAGGGAATGAAGCGCGAAGAGTCGCTCGGTTTATTGCAAACCATGGCCGGATCCGCGTTTGATCCGCACATCGTAGGTAAGTTCGTTGAGCACGTCGTGGAATTCGACAAGCTCATTGACGCAGAGGACATTCAGGAGCAGGTGGCTTCGGAAACTGACGCGAGCGATTACCACACTAAGACAAAGCCAGATGCCGGACTTGCCTCAGATGTTTTAGGCTCGCCGCACGACTCCAATGGTTTTCGATCCATTACTCAGGCTCAGCGCGAGGTGTTTGCTCTTCACGAAATAGCTCAGACAATCGGCTCCTCATTGAATCTCAACGATACCGTGTCGCTCGTCTCGAACAAGCTCCGGGCAATCGTTCCCTTTGAGACATGTCTGATCTTCGTTGTTAACGATCGATCCGGCAAGGCCACAGCTATCCACGCCGCCGGCGAGAATGGCGAACTATTCAAGAGCCGCCGTATGAACGTGGGCGACGGAATTACTGGTTGGGTGATCGCGAATGGGCGATCGATGAGCAACGCTTCGCCAGAGTTAGATCTGGTAGGAGTGGCTGACGAGATCGTGAGGCAATACCGTGCAGCCCTCGTTTCCCCTTTGCTTCGTGAGGATGGAGCCTTCGGCGCAATCACACTCTATTCTAAAACACATACCTCCTACACTACTGAACATGTTCGACTGCTTGAATCCGTCTGCCAGCATGCCTCCAGTGCGCTCAATAACGCCATGACATATGAAAGAACCAGGGAAAGCGCGCTGATGGACCCGTTGACAGAGTTGCCCAATGCACGTGGCTTTTACATGATGCTCGAGCAACGAATTGCTGAAGGACAGCGAATGAACAAGGAATCGCTGGCAGTCTTGAGCATGGATATCGATGATTTTAAGGCGATCAATGACGAGTACGGTCACGCGACTGGTGACCGTGTTCTCGCGAGCCTCGCCGGCGTAATGCGGAAAGAACTGCGCCAAATGGATATCTTGACTCGCTATGCCGGTGATGAGTTTGTAGCTATCATGCCGATGGCGTCCAGCAGCATAGCCCGGTCCGTGGGCGAGCGCGTACGTACTGCCGTTGAAGGAAGCCGCTACTCCGTCAGGGCAGGAAAGATGGTAGAGCTCGAGCTCAGCCTCGGCGTAGCCTGCTTCCCGGACGATGGCCAGACTACGGAAGAACTGCTCACTGCGGCCGCTCGGAGGATGCAGCGTGACAAACACGCTCGCAAGACTGTGTTCACGCTTGTGAATACACCTGTTGGGGCTGTTGACTCGTTGACATAGAGTCGAAAATCTAAAAGCTCACAGCGCGGCCATGCCGCAACCAGTAACGAGACGATCCACGAAATAAGACGAAAGGCCACCAGCCAAATTTCGTGTTGGTTCGTGTATTTGGGGTTCGTGTCCTTTCGCGGATGTGGTATCACTAAGAATCAGAATCTACGCACTTGTTTCGGAGAACGCATGCTGACGGAGGGCCGCATGCGCTTGTTTTTGCGATCCCTGTGAGCTTTCAACGCGTCTCGCTTCACCGCCTGGAACATCGCTCTTTTGCGCGAGTTAACTCATCTCGCGTATAATTTTCGAGCTTCGAACGCATTCGACTACAAAATAGGATTGCAATATTTCGCAGGGCCTGCTCAGCAGGGCATCTAATTGCAACTTGCTTTTTAAATCCGGACCGATCAGATGAGTAAACAACAAATCGCAGAGGGACCGCTGCAGCCTGAGAAGGGCACGACCGCAGTAATGGAACAAGACTCTGTTGCGTCGCACGATCCGGCTACCATCCATCAAGACCAACAGGATGCCAAAGAGGAACAGAAGAGTCGCCTGAGCGGATATGATCGCGAAACACTCCTTAACCTTTATCATCAGATGCTGTTGATTCGGCGCTTTGAAGAGAAATCTGCCGAGGCGTACAGCATGGGAAAAATTGGCGGGTTTTGTCATCTCTACATTGGACAGGAAGCCGTCGCCGTGGGCGCCATTTCCACTATTCGTCAGGACGACTACGTGCTGACCAGCTATCGCGACCATGCGCACGCAATCGCCAAGGGTATGTCTCCCGAATCGGTCATGGCTGAACTTTTTGGTAAAGAGGGTGGCTGTTCGCACGGCAAGGGCGGCTCCATGCATATGTTTGACAGCAGCGTGAACTTTCTCGGCGGACACGCAATCGTAGGTGGCCAGATTCCCTTAGCGACCGGCGTTGCTTTTGCTACCAAGTACAAAGGTACGGATCAAGTGACGATCTGCTTTTTTGGTGAAGCTGCCGTCAACCAGGGCTCGTTTCACGAATCGCTCAATCTCGCCCAGCTGTGGAAGGTTCCCTGCATCTACATCTGTGAGAACAATCAGTACGGTATGGGCACGTCGCTAAAAAGAGCGATGTCGTTCCAGGATATTGCTCAGAAAGCCTGTGCTTACGAGATTGCATCGGAGTTTGTCGACGGTATGGATCTGCTTGCTGTCCGCGAGGCAACCCAGCGCGCAGTCGAACGCGCTCGCAAGAGCTATCTGCCCACCCTTTTGGAAATTCGTACTTATCGCTTCATGGGCCACTCGATGTCCGACCCAGGCAACTACCGCACGCGTGCGGAAATTGAAAAGTATCAGCAACGAGATCCTATTAAGCTTTTTACCACCTCCCTGAAAGAAGAGGGCGTGCTTGATGACAAAGGCCTGGAAGAGATTGATGCGCGAGTGAAGGAAGAGGTCGAGCGTGCCTGGCGCTTCGCCGAAGAGAGTCCACTCCCTAATCCCAACGAACTGCAGACGGATATTTACGCAAATCCGATCGGCGAATAAGCAAGCTAGTTCATTCAAAGCTAGACAACTGTCAGGATTACAAGATGGCCGTAATTACAATGCGCGAGGCTTTAAACCAGGCACTACGCGAAGAGTTGCTTCGTGACGAAAGCGTTTTCTTGATGGGCGAAGAAGTTGCGGCCTATCAGGGCGCCTACAAAGTGAGCAAAGGCTTACTTGACGAATTCGGCGAAAAGCGGGTAATCGACACTCCCATTACGGAGCTGGGCTTTGCCGGCCTGGGCGTTGGAGCTGCCATGGCCGGATTGAGGCCCATCGTTGAGTTTATGACGTTCAACTTCTCGATCCTGGCCACGGATCAGATCATTAACTCGGCCGCTAAGATGCTCTACATGTCTGGCGGCCAGTTCAAGGTTCCGATTGTCTTTCGCGGTCCTGGTGGGTCGGCGTTTCAGGTTTCTTCTCAACACTCTCAGGCGCTGGAGTCTTGGTTTGCGTACTTCCCCGGTTTGAAAGTTGTAATGCCCTCGACCCCGGCGGACGCTAAGGGCCTCTTGAAGTCTTCAATCCGCGATGATGATCCTGTTGTCTTCATTGAACAGGAGCGGATGTACGGAACTAAAGGCGAAGTGCCGGAAGACAAAGAGTTCACCATTCCGTTGGGTGTCGCCGACATTAAGCGAGAAGGAATAGACGCGACCATCGTGGCAAGATCGTTGATGGTGCCGGTGGCTTTGAAGGCGGCAGAACAGCTGGAGAAAGATGGTATTTCTTGCGAAGTGATAGATCCGCGAACGATCCGGCCGCTCGACATTGACACAATAGTGGCCTCAGTTAGAAAGACCAACCGCGTCGTCGTGGCTGAGGAATCACATCCTTTTTGCGGTGTTGGCGCAGAAATCGCAACTGAGATTATGGAGCGCGCATTTGACTACCTCGATGCTCCGGTCAAGCGAGTCTCAGGTGCAGACGTCCCGATGCCGTATGCCAAGAACCTCGAAGACCTGGCAATTCCGAGTGTGGACCAGCTAGTCGCCGCCGTGCGTGAGGTGTCGTACTTGGATTAGCTTGCTTTTTTCCGCGGTTTTCTAGAACGGTATAATCAGGATAAGCCGAATGGCAACTCAAGTAATCATGCCGAAGCTCTCTCCGACGATGGAGGAAGGGCAAATCTCTCGCTGGCTCAAAAAGGAAGGCGATAAGGTTTCAATGGGTGAGCCATTGGCCGAAATCGACACTGACAAGGCGACGATGGAAATGCAGGCGCTGGCTAACGGCGTCCTACGAAAGATCTTGATCAAAGAGGGTGAGTCAGCCCCACTTGGTAACATTATCGCGGTGATCGGCGAACCCGACGAGGATATTTCGCAAGTGGTAAGCAGCGCCACGGCCTCGTCGGCGAAGACTCAAGTCGCTGCGACGCCGACAGAGCCTAAACCGGAGCCGCAAGCGCAAAAGCCAGAGCCCGTCGTAGCCGCGTCGGGAACTGGAAACGGACGCGAAGCCGCTGCTTCTACTCCCTCTGGACGCTTGGTCGTGTCTCCCCTGGCGGCCAGAATGGCAGCTGAGGCCGGCATCGACTTGCGGTCCCTGAGTGGCAGCGGACCCAGCGGACGAATTATCAAACGCGATATCGAAGCGGCGATGGAGCAGTCAAAAGCGGCTACCCCTGCTCTACCGGAGAAGCAAATCGGCCGGCCGCAGCTTCGGGTCGTTGGGAGTAGCCAGCAAGTGCAAGTTGGGGCTTCCGCATTTCGAGATGAACCGGCCAGTGAAATGCGACGCACGATCGCGAAACGGCTCGTAACCTCCCTGGGGCCGGTGCCCCATTTCTTCCTTACAACTGAAATTGAGATGGATCGTGCGGTCGAGATGCGGAAGGGGATCAATTCGCTCGACCCGGAACTGAAGATCAGCATCAATGACATCATCATTAAGGTGGCAGCGGCTGCGTTGATTCAACATCCGCAAGTGAACGCTTCCTATCAGGACCGGTCGGTGAGGTACTACGAACGAGCCGATATTGGTGTCGCGGTGGCGATCGATGAAGGATTGATCACGCCGGTAGTGCGCGCCGCGGATCAGAAGTCACTCAGCCAAATTGCCTCCGAAATTCGCGAACTTGCCGAGAAGGCACGTAATCGCAAGTTACGTCCCGACGAGTACACGGGCGCTACTTTCTCCATCAGCAACCTGGGAATGTTCGGCGTTGACGAGTTTACGGCGATAATTAACCCGCCTGAGGGCGCGATCCTGGCAGTGGGAGCGATGTCGCCAAAGCCTGTTGTACGCGAAGAACAGATCGTTGTGAGGCAAATGATGCGCGTGACAATGTCATGCGACCATCGGGTTATAGATGGCGCGACGGGCGCGAAGTTTCTGCAGACGTTCAAGAAGATACTCGAGAATCCGTTGTACCTGGTAGTGTGAAGAAATTTAGGATTTAGGATTTAGAATTTAGAATTGAACGGGTAGGGGTTCTAG
>WNGF01000556.1_pt1 | contig 54603 bp, 56 predicted proteins | sample 5400641 | NCBI WGS metagenome assembly WNGF01 (sample SAMN13153371, study PRJNA577476) | soil metagenome | isolation source: 80 cm soil or saprolite under grassland replicate 2 | place: USA:California | collected 2016-06-15
CGGACGGCGGCGGGAGACAGATCCCGCTGAAGGCAGCAATGCCAGAGGAGGTCAGGGTCATCCCGCCGCTCGCCCGCACTCTCGGACCGCCGTCGGACGTCACCGACCACGTTCCGAACGTACACAGGAGGAGGTTGGGGCTACCGGCCCCGGCGCGCCCAAACGGACTCGGCCAAAACGGACTCGGTCAAAAGGGACAGGAGTAACGAGCTGGGTGCGCTGCGACGAGCTGGGTGCGCTGCGACGGCGGAGCACGGGCCGCGGGCTAGGATGGCCGGCGCGGAACCGCCGGTTCCGTCGTTCGTCATGGACCTAGCGGAGACCGCGAGACCCGTCCTCCACCCGCTGGTTCGCGAGTTGCTCGCGGACGAGCGGCTCGCCTCCTACGCCGAGGCGCTGCCGGCCCCTGCTCGCGTCTCGGAACCTGCTCTGCCGCTCCTGCTGGCCGCGCTGCACGAGATCAGGACCGGGGTGGTGGAAGAGCCCGCGCCCCCCGAGATCGGCATGGCGAACGGCGCCTTGGGGTGGGCACTCGTCTGCCTGCTTCCCGATGACGCCGACGCGCGCGATGCGGCCGAGGCGACGCGCTGGTTCCTCGGCGACGAGCGGGTCGCGCTGTTCCCGAGCCGGGGCGTTCACTGGGGCTCGGGCCTCGAGCCCCCGCCGCACCTGGTCGGCGAGCGGGCGCGGGCGCTCCACGTCCTCACGGCCGGCGGGCTCGTCTGCGCCTCGGCGGCGGCGCTGGCCGAGCCGCTGCCCCCGCCCGAGGCGCGGCCCGAGCCGATCGTGCTCTCGCCCACCGCCGCCGCAGGGCTCGACGCCCTCGCCGAGCAGCTCGCGCTCGCAGGCTACGAGCGGGTCGACCGCGTCCAGGAGCGCGGCCAGTTCGCCGTGCGCGGGGGGCTCGTCGACGTCTTTCCGGCGACCGGTCGCGACCCGCTCAGGGTCGAGTTCTTCGGCGACGAGATCGAAGCCATCCGCGCCTTCTCTCCGTTCACCCAGCGGGCGTTGCACGGCGTCGACAGCGCGATCGTCTACCCGGCCGCCGAGCGTCGCCTCGACCTGGTCGAGCCGTCCCTTCCGGACGAGTCCGGGGAACAGTCGTCTAAGACGGCCGCACCGGCCAAGCCGGCACGGCCTCTTTGGTCCGCGTCGCAGGCGAGTGCCTTTGGACCGGTCCCGGGCGATCTCGTCCCGCCGTTCGACCGTCCGCCCGACCTCGTCTGGCAGCCGGACGAGGTGCGCGAGGTCTGGGCCGATGAGCTCTCCGAGCTGCCGCACGGACTTAGTAACAGTCTGTTACTAAGCGGCCTCGAGCACGCAGCGGAGCTCGAGCCGCTTCCGCGCGGCCAGCCCTTCGCCTTCGAGGCGCAGCGTCCCGCGGTCGCCGCCCGCGGCCTGGCCGAGGCGGAGAGCGAGCTTGCGTCCTTCGTCCGCGCCGGCAACCGGGTCGTCGTCTCCTTCCCGTACCGCGGCGAGGCGCTGCGCACGGCGAACCTGCTCCGGCGCGTCCAGCCCCGACTGCTCGAGCCGGGCGAGCCACTCCCCGACGAGGCCGAGCTCCTCTTCGCCGTCTCGCCCGCCCGGCGCGGCTTCGTCTGGCGCGAGCTCGGGCTCGTCCTGCTCCCGGACACCCAGGTCTTCCGCAAGCGTCCGCCAAGAGCCGACGCTCGTCTCGGCCGCGCCCTCCAGTCCTTCGCCGACCTGCGCACCGGCGACTACGTCGTCCACGAGGATCACGGGGTCGGGAGCCTGCTCGGCTTCGAGACGAAGACGGTCGCCGGGGTCACGCGCGACTACCTCTTCCTCGGCTTCCGCGGCGACGACCGGCTCTACGTCCCGCACGAGCAGATCGGCAAGGTCTCGAAATACATCGGCGCCGACGGGGGCGCCCCGGCGCTCTCGAAGCTCGGCGGGCGTGCCTGGCAGAACCTGAAGGCCCGCGCCCGGGCGAGCGTGCGCGAGTTGGCGGGCGAGCTGCTCTCGCTCTACGCGCGCCGCCAGCAGGCGCAGGGGCTCGCCTACGACCTCTCCGGCGACTGGCTCGAGCGGCTCGAGGCCGAATTCCCCTATCGCGAGACCGACGACCAGCGGGCCGCCATCGAGGCGGTCAAGGAAGACCTGGAGGCGCCGCGACCGATGGACCGTCTGGTGTGCGGCGACGTCGGCTTCGGCAAGACGGAGGTCGCCGTCCGCGCCGCCTTCGCCGCCGCGCTGAACGGCAAGCAGACGCTGATGCTCGTGCCGACGACGGTTCTGGCCGAGCAGCACTGGAACACGTTCCGCGAGCGCTACCGCGACTTCCCCGTGCGGGTCGAGATGATCTCCCGCTTCCGCAGGCCGGCCGAGCAGAAACAGGTACTCCTAGACTTTTCCGCAGGAAAGGTCGATGTCCTGATCGGCACGCACCGCGTCCTCAGCCGAGACGTGATCCCGAAGGAGCTCGGCCTCGTGATCGTGGACGACGAGCAGCGCTTCGGCGTCGCGCAGAAGGAGCTGCTTCGTGCCCTGCGGTTGGAGGTGGACGTGCTCGCGCTGACGGCAACGCCGATCCCGCGCACGCTGCACATGTCGCTCTCCGGCCTGCGCGACATCTCGGTGATCGAGACGCCGCCGGAGGGCCGCCGTCCGATCCGCACCTATGTCGGCGAGTACGACGAGGAAATCGTCCGTCTTGCGCTGACGCGCGAGATGGATAGGGGAGGACAGAGCTTCTACCTCCACAACCGCGTCGAAACGATCGACACCGCGGCAGAGCGACTAGCGCAACTCTGTCCGGAGTTGCGCCTGCTCGTCGCGCACGGCCAGATGCGCGAGCGCGAGCTCGAGGAGCGGATGCACGCCTTCCTGCGCGGCGATGCGGACGTGCTCGTCTCGACGACGATCATCGAGTCCGGCCTCGATATCCCGCAGGCGAACACGCTGATCGTGGAACGGGCGGACGCGCTCGGCCTGGCCCAGCTCTACCAGATCCGCGGCCGAGTCGGCCGCTCGGACCTGCTCGCGCACGCGTACCTGTTCTACCCCGACTCGCGCGAGCTGACGCCGGAGGGGCGGGCGCGCCTGTCCACCCTCGCCGACCACACCGAGCTGGGCGCCGGCTTCGCGATTGCGATGCGCGACCTCGAGATCCGCGGCGCCGGCGACCTGCTCGGGGCCGAGCAGCACGGCCACATCGCCGCGCTCGGGTTCGAGCTCTACGTCGAGATGCTCGGCGAGGCCGTGGCGGAGCTCTCGGGCGAGCGCCGCCCCGTCGCCAGGCCGGTGCGCGTCGACGCGACGGTGCACGCGTACGTCCCGGCGAGCTACATCGCCGCCGAGGCGCTGAAGATCGACCTGCACCGGCGGCTCGCCCTGGCGGAGTCGGACGACGAGCTGCGCGAGCTTCGCGCCGCCACCGAAGACCGGTACGGGCCACTTCCGGAGCCGGTTGAGAACCTGTTCGCGATCCAGGAGGCGAAGCTGAAGCTCGCCCGGGTCGGCGCGGACTACCTCGTCTTCCGCGGCGGCCGGGCGACCGTGGGCCCGCTCCTGCTCGGCTCCGACGAGCTGCGCGCGCTCCGCGGGGAGGTCGAGACCGCGGTCTACACGACGGCGAAGAGGGAGGTCTCGCTTCGCCACGAGGACTTTGGCGAAGCGCTCCGATTGGTGGATGCTATACTCGACGCGCGTCAGGCAGCCTGAGGAAAACTGCTGCTCCTGGCGCATTTTCCATGAGACGGATCCCCCTGACGATTCTCTGCGGTCTCGCGCTCGTCCTGCTGGTCGCGGCGTGCGGAGGCGGTGGCTCGAAGAACGTTCCCGGCGACGCGGTCGCCCGGGTCGGCCACGACACGATCTCGAAGCCCGCCTGGGAGGCCGTGATGGACCAGGATCGGCGGCACCGCACGGCGCTGAAGCAGCCGCTCCCGAAGAAGGGCTCCGTGGAGCTGGCGACCGTGCGCACCAGGGCCGTGCTGTTCCTGATCACGAAGAGCGAGTACTTCCAGGAAGCCGACAAGCTCGGGATCAAGGTGACGGACAAGGACGTCCAGGATCGGCTCGACCAGATCAAGAAGCAGTACTACGACAACCCGCCCGGCCAGCCGCGGGCCACGCCGGCCCAGATGGAGCAGCGCTACAGGGAGGCGCTCAAGCAGCAGGGCTTCACCGACGCAGAGGCGCGTGAGGGGCTGAAGCTTCAGCTGGTCAGCGAGAAGATCTACGAGAAGGTGACCGCGGACGTGAAGGTCTCGGGCGGCGCCGTCCGGGCCTACTACAAGTCGCACAAGGACCAGTACGAGACGCCTGCCCAGCCCGAGAGCCGGGACGTGCGGCACATCCTCGTCAAGACCAAGGCTCGCGCCGATCAGCTCTACGCACAGCTCGAGGCGAATCCGAGCCTGTTCCCGAAGCTCGCCCGCAGGTGGTCGACCGACACCTCCTCGAAGGCGAACGGCGGGAAGCTCCCCAGCGGGGCAGTCAAGGGCCGGACGGTGCCGCCGTTCGACAAGGTCGCCTTCTCGATCCCGACCAAGAAGATCTCGAAGCCGGTTCACACCCGGTTCGGCTGGCACATCATCCAGGCGCTGGGGCCGATCAAGCCCGGCACGCCGGCGAAGCCCACGCCGTTCGACCAGGTGGAGGCGCCGATCCGCCAGCAGCTGATCTCGCAGAAGAAGAACGAGAAGTACCAGGACTGGAAGAACGGGCTGAAGAAGAAGTACTGCAAGACGATCGCCTACCAGCGCGGCTACAAACCTGCGCCCGGCCAGGATCCCTGCACGAGCAAGGGGAGCTCGACCGGCGCCGCCACCACGCAGTAGGCGGTGGCTCTCGGGGCGACGCTGCTGGAGCTACAGCAGCTGACCGAGCGGCTGCGGCGCGACTGCCCCTGGGATCGCGAGCAGACGGCGCGCACGATCGTCCCGCACACCGTCGAGGAGGCCTACGAGGTCGCGGACGCGGTGCTCTCCGGCGACCGCCCGAAGCTGCTCGATGAGCTCGGCGACCTGCTCTTCCAGGTCTACTTCCTCGCGCTCCTGCTCCAGGAGGAAGGCGCTGGCGACCTGGAGCAGGTGGCTCGGCGGGTGCACGAGAAGCTCGTCCGGCGCCATCCCCACGTATTCGGCGAGGTCGAGGCGCGAACGGCCGGACGGGTGCGTGAGAACTGGGATCGGATCAAAGCCGGCGAGGAAGGGCGCGAAGGGATCTTCCACGACGTCCCCGCAGGGCTGCCGGCGCTGATCTACGCGCGCAAGGTCCAGCGGCGGGCGGCTGCGGTCGGGTTCGAGTACCCGGACGCAACCGGTGCGCTCGCCGACCTCGAGGACGAGCTGAGCGAGCTGAAGGAAGCCCTGGCGGAGGCCGGGGAGGCCGCGGCCGAGACCGAGCCCGATTCACACGTGCTCGAGGAGATCGGGGACGTGCTCTTCGCCGGCGTCAACGTCGCACGCCGGCTGAACGTCGACCCGGAGCTCGCGCTGCGGCTGATCTCGGACCGTTTCGTCGCCCGGGTCGAGCGTGCCGAGCGGCTCGCCGCGCAGGACGGCAAGACCTTCGCCGAGCTCGGGCTCGAGGAGCAGGACCGCTACTTCGATCGAGCCAAGGAGGCGCTGCGCTGATCGCGGACGTGCGGGGCCGGTGGGTCCTCGACTCGCGCGGGAACCCGACCGTCGAGGTGGACGTCGTGCTCGAGTCGGGGGCGCTGGGGAGGGCGGCAGTGCCCTCCGGCGCGTCCACGGGCGCGCACGAGGCGCTCGAGCTGCGCGACGGCGGCGACGACTGGGGCGGCAAGGGCGTGACGCGGGCGGTCGCGAACGTCGAGGGAGAGATCGCGCAGGCGGTGCGCGGCCTCGATGCCTCCGAGCAGCGCCAGCTCGACGAGGCGCTGATCGAGCTGGACGGAACGCCGAACAAGGGGCGGCTCGGCGCGAACGCGATCCTCGGCGTCTCGCTCGCCGCCGCGAGAGCGGCCGCGGCGGACGCGGGGGTCTCGCTCTTCCGCCACCTCGGCGGCGAAGACGCGACGACGCTGCCGGTGCCGATGCTGAACGTGATCAACGGGGGCGTCCACGCACAGAACTCGATCGACCTCCAGGAGTTCATGCTCGTCCCCGCCGGCGCGGACAGCTTCGCCGAGGCGCTTCGGATCGGCGCCGAGGTCTTCCATTCGCTGCACGCGCTTCTGCACGAGCATGGGCTCGCGACGGCGGTCGGCGACGAGGGCGGCTTCGCTCCCGACCTCGGCTCCTCGGAGGAGGCGATCGAGGCGATCCTGGAGGCGGCCGAGCGGGCCGGCCACCGCGAACGGGTCGCGGTCGCCCTCGACCCGGCCGCCTCCGAGCTCTTCCGCGACGGCCGCTACCGGTTCGAGGGCCGCGAGGAGGACGGCGAGGGCATGGTCGCCTACTGGGAGGAGCTCGTGGGCCGCTACCCGATCGTCTCCGTGGAGGACGGGCTTGCCGAGGACGACTGGGGCACCTGGCGCACGCTGACCGAGTGGCTCGGCGACCGGCTCCAGCTCGTCGGCGACGACGTCTTCGTGACGAGTGCCGAGCGCCTCCGCCGCGGGATCGACCAGGGCGCTGCCAACGCGATCCTGATCAAGGTGAATCAGATCGGGACTCTCACCGAGACGCTCGACGCGATCGAGCTCGCCCGCTCGAGCGGCTACGCGGCGGTGATCTCCCACCGCTCCGGCGAGACCGAGGACACGACGATCGCCGACCTCGCGGTGGCGACGAACGCGGGCCAGATCAAGACCGGCGCCCCGTCCCGCGGCGAGCGGACGGCGAAGTACAACCAGCTCCTGCGCATCGAGGAAGAGCTCGGCGCCCGCGCCGTCTACCCCGGCTGGAGCGCCTTTCCACGCCACCGCCGCTAGAACCACGGGTCTCCCGTGTCCCCTGGGAGCTACGCTGAGGGCATGGGCGCGGCTATCCCCCGCCGCACGAAGATCGTTGCCACGATCGGCCCCGCGTCGGCGTCGCAGGAGGCGCTGGCCGGGCTCGCGCACGGAGGGATGGACGGGGCTCGTCTCAACCTCTCTCACGGCACGCACGACGAGCACCGCGAGCGTGCACGCATGGTGCGGGCGACGGAGGCCGAGATCGGTCGCCCGCTCGCGCTGATCGCCGACCTCCAGGGGCCGAAGCTGCGCGTGGGCGAGCTCGCGGCGCCGGTCACCCTCGCGCGTGGCGAGGACATCGTCGTGATCGGCGCCGAGTCGTCGGTGGACGGCGCGCTGCCGGTAAGCCCGCCCGTGATCAGCGAGATGCTCCAGCCCGGGCACGAGGTGCTGATCGACGACGGGCTCGTCCGCCTGCGGGTCGAGGGGATCGAGGCCGGCCGCGCGCACTGCGCCGTCGTCACCGGGGGAATCGTCTCGTCCCACAAGGGGGTGAACCTCCCAGGGGTGCCGATCCCGATTCCGTCGCTGACACGGAAGGACATGGACGACCTCGAGCTCGCGCTGGAGCTCGGGGTCGACTTCGTCGCGCTCTCGTTCGTCCGCTCGGCCGCCGACGTGCGCGACCTGCGGGCGCTGATCGAGCAGGCCGGCTCGCACGCCCACGTGATCGCGAAGATCGAGAAGTCCGAGGCGGTGGACGCCCTCGACGCGATCCTCGACGAGTCGGACGCGGTGATGGTCGCCCGCGGCGACCTCGGGGTCGAGATCGGCGCCGCCCTGGTGCCGCTCCTTCAGAAGCGGATCATCACCGCCGCCCTCGAACGCGGAAAGCCGGTGATCACTGCGACGCAGATGCTCGAATCGATGGTCCACCAGGCCGAGCCGACACGGGCCGAGGCGAGCGACGTGGCGAACGCGATCCTCGACGGCAGCTCTGCGCTGATGCTCTCGGGCGAGACGGCCGTCGGAGAGTACCCCGTCGAGTCTGCCGCGTACATGGACCGGATCGCGCGGGCCGTCGAGCCGAGCCTCGGCTACCGGCATCAGCTGCCCGAGGCCAGCGAGCATCCGACGGTCGGGCAGGCGATGTCGAACGTCGCATGCGACCTGGCGGAAGCGCTCGGGGCGAAGGCGATCCTCGTTCCGACCTACACCGGGAGGACCGCCTCGGTGGTGGCGCGACTCCGGCCGCGGCGCTCGATCATCGGGCTCACGCACCACGACTACGCGCTCCGGCAGATGGCGCTCGAGTGGGGGGTGACGCCGCACCTGATTCCCGAGTGCACGGACGTCGAGGCCCTGATCGACTGCTCGCTCGCCGCCGCCCGCGAGAGCGGGCTCGTCGGCGAGGGCGACCGCGTCGTGATCACCGCCGGCACCGCCGTGAACCTCCCCGGTACGACCGATCTGATCAAGGTCGCCGTCGCCTGAAAGGAGGCTCGCTCGCGGCGGCGAAGCGGGCCGCATGGCGAAGCGTCCCCGCCGTTCGCGGCACGTCATGCGCTGGCTTGCACTGGCAGCGATCGCCCTGGTCGCGCTGCTCTACGCGCGGCCGCTCCAGAGCTACTTCGGCACGAAGCACGAGCTGGCACAGCGGGCGGGCGAGGTGAAGGCGCTGAAGCAAGAGCGCCGCCAGCTCCAGCGCCGCCTCGCCCGGTCGACGACCCCCGAGGCGCTCGCACGCGAGGCTCGCCGGCTCGGGCTCGTCCGCCCCGGCGAGCGGCTCTTCATCGTCAAGGGCATCTCCGCCTGGGTGCACAGCAAGGCTACGATCGGAAGGGGTGGATGACCGCGCGCTGGTCGAGCGCCAGATCGGCAGGCCGCCGCGGGCCTTTCGGCGCGTCGTCGTCCGCTGCCCCTACGGCAGGCCGGCGGTCACCGAGCAGGCTCCGTACGACGAGTCGGGCGAGCCGTTCCCGACCACGTACTACCTGACCTGCTCGTACCTGGTCGCGGCGATCGCCCGGCTCGAGGCCGCGGGCGGGGTCGAGCGCTGGAGCCGGCTCGCTCGGGAGGACCCCGAGCTGCGGGAGAGCGCCGAGCGCGGCCACGAGGAGCAGCGCCGCCTGCGGCCCGAGCTGCCGGGCGGAATCGGCGGCCAGACGCGCACCGGCGGGCTCAAGTGCCTCCACGCCCACGCCGCCTTCGCGCTCGCGCGGCCCGGCTACGAGCTGGGCGAGCGGATCCTCGCCGAGGTCGAGCCAGTCTGGCCCTCGGCGGGTTGCTGTACTCCCGGCTAGCATCGCCCGGATGCCGTCGGCGCTCGAGACCACCCGCAGCGAGTGGGAGGAAGGCCACCGCCGGCTCGAGGCGGCCGCGGGCGACCGGCCCGGCTACGAGCGGCTGCTATCGGAGCTCGAGCTCGTGCTCGACCAGCTCCGGAAGCGGGTCGGCCAGACGTTCACGCTGGGCGAGCTCGCCACGGCCTACGGTGAGGCCGACCGCTGGGTGCAGGAGGCGATGGCCGATCGTGAGCCGGGGCCCGGCTGGCCGACGCGGCTCACGATCGTCCAGGACGCCGCCTTCCACCGCTACTCGCGCGGAGCGGTCGACTACCGCCCGTGACGAGGCCTCCGCGCCGACGCAGGCGGAGCGGCGTCAAGCGCCGAGTCGTCTGGGCGCTGGCGCTCGTCCTCGTCTTCTTCGTCGGGATCGCCTTCGGCGAGGCGCTCGAGGACAACCCGCGACCAGCCTCGACGGTCACCCGGGAGCGAACGTTCACGCTCCTGCCAGAATCGTCCACCGTGACCGTGACTGCGCCTTGAGGAGATGTTAGGAAAGGCAAGCTTTGGGTAGATTCGAGGGCGAATGGAGCGCGAGTCCCAGAAGCGCCTGGCGCCCTCGGGCGAGCCGGACTGGCTCACGCTCGGCCAGGCGGCGAAGTACCTCGGCGTCGCTCAGAGCACGATCCGGAAGTGGTCCGATCAGGGCCGCGTGCCGGCCTTCTACACCCCGGGCGGCCACCGCCGTTACCGCCGGCGCGATCTCGACAACTTCCTCGAGCGCTCCGGGCCGAGCGGCAGTACGAGTGGCCCACTCGTCCTGATCGTGGACGACGACGCCCGGCTGCGCGAGTACATCCGCGTCAATCTCGAGATGGAGGGCTACGCGGTGCGCGAGGCCGGGAGCGCGAACGAAGGGCTGAGCGTGCTCGATGAGTCGACCCCCGACCTCGTCTTGCTCGACGTGATGATGCCGCACGTGGACGGCTGGGAGATGCTGCGCCGGGTGCAGGAGCGCCACGGCGTCGGCGCGATTCCGGTGATCATGTTCAGCGGCAAGCTCGACGAGCGGAGCGCCGCCGAGGCGACCTCGCGCGGCGCGCAGGGTTTCGTCGGCAAGCCGTTCAACCCGCAAGAGCTGATCGACCAGACCAAGCAGCTGCTCCCGACCTGATCGCCCTCGACCGGCACCTCGAGCGCTGGGTCGTCCATCATCGCATCGGCTGGCTCGACTGGCTGTTCGTCGACCTCTCCCGCATCGGCGCGGAGGGGCTCGTGTGGCTGGCGCTTGCGCTCTTCCTGGCGGCGCTGTGGCGACGGCCTTCGATCTTCGTGCTCGTGGCCGCGGCCGACCTGGCGGCGGACGGGATCGCCTACGGGCTACGAGACGCGATCGGGCGGGAGCGGCCACCGCTCGTCTACCCGGAGCCGGAGCCGCTCGTGCGCGTCCCCCACCAGCCCGCGTTCCCGTCCGGTCACTCGGCGACCGCCTTCGCGTGCGCGACCGTGATCGCCTGGGCGGCGCCGCGCTTGCGCGTGCCGGCGTTCGTCCTGGCCGCCGCGATCGCCTGGTCGCGGGTCTACGTCGGCGTCCACTGGCCGCTCGACGTCCTCGGCGGCGCGGCCCTCGGCGTGCTCGTTTCTATAACTCTTCTGAAGCTCGTAGAAGCCCTGCGACGATTACTGCGAGCGCCGCGAGCAGGCTGATCCAGATGCCGATCCCGCGGCCGGCGGTCGGCTGGAGCGAGTCCGGGATCGAGATCAGGCGGATCAGGACGAAGATCATCGCCAGCGAGCCGAGGGCGATCACGACGAGGCTCTCGGGGACCGCCGGAGGCAGCTCGAAGCCGGCCTCGCGCAGCGCGACGAGCCCGAGCAGCGCGAGCCCGACGAAGAAGACGAGCTTCCCGAGGGCGCCCGTGTGCCAGCCGATCACCCCGTACGTCGGGCCCACCGTGCTCGACGCCGCATACCAGTCGGTGAACGACGAGATCGCCAACACGAGCCCCGCGACCCAGGTCAGCCGCCCGCCGAGCGCCCAGAAGCCGCCGGCCGCCGGGCGGACGAACGCCTCTTCCTCCGGCTCGAAGTAGGGCTCCTCGGTCTCGGGTGGGGGGAAGGACTCGGGCGTTTGCACGGGCGCAGTATGGGCATTTCTCGGCGGAGAAGTCACGCCGAGCGGACAGGGGGTCGAGAACGATGCCGCCAGAAGGGCCGTACGGGATCGTCCGTGCGGCGGACAGGTTCGTGCGCTTCTGGTCCGCCGGCGAGAGCGCGGAGGGCTAGGGCGCGCGCGAGAGCCCGAGCCGGAAGGCCGACGCCACCGCCTGTGCCCGGCTGCGCACTCCGAGCTTGCGGAAGATGTGCTCCAGGTGCGTCCCGACCGTCTTCGGGCTGATGATCAGGCTCTGGGCGATCTCGTCGGGCCCGAGTCCCTGAGTCAGCAGCCTCAAGACCTCGAGCTCGCGCGCGGTGAGGCTGGGCGTTCCCGCAAACTCGATCTCGGCGCGGCCGACGAGTTGCCGTACACGGACGACCAGCTCGTCTGGAGCGACGGGCTTCACGAGGTACTCCTGGGCGCCCAGTAGCAGACCCGCGACCCGGTCGTACGACTCGGTGCGCTCGCCCGAGACGAAGACGATGGGGATCGCGTCGCTGTGCTCGTCCTTGAGCCGGCGGCAGACTTCGTAGCCGCTGATGCCGGGTAGGTGGACGTCGAGGAGGACGAGCTCCGGCGGGTCGTCGCGCGCCGCGGCAAGCGCCTCCTCGCCGGTCGCGGCCTCGGTCACGGCGAAGCCCGCATCTGCGAGCACGGCAACGAACAGCTCTCTCAAGCCGGCGTCGTCGTCGACTACGAGAATCGGCCGCCGACGGTCCTCGACCCTCGGAGCCTGGGCGGTTGCCGCTAGCCGCCCCCCACCTGCGGGAGGTGCGGCGCGAGCCATCGCCTCTTACGCTACCCGAGGATTCCTAGGTTCACAACCCCGGCATGGGCCCCTGCCCTAGGGAATCGCACCGAGCAGAACACGGCGTTTCCCCGGTAGGCAAGCGACTCCGGCATCCGTACGTTTGACGTGGCCACGACCCAGGAGAGGGCTCATGCGTCCCAGCGCGACATCACGCCGCGGAGAGCGGAGATTCCGCCCGCGCATCGACTTCACGATCATCGCTTGCTTCCTCGGCGTCCTCACGATCGCCGTGTCGGCAGGTTCATCCGCTCCGTCCGCAGCGACGGACGTCAACCCGAACGCGACTCCCGCCGCACCGTACGGCGGCCGTGTCAACGCTCTCACGATCGATCCCGTCAACTCGCAGATCGCCTACGCAGGCGGCGAGCTAAGCGGTGTCTGGCGGACCACGGACGGTGGTCTCGACTGGTCGCACGTGGACGCGATCCCGCTGACGGTCGTACGTGACGTCGAGATCGCTCCCAGCGACTCGAACCTGATCATCGCGACCGGCGACTACGACGGGCGCGTGACGAGCCAGGCCGGGATCTGGCGCAGCACCGACGGCGGCGCCACCTGGTCGAAGCCCGCAACCGGCGATCCGTCGTGCACGACCGAGCCCTCGAGCCACGGCATCGCGATCGCCCCCGGGTCGCCCGGGAGCCTCAACGTGTGGGTCGCGGACAGCTGCGGTCTCGCCCATAGCTCGGACTCCGGCGCGACCTGGACGCACTTCTCCCCCAACGGCCTTCCCGGACAGCTCTGGGACGTCGAGGTCCGGCCGCGCGGCGGCTCGCTCCAGATCGACGTCTGCGGCGACAACGGCTACGCCCGCTCGACCACCGGCGGCGCAACCGCCGGCTCCTTTGCGGCCGGCACGAACCCGATTCCGGCCGGCGGCTTCGGGCCCTGCACCGTCGCGACTGCACCGCAGGATCCAGACACCGTCTACACGACGCACTACAGCGGCGTGAACGCCTCCGGGTTCTGCATTCCCCAGTTCCAGCAGTCGACCGACGGCGGCACCAACTGGGTCGACATGGGGATCAGCGACGCCAACTGCCGCGATCCCTGGGTCGTGACGCATCCGGCGCTCGACGGCGACCCGACCCACTACGAGGTGTACGAAGGCACGGGAGTCCTCATCCGTCACCAGCACTGCGACGCGAGCCTCGCGGGCAAGTGCGCCGCCGGCGTCGGAAACTGGGCGGACATTACCGACGGCTCGCATTCGGACACGAGCGACATCGCATTCGACACGTCGGTGCCGAACGGTTGCCCGCGCCTGCTCTCCAGCGACGGCGGCGTCTTCCGCACGACCGTGGCGCCGGCCTCCTGCGCCGGCAGCTACGCCTGGACGGACAGCAACGTCGGGCTGCACGGGCTCTGGGCCGTCCAGATGGCGGGAACCGTCAACGCCGCGAGCACCGATCTGTACTTCGGCACGCAGGACAACGGCATCTACTACACGGGCGACGGCGGCGCGACCTACACGCGTACCGGCCCCGACGTCTACAGCGTCTACGCCGACCACAACCCGCCGGCCCGCGTGCTCTGGCGGCACTGCTTCGGCTGCGGCGTGGACATCGCCAACCCCGGCCTCGCCGGCAGCGGCGGCTTTTCGCTCCCGCCCGGCGACGACGTTCCGAACAACTTCGTCGCAACCCAGTTCGGGCCTCAGAGCTACGCCTTCGTCACCCGGGACGGCCCGGCGCCGAACAACAGCTGGAAGGTCGAGGTGACGACGAACGAAGGCGGGAGCTGGTCACAGATGGGGCCGGACCCGCTGCCCGGCAGCGTGGGCAACACCTACCAGAGCTTCACGCCGCAGATCCTGGCCTCCGGGCCGCCTGCCTCACCAACCTTTTACCTGCGCCTCAACGTCGGCGGCAACAAGATCTACCGCCTCTCAGGGCCGTTCAACGCCGGTGCGACCCTCACGCAGGTGAGCAGCGGCCTGAACTTCGTCACCGACTACGCGGTCGATCCGGACAACCCGAACCTGCTCTATGCATATGACGTCTCGGGGGCAACCGGGCGCATTATGCGCAGCACGAACGGCGGGGCGTCGTGGAGCCCGGACACGGCCGCACTGACCCTCCTCAGGCGCTCCAACCAGTTCAAGACGACGAGCGGCATCGGCCCGCTGGTGAACTCGATCGAGTTCGACGGCAACAGCGACGCGATCATGATCGGCTCGCAGACCGCCGGGATCATCGCCTCGGTGAACAACGGCGCGAGCTGGTTCAACGTCCGTGGAGCCGAGCAGCTGCCGCGCATCTCCGGCTTCTTCTTCGATGAGCGGACGGGCTCGATCTACACGTCGACCCAGGGGCGGGGGCTCTGGCGCCTCGACATCCCGGTGTCCGATCTGAGCGTGACGAAGAGCGATTCGCCCGACCCGGTGATCGCCGGCAACGAGCTCTACTACACGATCACGGTGCACAACGACGGCCCCGACACGGCGAGCGCGATCACGGTGACGGACACGCTCCCTTCGGACGTCAGCTTCGTGACCAGCACGATCCCGTGCACGAACAACCTCGGCACGCTGACGTGCGCGATCCCGGACATCGACTCCGGCGACAGCTTCACGTTCACGGTCAAGGTGGCGGTGCACCCGAACGCGCTGATCGGCTCGGGCTCGCCGAAGACGATCTTCAACAACGTCTCGGTCGCATCGGGCGAGACGATCGATTCCGACCTCTCGAACAACGCGGACACCGAGTCGACGATCGTCGAGGACTCGGCCGACCTCGAGGTGACGAAGCTGTGCAAGCCGGATACGAACCCCGCCGCCGGCCAGCCGATCGACTGCACGGTCTTCGTCGACAACCACGGCCCGTCGTCGGCCCGGAGCGTCGTCGTCACCGACAGGCTCCTCTCCGACGGCGCGTTCACCATCTCGAACATCGCGCCGAGCCAGGGGAGCTGCGGCGGCCCCTTGCCGGTCACGGGCGGGCAGCAGTTCACGTGCAACCTCGGTGCGCTCGACCCGGCCTCGACCACCTCGACCGGGCGGGCGACGATCACCTACCGTGTCTCCGCCAACGACGGTCAGGACATCAACAACCTCGCGACGGTGAGGAGCGACACGCCCGATCCTGATTCGTCGAACAACAGCGCGACCCTCAGCCTGACCGTGCACTCGGTGGCAGATCTCGGCCTGACGAAGTCCGGTCCAGCGAGCGTCGTCGCGGGCACGCCCATCTCGTGGACGCTGGACGTCACGAACGCCGGCCCGTCGAGCGCGCAGAACGTGATCGTCACCGACAACGTCCCGGCCGGCGTGACGATCACCTCGGTCACCGCCCCCGGCGGCGCGTGCGTCGCGGGCGTCGCCGGCGATCCGTTCCAGCCGACGACGTGCACCTTCGCCTCGTTCGCCTCGGGCGGCCCGACGAAGACGGTGACGATCAACGCGATGGTCGGCTCGGGGACGGACGGTCCCCTGCACAACGACGCGAGCGTCTCGAGCGACACGTTCGACCCGAACAACGCGAACAACCTCGCGCACTCGGACACGACCGTGACGAAGAGCGCCGACCTGGCGCTCACCTACACGTCGGACAGCCCGATCTACAAACCGTCGTCGACGATTCACTACAAGGTGACGGTCGCGAACAACGGGCCGTCGGACGCCGCCGGTGTCGTCGTCACGGTCGAGCTGCCGTCACCCAAGGTCGGCTACTACGTCAGCGACAGCGGCGGCTGCGCGCTCACCAACGCGACGCTGTCGTGTCCGCTCGGGACGTTCGTCGCGGGCTCGCCGACCCGGACGATCTTCGTCGACTTCTTCGTCCAGGGCTCGAAGGGGACGGTGACGAGCACCGCGTCCGTCGCATCGCCGACGCCGGATCCGAACCTGGCGAACAACAGCGCCACCGTCAACGTGACCAAGAAGTAAGAGACGAGAGAGGGGAGGGCGCCGTAGCCGGCGCCCTCCCCTCTCGCGAGGTAGGGTCGAGGGACCGAGACATGCGCATCGGACGAGGATTAGCGGTTCTGGGGCCGGCCGCCCTCTCCGCGGCCGCGCTCTACGGGCCCGCCGACGCGGCGGCGCGGGCGCCGCTGCTCACGGTCAAGCCGCTCACGGGCACGCCCGGCACGCGCATCCACGCGGTCGGACGAGGGTTCTGCGCGGCCGGATGCTCGCGCGTCCAGATCCGCATGTACGGGCTCCCGGTGGCGCGCGGCATCCGCGTCTCGCCGAGAGGCGTCTTCCGCGCGGTCTTCCGCATTCCAGGCGGCGTCGCGTCGGGGATCGCAGGCGTGACGGCGGTGCAGCGGCGCCGCGGCGGCGGCGAGATCAGCGCCTTCGCGCAGCTTCAGATCGTCGTCGAGCCCGCCGTCGAGTCGGGCCGCCCTCCTTCGAATCAGGGCGCAGGCGACGTCATCGGGCCGAAGGCGAAACGGCAGAAGCCTGCGGAGACGACAGCGTCTTCCTCGAAGCCCGAGACGAAAACCGATGTCTCGGAAAGGGAGAGCACCGATCCGGAGGCGCGCGAGCGCGCAATGGAGCGCAAGGCCACCGGCCAGGACGCCCGCGAGAGCGACCGGTCCGGTGCGACGGTGGACTGGCTCGGCGGCGGCCTGGCGGTCGCCGTGCTGGTCACCGGCGGCTGGCTGCTCTTCCGTCGGCGGCGCCGTAGCGCTTGAGCCGCGGGCCGTTGGCCGGCCGCGGGGGCTAGAGCCCGAACAGCCGCTGGATCTGGTTCCAGATGACGATGCTCAGCCCGATGCTCGTGCCGATCACGATCGTCAGGGCCAGCCAGAAGCGCAGCCGGGCCAGCTGCCGTTCGCGGGCGCGATCCTCGAGCGCCCGGCGCCGAAGCCGCTGACGGCGGTACCTCCGCGGGATCGCAGTCGGGTCGAGCAACTCGTCCTCGGCCGGCTTCCGCTCGGGCAGGCCCATGCGCCGGAGTGTAATCGCCCCTTGGGACCGAGCTGACGCCATACTTGAAACGAAGGGGGCACAATGGCCGTGGTCAGGGAATCCAGCGGAGTGGCCGCGCTCGACCGGGCGCTGGCCGAGATCGTCGAGCGCGTCGCCGAGCTGGCCGACGCGGATCTGGTCGTGGCGAGGCTCGTCGACGAGCCGGGGACGGGCCTGATCGCCCGCGCCGTCCACGCCCCCTCCGCCTCGTTGCGCGCGGAGCTCGAGGGGTCGCGGATCGGCCCCGACGCGGTCCTGAGCGAGGAGCGGGACGAGCCGACCGAGCTGCCGCGGCCGCTGGTGCTCGCGGCCGAGCAACTGGCGCCGGCGGCCGTGCTCCAGCTGCCGGTGCGGGACGGGAGCGCGGTCGTCGGTTCGCTCGAGCTGATGCGCCGCCGGGGCGCCTTCGACGGGAGGCAGCGCCTTCTCGCCCGCGCGGCGGCCGCCGAGATCGCGCTCGCCCGACGCGCGTACGGCGACGGCGACGGCACGCAGGTCTCGGCTCCGGACTTGCTCGCGCTCGCGGGCGACGCGCTCGCGGCCGGCTCTGACGAGTCGCGCGCGGCCGACCAGGTCGCGGCTCTGGCAGCGGAGGCGACGGGCGCGGTCGCGTGCCTCGTCTGGCGCTATGCCGCGGACGAGCCTCTGCTGGCGGCGCTCTCGGGATCCGGCGCCACCGCCGTGCCCCCCGTCGCGCTGGACGCGGTGCGGCAGGCGCAGGCGACGGGTTCGCCGGTGACGCTCGAGCGACTCGTGGAAGAGCTGCCCGGCGGCGGTGTCTCCCTCGCCACGCTTCAGCTCGGCCAACCGCCGCTCGGCGCGCTCCAGCTCGTCTTCGCCGGCGAGGATCCGGGAGAAGAGCTGCTGGCCCGGCTCGGCATATTCGCCGTCCGGGCCGCGCACGCCCTGCGGGCGAGCGAGCGCCGGCAGACCCTTGCGGTCGAGCTCGAGCGCACCCGTGCCCTGCTCACGATCGTCGGCCAGGCGATCTCGGAGCTCTCGCTCGCGCACACGCTCGAGACCGCCGTGGAAGGCGTCTGCGAGCTGCTCGGGACCGACCGGCTCGCCGTCTACCTGGTCGAGGAGGATGGAGAGCGGCTCGAGCCTGCTGCCGCCCGCGGCCTCACCGGACCGCACGTTCGCGTCGGCGAGCGACTGCTCGAGCTCGTCCTCGGGCCGTCGCGTGGCCGGGGCCTGCTGCTCGTCCCAGACGCGGCCGCCGACCCCCGGCTGACCGGGGTTCGCGAGGCGCTCGAGGAGGTCGGGATCGAGGCCGCGCTGGCGGTGCCGCTGCGGGTTCGCGAGGAGCTGATCGGACTGCTCGCCGTCTACCCCGACCGCGGCCGCCCGCTGACCGAGAACGAGGAGTCGCTCATGCTCGCGCTCGCCGCTCAGCTGGCGGTGGCGGTCCAGAACGCGCGCCTCCACGAGCGGGCGGAGCGCCTCGGGGCCGACCGCAAGCGCGCGCTCGACGCCGAGCTGGAAGCTTCTCGGCGCCTGCGGGCGCTGTACGAGATCTCGCGCTCGTTCAGCGAGAGCCTGTCGCTGGAGAAGACGCTCGACGCCGTTGCGCGGACGATCGTCGAGTCGCTCGGGGTCGACGCCGCCGCCCTGCGGATGCCGGATCCGCGCGGAGACGAGCTGATCCCGGTGGCGGTGCACGTGCGCGAGGAGCGGCTTGCCGAGCCGATCCGACAGATCCTCTCGCTGCCCCAATCGCTCTCGCCGGTGCGCCCGAGCGTCTTCCGCGGCGGCGAGCCGCTCGTGCTCGATCCGGCCGCGGCGGTCGCCCTGGGCTCCGCGCACGAGCCGCTGATCCCGTTCCTGGAGAAGGGCTCGTCGGCGGCGGTGATTCCTCTCGCCACGCAGGCCGAGATGCTCGGGACGCTGACCTTGCTCTCGCTCGACGCCGACCGCCCGATCGCCGGCCAGACGATCGAGGCCGCGACCTCGATCGCGGGCCAGGCCGCGCTCGCTCTCGACAACGCGCGCCTCTACCAGCAGCAGAAGGACTTCGCGGACTCGATGCAGCGCTCGCTCCTGCCGAGGACGCGCCCGCAGCTCGAAGAGCTGGAGATCGGCGACGTCTACGACTCCTCTGCTCGGATGGACGTCGGCGGCGACGTCTACGACTTCCTCGAGCTCACGGACGGCTGCCTCGCGGTCGTCCTGGGCGACGTGACCGGCCACGGCATCGACGCCGCGGCCGACATGGCGATGGCCAAGTTCGTCTTCCGCTCGCTCGCTCGCGAGCACCCGCAGCCGGGGGACTTCCTCGCTTCCGCGAACGAGATCGTGCTCGGCGAGATCGCGCCCGGGAAGTTCATCACGCTCCTCTACCTGCTGATCGACTTGCGGGACGGAGAGCTCGCCTGCGCATCGGCGGGGCATCCACCGCCGCTGATCGTCAGTCCGGGGAGCCCGCCCGAGCCGCTGGCGGCCCGCGGGCTCGCGCTCGGGATCGAGGCCGGGCAGCGGTACGAGGAGGCGCGGGTGCGGCTCGAGCCCGGCGCCACGGCGGTGCTCTACACCGACGGATTGCTCGAGGCGCGCCGGGACGGCGAGCTCTACGGCGAGAGGCGCCTCAGCGAGGCGCTGGCGGCGAACGCGCATCTGCCCGCGCAGGAGCTGGCGAACACGCTCCTCGAGGACTGCCGCGCCTTCGCGGGCGAACTGGCCGACGATTGCGCGATCGTCGTGCTCAAGCGTCGTCCTTGAGTTTCCGCGGACTACACTCTCGGCCGTGAGGAAGGTCGTGCTCGCGCTTCTCTTCGTGCTCGGGTTCGGGGCGGCCGGCGGAGTCTCGGCCGGCGTCGTCGCTGCCACGAGCACCGGCACGACCGGCACGACGACCGGCACGACCACGACGGGCACGACGACGGCACCGAAGACGATCGCGCCGGGCGTGTCGATCGGCGGCGTCGAGGTGGGCGACCTGACCGCCGACGAGGCCCGCGCCGTCGTCACGAGCTCGTTCGAGCGCCCCCTGTCCCTGCTCGTCCTGCGCCACCGGCTGGCGGTCAAGCCCGCACGGCTCGGCGCGGTTGCGGCCGCGCGCGAAGCGGTCACGCGGGCCCTCTCGGCCGCGCCGGGGACTGCGCTGAAGCTGCGCGTCAAGCTGAGCCGCGCCGCGGCTGGCAGGTACCTCGCCTACCTCGCGCGCCACTTCGACCGCAAGCCGGTTGACGCGCAGCTGCTCCTGCGCCGCCTGCGACCCTTCGTGACGAAACAGCGGCCGGGGCGGGCGCTGCGTCGCGAGGCCGGGATGGCAAGCGTCTTCACCGCGCTTACGACCAACTCCCGCGCCCCGGTGCGGCTCCGCTTCCGCGAGGTGAAGCCGCGCGTCACCCGCCGCTCGATCGGTCCGGTGATCGTGATTCGGCGCGGCTCGAACCGGCTCTACCTGTACGACGGCATGCGCCTCTGGCGCGTCTTCGGGGTCGCCACCGGCCAGTCGATCTACCCGACGCCGCTCGGCCGCTGGTCGATCGTGGTCAAGTGGCGCAACCCGTGGTGGTACCCGCCGAGCTCCTCGTGGGCGCAAGGCCAGAAGCCGATCCCGCCCGGCCCGGGCAACCCGCTCGGCACGCGCTGGATGGGCCTCTCGGCCTCGGGCGTCGGCATCCACGGCACCCCCGACGACTCCTCGATCGGCTACTCGGCCTCGCACGGCTGCATCCGGATGCACATCCCCGACGCCGAGTGGCTCTTCAACCACGTGAACATCGGGACGACTGTCTTCATCGTCTCGGCCTGATGGGCGTTCGGCTGAAGCTCGGCGCGCAGGCCCTCGCGGTCGCGCTCGTGCTCGCGCTGCTCGCGCTCCTGCTCTGGAAGGTGACCCACCAGAACGGCGGCGGCGCGGCGGCGGCGATCGCACACGGGAAGAAGAAGCCGGCGCCGGCCTTCACGCTCACCCGCCTCGACCGGCCGGGGAAGCTCACGCTCTCGTCGCTGCGCGGCAAGGTCGTCGTGCTGAACTTCTGGGCCTCCTGGTGCTATCCATGCAAGCGAGAGGCACCTGTGCTCGAGGCTGCATCCCACCGCTGGCGCGACCAGGTCGCCGTCGTGGGCGTCGATGTGAGAGACGCCAGCGGAGATGCGCGCGAGTTCATGCATAAGCACGGGATCAGCTACCCCGTCGTGCACGACAACAAGGACGAAACCTGGCCGAAGTACGGTCTCACCGGACTCCCTGAAACCTTCTTCGCCGATCGTCAGGGCCGGGTCGTCGCGCATGTGACGGGCGAGGTTTCGCCGACGGAACTCCGCGCCGGAATCGAGGAGGCGCGGCGCGCATGAAGGTACTCGCCGTCGTAGCGGCGGCTCTCGCGCTGGCAGCTCCAGCGGCGGCAAGTGAGCAGCATCCGACTCTGTCAGAGCTCGAGAACGAGGTCATGTGTCCGGTCTGCTACCCGGAGACCCTTGCCCAGTCCAGCTCCCCGGCCGCGCGCCAGGTTGAGCGCTTCATTCGGGACCGGATCGCCGCCGGCGACACGAGGAGCGAGATCAAGCGCAAGCTCGTGGCCGATTACGGCCCACAGATCCTGGCATCGCCGCCCAGGCACGGTTTCGACCTGCTCGCGTGGGCGCTCCCAATCGCGGGAATCCTCGGCGGCGCCGCAGTGATCGGTGTCCTCGCTTGGGGCTGGAGCCGCACACGCGTCGAGCCGGCCGAGCCGCCGCCGCCCTACGCGCTGAACGGGCGCCCGCTCGAGCCGGACCTCGAGCGTCGGCTCGACGAAGAGCTCGCGCGCTTCGATGGTTGAGCGGATACCGGTCGCGTTCGTCGCCGGTCTCGTCTCGGTCGCCTTCCCGTGCGTCCTTCCGCTCGTGCCGGGCTACCTCTCGGCGATCTCGGCCGTGGAGGTGGAGCGGTTGGGAGAGCGGGGCGTGGCGAAGCGGGTCGCGCTGGCGAGTGTCCCATTCGCCCTCGGCTTCACGGTGGTGTTCGTCCTGCTCGGGGCGGCCGCGGCCGCTCTGGCGAGCGTGCTCGACCCGGACCGCCAGACCGAGGTGGCCGGGTTCATCCTGGTTGTGCTGGGACTGGCCTTCGCCGGCCTCCTGCCGTGGCCGGAGCGGATGCTCGCCCCGACCGCGATCGTTCGAGCGAGGGCGAGCGGCTCGCGCGCGTTGCTCGGAGGCGCCTTCGCCGTATGCGCCGCTCCCTGCGTCGGGGCGGTGCTGGGATCGATCCTTGTGCTTGCCGCCGACTCGGACACCGTGCTGCGGGGCTCGGTGCTGCTGGCCGCGTACTCGCTCGGCATCGCCGTCGCGTTCGTCCTCGCCGGGATCGCCTTCGCACAGGCGATGACGGCGTTCCGCTGGGTGCGAGACCACTACGGCTGGATCCGGGTTGCCAGCGGGCTCGTGCTCGTCGCCCTTGGCCTGCTTCTCTTCTTCCACCGGAACTGGTGGCTGAACGTGATGCTGAACCGAGCGCTCCAGGCGATCGGGCTCGACCAGCTCTAGAGACGCGGCGGCGGCAATTCGAGCGAGCCGCCCTCGACCAGGCGGGCGGCTTCTTTCACCTGCCGGAGCACCGAGGCGACGTCCACGCCGCGGTGCTCCGGGGCGTAGGGCCCGAGCCGGCGGGCGGCCTTCTCCAGTTGCCGCTCGCAGCCGACGCGGTTGCCGCGGCCGGCCTGGTACCACGCGACGGCGACGTGGACGAGGCCCTGGAAGAAGTCGCGCTCCTGCGGCCCGGATCGCCAGGCGTCCTCGAGCTCCTCGTGCGCGGCGAAGAACTCGCCGCGGCGGATCAGTTCCAGGCCGGCGGCGAGGTGGTCAGATTGCGACCTTGACTTCTCCGTCGTCGACCCGGACCTCGTAGGTCTCGAGCTGGATGGCGCGGTCGAACTCGTGCTCGCCCGTGCGGATGTCGTACTGCCAGCCGTGCCAGGGGCAGGTCAGAACGTGGTCCTCGAGCCGGCCTTCCCCGAGCGGTCCCTGAAGGTGGAGGCAGTGGGCCTGGGTCGCGTAGAACTCGCCGTCGACGCGGGCGAGCGTGATCTCCTGCTCGCCGACCCGCACCGTCCGCACCGTTCCCGGCTCGATCTCGTCCACCCGCGCGACGGTCTCGTAACGATCCGGTGACACCGCAGGAACCTAGCATTGAGAGCTGGGAGGGCAGGGTGTTACCTTTGCAACGTGGCGACGATCCTTCTGGTGGGGGTCGACGTGTTCTTCCGGGGGAAGCTGGAGGGGCTCCTCCCCGGCCATCACCTGATCACGGCCGACCACATCGACCCGCCCGATCTCGTCATCTGCGACATCGCCCGGGTCGAGCCGGAGGAGGTCGCCGACGCCTATCCGGACGTCCCGATCCTCGGCTACGGGAACCACACGGACACCGCGGGGCTCCGGCGCGCGCACGGGGCAGGCTTCGATCAAGTGGTCGCAAAAGCGGCCCTGAACGAGCGCGCGAAGGAGCTCGTCGATGGGCTGGTGGCCTGAGTCACCGCTCGCGGTGCCGCCGTCAGGACGCCCGGACTCTGCCCGGGCGTCCGTCTGAACTGACCGGTCGAACCGATCGACCTTACTAGAAACCGGCTCTCAGTAGACTGACCCACCGTGACGTACATCATCGCCGAGCCTTGCATCGACATCAAGGACCTCTCGTGCGTGGACGTCTGCCCGGTGGACTGCATCCACGAGTTCGAGCGGATCCTGATCATCGACCCCGAGGAGTGCATCGACTGCTTCGCCCCGGGGGAGCAGCTCTTCACTCCTTATGGTCTCCGCACGTTTGCAGAGCTCGAGAACCAGGCGTGCCGTGTTCTGACCGACGGCGGATTCAAGCCTGCCATCGTGAAGAGATTTCGCCGGAAACCTCTCGTCAAGCTCGAGTTGGCGCCCGCGTTCGAAGAGCGAACCCGGTATGGCGGCACCCGCCTGACCACCCGCAACATCTCGAGGTTCAGGAGAACGATTTGGGCGACGCCTACGCATTCATGGCTTCTCGCAGACGGTGAGCGAACCGACTCGCTGGCGCCGGGACAGTTCGTTCCTTCGATGCGTGTGCAGCCTGGACGCGACTCGGAGAGCTATCGGCTAGGTGCGCTGCACGGGCTCGTCTTCGGCGACGGCAGCTGGAACAAGCAGGAGGTGCGGTCGGGCGAGCACCTTCACTACGTCCAGCTCTACGGCGGGAGGGTGGCGAGGTTCAAGGATTTCTTCGAGCAGGTGACCTTTTCGCCGTGCCTCGACGTCCATCCGGGCTACGTCGGAACCGGCGTCGTGCGCGCTCCGGTCAACCTGAAGCGCTTGCTTCCCGAAACGGCGGACGTCGAGTACATCGCAGGCTTCGTCGATGGCTGGCTCGCCGCGGACGGCGACCCCGTCAAGGCAGGATCCTGGCGTCTGCGGTCGACAGACCACGAGGCGCTCGCGTGGCTGGAGGCGGTGGCGCCCTATGCAGGCTTCGTCACGGTTGGCTCCGGCCAGGAGTCGAGTGTCGAGACGAACTTCGGGGTTCGCACTCGGCCGATTCGTTGGCTCTACCTGGCCACGCGCGAGGTCTTCTGGCGAGTCATGAGCGTCGAGCAGGGGGATGGCGATGACGCTCACACCTTCTGCGCGGTAGTGCCGGGCGAGCACGCGTTCACGCTGGCAGGCGGCGTCTATACCGGCAATTGCGGCGCCTGCGAGCCGGAGTGTCCAGTCGAGGCGATCTTCCCCGAGGACGCGCTGCCGCAGAAGTGGGAGCCGTTCGTGAAGATCAACTACGCCTACGGCGAGGGCGCGGACGTGATCAACAAGCTCACCGACGAGTACGCGACCGAGCACAACGTCCAGAACGAGCCGATCGACTAGCCGGTCTCGAGCGCGGTGATCGTTCCGCGCCAATAGGTGAACGGGCCTTCCGGCAGGTCCCAGCGCACCTCGCCGCTCGTCGGGATGCGGACGCCTCCGACCGCGGCGTAGTCGCCGAAGCTGCCCGCCCACGGCCTGCGCACGATCTGCTTGCCTTCCCTGCGCGGGCGAGCGTCGGCGGCGACGCCCACGAAGTCGCCGGCCGTGTCGAACTCGAGTCGGAGCGCAGCGCGCGCCGACCTCACCCGCGTAGTCACCTCGACCAGACGATCGGCGAGCTCACGCCATTCGAGCTCTCGGTTGGCCGCCATTGTGTACGGAACCCACGGGAGCTCGGCGAGGTAGCGGAGCGCTTCGCCTTCGTCGACGTCAGGGCCTCGGACGCGCGCCACGGGCACCAGTCCGAGCAGGCGGACCTCGAGAAGACCCTCCTCGTTGGCGTACCGGTCCAGGACGCGCACAAGCGGGAAGCGCGCTCGCCAGACGAACGCAACCACCTCGGCCGCAAACTCCTCGACCGCCGTGAAGGGGAGCCCTCGGCCGCCCGGCTTTTGCCACATCGTCCCCTTCTGCCGGATGCGCACCCGCCGCGGTACCGGCGCGCCGGCGGGAACGCCCGCGCGGCGTAGCGCTGCACCGGCCGCCGGCAGTGCCACCATGGCGCGAGTATGACCTGACGGAAGGCGACGTCCGAGACGTAAAAAGTCTCGTTCGGGGCAAGCGTTCGCCGAGCCCAACCGAGGGGGGATCGAATGCCTCAGCGAGCATGGAGCAATAAGCGGGAGCGACAGTACGAGCACGTCAAGGAGAGCGCAAAGGAACGCGGTGCGTCTACGAGGCGCGCCAAGGAGATCGCGGCGCGGACCGTGAACAAGGAGCGTGCCCCGAGCGGCGAGTCGCGCGAGGCCTCGCGCCTCTCCCGGACCGACATCTCCTCGGGCCGCCGCGGCGGTCGGCGCTCGGGCACGACAAGTCAGCGTGGCCGTACGAAGGAGCAGCTGTACAACGAGGCCAAGCGGATGAACGTGCCAGGGCGCTCGAAGATGAACAAACGACAGCTCCAGCGGGCTGTCGACGCCCGGAAATAGCGCTCGACCCAGCCTGGATCGCGCTGGCTATGCTCCCGCGGTGACGCCGGAGACACTCGACCACGTCGCGCTCTGGGTCTCCGACCGCGACACAATCGCCGACTTCCTGACCGAGCGGGTCGGGATGCACGTCGTCGATCGGACCGATGCGTTCACGCTCGTCGGCTCGGATGCCCGACGCGGGAAGCTGACCCTATTCTCGGCCGAGGGGCCACGTGAGCAGGGCGCGCTCGAGCACGTTGCTCTCCGCGTCTCGAGCCTCGCGCAGGCCGAGCGGGAGCTCGGGGACGGCCTGGAGCTCGAACGACCGCGCGAGGGCCAGGTCTACTTCGACGTCCACGAGGGTTTGCGGCTCGGGCTCGTCGAGGGGCCGACCGAGGTCGACTACGACCTCGATCACGTGGCGCTGTGGTCCGCCTCGCCGGAGGAGACGGCGCGGGCGTACGAGCAGCTCGGCTTCTCGCCGGCGGCTTCGGGACCGTCCGGCGGGCCGCGGGTCGAGACCGGAGGCGCCTTCGTCGAGTTCCACCAGGGCGATCCGGGCGATCCGGAGAAGCCGCTTCTGAATCACCTCGCGGTCAAGGTCGACTCGGCCGACGAGCACATCGCCGAGGCGCGCGAGCTCGGGCTGGAGATCGCGGACATCGTCGACGCGGCCAACACCTACGCGGTCTTCGTCTGGGGGCCGGAGCGCGTGAAGATCGAGTACGTCGAGCACAAGCCGAGCTTCTCGCTGACTTAGGCGGCGCTTGCGCTGCCGTCCTCAGGACGCGCAGGATAGAGACGGCCACGCCGGCGAAGCCGGCATGGCCTCCAAGCAGCATCGCAAGCGACGCCTCAGCTGTGCGTCCGTCTGAACTGACCGGTCGAGACGATCGAACGAATTCACCAGGGTTCTAGTTGCTCATAGCGGGCGCGGGAATGGCCGGCCTGTGCGCGGCCGCGCGGGCGCGCGAGCTCGGGGCGGAGCCGCTCGTGCTCGAGAAGGGCGACCGGCCCGGCGGCTCGATGCTGCTCTCGAGCTGCGTGATCTGGCGCTACCGCTCGTTCGAGGAGTTTCGCGCCCAGTGCCCCGGCGGAGACCCGGCGCTCCAGCGGGTCGTATTCGAGGGGCTGGACGAGGGGCTTGCCTGGCTCGAGTCGCTCGGCGCCGCCGTGGTGGCGCGCGAGACGGACAACCCGCTCACCACCGGCGTTCGCTTCGACCCGGGCAGCCTGACCGACGCTCTCGTCAGAGCCGGCGGCGACGTCCATCTCGGCCAGCCTGTCCGCTTTGGCCATGTCCCAGGGACTGTCCCTGGGACATGGCCCGAAAGGCCGGTGGTGCTGGCGACCGGCGGGTTTCAGGGCGACCGGGAGCTCGTCGCGCGGTACGTGCGGCCCGCCGCGCCGTTGCGGTTGCGCGCCAATCCGTGGAGCGCCGGCGATGGGCTCCGGCTTGCGCTCGGGCGCGGCGCGGCGCTCTCGAACGGGCTGAACGAGTTCTACGGCCGCAACATGGCCGACCTCGAGTTCGTCGAGGCCGAGTTCGTTCCGCTGGCCCAGGTCTATGGGCGCTACGCCCGGGTCTGCAACGAGCGCGGCGAGGAGTTCTTCGACGGCAAAGTCTCGTGGTCGGAGCTCGACCTCGTCCAGGCGACCGCCCGCCAGCCGGGAGCCCGCGCGTGGTACGTGCTCGACGAGCAGGCTCTGGAGCAGCGCGTCCGCGACCGCTCGGTCCGGGAGATCGTGGCCGCGGCGCCGACACGGATCGATCCGCGCGAGCTCCCGTTTCCCGCGCCCGAGGACGCGGTCGCTGCGGTGCGAGTCGCGGCGGCGATCACCCACACCATCGGCGGCATTCGGATCGACGAACGGGCCCGCGTGCTCGGCGAGAACGGCGAGCCGATGGAAGGCCTCTACTCCGCAGGTGCCGACGCCGGCGGGATCTCGGCGGGCGGCTATGCGAGCGGGCTGGCGGCGGCCCTGGTGCTCGGTCGAACCGCAGCCGAAAACGCGCTGTCGTAGCGGGGCCGTGGGCCGGGCGCCGCTACGTGAGCGGCTGGAGGTAGGCGCAGCGGCGCGAATCGCCCGGGAGCGGTGAGGGGGCGACCTTCGTCACGTACAGCCGCTCCTCGCCCTCTTCGACTTGCTCGCCGACCGACGGCGGATCGCCCTCTCGCTCGCGCAGCTCATAGCCGTTCGTCGTCCAGAGGAAGCGCAGGTGCGTCGGCCGCTGCCCGTCCATGCGCGCGGGATGCTAAAGCCGTTTTCGCGCTGAGCGCAACTGGTTCGACCGGTCATTTCAGACGGACGCACGGCTGAGGCGCCGCTTGCGATGCCGCTTCGGAGGCCGCGCCGGCTTTGCCGGCGCGGCCGTCCTTGTCCCGCACGTCCTGAGGACGGCACCGCAAGCGGCCCTTAGCGATGCGCCACGTACGGAGGCAGAACCACACGGACAGCCGTGCCGCCGTCATCGCTCGCCTCGACGACGAGCCTTCCGCTCAGCGTCCGCGCCCGCTCCTCGATCGCCTCGAAGGTCGCGCGCCGCCGCTCGCCCGTGCCGTCGTCGGCGATCACCGTCTCGACGCTGCCGTCGGCGCCTTCGGCCACGCTGATCGAGATCCGTGTCGGCGGGCCGCGCCGAAGCGCCTGGCTCACCGCCTCGCGGATGATCTGGTACAGCGCAACGCGAGCGTTCTCGCTGAGGCCCTCCGCCGCGTCGAGATCGAGGTCGACCTGGATTCGGTTCGAGAGCCCGATCTGCTGGGCGAAGGCGCGCACGGCCGGACCGAAGCCCTGGTCGCGGAGGACGACGGGCTCGAGGTTGAACGAGAGGTCACGAAGCGAGCGGATCGTGTCGCGGTGCCGCTCGAGCGCGGTGCGGAGCACCTCGCCGGCCTCGTCGAGCCGGCCGGCGCCGATCGACTCGACCGTCGCGTCGAGCATCAGCCCGATCCCGGCGAGCGACTGCACCGGCCCGTCGTGGAGGAAGAGTGCGAGCCGCCTGCGCTCTTCCTGTTCGGCGCTGATCACCTGGTCCGAGAGTTGCGCCCGCTCGGCCTCGCGCACCTGGGCCTCGGCGAGGAGGCGCGCGCTCTCGACCGCCCGTGAGGCGAAGTCGGCAAGCAGCGTCGCCCGGGCGAGCTCCTCGCGATCGAGCGGCCGCGAGCGCACGAGCCGCAGCGCCCCGATCTCCTCGCCTCGGATCCGGAGGGGCAGCACGACGGCGTTCTCCGCCGACGACGACTCCTCACTCTCCCCGGGGGCGAGAATCGTCGCCTTCGCGTCGAAGAGCTCCTCGGCCTCGCGACGCGTCCGTTCCAGCAGCTGTTCGGGGTCGAGCGTGGCCGCGATCGAGCCCATCGACTCGATCAGGGACTCGAGGAAGCTCGACTGCGCCGAGAGTTCCTCCTCGGCCACCTCGTGCCGCCGCCGCTCGGTGACGATCAGGTGGAGCGCGAAGGCCGAGGCGGCCGCGATTGCCACGGCGAGGCCCGTGAAGGAGAGCCAGCTCGAGCCGAGCGCGAGCCCCAGCACCGCCACGAGCGCCGCGACCCCGACGACCGCGACGAGCAGCGCGGCCCGGGCGCTAGTCGATGATCGCGTCGCGAAGCGCAATCGCCACGGCATGCGTGCGCGTGTCCGCTTCGAGCTTCGTGAGGATGTGCCGCACGTGGCTCTTGACGGTTTCCTGGCTGATGAAGAGCCGCCCCGCGACGTCCGCGTTCGACATCCCGTCGGCGAGCAGCTGGAGAATCTCCCGCTCCCGGGCGGTCAGCATGTCCTCGCGGTCGCCCGAGAGGAAGGCCGGCATCAGGGCCGGATCGACGAAGCCTTCCCCAGCGACGACCTTCTCGATCGCCTTCAGCAGCGTCTGGTGTGGCGCCTCCTTCAGGATGTAGCCCTTGGCGCCGGACTCGAGGCCCCGGCCGAGCAGGCTCCGCTCGCTGTAGGCGGTGAAGATCAGGACGGCGGTGTCGGGCACCTTCTGGGTCAGGATCTTCGTCGCCTCGAGCCCGTCCATTCCGGGCATCCGGACGTCCATGATCACGACGTCCGGCCTGCGGCGCTCCGCGAGGGCGACCGCCGTGGCGCCGTCGGCGGCCTCGCCGACGACCCGGATGTGCGACGCGCGCGAGAGCGAGAGCCGCAGGCCTTCCCGGACGACCTCGTGATCGTCCACGATCAGGCACGTGATCTCGGCTTTTCCGTTGCCCTCCTGTTTGGCGGCGGCCTGCTCCGACACGGTTCGCGGATTGTACGGGGGAAAGCGGCGGTTGCCAGAGACGAGCCAGGCGCCGCTTGCGGTGCCGCTGTCAGGACGTACGGGATAAGGACGGCCGAAGCGGCATCGCAAGCGGCGCCTCAGCCGTGCGTCCGTCTTATTGAGCGGTCGAACCAGTCGAGCTCATTTACGCAGCCGTCTCTAGATGGCAAGCGCGAGCTGCTCCGGCTCGGGCGCCGGGAGGATCGGGGCGCGGCGCCGGTCGCGGACGCCGTGCTTGCGGGCCAACTCGGCGACCTGGGCGCGGATCGGCTTCGCGTGCTCGGCGCCGAGGTAGGCGCGGCGGGCGTAGAGACGCTCGTAGCGGGGGAGCTGCTCCGGGAAGTCCTCGGCGAGCGCTTCGAGGAAGTGCTCCCGCGTGCCCGGACGCAGGAAGAGCAGGTTCGCCCAGACGCCGCAGGCACCGGCCGCACGGGCCTCGCGCACGACCTCCTCGAGCTGTTCGGGCCGGTCGGAGATCCCGGGCAAGATCGGCGCCATCCCGACGTTCGCCTTCATCCCGGCCTCGACGAGCTCGTGCAACGCCCGCAGCCGCTGGCGCGGATGGGCGGTGCCGGGCTCGGTCCTGCGCCAGATTTCCTCGTCGAGCGTGGGGATCGAGAAGGTGACGGAGACGCTTGCATGGCGCGCGGCCTCCGCGAGGACGTCGACGTCACGCACGATCAGCGGTCCGCGCGTGATCAGGCTGAGCGGGTTCGCGGCGGCGCCGAGTGCCTCGATGCAGCCTCGGGTGAGGCGATATCGGCCCTCGGCCGGCTGGTAGGGGTCGGTGGCGGCGCCGATCGCGACCGCCTCGTGCTGCCACGTCGGCTTGCCGAGCTCGCGCCGCAGGACCTCGACGACGTTCGTCTTGACGCGGATCGAGCGGCCGTAGTGGTCGTCGAAGGGCCGGTCGGCGCGGAGCTCGAAGGCCCGCACGTAGCAGAAGGTGCAGCGGTGGACGCAGCCCATGTACGGGTTGAGCGACCACTTGAACATCATCCCTTTGACGCGGTTGAGCGCGACCTTGCATGGCTCTTCGCGGTACTCGGCGCGCACGCGGGAAGTATAGAACATGTGTTCGCGTCCGGTTGGACGCCTAACCTTCTGCTACATGACCGAGGCCGAGAACGTGATTCAGATGGTGCTCGCCCGCGTAGAAGCTCGTCTCGATGCGCAGCTCAGGGACAGCGACGCGCTCGATGTGAAGGCTCTCGGCGTCTTGGGCGCAGACGCGGCGGCGATCGGCGTCCTGATGGCCGTTCACGAATCGATCAATACGCTCTGGTGGGGCCCGGCCACCGTTCTTGGCGCAGCGGGGGATCATCCTCATGTACGTCGTGTGGCCTCGCAAGCTCGATGAAGGCCCGAATTGGCGCGAGTTCTACGAGAGATTTGGAGGCGGTGCGGCCGTCGACGTGGGACGACAGATGCTGTCGGAGCTTCTCGCGGCGATCGAGGAAAATGCAGGCAAAGCTCCTGGAAAGAGCGCACTCTTTCCAACGACAATGGAGCCGGCAAGACCCGCGGCGATCAACACGGAGGCAAGTTTCACAGCCGAAACCAGCACCGGCGCCAAAGCTCCCGCCTCCTGCAGTCACCCACGTTTACGTGGAAAAGGGACTCGGCGGCGGGACCACCGAGAAGCGCGCGAGCTAGAGCGCCTCATCTATTAGCCGAGACTCGGGAGCGCCACCGACCTGGCGCGGGGGTGCGAGACTGGCGGTGTGGCCGAGCTGCCGACCGGAACGCTGATCTTCGTCTTCGGCGACGTGGAGGGATCAACGCGGCTCCTGCGGCAGCCTCGCGACCGGTACGTCGGCCTCCTCGCCGAGCACCAGCACCTCCTGCGGGACGCGTTCGACGCGCACGGCGGCCACGAGGTCGACACGCAGGGCGACTCCTTCTTCGTCGCCTTCCTCCGCCCCCGGGACGCCGTGCTGGCGGCGGTTGCGGCACACCAATCGCTGGAGAGCCATCGCTCGCCCCCGCGGCTTCGGTCACCGCGCTCGTCCTGTTCGGCAACATCGACCTCTACGTCCCGGAGGGAGTCGAGCTCGACCTCGGCGGGCTCGCAATCTTCGGCCATCGCCGCGAGTGGGGCAGAGACGTGCCGCCGCTTCCGGGCACGCCCCTGCTGCGGGTCCACATCTTCTCGCTCTTCGGCACAGCGGACGTCTGGCGCGTTCCGCTGAGCTGGGCGGGGAGGACGTTCCACGAGGTGATCCCCTCGCTCCGGCGCGGCGAGCAGCGCGAGCTGCCTGCTGCCGGCGAGTAGTGACGGAGCTTCCGGACGGCATCCGGCGCCTGACGTTCGGGCTGCCGTTCGGGATCCGGCACGTGCACTGCTACCTGCTTCCCGGCGCGGACGGCTGGACGCTCGTGGACGCCGGGCTCGGGCTGCCGGATGCCGACGCGCGCTGGGAGCCGGTGCTCGCCGGGCTCGGCGCGCCGGTCGGCCGGATCGTGATCACGCACTTCCATCCGGACCACGCGGGCGGCGGGGAGGACGCGCAGGCGTTGACGGGGGTGCGCGTCCTTCAGGGCGCGGACGACTACGCCCAGTGCGAACGCGTCTGGGGCCGCGCCGACTGGTCGCGGCGGCTTGCCGGCTATCTGCGGGAGAACGGCCTCCCGGAGCGGCTCGCCGACGAACTGGAGGACGAGTCAGAGGCCTTCGCGCCTTTCATCCGCTTCGCCCGAGACCCCCACGAGGTGCACGAGGGCGACGAGGTCGACGGCTGGCGCGTGCTCGAGCTGCCCGGCCACGCCGACGGGCACATCTGCCTCCTCCGCGACGGGATCCTGGTCGCAGGCGACCATCTCCTGGGCGAGATCACTCCTACCATCGGCCTTTATCCGGAGTCGCGCCCGGACCCGCTCGGCGACTACCTGGCCTCCCTGCGCCGCACGATCGAGCTCGCGCCGCGGCTGGCGCTGCCGGGTCACGGCGAACCGATCCGCGACCCCGTGGCGCGGGCCCGGGAGATCGTCGAGCACCATCGCCTCCGCCTCGAGGAGACCGCCGCGGCCCTCGGTGCAGAGCCGCGCACGGGCCACGATGTCTCGGTCGCGCTCTTCGGCGACGCGCTGGACGCGAGCGGGCGCCGTTTCGCGCTCGCAGAGACGCTCGCGCACCTGGAGCGCCTCGTGCGCGAAGGCCGGGCCGGGCGGAGCGGGAGCGCCGGATCCGTCGCCTATACTGAGTCGTAATCAGTGGACGACGAAATCCCGCCTAGTACCCGCGCCCCGGAGAGCGGGGCGTGATCCTCCTCCAGCTCATTGCGGTTCTCCTGATCGTCGCGGGGAACGCGTTCTTCGTTGCGGCCGAGTACGCACTCGTGACCGCCCGCCGCGCACGCCTGAACGAGTTCGCGGAGACCGGCAACCGACGCGCCAGCATCGCCCTGCGGATCATGGACAGTCCCGCCCGCTTCATCGGCACCGTGCAGCTCGGGATCACGGCGTTCTCGATTGCCCTCGGCGCCGTCGGCGAGCCGATCGTGGAGCACTGGCTCGACGAGCCTCTGCTCTCGACCGGCGTCGCGTTCATCCTCTCCTTCGCCTTCGTGACGTACCTCCACGTCGTGTTCGGCGAGCTCGTGCCGAAGGCGATCTCGCTGAGCAAGAACGAGCAGACGGCGCTCTGGGTCGCCCTTCCGATCGAGGCGGTGTACATCGTGACCTATCCGCTCGTCTGGCTCCTCCAATCCTCGTCGAACGCGTTCACGCGGCTCTTCGGCATCCAGCCGGCGCCGGCTGGGGTGGTAGCGCACACGGAGGACGACATCCGCATGATCGTCGCGCAGGCCGAGGACACGGGCGTGATCCGCGAGGCCGAGGAGGAGATGCTGTACAAGGTCTTCGACTTCGCCGACAAGGAGGTCGCGGACGTGATGGTGCCGCGGCCCGACGTCGTCGCGCTCTCGATCGACCTGCCACCGGACGAGTGCCTCGCGGCGGTGATCGAGTCGCCGTACACGCGGTATCCGGTCTACCGCGGGTCGCTCGAGAACGTGGTCGGAATCCTCCACGTACGCGATCTCTTCTCCGCGCTGAACGAGCAGGGCTTCGAGAACGTGAGAGTGGAGGAGCTCATTCGACCCTCCCCCATGGTCCCCGAGACGAAGGATCTCGCGGCGATGCTCGCGGAGTTCCGGCGCGCGAATCAGCACATGGCGATCGTGGTGGACGAGTACGGGACGATGGTCGGGATCGTCACGCTCGAGGACCTGCTCGAGGAGATCGTCGGCGAGATCGAGGACGAGTTCGATCTCCCGGACGAGTCGATCGAGCGGCTGCCGGACGGGCGGATGCGGATCGACGGCACGTTCCCGATCGACGACTTCAACGAGCAGTTCGGAACGGCGCTGCCGATCGAGGACTACCACACGGTCGGCGGCTTCGTCTTCGGCCTGCTCGGGCGGGCGCCCGAGCTCGGAGACGAGGTGGAGTTCGACGGCTGCCGCTTCAAGGTGCTGGAGGTCGAGGGCTCACGGATCGAGCGGATCGAAGTGGAGCTGCCGCCGCCCGAGCCGGATACAGAACGGCTCGAAGAAGCCTCCTGACCGGCTTCGCGTATCCTGACGGCGACGGGGTCAGCAACCTGTGAGGAGATCGATGAAGCGCACCCTTTTCATGCTCGCCGTCTGTGTGGCAGTCGCTGTCACCTTGTTCGCCCTCGCGCCGTTCGCGGGAGCACGGCCGGCCGCTCAGACTGCGACCACGGTCAGCGTCACCGCGAAGGAGTTCAAGTTCATCCTCTCGCGGCATAGCGCACCGCACGGAATCGTCGTCTTCAAGGTCGTGAACAAGGGCAAGATCAAGCACGACTTCAAGATCGCCGGCAAGAAGACGCCGCTCTTGAAGCACGGCGGAAGGGCCACCCTCAGGGTCAGGCTCGCAAAGGGCAAGCGGTACACCTACATCTGCACCGTGATCGGCCATGCCAAGCTCGGCATGAAGGGCGTCTTCAAGGCGACCTAGAGCTCATTTCAGAATGACGCTTCGCAGTCGGGACGCGATGGGTGGTGCGTGGCAAGGACGCAGGGAGCGCTCGTATCCGGAGGATACGGGTGCGACTGAGGACGAAGTCCACGCGCCGCGCAGCGCGGCACGGCGGCACAAGGCTTCGTTTTGAAAGGGGCTCTTAAGGGCTGAACGTCGAGACGAGGACGATCCCCGAGCCCGCTTCCTAGCGGGACAGCTCCAGCGCCCTAACTCCCTCGGCCGAGATGCGCCAGGCGGCGAGCTCGCCCGCTGCGAGCGAGAGGATCAGGTAGGGGCGGCCCTCCCAGAGGCCGATGTTCTCGACGTCCGTGCGCGAGGGCCGCGGCGGCGAGGAGACGTGCGAATGGAAGACGGCGAGCTCGTAGCCCTCGTCCTCGAGGAACCAGTTCTCGGGCTCGGTCCGGAGCTCGAAGCGGTACGGGCTCGCGGCGGCGTTCTCGGCGGGGAGGTAGCGCTCCGCCCGGCCGTCTCGCAGGACGACGAGGCCGCACGCTTCGTTCGGCTCCTCCGCGCGCGCGTGTTCCTCGAGGGCCGCGCGCACCTCGGCCGGAATCACCACCAGACCGAGCGCTCCATCTCCGCCTCTGCCTCCGGCCCGGTTTCCCAGAAGCCGGCCGAGAGGTACTTCCAGCCGCCGTCGGCGAGGATCGCCACAACGACGCCCTCGTCGAGCTCCTCGGCGAGCTTCCGCGCGACGTGCACGACCGCGCCCGACGAGACTCCGGCGAAGATCCCCTCGCGCTCGAGCAGCGCCCGGAGGCCGGCGACCGCCTCCGCGTTCGAGACGAGCAGCTTCCGGTCGAGCCGGGAGACGTCGAGGATCGGCGGCACGTAGCCCTCCTCGAGCGAGCGCAGGCCCATCACCGGATCGCCGAGCAGCGGCTCGGCGGCGGCCACGACCACCTCCGGGAACGACTCGCGCAGCCGCTCGCCCGCGCCCATCAGCGTGCCGCCGGTGCCGAGACCGGCGACGAGGACGTCGACCCGGTCGAGCGCGGCCGCGATCTCGACGCCGGTTCCTTCGTAGTGCGCGGCGGGATTCGCTGAATTGCCGTACTGGAACAGCATGTGGTACCGGGGCTCCCGCTCCGCCACCTCGAGTGCGACGCGGACGGCGCCGTTCGAGCCCTCCGCGGCCGGAGACTCGACGATCTCCGCGCCGTAGAGGCGAAGCAGGCGGCGGCGCTCCTCGGTCACGTTCTCCGGCATCACGCACGTGAGCCGGTAACCCTTCAGGCGCGCGACGAGCGCGAGCGAGATGCCGGTGTTGCCGCTCGTCGGCTCGAGCAGCTCGCGTCCGGGCTCGAGCTCGCCGGCCGCCTCGGCCGCCTCGACCATGGCGAGCGCGACGCGGTCCTTGATCGACCCGGTCGGGTTCTGCGCTTCCAGCTTCGCGTAGAGGCGCACCTCCGGCTTCGACGAGAGCCGGGGCAGCTCGACCACCGGGGTGTTCCCGATGAGCTTAAGGACCGAAGACGGAATCTCGGTCTCCCGAGCGAAGCGATGGGACAAGCTAGCCCCGCGGAAAATGCGCAGCATTTTCCGCGGTGACGGACATGGCCCCGCCGGCCATGGCCGGAAGCAAGATAATCGTCGACGATTCGTCCACAGGGGTCTCGAGGCCGTCTTTCGTGCGGACGTCCTCGCCCTCGACGTAGACGTTCACGAACGGCGCCAGATCGTCCTCCTCGAGCAGCTGCCCGCGCAGGGCCGGGAAACGGCCCATCAGGTCGTCGAGCAGCTCGCGCACCGTGTCGCCGCTTGCCTCGAGCTCGCGCGCTCCCTGCGTCTCCGAACGGAGCGTCGGCGGGATCCGCACACGGCTCAATGCCCCACCCCTTGGCAGAACTCGACGTAGTCGACGTAGTCGGTGATCGTCGGGCTCTCGCCGCAGACCGGACAGGCCGGATCGCGGCGGAGCTTCATCTCCGTGAACTCGCCCGAGAGCGCGTCGAAGAGAAGCAGCCGGCCGACCAGCGGCTGGCCGATCCCGAGCGCGAGCTTGAGCGCCTCGCTCGCCTGGATCGAGCCGATCACGCCCGGCAGGACGCCGAGCACGCCGCCCTCGGCGCAGCTCGGCGCCAGCTCGGGCGGCGGCGGCTGCGGGAACAAGCAGCGGTAGCAGGGACTTTCTCTGCCTTCGCTCTCTCCTTCGTCCGGTCGACCGGTCATTTCAGACGGACGCCCGGACAAAGCCCGCGCGCCCTGATAACGGGCACCGCGAGCGGCGCCCTTGCCAGGCTTGAAGACCGTCACCTGACCCTCGAAGCGGAAGATCGAGCCGTGCACGACGGGGATCCCGTGCCAGACCGAGGCGTCGTTGACGAGGTAGCGCGTCGGGAAGTTGTCCGCGCCGTCCACGATCACGTCCCAGCCGGGCTCGAGGATCCGCTCGACGTTGTCGGACGTGAGCCGCTCGCGGAACGGCACCACCTCGACGTCGGGGTTGAGCGCCTCGATCCGCCGGCGGGCGGAGTCCGTCTTGGGCTCCCCGAGCGAGTCGGTCGAGTGGGCGATCTGGCGCTGGAGGTTCGTCTCGTCCACGACGTCCGCGTCGACGATCCCGATCCGGCCGACGCCCGCGGCCGCCAGGTAGAGCGCGGCGGGGGAGCCGAGACCGCCGGCTCCGACGAGCAGGATGCTCGAGTCGAGCAGCCGCAGCTGGCCTTCCTCGCCGACCTCGGGGATCAGGAGATGGCGGCTGTACCGCGCGCTCCGTGCCGGGCCGAGCGTTCGCGGCAGCTCGGTCGGGAGGCCGCTCCGCTGCCAGTCCGTGTAGCCGCCGGCGAGCGAGATCGCGCGCTCGTAGCCGAGCTCGCCGAGCGTCTTGGCCGCGAAGACCGAGCGGTTGCCGGAAGCGCAGTAGAGCAGCACGGGCCGCGATCGGTCCGGCGCCGCCTGCTCGATCCGCGATTCGAGGTAGCCCCGCGGCACGTGCACCGCGCCGGGAATCCGGCCCTGCTCCCACTCGTCGCGCTCGCGGACGTCGACGAGGACCGCCCCCTCGCCGAGCAGCTCCCGCGCTCGCAACGGGTCGAGCTCCTCGACCTCGCCTCGGGTCGCCCGCAACAGATCTCGGTAGTTCGGCATGGCTTTCGATTGTATAGCGAGCGTCAGGGCCGGCCGCGGCTATCGTCGCGGCATGAGTCCGAGAGCCCGAATCTTCGCTCTCGTGGCGCTCGCGGCCGCGGTGGCCTCGGGCGTGGTCGTGCTCGGGGTGCTCGCCACCCGGAGCGACGTCCCCTCGCCGAAGCTGCGCCCGGGCCGCCCGCCGCTCGCGCTCGACCTCGGAGTCCGCACCGATGCCGAGGCGCGCGCGCTCGAGCGGGCGCAGACGGTCTACAACGACGGCCGGCCGAGGAGGGCGGCGGCGATCTTCGCGGGCCGGCGCTCGCTCGAGGCGCGGGTCGGAGCCGCGTTCGCGGCATGGCCCGACGGCTCGCTGGAGCGGCTCCAGGCGCTCGCGGCCGACCATCCGCGCAGCGCCCTCGTCGCGCTCCACCTCGGGCTCGCGCTCTACTGGTCGCACCGCGACGCCGAGGCGGTCACCGCCTGGCGCGGCGCGGCGACCGCCCAGCCGGACACCCCGTACGCGGTGCACGCAGCGGACTTCCTCCATCCCCGGTTCGCACCGGGGCTTCCGGTGTTCGTACCCTCGTTCACGACGCCGCTGCCGATCCGCGTCCTCCCGCCGGGTCGCCAGGTCGCCGCGCTCGCCCGCATGGCCAGGATGGACGGCCCCGACGCGAAGATCCTCTACGGCGTCGCGCTCCAGCGACTGGGCCGCCCGCGCTCCGCCGAGGCCCAGTTCGCCGAGGCCGCGCGCCTGGCGCCGCACGACCCGGAGGCGCGGGCGGCGGCCGCGGTCGGCCTCTTCGACAAGGACGACCCGTCCCTGGCGTTCGGCCGGCTGGGTCCGCTCACCCGCACCTTCCCGCACGCGCAGACCGTCCGGTTCCACCTCGGGCTGCTGCTGCTCTGGATGGCCCAGATCGGGCAGGCCCGCACCGAGTTGCGCCTCGCCCGAGCGGAAGATTCCCGATCCCCGCTTGGAAAGGAGGCTTCGGACTATCTGGGAGCCCTCCGTTCGGCTGGGACCCGCTGACCGAAATTAGGGCCGTTCGGCCTATGGCGTCCGTCCGGGCGCCGTGAGAGAGTGCCCTGCCGCATCCGCACCGACGTGTGCGGACCGTCACGAGCCCAGAGGAGGGAGCAGTGAGCGAGCAGGGGGAGAGGGTCAGACCGTCCACCGTCGCAGAGGTCCTCGAGACGGACGAGGCGAAGGGGTTGCTGGACAGCGCGCGCGAGTCGGGGTCGCTGAGCACCGACGAGATCGTCGCGGCACTCGGGGAGCTCGAGCTGGACGCCGCCCAGCTGGACGACTTCTACCACGCCCTTGAGGAGCTTCAGATCGAGGTCGTGGACGACAGCCGGGAGGAGCCGGGGCACGAGGTCTCGCCGGCGACGCGCGAGATCACGACCGACTCGCTCCAGCTGTTCCTCAAGGACATCGGCAAGGTCGATCTGCTCACAGCCGCGCAGGAGGTCGAGCTGGCGAAGCGGATCGAGCGCGGCGAGCACCGCGCGAAGCAGGCGATGGTCGAAGCCAACCTACGCCTCGTCGTCTCGATCGCCAAGAAGTACCGCAACCAGGGCCTGCCCTTCCTCGACCTGATCCAGGAGGGGACGATCGGGCTCGTCCGCGCGGCCGAGAAGTTCGACCACCGCAAGGGCTTCAAGTTCTCGACCTACGCGACGTGGTGGATCCGTCAGGCAGTCGCCCGTGCGCTCGCCGACAAGGCCCGCACGATCCGGATGCCCGTGCACATCGTCGAGAAGCTGAACAAGATCGTCCGCTCGGAGCGGAAGCTGCGGGCCGAGCTCGGGCGCGAGCCGACCTCTGTCGAGATCGGCGCGGATGTCGAGCTCGGGGCCGACGAGGTCGATCAGATCCGCCGCTCCTCGCAGGCGCCCGTTTCCCTGGAGAAGCCGGTCGGCGACGAGGAGGAGTCCGAGTTCGGGCACTTCCTGACCGACGAGAACGAGCCGCTGCCCGAGGAGGTGGCCGAGGTCGAGCTTCGCAAGGCGACACTCCAGCGCGTGCTGGGTACGCTCAGCTCGCGCGAGCGGCGCGTCCTCGAGCTTCGCTACGGGCTGAACGGCGAGCACCCGCGGACGCTCGACGAGGTGGGGCGGACGTTCAGCGTCACCCGGGAGCGGATCAGGCAGATCGAGAACCAGAGCCTGAAGAAGCTGCGCGCGCTGGCCGAGTCGGTCGCGCTCCGCGACGTAGCCTGACGCACAACCCGATTAAGCACAATCCGCGCAGACTGCGCGGGCCTGTGGCCCGCTCCGCTGCACGCTGTCGCCCTAGAGCGTTCTCATAAACTCGGCACATGCCAGGCCCATGGTTCGACGAGCTTGCGGAGCTGCTGCGCATCCCCAGCGTCAGCGCCGACCCGGCGCACGCGGGCGACGTCGAGCGGGCGGCCGAGTGGCTCGCCGAGTTCGTGCGCAGCGGCGGCGGCGCGGCCGAGGTCGTCAAGACCGATACGCACCCGCTGATCGTCGGCGAGCTGCCGGCCTCGAACGGGGCCGCGGCGCCGACGGTGCTCGTGTACGGCCACGTGGACGTGCAGCCGCCGGACCCGCTCGAGCTCTGGGAGAGCGAGCCGTTCGCGCCCGAGGTGCGCGGCGAGTGGCTCTACGGCCGCGGCGTCGCCGACGACAAGGGCCAGCTCTACATGCTCGTCAAGGCCGCGACGGAGCTCGCGCGCGCCGACGAGCTCCCGGTCAACGTCCGCATCGCCTGCGACAGCGAGGAGGAGAGCGGCGGCCACCAGATCGTCGACTTCCTCGCCGCGGACGAGCGCGGAGCGGACGCGGCGGTGATCTTCGACGCCGGCATGACCACCCGCGGCGTCCCCGAGCTCTTCCTTGCGACGCGCGGGCTCGTCTACTTCCACCTGACGGTGCGGACCGGCGGGAGAGACCTCCACTCCGGCGTCTACGGCGGCGCCGCGTTGAACGCGATGCACGCCTTGATGCAGATCCTGTCTGCGGTGCTGCCGCGCGACGGCCGGCTGCCGGAGCCGCTCCGCGCGGGCATCGCGCCGCCGACCGATGAGGAGGTTGCGGCTTGGGCCCAGCTCGTCCCAGGCGCTGAGCTCCTCGCGGGAGCCGGTGCGCGGCCCGCCGACCCCCACGCGGCCGAGGAGTTCCACCTGCGCACAACCGCCGAGCCCGCACTGGATGTGAACGGGATTGTGGGCGGGTCGCCGTTGCTGCAGAAGACCGTGCTGCCCGTCGTCGCGGAGGCGAACGTGTCGGTCCGGCTCGCTCCCGGGCAGGACGTCGAGGTGATCGCAGGCGAGGTCGAGCGGCTCCTGCGCGAGGGCGCGCCGAAGGGAGCCGAGCTGGAGCTGGCGCGGCTGTCGGCGGCCCCGGCGGGCCTGGTGTCGCCGGACGCTGACGCCGTGCAGCTGGCCCTCGAGGCCTTCGAGCGGGTGATGGGGCGCCGGCCGCTGCTCGTCCGCTCGGGCGGCACGCTCCCGATCATCCCGGCGCTCGCGGACAAGGGCATCCCGACGATCCTGAGCGGTTTTGCGCTTCTGCCCGAGAGCAACATCCACTCGCCGAACGAGCGCATCCTTGCCGAGTACGTCCCGCTCGGGATCGAGACCTCGCGCGAGCTCTACCGGAGCCTCGCCGCGCTATAGATCTAGAGCGGGCAAGGCACCGCTTGCGAGTGCCGACGTCAGGACGCCCGGGCGTTGCTCGCGCGTCCGTCTGAAATGACCGGTCGAACGGATTGAACTCAATTCGAAGCCGTCTCTAGGTCTTCCTCGAGCAGCCAGGCGTGCCCGAAGCGGCGCATCTCGGCGATGATCGGCAGCAGATCGGAACCCTTGTCCGTCAGCTCGTACTCGACCCGCGGGGGCGACTCGGGGTAGCTCCGCCGGACGATGATCCCTTCCTGCTCGAGCGCGCGGAGGCGCTCGGAGAGGGTTCGCGGGCTGATTCCGGCGCAGGAGTGCTCGAGCTGGGAGAAGCGCCGCGGGCCCTCAGACAGGTCGTGCACGAGCACGGCCGTCCACTTCGCTCCGAGAATCTCCGCGCACGCAGCGACCGAGCACGTCGAGTCGTGGATCGGGTTCATCGTGCGCACTGCCACAGATCGTAACGGCGGGAAGCCGGAAGGAGTAGTCTCGGCCGCCGTGTCGCAGCTCGACAAGGAGCTCCGCGAGCGCATCGACGAGCCGGCCTCGGAGGAGGCCGAGCGCGAAGCACGCCTGTCGCCTACCGACGCGACGGCGCAGATGCGGATCAAGGTGCCGGCGCAGCGCAACGCGAAGCTGCGCACGGTGCTCGAGCGGGTGAACGCGGACGAGGGCCTGAAGGCCTGGTGGCACGTGGCGAACGTGAACGCCGTCAAGCGGCTCGGCATCAACGACCACTCCTGGGTCCACATCCAGATCGTGGCCAACATCGGGCTGCGGCTGCTCCGGCTCCTGGCGAAGCGCGGCGTGGAGCCGGCGATGGTCGAGGACTACGACATGAAGCGCGAGGACGCGGAGCTCGTGGTCGTGCTCGGCGCGCTGCTCCATTGCGTCGGCATGGCCGTGCACCGGGACCGGCACGAGGACTGGAGCCTCTTCCTCGCCGAGCCGAAGGCGCGCGAGCTCCTCGACGGCGTCTACGAGGAGCCGGAGCTGACTGTCGTCGTCTCCGAGGTGCTACAGGCGATCACGAGCCACAGGGAGTCCGGCAAGCCCCTGACGCTGGAGGCCGGGATCGTGCGGGTCGCGGACGCGCTGGACATCGAGGAGGGCCGCTCGAGAATCCCCTTCGAGCGCGGCCGGCTCTCGATTCACTCGATCTCGGCCGCCGCGATCGACGAGGTGGTGATCGCCGAGGGGACCGACCGGGCGGTGTCTGTCGAGATCAAGATGAACAACTCAGCCGGCCTATACCAGGTGGACGAGCTCCTGCGGGCGAAGCTGCGCGGCTCCGGCCTCGAGCCGTACGTCGAGGTCGTCGCCCGGGTCGAGAACGAGGCCGAGAAGAGCCTCGTGCCGCTGTACCGACTGGAGTAACACGGGGGAACCCCTGGTTCCCCCGTGAACCCCCTCTCTTGACGACGGAGGCGGAACGCTCACGTTTCAGGAGCCGGCGCCGGTGGTCGTGATGCTGGCGTCTCTGTCGCAGTGAGGCTCCCGCCGGGCGAGGCCCGGCTCCGCCGGCAGATCGTCCGACCCGAGTGCGTCTACTGCTTGGGTATTGGCTCGAGCTTGTAGCCGACGCCGTAGCGCGTCTGGATGAACGTGTGGCGCGACGCGGGCCGGTCGATCTTCTCCCGGAGGCGGCGAACGCAGACGTCAACGGTGCGGTCGCGATGGGTGGCGCGACGGCCCCAGATCCGCTGGAGCAGCTCGTCGCGGCCTGCGACCCGGCCCCGGTCGAGCGCGAGGGTGTACAGGAGCCGGAACTCGGTCGGCGTCAGGCCCGCGTTCTCGCCGTCGACGTAGGCCTGGACCGAGCGCGGGTCGATCCGCAGCTCCTCGATCACGAGCTCCTCGCCGCGCTCCTCCTGCACGCCGCGCACGCCCCGGCGCGCGGCCGCCTGCACCCGCGCGACCAGCTCCTTCATCGAGAACGGCTTGACGAGGTAGTCGTCCGCGCCGATCTGGAGCGCGTGCACCCGGTCGTGCTCGGTGCCGCGGGCGCTCACGACCAGAATCGGGGTGCCGATCCCCTCGGCGCGGGCGGTCTCGATCAGGCTCCACCCGTCGATGCCCGGCAACATCAGGTCGAGGACGAGCACGTCGGGCCGCTCGTACCGCAGTCGCGCGAGCCCCGCCTCGCCGGCGCCGACGCGCACGGCGTCGATTCCGGCGGCCGCGAGTTGTTGCGCCATCCCCTCGGCGATCACCTCGTCGTCCTCGATGATCAGGACCTTGGTCACGCGGTCACCTTAGATCGGGATACTCCGGACATGGCGAGGTCTGAATACGAGGAGCTCCGAGCGGGCTTCACCGCCGCGGTCTCGCACGAGCTGCGCACGCCGCTCGCGCGCCTGCTGACGCTGCTCGAGTCGGCCGAGCTCCCGGGTGCCGACCTTCAGAAGCTCCTGCGCCAGGCACGCGCCGAGGTCGAGGAGATGACCGAGCTCGTGGACGACATCCTCTTCCTGAGCGAGCTCGAGCGGGAGCGGGAGGTCGTGTCGCTCGGCGAGACGGAGGCCGCCCCCGTCCTGCGCGCGGCGGTCGACGAGCGCCTCGAGCGGGCGGAGCTCGCCGGGATCACGCTGGAGCTGCAAATCGCGGACGAGGGCCTGCTCGTGCCGCTGCGCCGGCGGATGCTGCGGACGGTCGTCGAGAACCTGCTCGAGAACGCGATCCGCTACGCGGGCGAGGGCGCGACCTGCGTGCTCTCGCTGCGCGGCGAGGACGGAAGCGTCGTCCTCGAGGCGAGCGATGACGGAGCCGGGATCCCCGAGGAGGACGTGCCGAGGCTGTTCGAGCGCTTCTTCCGCTCCGACCGCGCGCGCACGACACGCGGCAGCGGCCTCGGGCTCTCGATCGTCAAGCACGTGGTCGAGGCGGCCGGCGGGAGCGTCGAAGCCCGCGGCGGCCGGGGCCGGGGGCTCGACGTTCGGTTGAGCCTTCCTCTTACGGGGTAGCGGCGGGCTCATCCGGTGAGAGGGGCGCACTCGTCCTCGCGCAGGCACTCGCGGATCCGGCGGTGGGCGAGCGTCAGGATCAGCGACCGGACCGGGACCTCGTCGTAGTCGGCGAGGATCGCGTCGGCGCAGGCTCTGATCTCGTCGGACGAGCGGGTGCTCCCGAACTCCTCGACCAGGCCCGGCAGGAGCCGCTCGAGCCGCAGCTCGTGGGCGGTTCGGTCGCCCCGGAGCGCGTCGAGCCGGGTCTCGACGAAATCCTTGATGCGTTTCTCGACCAGGTCCCGGATTTCCCGCACCTCCTCGATCGGCTTCCCGGCCGGATCGGGGATCTCCCAGTCCTCGATCGTTGTGGGCACGTACGGGCAGGCGCCGTCGCAGCCGAGCGTGATCGCCCAGTCGGCGTGGAGCTGCATCTCGAGGTCGAGCTTCTTCGGGCGTCGGCCCGAAATGTCGATCCCGACCTCGCGCATCGCCTCGACCACGTTCGGCCAGACGGCGTCCGCCGGCTCCTGCCCGGCCGACTCGGCCCGGACGTCGGCCGGCGCGTACTGCTCGAAGAGCGCCTGCGCCATCTGCGAACGGCCCGCGTTGTGGGTGCAGACAAAGAGCACGTATCTCATCGCGTCTCCCGCCGGTAGAGACCGAAGCCGGCGGCCAGCCTTCGCCGCCGGCTTCGGCGTGGAGTCGAGCTAGGTGTGGATCCGGGACACCGTCTTGCGTGCCAGCTTCTTGACCGTGAGCGGCAGCGGGACGAACAGGAGCTTCGGCCCGTACGCCTGGCCCTTGGTCAGCGCCCAGTCGATGAACTTCTTCAGCTCCGGCGCCTTGGAGGTCTTCAGCGGGACGATCACCCACGTGAAGGTGCAGATCGGGTAGGCCTTGGGCGCGCGCGCGTTCGGGTCGACGACCGTGATCGCGTTGTCCCTGGCGTTGATCTTCGTGATCGAGGCTGCCGCGGCCTGGATCTGGTGCAGGCCCGGTAGCTGGAACTTGCCGGCGCGGTTCTTCACCTTCGCGATCTTGAACTTGTTGTTGAGCGAGTAGGCGACGTCGACGTACGTGATTCCGCCGCGAGTGCTGCTCAGCTTCGCCGCGACGCCCGAGCTGCCCCTAGCGCCGACTCCCGCCGGGAAGCTCGGCTGGGTGCCCTTCCCGATCTTGTTCTTCCACGCCTTGCTGACGTGGGAGAGGTAATCGGTGAAGTTGTAGCTCGTGCCGCTGCCGTCGCTGCGGTAGATCGGGACGATCTTCTCGTCGGGGAGCTTGACACCCGGGTTGATCGCCTTGATCCGGCTGTCGTTCCAGCGCGTGATCTTGCCGAGGTAGATGCTCGCCAGGATCGGGCCGGTCAGCTTGAGGCCGTACCCGACGCCGCTCACGTTGTACGGGATCGACGTGGCCGAGAAGGCCCACGGGATCTGGACGCAGCCGCGGCAGGCCGCAAACTGGTCCTTGCTCAGCGGGGCGTCGCTGGCGCCGAAGTCGACGGTGCGGGAGGTGATGGCCGCGATGCCGCCGCCGCTTCCGATGCCGGTGTAGGAGACCTGGGAGGCATGGTAGTGGCTCGTCCACTTGGTGACGAGCGGGACGACGAACGTGCTCCCGGCGCCTGTCAGCGAGCCGGTCTGTTGCGTCGGCGAGGCGCCGGCGAGGCCCGTCCAGGCGGCGAGCGCGGTGCCTGCCACCGCGAGCACGGCGAGCACCGCCGCGAGGCTTCTCATGCGGTTCAAGTTGTCTCTCCTCTCCTCATTCACTACGTCAGCACGAGAGTGCTGCCACGCCCGAGGCCTGTGGGCTGAAAGAAGGTTGGGGTCCGGTAACGGTCCGGTAACGGCCGCCTGTTCAAGCCGACTCGCGCGTTAGCGTGCCCGCTCGATGAGCACCGTTCCCCTGACGCAGCGGCTCGAGAGCAGCCGCCGGGTTCGCGACTGGCTCGGCGACCGGGTGCTCCTGCTGCTGACGCTCGGCGCCTCGCTGGCCGCGATCGCCGTGATGATCGCGATCGCCTACAAGGTCGTCCGCAGCTCGCATCTCGCCTTCAGCACGTTCGGGATCTCGTTCCTGTGGGGAACGCTCTGGGATGCGAACAAGGGCGTCTTCGGCGCTGCGCCGGGCCTCTATGGCACCGCGGTCACGTCGCTGATCGCGCTCATCGTCGCCACGCCGCTCGCGCTTGCGATCGCGCTCTTCCTGAGCGAGCTCGCGCCGCGCGGCGTGCGAGGCCTGGTCGGTGCACTCGTCGAGATGCTCGCGGCGATTCCGAGCGTCGTCCTCGGCCTCTGGGGCATCCTCGTGATGGGGCCCTTCGTCGCCGACCACGTCGAGCCCTCGCTCCACGACTGGTTCGGCTTCATCCCGATCTTCAGCGGCGATCCCTCGTCGAGCGGCATCTTCGTCGCCGGCCTGATCCTGGCGATCATGGTCGTGCCGATCGTGGCGAGCATCTGTCGCGAGCTCTTTCTGAGCGTGCCCCAGGAGCTGGAAGAAGGTGCGCTCGCCCTGGGGGCGACCCGCTGGGAGATGGTGCGCGGAGTCGTCCTCTCGTCGTCGCGCCCCGGCATTGCCGCCGCCGTCATCCTCGGACTCGGGCGAGCGATCGGCGAGGCGATCGCGGTCACCCAGGTGATCGGGGCCGGCTGGTTCATCCACATGTCGCTGTTCGGGCCCGGCGACACGCTCGCAAGCCGGATCGCCGGCCAGTACCAGGGTGCGGTCTCGAACCTCCAGGTCTCGTCGCTCTTTTACCTCGCCTCGATCCTCCTTGCGATCGGGCTCCTGACGAACCTGCTCGCACAGCTGATCGTCCGCCGCTACGACCTCCACCGGGCGGGAGTGCACTGATGGCGACGCTCGAGCCGGCGCTGTCGCTTCGAGGGGATCGGCGGGTGCGGCGTCGCAGGATCGTCAACCGCGCGGCTGAGTGGCTCGCGACGATCGCGGCGCTGGCCGCCGTCGCGGTGCTCGGGATCGTCGTCTGGTCGATCGCCAAGCGAGGGGCCGGCGACCTCTCGTGGGGGTTCCTGACGAAGAGCCTGCCGCTCTTCGGCCAGCCCGGCGGCGGGATCGCGCCGCTGATCGTCGGCTCGGCGATCCTGGTCGGGATCGCGACCGCGATCGCGCTCCCGGTCGGCGTCTGCATCGCGGTCTTTCTCCAGGAGTTCGCTTCGCCGCGCGTGCGGGCGCCGATCCAGCTCGTCGTCGACCTGATGAACGGGCTGCCCTCGATCGTCATCGGCATCTTCGTCTTCGGCCTCCTCGTCTACGGGCATCCCGAGAACGGCCTCGCCGGAGCCTACGGGCTTGCGATCGTGATGCTCCCGTTGATCACGCGCGCCACGCAGGAGGTGCTTCGGCTCGTGCCGAGCGCCCAGCGCGAGGGTGCCCTCGCGCTCGGTGCCAGCCGCTGGCGCACCGTGGTCGGGATCACCTTGCCGAGCGCCCTCGGCGGCATCCTGACGGGGACTGTCCTTGCGGTAGCGCGCGCGGCCGGCGAGACGGCGCCGCTGCTCTTTGCGACCTCGATCTACGCGAACACGGTCCAGTGGGACCCGCGTCACGCGATGCCGAACATCCCCGTTCAGATCTTCATCTGGTCGGAGTCGCCCGACCCGGCCGATCACAAGCGCGCCTGGGCCTCCGCGCTCGTGCTGATGCTGTTCGTGCTCGTCACGAGCCTCGTGGCCCGCGCGGCCTTCGTCCGCAGCCGCAGGAAGCTAAGCCGATGACCGAGGAGGGGAACGTGCACCAGACGGTTACGATGCCGCCGATGAGGCCGGTCGACGTCGCCGAGCGGCAGGAGGCGGAGCCCCAGGCCCGGGACACCGTCTTCGACATCCAGGGGCTCACGGCGCGCTACGGGACGAACGTCGCGATCAAGGATGTGAATCTCGAGATCTACCGCAACCTGATCACCGCCGTGATCGGGCCTTCCGGGTGCGGGAAGAGCACGTTCATCCGCTGCATCAACCGCATGAACGACGACGTGCCGAGCTTCCGCCTCGACGGCCGGGTCCTCTACCACGGCGTCGACCTCTACGGCGACGGCGTCGACCCGGTCGAGGTACGGCGGCGGATCGGCATGGTCTTCCAGAAGCCGAACCCGTTCCCGAAGACGATCTACGACAACGTCGCGTGGGCGCCGCGCGTGCTCGGCCTGAAGAAAGAGCTGGACGAGCGGGTCGAGAAGGCGCTTCGCAGCGCGGCGCTCTGGGACGAGGTCAAGGACCGGCTCAAGCGAAGCGCGCTCTCGCTCTCGGGCGGCCAGCAGCAGCGGCTCTGCATCGCGCGGGCGATCGCGATCGAGCCCGAGGTGGTGCTGCTCGACGAGCCGGCCTCGGCGCTAGACCCGATCGCCACGGCAAGCATCGAGGAGCTGATGCACGACCTCAAGCGGGACTACACGATCGTGATCGTTACCCACAACATGCAGCAGGCGGCGCGCGTGGCCGACCGGACCGCGTTCTTCAGCCTCGAGGTGGACGACTCCGGCCGCGCGGGCGTGCTCGTCGAGTACGACGAGACCTCGAAGCTCTTCACCGCGCCGTCGGACAAGCGCACCGAGGATTACGTCACGGGCCGCTTCGGGTAACGGTGAAAACGTGAGGGTCACGTTCCAGGAGGAGCTCGACCAGCTCGAGGCGAGCCTCCAGGAGGAGGGGGCGCTCGTCCTGCGCGTACTCCGGGGCGCGCTGAACGCGCTCGCCCAGCGCGACGTCGAGCTGGCGGACGAGGTGATCGCCTTCGACGACGACGTCGACCGCCTCTACCTCGAGATCGAGGAGGGGATCCAGTCCCTGCTCGCGCGCCAGACACCGGTTGCGATCGACCTCCGCCTCGTGCTCGCGATGCTCCACACGAACCTGCATCTGGAGCGGATGGCCGACTACTCCGTGACGATCGCCAAGCTGACGAAGCTCGTCGCCGACGTCGAGCCCGACCCGATGCTGCTCCAGAGCCTCGAGGACATGGGTGAGCGCGCCGAGGAGATGATCCGCGTCGCGCTCGACTCGCTTGCGAACCGCGACCTGGCCGCCGCGGAGTCGCTCGTCGACCTGGACGAGCTGATCGACCGCTCCAACCGCCGCTTCGTCGAGCGGGTGGTCGAGATCGTCGCCGAGCCAGGCCTGCGGGAGTGGGTGCTGCGCATGGTGCTCGTCTCGCGGACGCTCGAGCGGATCGGCGATCACGCGGTGGACATCGGCGAGCAGGTTGCCTACCTGCTGACGGCCGAGTTTCGGGAGTTCACCGACGCCTCGCACCCCGAGCGCGCGTAGGCAAGGGCCTTGCTGATCGCCCAGCTCTCCGACGTTCACGTCGGCGGCAGCCGCTACCGGGACGAGCTGCTGCACACCGCGATCGCAGAGATCAACGACGCCGAGCCCGACCTGGTCGTCGTCGCCGGCGACCTGACCGACGACGGCTACCCGGATCAGTACCCGCTGGTGAAGCAGGAGCTCGACGCGATCCACTGCCCCGAGCTCGTGCTCGTCCCCGGGAACCACGACGCGCGCAACGTCGGCTACCTCCGGTTCGAGGACACGTTCGGAACGCGCGACTCCCGGCAGCGCCTCGCGCTCGACGGGAACGACGTCGCGCTCGTCGCCGTCGACACGTCGAAGCCCGATCTCGACGAGGGCGAGGTCGGACGGGAGCACTACGGCTGGATCCAGGAAGGCTTCGGCGGCTCGGCCGACCTGCGGATCTTCGTCTGCCACCACCACCTGATGCCGATCCCCGGCACGGGCCGCGAGCGCAACCAGGTGCTCGACGCCGGCGACGTGCTCTCCCTGCTCCGGCAGGCCGAGGTCGATCTGGTGCTCTCGGGGCACCGGCACGTCCCGTATGTCTGGCCCGTGGCCGGCCTGCTCCTGGTCCACTCGGGCACCGTCTCGACGCTGCGGACGCGAGGCTTTCCGCACCCGGCGTACAACCTAATTCGAGTCGCGGAGGAGCGGATCTCGGTCGAGCTCCACGTGCCCGGCGGCCACCGGCAAAGCCTCGGCGAGTTCCCGCGCGACTGGCCGGCCGAGCTCTCCGCGCGCGACGCCGACCCGTTCGTGCGAGCCCAGCGCGCCGAGCCGCTCGCAAACGACTAGGAGCGGTGCGTGACAATCGCGAAGCGCATCGTCCTGATGGATTGTCGGGCGTTTCGCCGCCGCGATGGGAGTCGCGGTGGTGAACGGCTGATGAAAGAGTGGAGCGGAGCTCAGCCCCAGGGCGGCGGGTTGTGCGTCCAGGTGCCGGCCAGCATCGTCGCCACGACCTGCACCTCGGCCAGCTCCTCCGGCTCGCAGCCGAGCGGGTCGCGGTCGAGCACGACCAGGTCTGCGTAGAAGCCGGGGACGAGCTTGCCGCGGCGCCGCTCGTCGCGGGCGAGCCAAGCCGGGCTCACCGTGCTCGCCACGAGCGCCTCTTCGACCGTGACCGCCTCCTCGGGGTGCCAGGCCGGGCGCTCGTCGAGCGTCCGCAGCACGCCGGCGCGGATCCCGGCGAGCGGGTCGAGCTCCTCGATCGGCGCGTCGGAGCCGTTGGCGATCACGGCGCCGGCGTCGAGCAGCGAGCGATAGGCGTAGGCGCCGCTCGTGCGCTCGCCCCAGAAGCGGTCGGCGAGCTCGCGGTCGGAGGGTGCGTGGCTGAACTGGACGGAGGCGGTGATCCCGAGCTCGCCGAAGCGGGGCACGTCCTCGGGGGAGAGCAGCTGCGCGTGCTCGATCCGCTGGCGCAGGCCAAGCGGCTCCCAGGCGTCGTGGGTGGCCTCGAAGGCGTCGAGCGTCTCGCGGTTGGCCAGGTCGCCGATCGCGTGCACGGCGATGGGGAAGCCGGCACGGGCGGCGCGGCGGACGAGCTCCTCGAGCTCCTCGCGGCTCGTGATCTCGACGCCGGAGCCGTCGAGCATCCGCGCCGTCTGCGAACCGAGCGTGCCGTCCATGAAGGCCTTCAGGTAGCCGAGCCTCAGGAGCGGGTTGCCGAACGGACTGCGCACGTCGACCGCGGCCAGCTCGTCTGCCTTCTCGGCCGGGAGCGACTGCCAGACGCGTAGGGCCAGCGACCCTTCCGCCCCGAGGCGCTGCCAGAAGCGGAGCGCGCCGAGCCAGCCGTCCTTGTCGTGCACGGCCGTCACGCCGCGCGCGGCCGCGACTTTTACCCCCTCGCGCATCGCCTCGACGTACTCGTCGTCGGTCGTCTCGATGTAGGCATCGCGGAAGTGCCAGCACGACTCCTCGCGGAGGACGCCGGTCGGCTCGCCGCGCTCGTCCAGCTCGACCACGCCTCCGGGTACCTGGAGGTCGCCGTTCGCCCGCGCGAGCGCGGCCGAGTTGAGCCAGACCGAGTGCGAGTCGCGCGCCATCAGCGCCACCGGCCGGTCGCCTGCGAGCTCGTCGAGCGCCTCCTTCGTCGGCTCCACCTGCGGCGACCAGTCGCCGCTGCGCCAGCCGCGGCCGCGCAGCCACTCGCTCCTCGGCGGTTGCGCGAGCGCCTCTGCCACCCGCGCGAGCGCCTCGTCCAGCGAGCGCGTGTCCTCGAGCCGCACCTCTTGCCGTGCGACCGCCCAGGTCGGGAAGTGCACGTGCGAGTCGGTGAACCCGGGCAGGACGCAGCGGCCGCCGAGGTCGACCCGCTCCGGCCCGGGCAGCGCCGTCTCGTGCGTTCCGACTCCTCCGGCGACCCGCTCACCGGCGATCGCCAGGCCGCGCGCCAGGGGTAGGGACGGCTCCATCGTCCGGATGACGCCGTTCTCGAGGATCACCGCGGCGACTGTAGTGGACATTCGGTCCGTGAGAGAATCGGACGGTCGAGAGGAGGAAGCCGATGTACGACCACGTTGCGATTCCGGTCAGCGACCTGGAACGAAGCAGGCGGTTCTACGAGCAGGCGCTCAAGTCCTTCGACCCGAAGGTCGCGTTCGAGTCCGAAGGCCAAGTCGTCTTCCAGCTCGGGAGCGGGAACTTCTTCGGCTTGCGGACCGGCCAGGTCGCTCCCGTCCACGTCGCCTTCGCCGGAGACCGCTCCGAGGTGCATGCGTTCCACGAGGCGGCGGTCGCGGCCGGAGGCGAGGACAACGGCACGCCGGGGATCCGCCCCGAGCTGCACGAGCACTACTACGCGGCCTTCGTCAAGGACCCTGACGGGCACAACATCGAGGTGGTCTGCCACAAGCCCGAGTAACCCACCCGGGAGAAGAAGCCGACGTGAGCAGCCTCGCGTCTCTGCGCTCTCGCGCGGCGAGCCGGGTCCGCGTCGCCGCCGGCCTGCCGGCGGTCGTCCTCGCCGCGTGGATCGTGAGCGTCGAGTCGCCGAGCACGCGGGCGTGTCCGTCGGAAGCGCCTCCCAGGCCTTCGGCCGGCCGGTGGCCCTGCTGCGCGCCGCCTGCGCACGGGTCGGGCGGGCGCCTACGGCCTGATCTTCACCGAGCGTCTGGGCTACGCCTTCACCGACCCGGCCGCGCCCGCGTTCCTGCGCGGCGTCGCCTGGGGGATGGAGGAGGCCACCGCACCGGGCTGCTTCTCATCCGACCTCGCCCTCGCGAGACAAGGCCAGCGCAGCGGTGCGCGAGGCCGCCGTCGACGGCTTCATCGTCTACTCGGCGCCTCGCAACGATCCGCGTGTCGAGGCGGCGCTCGGCCGCGGGCTGCCGGTGATCACGGTCGACCAGCCGCTGGGCGCGGCCACGCCGTTCGTCGGGATCGACGACAGGGCCGCGGCGCGGGGCGCCGCCGAGCACCTCCGCGAGCTCGGGCACGACGGGTCGCGGTGCCCGCGCTCGCAACTGCGGGCGATCCGGAGGGAACGCTCGTGTTCGACGTCGCCGAGGAACGGCTCGCCGGCTACAGGGAGGGTCTCGGCCCGGCCTGGGACGAGAACGCCGTCCGCACGGCCATGCCGAACGCACCCGAGCCGGCGCGAACCGGCGCCCTGGAGCTGCTCGGCGGCTCCGACCGGCCGAGCGCGATCCTGGCCATGACCGACCCGTTCGCCGTCGGCGTCCTCCACGCGGCCGAGCTCGTTCCGGCAGAGTTCTCGGTCGTCGGGTTCGACGACAGCTCGGCCGCGCACCTCGCGAGCCCGCCGCTCACCACAGTCGCCCAGCCGCACGTGGAGAAGGGACGACTCGCGGCCGAGTGGCTGATCGACGACATCGCGCGCGGAGCCGGACGCCGGCGCCGCCGGCCCGCGATCCTGCCTACGGAGCTGGTCGGTCGGGAGTCCACCGCCCCGAACACCGCGCGCCGATAGGCTCGTGGCCGTGACGCGCGCAGCCTTCGTCGACCACCTGACGCTGCGCGTGGGCGACCTCGAGGCGAGCAGACGCTTCTACCGGGCGGCTCTCAGCCCCTGGCGCAGCCGTGAGATCGAGCTCGAGGGCGGCGAGATCTCCTTCGGGCCCGAGGGAAGCGAGGACCTGGCGATCGCCGCCGGCGAGCCGTCGGGCCCGATCCATCTCGCCTTCGCGGCACCGGACCGGGAGACGGTCGACCGTTTTCACGAGCAGGCGCTCGCCGCCGGCGGGCGGGACAACGGGCCTCCCGGCGAGCGCGCGCAGTACCACTCCGGCTACTACGGCGCGTACGTGCTCGACCCGGACGGGAACAACCCTCGGCGCGCTCTCGTGGCGGGTACTGGACGGGCACGCGGACGGGCTCGACCTGTCCGGGCTCGGGGTCGTGCTGGCGAGCCGCTACCACGACGACGAGCCGGGGTCGCCGTGGAGCTTCGTCCTCTACGTGGACGAGCATGGGGACGAGCGAGAACGCGAGGCGCTC